>Ga0209792_1001013_pt1 | contig 15293 bp, 12 predicted proteins | sample EBPBio142005_DNA_FD_185860 | JGI IMG/M metagenome (GOLD analysis project Ga0209792, IMG submission 185860) | Wastewater treatment Type I Accumulibacter community from EBPR Bioreactor in Madison, WI, USA - Reactor 1_6/14/2005_ DNA (SPAdes)... | ecosystem: Engineered > Bioreactor > EBPR >... | reverse complement strand
CCACACGACCTGCCCGAGCCGACCGGCATTCGGGGCGAAGTCGGCGCTCGGGTCCTCGGCGTTGATGCGCACCTCGATCGCGCTCGCCGGGGGTACCGGCGGCACGACCGGCAGCCCGGTGGGGCGCCCCAGCGCGAGCAGCAGCTGGGCGGCCACGAGGTCGATACCGAAGGCCTCCTCGGTCACCGGGTGTTCCACCTGGATGCGGGCGTTGACCTCGAGGAACACGACGTCGTCCGACTCGGTGTCGACGAGGAACTCGACCGTTCCGGCACCGCGGTAGCGCAGCGCGGCGACCAGCGCGCGCGACGAGTCGTGCAGCACCGCGCGCCGGGCGTCGGAGAGGTTCGGGGCCGGGCACTCCTCGATGAGCTTCTGGTGGCGACGCTGCACCGAGCAGTCCCGGTCGCCGAAGATCAGGGCGCCGCCCTCGCCGTCTCCGAACACCTGCACCTCGACGTGCCGCGCTGAGCCGTAGTAGCGCTCGAGGTAGAGGTCGCCGTTGCCGAAGGCCGCCTCGGCTTCGAGCGCGGCCTGGGGCGCGAGCGCCGCCAGCTCGGATTCGTCGGTCACGAGTCGGATGCCGCGTCCGCCGCCGCCATGGATGGCCTTGATGAGGAGCGGGAAGCCGACCTCGGTGCCGAGGCCCGTGACATCCGCGGGGTTCTCGATCAGGCGACCGGCCGCGACCGGCACACCGGCCTCGATCGCCACGGCGCGCGCGCTGCCCTTGTCGCCGACGGCGCGCAGGGTCTCGGGTCGGGGTCCGGCGAACGCGATGCCCTCCTCATCGAGCAGTTCGCACAGTCGCGGCTGCTCGCTGAGGAAGCCGTAGCCGGGGTGCACGACGTCGGCGCCGGCCATGACCGCGGCCTGCGCGATGAGCTCCGGCCGCAGATAGCTCTGGGATGCCGCGGCGGGCCCGATCACGAGCACGCGGTCCGCCGCGCGAGCGGCCAGCGAATCCGCATCGGCGGCGCTCGCCGCGACCACGGACTCGGCTCCGATGCGCTTGGCCGCCGCGACGATGCGGGCTGCGATCTCGCCGCGATTGGCGACCAGCACGACCGGTCGTTCGGCGCTCATGGCGTCGGTTCGAGTCGGGCGAGGGTCTGGCCGAACTCGACCGACACGCCATCCTCGACCTCGAAGGCGGCGATGACGCCCGCGGCACCGGCGACCACGGGGTTCATGAGCTTCATGATCTCGATGATCCCGATCGTCGTGTCGGGCTGCACCTCGTCGCCGGGACGCACGAACGGCTCGGCTCCGGGCGAGGGGCGACGGTAGAACACCCCGAGCATGGGCGCGGTGATGGACGCACCGGCGCCCACGCTGTCGGGTGCGGATGCCGCGGGCGCGGCGGTGGGGGCGGGTTCTGCTGCGACCGGGGCGCTCGCCGCGGGGCTCGCCGCGGGCGCGGGGGGGGGGGGACATCCGTCAGCGGTCCGGACTTGGACACGCGCACCGACACGGAGCCGTAGCTCACCGCTGCCGAGTCGTAGTCGCCCTGAGTGAGCTGGGCGACCAGATCGAGCAGTTCCTGCCAGGTCGGCTGCGAATCCTGAGCCACGGGTGTGTCCTTCCGGTCTGCACCCATGCTGGGGAGCCGGACTGTGCAAAGCAACCGCAATTCTCGCTCAGTGGAAATCGGTGGTGTCACCGGAAGCACCCGCTCGCGCGCGGGAACTCTCTCACCGAGCGGGAAGCGGTCTTTTCATCAGGTGGAAAGGCCCTTAGGGTATGGCAGGTGTCGAGCCTGCCGAGCGAACCCCGCACCACCGCCAAGTCCGTGACGGCGCGGGCGCTCGCGGTGCTCGGGGCCTTCACCCTCGAGGAGCCGGAGATGTCGCTGTCGCGCCTGGCGCGCGCATCCGGTCTGCCGGTGGCCACGGTCTTCCGTCTGGCCCGTGAACTGGAGGAGGGTCGATTCCTCGACCGCAACGAGTCCGGGCAGTACAGCCTCGGGGTGCACCTGTGGGAGATGGGACTGCTCAGCCCCGTGCACGGCCGCATGCGCGAGAGCGCGATGCCGTTCCTGCTGCGATTGCATGTCGCGACCGGTCAGACGGTGCAGCTCGCCGTGGTCGATGGCTTCGACGCGATCTACATCGAGAAGCTCACGAGCGAGGTCTCGGTTCCCATCCAGACGCGCATCGGTGCCCGCATCCCGCTGCACGCCACCGGTGTCGGCAAGGCGCTGCTCGCGTTCAGCCCGCCGTCGTTCACCGACGTGTTCCTCGGCCTGCCGCTCGCGCGGTTCACGGAGGACACCACGACGAACCGCCGTTCGCTCGCTCGGGATCTCGCCCAGGTCGCCGCCGACGGCTTCGCCCGATCCACCGGGGAGTACGTGCCCGGCTCGACCTCGATCGCCGCACCCGTGCTGGTCGACGGGGCGGTGCTGGCCGCGATCGGACTGGTCAACTACCGCCTGGAGTCGCTCGAGGAGCACATTCCCGCCCTGCTCGAGGCGAGCTCGGGGCTGAGCGCGCGCCTCACCGAGTTGGGCGCTCGCACCGGGCGGACCCGATGAGCCTGCGCACCATCGTCGCGGGGGAGCTGCTGCGCGCCGCGCCCGCGCGCTCGGCCTGGGGTGAGTCGCGCATGGGGCGCTTCCTCGATCGCATCGCGCAGGAGCGCGGCCTGACCTTCGACGACTACGAGGACGCCTGGCGCTGGAGCGTCGACCACCTCGACGACTTCTGGCAGGAGATCTGGCGGGAGTTCGAGGTGATCTCCCACGCGCCGTGGCACGACGCCCTCGGAGAGCACGAGCGGATGCCCGGCGCCCACTGGTTCGCGGGTGCCCGTCTCAACTACGCCGAGCACATCCTGCGGGGAGTCGCCGCCCACGCGGCCGAGGGGCAGGGACCGCTGCTGCTGGGCCGCAGCCAGACGCGGCCCGACCGCGAGCTGAGTTCCGCCGAGTTCATCGCCGAGGTGGGTCGCATCCAGGCCGGGATGCGTCGGCTCGGCATCACCGCGGGCGACCGCGTCGTGGGTTACCTCCCGAACCTCCCCGAGACCGTGGCGGCCTACGTCGCGACCGCGGGACTCGGCGCGGTGTGGTGCGCGGTTCCACCGGAGATGGGCATCCGCAGCGTGCTCGACCGCGTCGAGCAGCTCGAACCCTCCCTCATCATCGCGGTGGACGGGTACCGCTGGGGAGCCAAGTCGATCGATCGCGCGGCGGAGCTGCGGGACATCCGGGCCGCCCTTCCCCGCATGGCCGCCGTGGTGCTGCCCTACCTCGACGAGGGCGGCACGGCTCCCGAGGGCACCGTGGCCTGGAGCGACTTCACGGCGGTGGCCGAGGAGCCGACGACCCTGCCGGTGCCGTTCGAGCATCCGCTCACGATCCTGTTCTCCTCGGGCACCACCGGCAAGCCGAAGGCGATCGTGCACAGTCACGGCGGGCTCACCACCGAGCACCTGAAGGCGGTCGGCCTGCACTTCGCGATCTCGCCGGCCGACACCACCTTCTGGTACTCCACCACCGGGTGGATGGTGTGGACACTCAGTGTCTCGTCGCTGCTGCTCGGCGCATCCATGGTGCTCATGGACGGCGACCCCAACTGGCCCGCGCTCGACGGCGAGTGGTCGCAATGGGCGGTGCTCGAGCAGACCGCCGCCACCTACTTCGTCACCGGGGCGGCCTACCTCGCCGCGTCGGCCCACGCCGGTCTGCTGCCCGGCGAGCGCTGGCAGCTCTCCCGCCTGCGCGAGATCCAGTGCTCCGGTTCGCCCCTGGCCCCGGATGTCGCGGGCTGGGTCTACGACGCCGTCGGCGAGCACCTCCTGCTCAACCCGGCCTCCGGGGGCACCGACATCTGCTCCGGATTCCTCATGGGCGGTCCGCTCACCGGCGTGTGGGCCGGCGAGATGGCGTGCCGGCCGCTCGGGGTTGCGGTCGACTCGTGGGATGAGGCGGGGCATCCGGTGGTCGGCGTGCCCGGCGAGCTGGTCTGCACGAAGCCGATGCCCTCGATGCCGGTGTTCTTCTGGGGCGACGACGACTTCGAGCGCTACCGCGCGGCCTACTTCGACGTCTACCCGGGAGTGTGGCGCCACGGGGACTGGCTGGTCCACACCGATCGCGGCACCTGGGCGATCACCGGCCGGTCGGATGCCACGCTCAACCGCGGTGGCGTGCGCCTGGGCACGGCGGAGTACTACGCGGTGCTCGACTCGTTCCCCGGGGTCGCTGACAGCGTCATCCTGCACTTCGAGGACCCGGCCGGCGGCATGGGCGTGCTCGTACTCGTCGTCGCGGTCGCTCCTGGCGCGCCGAGCGATGCCGACGCCGAGCGCGCGATCCGCGAGGTGCTGCGCACGACACTGTCACCTCGGCACGTTCCCGACCGCATCGTCTGGGCGCCGAGTGTTCCGCGATCGGTCACCGGCAAGCGCCTCGAGATCCCGCTCAAGCGACTCGTGCAGGGCGCGCCGCTCGAGCAGGTCATCGACCCGGCCGTTCTCCTGCGGCCCGACGACCTGGCGGCGACCGTCGAGCTCGTACGCGGCGCGCTCGGCTGAACTCAGACGAGACCGAGCAGCCGCACCGCGTTGTCCTTGAGGATCTTCGGCCGCACCTCGTCGCGCAGGGTGAGGTTGGCGAAGTCCGCCATCCAGCGATCGGGCGTCAGCAGCGGGTAGTCGGAGCCGAACAGCACCCGGTCCTGCAGCAGGGAGTTGGCCTGCCGGATGAGCGGTTCGGGAATGTACTTGGGCGACCAGCCCGAGAGGTCGATCCACACGTTGGACTTGTGAGTGGCCACCGCGATCGCCTCCTCCTGCCACGGCACCGAGGGGTGCGCCATGATCACGGTCAGGCCGGGGAACCGCGCGGCGACCTCATCGAGCAGGATCGGGTTCGACAGCCCGAGGAGAAGCCCGGAACCTCCGGGCGTTCCCGCACCGATTCCCGTCTGGCCGGTGTGGAAGAGGGCGGGGACGCCCCGGTCCTGGAGCAGCTCGTAGAGCGGGAACAGCGTCTCGGATCGAGGATCGAAACCCTGCAGGGTGGGGTGGAACTTGAAGCCCCGCACCCCCGACTCGTCGAGAAGCCGACGGGCACGCTCCACGGCCTCGACGGGCCGCAGCGGGTCGACCGAGCCGAACGGGATCAGCACGTCGTTGTTGCGCAGAGCACCCTCCGCGACCTCCGCGCTGTCGATCGGCGAGTGCCCCAGGGCGGTCTGCGCGTCGACCGTGAAGACCACGGCGGCCATCTTCCGCTCGCGGTAGTACTCGGCGACCGCGTCGATTCCCGGTCGCCCGGGTTCGCTGCGGAAGTAGGCGGTTGCGGCGTCGATGAGCGGTCGGGGCAGTGAGGTGCGGCCCGCGGCATCCACCTCGATGTGCACGTGCACGTCGATCGCCGTCAACTCGTCGACCCTGATCGCACTCTCGTATCGCTTCATGGGCGCCATTCTCGCAGTCTCGGGGTTTTCCGATGAATGAAATGTAGCCTCATTCTCACTGGGAGAGAAGGCAACCTTGTCGTCCAGTGGAAAGGGGAGTTAAGTGGACCGCGCGGTGCCCCCGCCGCGGTGAACCACGTCTTTTCAAAGGTGAAACATGACCGATCACTACGATGCCGTCATCGTCGGAGGTGGCCACCATGCCACCATAATCGCGCCGTACCTCGCGCGCGCCGGCCTCTCCGTCGCGGTGTTCGAGGAGCGCTCGCACATTGGCGGCTCGGCGCACAGCATGCCCGGCCCGGTCAAGGGGTTCACCCAGAACCCCTGCGCGCACTGGACCCGGTTCTACGGTCATCCCGCCTACAAGGACTTCTCGCTGAAGGAGCTGGGCCTCTCCTACGTCTTCCCCGAGGGCAACGAGGCGATGGTCTTCGACGACGGTTCCGTCTTCGTGGGCTACTCGGCCGCGAAGGTCGTGGATGACGCCGGCCGCGCCGAGCCGTGGGCCGAGGGCGTAGCCCGCACCGAGGCCAACATCCGCGCGTTCAGCGCCCGCGACGCGGACACCTACCTCCGCTTCCACGACGCCTACGACGCCCACGTGAAGAAGGCGTTCGGCACACAGCGGTTCAACCCACCCACCCCGTGGGGCACGCCCGACGCCCTCGAGGCGCTGCTCGACGTGCCGGATTCGATGATCGAGCCCGTGCACCAGTTCATGTCGAGCCGACAACTCGCCTACGACTTCTTCGAGTCCGACGAGCTGCGCACCCTGTTCATGCGCGCCGCGGTCACCTCGACCGGTTGCTACCCCGATGACGTGCTGGGGCTGCAGGGCCTCGTGCACAACCTGGCGCTCGTGCTCTCCCTGGAGCCGGCGGCAATCGCGATAGGCGGCACCGGGTCCATCTCGCGCGCACTGGTTGCGGCAGGCGAAGCGCGCGGAGTGAAGTACTTCACGCACAGCCGGGTCGATGAGATCGTGCAGGCCGATGGCCGGGCCACGGGCATCCGCCTGGCCGATGGCACCTTCGTGGGCGCGAACATCGTGGTCAGCGATCTCGGACTGCCGCAGACCGTGCTCCAGCTCATGCGCTCGGGCGAGGTCGCGGAGAAGATCCGGCACCGCCTCAAGAACGTGGTCTACGACCGCGGCCAGCTCGTGTGGGCCAACGTCGCCTCGCACGAGGCGCCCGACTACGCGGGCACCACGGGCAATCCCGAGGTGGGCGAACAGCCGCGTCTCTACTGGGGCAAGAAGGATCCCGACTGGTTCGCGACCCGCTACCAGGCGAACATCATGACCCAGGGCATCTCGCCGCACATGTACATGCTCACGAGCACCGACTCACAGTGGGACACCACCCGCGCCCCGGAGGGCAAGCACATCACGGGCATCGAGGAGTTCACGGCACCCGTGCGGTTCTTCGACCGCGGAGACTGGAAGAGCATCGAGGCCGAGTTCGAGAAGCGCATCCGCGCGCAGTGGCCCACCTACGCGAAGAACATGACGGACGACAACATCATCTCCGTGCGCTTCTTCATGCCCACCGACGTGCTCGCGACCCATCCCGACATGATCGAGGGCGGCTACGTGGAGGGCGCCCACCTCGCGAGCCAGCTGGGGCGGTTCCGACCGATCCCCGAGCTCGCGGGCTATCGCACGATCCTGCCGAACCTCTACAACTGCTCGGCCAACGTGCACTCGGGTTCGGGCATCGGCCGCGGCAACTCCTACAACTGCTGGCAGCAGATCGCGGCCGATCTCGGGATCGACCCCCAGGCCGTCATCCGGCAGCCGGATGCGGCGCCGCAGACCGTCGTGGAGTCCACCGCGAGGGCATGACGCAGGAGAGCAGGGACGGTTCGATGCCGGTGTCACGAGAGAAGGGCAGCCCGCCCGGGGTGGTGGGTCGCGCGCTCGCCGTGCTCGCCGCCTTCGAGGGAACGCCCGGCTCACTCGCCGTGGCCACGATCGCACGGCGGGCCGGACTGCCGGTATCCACTACGTACCGCATCGTCGCCGAACTCGAGGACTGGGGCGCCCTGCGCAAGGGCTCCGACGGTCGGTACCAGATCGGGTTCCGCATCTGGGAGCTCGGCCAGCAGGCCGGCCGCCGGCTGAGGGATCGCGCTCACCCCTACCTCCAGGACCTGTTCGACCTGACCCAGGAGAACGTGCACCTCGCGATCCGGGACGGCCTGCAGTCGCTCTACGTCGACAAGGTCTACAACTCGAGCAAACTGCCGGTCGTCTCTCGGGTCGGCGGTCGGTTGCCGATGCATGCGACCGCCGTCGGTCGAGTGCTGCTCGCCGCCCAGCCCGACTGGTTCATCACGGCCTACCTCGAGCGCGAGCTCGAGGCCCCGACAGTCAGGACCGTGACGGATGCCGCGGAGTTGACCGCGATCATCCGGGCCGTGCAGCAGGACGGCTACTCGATCACGGTCGAGCAGATGAGGCTCGGCGCGCTGTCGGTGGCGGTCCCCGTCGTCTACGAGCAGGAGACCGTGGCATCCGTGGGTCTCGTCTTCGAGGCGCACCGTTCCGCGGACGCGTACCGGGTGCTACCGATGCTCAAGGGCACCGCGGAGAAGATCGGCGCGGCCATGCGCGGAGTGCCGCCTCGGCCGGCGCCGGGCCGACCCGCCGCGGGCGGCTCCGGACCCGTTTCTCAGTAACTGAGAATGCCCGATACCGACGGGCGAAGAGCGGGAACACAATGAGGCAATCGTTCAAGGAGGAACTTCGGATGACCGACACCATCGCAGCGTGTCCCGTGCCGCACAATGACTACCACGGGTTCGAGCCGTTCAAGCTCACCAACCCGTTCCCGGCGTGGAAGGAACTCCGCGAGGAGGCTCCGGTCTTCTACGACGACCGCATGGGCTACTACGTCATCTCCCGCTATGACGACGTCAAGGGTGTGTTCGCCGACTGGGAGACCTTCTCCTCGGCCAATGCCCAGTCGCCCGTTCGCCCGCTCGGTGAGGCCGCGAAGACGATCATGGCCGAGGGTGAGTTCACCGCCTACTCGGGGCTGTCGGCGCGCGTTCCCCCGGAGCACACCCGCATCCGTGAGATCGCGACCAAGGCGTTCACTCCCCGTCGCTACAAGGTGCTCGAGCCCTTCATCCGCGACAACGTGAACACCCTCATCGATGCGATGATCGCCAAGGGCGAGCCCGGCGACATCCTCACCGACATCGCCTGGGACCTGCCGACGATCACCATCTTCACCCTCATCGGGGTGCCGATGGACAAGATCGAGCAGGTCAAGGAGTGGGCCGGCTCGCGGGCCACGCTCACCTGGGGCGACCTGAGTGACGAAGAGCAGATCCCGCACGCGCACAACCTGGTCGCGTACTGGAACTACTGCCAGCACCTCGTTGCGGAGGCCAAGCGTCACCCCGGCGACAACCTGGTGACCGACCTCGTCAACTTCCAGGCCGCCGGGGACGAGATCAGCGACCACGAGATCGCGTCGTTCGTCTACAGCCTGCTGTTCGCCGGTCACGAGACCACGACGACCCTCATCTCCAACACGCTGCGCGAGCTGCTGGTCAACGACGTCTACACGACGGTGACCGACGACCCGAGCCTCATCCCCGGTGCGATCGAGGAGGTGCTTCGCGTGAGCGGCAGCATCGTCGCGTGGCGTCGGCACGCGGAGAAGGACGGCGTCGTCGCCGGGGTCACGATTCCCCAGGGCTCGAAGATCCTGCTGCTCATGGGTGCGGCCAACCGCGACCCCGCGGTGTTCCCCGACCCCGACCTGTTCGACATCACGCGCTCGAACGCCCGCACCCACCTGTCGTTCGGCTTCGGCATCCACTACTGCATCGGAAACCTGCTCGGAAAGCTGCAGACGAAGATCGCCGTGGAGGAGATCACCAAGAAGCTGCCGGGTCTGAAGCTCAAGCCGGGTGTCGACATCCAGTTCGGCGACAACCTGTCGTTCCGCGTTCCCACCGCCGTTCCCGTGATCTGGAGCTGAGGCAGATGAGCAACCAGAAGTACACCTTCGCCTTCGATTCGACGGATGCCGCGACTCACGATCGCCTCGGTGGCAAGTGCGCCAGCCTCGCGATCATGACCTCCGCGGGCATGCCGGTGCCCCCGGGATTCGCGATCACCACCGACGCCTTCGAGCGCACCATGTACCAGACGACGCTGCGCGAGCACATCGCCCGCGTACTCGACGGCCTGGACATGAACGACACGGCCGACGTCGACGCCCGGGCGGCTCACTGCCGCGAGCTGATCCTCACGCAGGAGGTTCCCGAGGAGGTGCGCGACGAGGTGCTGCTGGCCTACCGCGCTCTCATGGAACGCTGCGGCGGAGAGGTCGCGGTGGCGGTGCGCTCGAGCGCCACAGCCGAGGACCTGCCGGATGCGAGCTTCGCCGGCCAGCAGGACACCTACCTGTGGATCGTCGGTGAGCGAGCGACCCTCCAGGCGGTCCGCGAGTGCTGGGCGAGCCTCTACACCGCGCGCGCCATCACCTACCGCGCCGCCAACAACATCTCCGATGAGGGTCTCTCGATGGCCGTCGCCATCCAGAAGATGGTCAACTCGCGCTCGTCCGGCGTCGCCATGACCGTCGACCCGTCGAACGGCGATCGGTCCAAGATCGTCGTCGAGTCCAGTTGGGGCCTCGGCGAGATGGTGGTGTCGGGCGAGGTCACCCCCGACAACTTCCTCCTCGACAAGGTGATGATGAGCGTCGTCACCGCCGTCATCAGCGACAAGCACGAGGAGCTCGTGCCGACCGGACGCGGCACCATCGTGCGCCGCGAGGTCGAACCCGAGCGTCGCGTCGCGCCAAGCATCAGCGACGCCGAGCTCATGGCCGTGGCCCGCCTGGCGAAGGCGGCCGAGAAGCACTACGGCACCCCGCAGGACGTCGAGTGGGCGATCGACGCCGATCTGCCCGACGGCGCCAATGTACTTCTGCTCCAGAGTCGACCCGAAACGATCTGGTCGCAGAAGGAGGCGAACGTGACGTTCGTCTCACCCGGCTCCGGAATCGAAGCCATTACCAAGTCGATGCTGGCAGGTCTGAACCTCAGCTAGACGAACAACCCCCATCAGAAGCGCAATAACGAGTACCGGTTCAAAGAAGAGCAAGTCAACTCCTGAAACGTGAAAGAGAGAATCCATGTGTGCAGCCAAAGCGAAGAGCTTCCCCTCTCCGTATGACCACAAGGCCCCGGCCGGGTCGGAGGGATGGCAGGCGCTGTATCCCTACAACCTCGTCTTCCAGGACGGCCTGCGGGCCAAGGAGGACGAGAAGTTCTGGTTCTGCGACAGCCAGCACTGGCCGAACGTCTTCAAGCCGTTCGAGACCATCGCTGTCGAGTTTGCGAGCCGCAACCTGGGCGCGTACAACACCCGGCACTACATCGTGCCGCCCGCCAACGGAATCGACTACCGCATCCACAACGGCTACAACTACTTCAGCCCGGTTGCCGTGGCGCCCGAGCTGATCGCCGCGCGGGTGCCACACTTCCTCGAGCGTGCTGGCTACTACTTCCAGAACTGGGGCACCCTGCTCGAGAACTGGCGCACCAAGGTGCTTGCGAACATCGCCGAGATGGACGCGCTCACATTCGAGCCGCTGCCCGACATGGTGCCCATGGAGACCATCACCGAGGGCGTCGGCATGGACCCGTCCGTGACGCTGTTCGAGAACTACGACCGTCTCATCCAGCTCGCCTACCGCAACTGGGAGCACCACTTCGAGTTCCTCAACCTGGGCTATGTCGCGTACCTCGACCTGTTCGGCTTCTGCAAGGAGGCCTTCCCCGGCATCCCTGACCTGGCGATCGCGAAGATGGTCTCCGGTGTCGACTCGGTCCTGTTCCGCCCGGACGACGAGCTCAAGAAGCTCGCGACCCTCGCCGTGGAGCTGGGCCTGACCGATGTGTTCGCTGCGGGCAAGGATGCCGCGGGCACGTTGGCCGCGCTGGCCGACAAGCCGAAGGGGGCCGAGTGGATCGCCGCCTGGGAGGCCGCGCAGGACCCGTGGTTCAACTACACCTCGGGCAACGGCTTCTACGGTCATGACGTCTACTGGCGCGACAGCCTCGACCTGCCGATGGGCTACATCCAGGACTACGTCGAGCGCGTCAACAAGGGGGAGACCCTTGGCCGCCCGAAGGATGAACTCCTCGTCGAGCGCGACCGCATCGCCAACGAGTACGCGGAGGCGCTCAGCCCCGAAGCAGTGGAGACGTTCCAGGGCAAGCTCGGGCTGGCTCGTGCGGTGTACCCGTATGTGGAGGACCACAACTTCTACATCGAGCACTGGACCATGGGCGTGTTCTGGCGCAAGGTGCGCCAGCTGTCCAACCTTCTGCACGAGGCCGGGTTCTGGGAGCACCCCAACGACATCCTGTACCTGTCGCGTGACGAGGTGCGTCCGGTTCTGTTCGACTACGCGAGCGCCTGGGCGGTCGGCACCGACCCGATCGGGCCCACCTACTGGCCGAAGGAGATCGCCCGTCGCACGGCGATCATCGACGCCCTGGAGGAGGCCCGCCCGCAGCCGGCGTTCAACGCTCCGCCCGCCCAGATCAGCGAGCCCTTCACCATCATGCTGTGGGGCATCACGACCGAGCAGGTGTCGCAGTGGCTCGGATCCGACGACGACGACCCGAACACCCTGTCGGGCATGGCCGCCTCCGGTGGTGTCGTCGAGGGCCTCGCGCGAGTGATCACCAGCCCGTCCCAGCTCGGCGAGCTGGAGCAGGGCGAGATCCTGGTCGCTCCCGTCACCGCCCCCAGCTGGGGTCCCGTCTTCGGCAAGATCGCGGCGACGGTCACCGACATCGGGGGCATGATGAGCCACGCGGCCATCGTCTGCCGCGAGTACGGCGTGCCCGCCGTCACGGGAACCGGCAAGGCATCCACAGTGATCAAGACCGGCATGAAGCTGCGGGTCGACGGAACCCAGGGCAAGGTCACGATCCTCTCCTAGGGGAGCGTCGTCCGGAAACACACGAAGGCACTGACATGACGAACACATCCCGCTCACCGATCAATCTGCTCGGGCGCGACGTCTCCGGGAGCATCCCCTCCCGCGCCGCCACCCCCGGCCTGATCGACATGGGTGAGCGGGATGTGGCCGTCTGGAACGCCGCCCTGCCCTACCTGCAGACGCGCGACAACGACGCGCACTCCCTCTACTCCTACGGAATCGCGCGTGCCCTGCTCATGCGAGTTCCCGAGGGCGACGAGCACATCGTGCTGCCGGCGATCATCCTGCACGACACCGGTTGGTCGACGGTCGACGAGAAGCTGGCCTTCGACGCCATCGCCCCCGACCGCGACGGGAGCCTCCATCACGTCGTGATCCAGCACGAGAAGGAGGGCGCCCGCATCGCCCGCGAGGTGCTCACCGGCCTCGACTTCCCGCCAGCCGACATCGACGAGATCTGCGCCATCATCGACGGTCACGACACCCGCCTGACCGCGATCAGCCTCAACGACTCGCTCGTCAAGGACGCCGACAAGGTGTGGCGCGTCACGCCGCACGGCATCTCGGTGGCGGTGCCGCGATTCGGCCTGACCCGTGAGGAGTCGGCGATCCTCAACGCGCAGCGCGCCTACGACGACCTCTTCAACGACGCCGCCAAGGCCATGTCCCTCGCCTTCCTGTCGTGGGAGTGCATGTCGGAGAGCTTCCCCATGACCCAGACCTACACCCGGGATGACAGCTGATGAGCGCCCCCTCCAGCTTCGACGGCACGACCGTCGTCGTGACCGGCGCCGCCGGCGGCCTCGGTCGGTCGTTCGCCCTCGGATTCGCCGAGCGGGGTGCCGATCTCGTGATCGCCGACGTGAACCTCGCCGGCGCCCAGGAGACCGTCTCGCTCATCGAAGCCCTCGGCGCCCGCGCGATCGCGGTCGCCACCGACGTCACCGACCGCGCCTCGACCGATGCCCTCATGGATGCCGCGATCGCCGAGTTCGGCAGCGTCGGGGTGCTCATCAACAACGCCGCCATCTACGCGACCCTGAAGCGCGCGCCGTTCGCCGAGATCGACCCGGACGAGTGGGACCGCGTCATGGCAGTCAACGTCAAGGGAACCTGGCAGTGCTCCGCCTCGGCCGTGGGCCGCATGGGCGAGGGCGGTCGCATCATCAACATCGCCTCGGCGACGGTCTTCAGCGGGTCCCCGCACTGGATGCACTACGTCGCGTCCAAGGGGGCCGTGATCGGCATGACCCGCGTGATGGCGCGCGAGGTGGGGGCCGCGGGCATCACGGTGAACGCGATCGCGCCGGGGTTCACGTTGACCGAGGCATCCCTCGCACAGATGGAGGATGCCGCGACCTACGGCGTCTCATCGCGGGCGATCCCCCGGGCGAGCCAGCCCCACGACATCGTGGGCACCGCCCTCTTCCTCGCGTCGAAGGACGCGGAGTACATCACAGGCCAGACCATCGTCGTCGACGGTGGCAAGCAGTTCATCTGAGTCACGAAAGCAGAAATCCGTCATGCCCCACGTCACCTACATCTCCCCCGACGGGACCGAGAAGACGCTCGACGCGCGCGAGGGCGACTCGGTGATGGAGACCGCCGTCAAGCACGGCGTGCGCGGCATCGTCGCCGAGTGCGGCGGAGCGTGCGCCTGCGCGACCTGCCACGTCTTCGTGGATCCGGCGTTCACCGACCTGGTCGGCGGCCCCGGTGACCTCGAGGACGACATGCTCGACGGCGCCGCGACGGACCGGATGCCGAACAGTCGTCTCTCGTGCCAGATCAAGATGCGCCAGGACCTCGACGGTCTCATCGTGCGGATCGCACCGGAGCAGGTCTGATCATGGACCACATCCTGATCGTGGGCGCCGGCCAGGCCGGGCTCCAGGTCGCGGTATCGCTGCGCGAGGGCGGCTACCACGGCACGGTCACGATCGCCGGTGCGGAGCAGTACACGCCCTACCAGCGCCCGCCGCTGTCGAAGGCGTTCCTGCACGGCGACTCCGACGTCGAGTCGCTCGAATTGCGTGCCGCGGACTTCTACGAAGAGAACCGCATCGAGCTGCTGTGCGGTGAGACGGTGACCGACATCGACTTCGACGGCTCGGTGGGCCACGCGCACACGGCGAGCGGCCGTACCATCACCTTCGATGGTCTTGCGCTCACGACCGGCTCCGAGCCGCGCCGCCTGCCCGTGGAGGGCGCCGAGCTCGACGGGGTGCTCTACCTGCGCGACATCAGCGACGCCATCGACCTGAAGAAGCGGTGGGATGCCGCGACGAACGTCGTCGTCATCGGTGGTGGGTTCATCGGCCTCGAGGTCGCTGCCGGCGCCACCCGCGACGGCAAGAAGGTCACCGTGCTCGAGGTCCTCGACCGGCTCATCGCGCGCGCGGTCAGCCCCGAGATGAGCGAGTTCCTGCGAGCGGCGCACGAGCGCCGCGGAACGGCGATCCGCCTCGGGGCGAGGATCACGCGGCTGGTGGGCGAGGGCGGCCGGGTCACCGGCGTGGAGCTCGAGGGCGGCGAGGTGGTGCCGGCCGACGTCGTGATGGTCGGCATCGGTGTCGTGCCGCGGGGCGAGCTCGCCGCGAAGCTCGGACTCGAGTCGGTCAACGGCGCGGTGGTCGTCGACGAGTTCGCCGAGACGAGCCAGCCCGGCGTGGTCGCCGCGGGCGACTCGGTGCTGCTGCCCCACCCCCTCGGCGGAGGGGAGCGAGTGCGCCTCGAATCGGTGCAGAACGCGGTCGACCAGGCGAAGGTCGCCGCCGCAACGCTTCTCGGCGAGCGGTCGGCGTACGACTCGGTGCCGTGGTTCTGGTCCGATCAGGCCGACCTCAAGCTGCAGATCGCGGGCCTGTCCACCGGCTACGAC
>Ga0209792_1001008_pt1 | contig 15387 bp, 11 predicted proteins | sample EBPBio142005_DNA_FD_185860 | JGI IMG/M metagenome (GOLD analysis project Ga0209792, IMG submission 185860) | Wastewater treatment Type I Accumulibacter community from EBPR Bioreactor in Madison, WI, USA - Reactor 1_6/14/2005_ DNA (SPAdes)... | ecosystem: Engineered > Bioreactor > EBPR >... | reverse complement strand
GCGGCGGCGCCGCCGCAGCGTGCGCCCGGCGATGCGGCCCCCATCGCCTGGCTGGGCTACGCCGTGGCCACCGGCGCCTGCTTTGCCGTGGCGCTGCTGGCCACGCCGCTGCGCAGCGTGCTGGAGCTGACCAACATCGTCATGCTGTTTCTGCTGGTGGTGGTGGGCGTGGCGCTGCGCCACGGGCGCGGGCCGGCCATGCTGGCGGCCTTTCTGGGGGTGGCGCTGTTCGACTTTTTCTTTGTGCCGCCCCGGCTGTCGTTCAACGTCAGCGACGTGCAATACCTCATCACCTTCACCCTGATGCTGGTGGTGGCCCTGGTCGTGGGCCAGCTCATGGCCAGTCTGCGGGCCCAGGCGCGCGCCGCCACCGAGCGCGAGCGGCGCGTGCGCGGGCTCTACCAGATGTCGCGCGAGCTCTCCGCCGTGCTGCAGGTGGAGCAGGTGGCCGAGGTCGCGGCGCGCTTTCTGCGTGCCGAATTCGCAGCGCAGTCGGCCCTCTTGGTGCTCGATGACGACAACCGCCTGGTGCTGCAGCCCGGCGCCACGGCCCCGGTGGACTACGCTGTGGCGCAATGGTGTTTTGACCGGGGCGAGCCCGCCGGCCGGGGCACCAACACCTTGCCCGCCAGCGCCAGCCTGATGCTGCCGCTCAAAGGCCCCATGCGGCTGCGCGGTGTGCTCGTGCTGCAGCCGGCGCAGGCGAGCACGCTCACGCCGGAGCAGCGGCAATTGCTCGACACCTGCGCCTCGCTGCTGGCGATCTCCATCGAACGCATCCACTACATCCAGGTGGCCCAGAGCACCACGGTGCAAATGGAGTCCGAGCGCCTGCGCAACTCGCTGCTCTCGGCCATCTCGCACGACCTGCGCACGCCGCTGGCGGCGCTGGTGGGCCTGGCCGACACCCTGCAGCTGGCGCAGCCGCCGCTGCTGCCGGCGCAGGCCGAGGTGGCCACCGCCATGCACGAATCGGCGCAGCGTATGAACGCCCTGGTGGCCAATCTGCTGGACATGGCGCGGCTGGAATCGGGCGGCGTGCCCCTGCGCCGCGAATGGCAGCCGCTCGAAGAGGTGCTGGGCAGTGCCCTGGCCGCCTGCCAGCCGGCGCTGGCGCGGCACCCAGTGGAACTGCAGCTGCCCGATGATCTGCCGCTGCTGCACCTGGACGGCACGCTGATTGAGCGCGTGCTGGCCAACCTGCTGGAGAACGCCGCCAAGTACACGCCGCCGGCCACGCCCATCCGCATTGCCGCCACGGCCCTGGAGCAGGAGCTGCGCATCACCGTCGATGACGACGGCCCCGGCCTGCCGCCGGGGCGCGAGGAGGCGGTGTTCGAGAAATTCGAGCGCGGCAGCAAGGAGCAGGCCGCGCCCGGCGTGGGCCTGGGGTTGGCGATCTGCCGCGCCATCGTGCAGGCGCATGGCGGGCGCATCTGGGGCGAAAATCGTCTGCAGGAGGGCCGGGTGGCGGGCGCGCGCTTCGTCATCGTGCTGCCGCGCGGCACGCCGCCGCAGGACGACGGCAGCCAGGCCTTTGCCGCACAGCCAGAGACACCATGAACGAAATCCGCATCCTGATCGTCGAGGACGAGGACAACATCCGCCGCTTCGTGCGCCTGACGCTGGCGGCCGAGGGCTACGAGGTTTTCGAGGCCGCCACCTGGCAGCGCGGCCTGATTGAGGCCGGCACGCGCCGCCCCGACCTGCTGGTGCTGGACCTGGGCCTGCCCGACGGCGACGGCGTGGACTTGATCCGCGAGCTGCGCACCTGGTCGGCGCTGCCCATCATCGTGCTGTCAGCGCGCAGCAGCGAGGCCGACAAGATCGCCGCCCTGGACGCGGGTGCCGACGACTACCTGGTCAAGCCCTTTGGCGCCGGCGAGCTGCTGGCCCGCGTGCGCGCCCAGCTGCGCCGCCACCAGGGCCAGACGGCGGCAGGTGAGCCCCTGGTGTGCTTTGGCGACGTGCGCATCGACCTGACCCAGCGCAGCGTGGCGCGCGCCGGCGAGGCCCTGCACCTCACGCCCATCGAATACCGCCTGTTGACCTACCTGGCGGCGCATCCGGAAAAGGTGCTCACCCACCAGCAGCTGCTGCAGGCCGTCTGGGGGCCGGGCCACGCCAGCGACACGCATTACGTGCGCGTGCACATGGCCAACCTGCGCAAAAAGCTCGAAGACGACCCGGCGCGCCCACGCCACCTGTGCACCGAGGCCGGCATCGGCTACCGGCTGGTGGTGTGACGACATCGGTCGTCCGGGCAGGTCTGTTGCGCGGCGGGCTTGAAATTTCCGCGTACCAGCCTTAGCTTGGGAGCAGTTGGAGGTTTACCCATGCGTCTCGACAAACTCACTACCAAGTTCCAGGAAGCCCTGTCCGACGCCCAGTCGCTCGCGCTGGGGCATGACAACGCCTATATCGAACCCGTGCACCTGCTGGCCGCCATGCTGCGTCAGGAGGACGGCCCGCGTGCGCTGCTGGAGCGCGCCGGCGCCAACGCCCCCGGTTTGCTGAAAGCGGCCGAGGCCGCCATCAAGCGCCTGCCGCAGGTGCAGGGCCATGACCAGGTACAGCCCAGCCCCGAGCTGGTGCGCGTGCTGCAGGCCACCGAGAAGGAGGCCATACAGCGCGGTGACCAGTTCATAGCGAGCGAGCTGTTCCTGCTCGCGCTGGTGGACAGCAAGGGCGAGGCCGCACAGCTCGCCAAGGACAACGGCCTGTCGCGCAAGAGCCTGGAGGCCGCCATCGAGGCCGTGCGGGGCGGGCAAAGCGTGGACAGCGCCGAGGCCGAGGGCCAGCGCGAGGCGCTGAAGAAATACTGCCTGGACCTGACCGAGCGCGCCCGCCTGGGCAAGCTCGACCCGGTGATCGGCCGCGACGACGAGATCCGCCGCGCCATCCAGGTGCTGCAGCGGCGCAGCAAGAACAACCCGGTGCTGATCGGTGAGCCCGGCGTGGGCAAGACCGCCATCGTCGAGGGCCTGGCGCAGCGCATCATCGCGGGCGAGGTGCCCGAAAGCCTGAAAGGCAAGCGCGTGCTGGTGCTGGACATGGCGGGCCTCTTGGCCGGCGCCAAGTACCGCGGCGAGTTCGAGGAGCGGCTCAAATCCGTGCTGAAAGAGGTGGCGCAGGACGAGGGCCGCATCATCCTGTTCATCGACGAGATCCACACCATGGTGGGCGCCGGCAAGGCCGAAGGCGCGATCGACGCAGGCAATATGCTGAAGCCCGCGCTGGCGCGTGGCGAGCTGCACTGCATAGGCGCGACCACGCTGGATGAATACCGCAAGTACATAGAGAAGGACGCGGCGCTGGAGCGGCGCTTTCAGAAGGTGCTGGTCGAGGAGCCCAGCGTGGAGGACACCATCGCCATCCTGCGCGGCCTGCAGGTGCGCTATGAGGCGCACCACGGCGTGGACATCACCGACCCGGCCATCGTCGCCGCGGCGGAACTGTCGCACCGCTACATCACCGACCGCTTCCTGCCCGACAAGGCCATCGACCTGATCGACGAGGCTGCGGCCAAGATCAAGATCGAGATCGACTCCAAGCCCGAAGTGCTGGACAAGCTCGACCGCCGCATGATCCAGCTCAAGATCGAGCGCGAGGCGATGAAGAAGGAGCACGACGAGGCCTCGCAAAAGCGCCTGCAGCTCATCGAGGAAGAGCTGGCCAGCGTCGAGCGCGAATATGCCGACCTCGAAGAGATCTGGAAGATGGAAAAGGCCAGCGCCCAGGGCAGCGAGCAGATCAGGAAGGACATCGACGCCATCCGCATCCAGATGGAGGATTTGAAGCGCAAGGGCGACTACAACAAGGTCGCCGAGCTGCAATACGGCAAGCTGCCCGAGCTGGAAAAGCGCCTGAAAGAGGCCCAGGCCAGCGAGGCCGACGGCGATACGCCCAGGCACCAGTTGCTGCGCACCCATGTGGGCGCCGAGGAAATAGCCGAGGTGGTCAGCCGCGCCACCGGCATTCCCGTGGCCAAGATGATGCAGGGCGAGAAGGACAAGCTCTTGCAAATGGAAGACAAGCTGCACGAGCGCGTGGTGGGCCAGGACGAGGCTATTCAAGCAGTGGCCAACGCCATCCGCCGCTCGCGCTCAGGGCTGTCGGATCCGAACCGGCCGCTGGGCAGCTTCCTCTTCCTGGGCCCCACGGGCGTGGGCAAGACCGAGCTGTGCAAGGCGCTGGCGGGATTTCTGTTCGACAGCGAAGAACATCTGGTGCGCATCGACATGAGCGAGTTCATGGAAAAGCATAGCGTCGCGCGCTTGATTGGCGCGCCTCCCGGCTATGTGGGCTATGAAGAGGGCGGCTACCTGACGGAGGCCGTGCGCCGCAAACCCTACAGCGTGCTGCTGCTCGACGAGGTCGAGAAGGCCCACCCCGACGTGTTCAACGTGCTCTTGCAGGTGCTCGACGACGGCCGCCTGACCGACGGCCAGGGCCGCACCGTGGACTTCAAGAACACGGTGATCGTCATGACCAGCAACATCGGCTCGCCGCTGATCCAGGCCATGGTCGGCCAGGACGCAGACGACATCAAGGAAGCGGTGTGGGGGGAACTAAAAACCCATTTCCGACCCGAATTCCTCAACCGCATCGACGAGACGGTGGTGTTCCACGGGCTCGACGCCAAGCACATCGAGGCCATCGCCGGCATACAGCTCAAGCTGCTGCAGGCACGGCTGGCGAAGATGGATTTGGAGCTGCAGGTGTCCAAGTCGGCCATGGCCGAGCTGGCCAAGGTGGGCTTCGATCCGGTGTTCGGGGCGCGTCCGCTGAAGCGGGCGATCCAGCAGCGCATCGAGAATCCGTTGTCCAAACTGCTGCTGGAGGGCCGCTATCCGCCCAAGAGCGTGATTGGCGTGGATGTCGATCCGGTGAAGGAGCCAGGGGTATTTCACTTTGCCGCGGCCCGCGCGGCAGATTGAGCCCTACCATAAGGGCAGTGCAGCGCAGGCCGCACGCCCATCTGCCAGAAAGGGGCATGGTTTGAATGATGTAGTCACCGGCGTGATCCGCTGGATCTTGCGACTCGTGGTGTTTGCCATGGGCGTGCTCTTCTTCCTGAGCCTGGTGGCCGCCGCGGCGGTGCTGGCGCTGGTGTGGAGCGCACGCGCGCTGTGGGCGCGCCTGACGGGGCGGCCCGTCACGCCCTGGGCCATGCGCATGGATCCGCGCACGGGCTGGAGCACGGTCTATCGCAGCACGGCCCGCTGGACAGCGCAAAGGCCCGATCAGCCACGCCGCAGCGAGGGCGTGCCGTCGCATGACATCACCGACGTGGTGCCGCGCGAGATTCGCTAAAAACCTTCCCACTTGTCCTGCCGCGCGCCTCGCAAGAGCTGCGCGGCTTTTCCTATGCGCGCCACCTTGCCGGACGACATACGTCACCTTTTTGAATTGCAGCGCCAGGCCAGCCGGGCCCAGCCCGATGTGCCCCTGAACCTGCGGCGCGAGCGCCTGTTGCGCCTGTCGAAGCTGCTGGACGAGCATGGCCCGCAGTTGGCCGCTGCCGTGCAGGCCGACTTCGGCATGCGCTCGCCGCGCCTGACCGAGGTGGCAGACCTGTTCGTGCTGCGCGCCCAACTGGCGCACACCTTGCGCCACCTGGCGCGCTGGTGCCGGCGCACCCGCGTGCGCACGCCTCTGGCGCTGCAGCCCGCGCGCGGCTGGATCGAGCGCCAGCCCCTGGGTGTGGTAGGCCTGATATCGCCCTGGAACTACCCCGTGCAGCTGGCCCTGGCGCCCGCCATAGGGGCGCTGGCCGCGGGCAACCGCGTCATGCTCAAGCCCAGCGAGCTCACGCCCCACACCAGCGCGCAGCTGGCGGCGCTGGTGGCGCAGTATTTCGCGCCTGAAGAGTTCTGCGTGGTGCAGGGCGATGCGGCCACGGCGGCGCTCCTGGCGTCGCTGCCGTTCGACCACCTGGTGTTCACCGGCTCCACGGCCGTGGGACGCAAGGTGGCGCAGGCGGCTGCGGCCAATCTGACACCGACCACGCTGGAGCTCGGCGGCAAGTCGCCGGCCATCATCGACGCCGACTGCGACATGCGGGATGCCGCGCTCAAGATCGCGCATGGCAAGCTGCTCAACACCGGCCAGACCTGCATCGCCCCCGACTACGTGCTGCTGCCGCGCGGCAGCGAGGCCGCGTTTGCCGAGGCCTATCGCGCCGCCGTGGCGCGGCTGTTTCCGTACTTCGAGGGCAATCCGGACTACGCATCCATCATCACGCCGCGCCATCTGGCACGCCTGCGCACCATGCTGCAGCAGGCGCAGACCCAGGGCGCAGACCTACAGGTGATGCAGAGCGTGCCCGGCTCGCCCGCGCCGCCGCCGCAGGGCATAGGCGACGGGGTGGGGCGGCAGATGGCGCCGGTGCTGGTGTTTGGCGCCACGGCCGGCATGCAGCTGATGCAGGAGGAAATCTTCGGCCCGGTGCTGCCCGTGCTCAGCTACGAGCGGCTCGATGACGCCATCGCCCACATCAACGCCGGGCCGCGCCCGCTGGCGCTGTACTGGTTTGGCCGCAGCGAGGCTGTGCGTGACGATGTGCTGCGGCGCACCGTGAGCGGTGGCGTATCGGTCAACGACACGCTGATGCACATCGCGCACGCCCGGCTGCCCTTTGGCGGCGTGGGCGACAGCGGCTGGGGTGCCTACCACGGCGAGGCGGGCTTTCTGCGCTTTTGCCACCAGAAGTCGGTGCTGGTGCAGTCGCGCTGGTCTATGGGTCACCTGTTGTACCCGCCCTATGGCGCGCGCTTTGACCGCGTCATGGCGCTGCTGCGCCGCCTGTTTTAGCCAGTTGACACGGGTTTTCCTCAGGTGCCTGCCACAGATGGGCGGGTTTGTGTGCAAAGGCTGCGATTGGCACCCAGGAACAAAGGGGGGGCTAGCGCATAGCACGACATTTGCGCGAAAATACCGGGTTCTTCGAAATTCACCCGTTTTCGTTTCCCATGTCCAGTATCCAGGTTCGTCCCGCCACACTTCGCGATGCCAAAGCCATTGCACAGGTTCACACCACCGCCGCAACAGAGGCCTATCGAGGCCTGCTGCCCGACGATCAGTTGAAATCCATGTCTTCGCTCGAAAAGCGCCAAGCCTACTGGCGCGAGGCGATCGAGTATTGCGAGCCCCAGGTTCAGGTGGCGGTGGACGGCGACAAGATCGTCGGCTTCGTCGGCTTTGACCGCTCGCGTGATGAAAAGACCCGCAACACCACGGGCGAGATCTGGGCCATCTACGCTGCTCCCACGCACTGGGACAAGGGTGTGGGCGTGGCCCTGTGGGACGCCGCGCGCGACGGCCTGCAGGAAGAAGGCTGCACCACCGTCACCGCCTGGGTGCCGCTGCGCAACGAGCGCGCCCTGCGCTTTCACGAGATGGCCGGCTTCAAGCGCGAGATGACCACCGCCAAGACGGCCGTGGTGGCTGGCGTGAAGATCGAGGAAGTGCGCCTCAAGCGCCCGGTCAACTGAGATCCTGCGGCCGCGGCAATGATCGAATGGAGTGAGCACGGCGAAGCACACAGCGCGCTGTGGCGCTCTGAGGCTGGCAGCCCGGCCCCGCGCCGCGTGCAGCTGGCCGACGACACCCTGCCCGCCGATACTGCCTACCGCCTGGCCTGCGAGGGCACGGCCCTGCTGTGGCGCGGCGACTTCCAGAACGGGCGCCAGCTGCTGCAGGCCCTGATGCGCCGCGCCGACCGCAAGCCGCCCAAGGCGGCGGCGAAGGCGGCGCAGAAGATCGCCCAAGCCAGCCCGGCCGAGCGCTTTCACCTGCACCGCCAGGCGCAGGCGCAGCGCGCGCGCACGCTCGGCGCCCTGCTGATCCCGGTCGAGGGCGACTACCGCATTGCACTGCGTCGTGCGCCTGACTGGCGCGCCGCCTGCAGCGAGGCCTGGGGCCCGGCCGGCGGCCAGCCCAGCGTGGTCGCGCTGCGCGAGCTGCTGGGCATCGTCGGCGCGCACGAGTGGCGCAAGAAGGGTGTCGAGGTGCCTGCCCTGGGCGCCGCGCCGGCCAACCGCATCCATCCGCATTACGGCGTGTTCTCGCCCATCAGGGGTGAGTACATCGACCTCGTCGCGCAGGCGCCGCTGCCCGCGACCGACCTGGCCTTTGACATCGGCACCGGTACCGGCGTGCTCGCCGCCGTGCTCGCACGCCGGGGCGTGCAACGCATCGTCGCCACCGAGCTCGCGCCCCGCGCCCTGGCCTGTGCGCAGGACAACCTGCAGCGCCTGGGCCTGGCCGAGCGCGTGCAGCTGCTGGCCGCCGACCTGTTCCCGCCCGGGCGTGCGCCGCTCGCGGTCTGCAACCCGCCCTGGGTGCCGGCGCGGCCCAGCTCGGCGCTGGAGCAGGCCGTGTACGACGAAGGCAGCCGCATGCTCAAGGGCTTTCTGGCCGGCCTGGCCGATCACCTTGCGCCCGGTGGCGAGGGCTGGCTGATCCTGTCCGACCTGGCCGAACACCTGGGCCTGCGAACGCGCGATGAGTTGCTTGGCTGGATTGCCGCCGCCGGCCTTGAGGTGCGCGGCCGCCTGGATGCGCGGCCGCGCCACGGCAAGGCCCAGGACGCGGGTGACCCTCTGCACGCAGCGCGCGCGGCTGAGGTCACGTCGCTATGGCGCCTGGGCGTGGCTTCGTCATAAGCTATTTTATTCATAGCGGCTTGCGCTTGATGGTAAAGCGCTGGAGGCCGATTTGACTGCTATCTCCGCTGCTGCCAAACCCCTGCTGCTCGCGCCCATGGAGGGGCTGCTCGACTTCGTGCTGCGCGACGTGCTCACGCGCGTGGGCGGGGTCGATCGCTGCGTGTCGGAGTTCATCCGCGTCTCGGGTCATTTGCTGAGCGACAAGACCTTTCTGCGCTACATACCCGAGCTCAACAACGGCGGGCGCACCCTCGCCGGCGTGCCCGTGCGCGCGCAGCTGCTCGGCTCCGACCCCGTGAGCATGGCCGAGAACGCCGCCTGTCTGGCGGCCCTGGGGCCGGAAGGCATAGACCTGAACTTCGGCTGCCCGGCCAAGACCGTCAACCGCCATGGCGGCGGCGCGGCCCTGCTGCGCGAGCCCGAGGCCATCGCCGCCGTGGTGGCCGCCGTGCGCCGTGCCGTGCCCGCGCATCTGCCCCTGTCGGCCAAGATGCGCCTGGGCTACGACGACGCGGGCCGCGCGCGCGAATGCGCCCAGGCCATGGAGCAGGGCGGCGCCGGCGAGCTGGTGGTGCATGCGCGCACCAAGCAGGACGGCTACCGCCCGCCCGCGTACTGGGAGCAGATCCCCGCGATCCGCGCGGCCGTGTCCATCCCCGTGGTGGCCAATGGCGAGATCTGGACCCTGGCCGATGCGCTGCGCTGCCGCAGCGTGTCGGGCTGCGACGCGCTCATGCTGGGCCGCGGCATGGTGGCCGACCCGGGGCTGGCCCTGGCCATACGCGCCCACGATGGCGGCGACATCGACGAGCCCCTGCCCTGGGCCCGCCTGCTGGCGCAGATCGAACGCTTCTGGGAGCTGGTCTGCGCCGACCTGGAGCCGCGCCAGCGCGCGGGCCGCCTCAAGCAGTGGCTCAACCTGCTGCGCCGCCGCTACCCCGAGGCGCAGAAGGCCTTTGACGAGGTGCGTGTGCTGACCGACCAGCGCGCCATCGCCGCCTGGGTGCGGCAGGCAGTGCAGGCTCAGGGCACTAGTGTCCTGAGTTGGAAATTCGCTTGACAAATCACCCGAATATCGGCGCCATGCGGCGTTGCGAATCCTCGCCATAGCTACGGCTATGGCTGCGGTTCGCGCCTGGCCTGACACCGATTTCGGTCGATTTGTTTGGCTCAAGTAGCGATGCCTGTTGAAAAGTGAACCACCGTCATCCCCGCGAAAGCGGGGATCGACAGCAGCGGCGAATCACCCGCTTGGGTGGCACGTGGATCCCCGCTTTCGCGGGGATGACGGGCTTTGCAGACAGTGGCAGGCGAATCAACAGGAATTGCTACTTGAGCCTTTGTTTTTCAACGAACCTCCAACTCAGGACACTAGCAGGTCATAGGCCGCGTGCAGGCGCTGGGCGTCGCGGCCCCAGCGGCGATCCTGCGGCAGATGGCGCAGCCAGGCCAGGCGCGAGAGCGTGAGGTCGAGCGCCGCGTGAAAGTCCGCGCCGCGCTGCGGCCGGGCGAGCCAGTCGTCCCAGGCCGCACGGGCATCATGCTGCGCACCCGCCTGCAGCAGCGCCAGCGCCGTCGAATGCACATAGGCCAGCGCGTCGCGCAGCTGGCACAGGTGCAGGGGCATGGCGCTGGAGGGGTCGTCCTCGAAGTCGATGCAGGCAATCTGCCCGTCCGGGCAGCGCACCATGTTGCGCGCAAAGGCCTGGCTGAGGCATTGCCCGCGCCCGTGCACGGCATCGAGCGTCTGCAGGCCCAGCCGCCACAGGGCGAGTGCCGCGGCCGGCCCCGCAGGCGCGGCGGCCTCGATTTCATCACCGAGCGACGGCGTGGCCTGCCCCGGCGCGCCCAGGTCGCGCATCAGAAAGGCGTCGTCACAGGCGGCCAGCACCTCGGGCACGCGCAGGCCCTGGGCCGCGAGGCTGCGCAGGCGCACGAGCTCCGTGCGGATGGCCTCGCGCCCGCCGCGGTTGGGTACGGGCTGCAGCACGGGCAGGCCCAGTAGGCGCGCCGCAGCCCCCAGCAGGCGGTAGCGCCACATGCCATGGCGCGGCCCGGCACGCTTGAGCCAGACGCGCTCGCCCCCCAGCGTGTAGGCGGCGACCAGGGGCTGCTGGCGTGGCCATTGCTGCTGCAGGAAGCGGGTGTAGTCGTGGGTGCTCAAGTCAAACCTTGGGGCGGGCGGGCTTGCGGGCCATCATATCGGTGCGCAGGGCCGTGCCCGCCACCGGGACAAGGCGCATCCCGTCATCCGGCGAAAGCCGGGAGCCATATCCTGGCCCGCCGGCTTGCCGCATGCGCCCCACGGCGGGCGCTAAAAGCCGGCACGCCCGGCCACGCGGGCGATGAGGCGCAGATCCGGGTTCAGCATCTGCACATCGTGGAACTCCAGGCGCAACCCATCGGCCAGCGCCTGCAGCGGCCCCCAGTTCGCCAGGCCGTGCGCGCCGCTGCCCAGCAGCAGGGGCGCCAGGTACAGCAGCAGCTCATCGACCAGGCCCTCGCGCAGAAACGATCCATGGAGCTTGTGCCCGGCCTCCAGGTGCAGCTCGTTCACGCCGCGCTGGCCCAGGTCGCGCAGCAGGGCGGGCAGATCCACCTTGCCATGCGCGTTGGGCAGCTGGATGACCGTGGCGCCGCGCGCCTGCAGCGCCTGGGCGCGTTCAGGGTGATCCTGGGCGGCGTAGATCAGCACCTGCCGCCCGGGCACGTCGAACAGGCGCGCGCCCGGCGGCGTCTGCAGCCGGCTGTCCACCACCACCAGATGCGGCTGGCGCGGCGTGGCCACGTCGCGCACGTTGAGCTGCGGGTCGTCCTCCAGCACCGTGCCAATGCCCGTCAGCACCGCACAGGCGCGCGCGCGCCAGGCATGGCCGTCGGCGCGCGCGGCGGCCGAGGTGATCCATTGGCTCGCGCCATTGGCCAGCGCCGTCACGCCGTCAAGCGAGCTGGCGGCCTTCATGCGCACCCAGGGCGTGCCGCGCAGCATGCGGCTGAAGAAGCCGATGTTGAGCTCGCGCGATTCGGCTGCGCCCGGCCCCACCTCGACCTGGACGCCTGCCGCGCGCAGCCGCGCAAAGCCCTGGCCGCCCACGAGCGGATTCGGGTCGGCAATGGAGGCCACCACGCGGCCTATGCCGGCCTGTATCAACGCGTCGCAGCAGGGCCCCGTGCGCCCCTGGTGCGCGCAGGGCTCCAGCGTCACGTAGGCCGTGGCGCCGCGCACGTCGTGGCCTTGGGCCGCGGCGTCGCGCAGCGCCATGACCTCGGCATGCGGCCCACCGGCCTGCTGGGTGTGGCCCTGGCCCAGCACCTTGCCCGTGCTGTCGGCGATCACGCAGCCCACGCGCGGGTTGGGGTTGGAAAGACAAAGCGCCTGGGCGGCAAGCCCAAGCGCCTGGATGATGAAGGGATGTGGGTCAGTCATGGCGCCGGCGATGGTAGCGCGGCGCCGTTCAGCTCAACGTCTTCACGCCATCAGGTCATGCAGCGCACGCGCCACGACCTTGGTGGCGCGGCGCAGGTCTTCGAGCTGCACGCGCTCGTCGGCGCGCTTGGCGTGCGATTCGAGCACGGTGCGCGGGCCGGCGCCGTAGATCACGCCGGGGATGCCGCGCTCGACGTACAGGCGCACGTCGGTGTACAGGGGCGTGCCCACGGCCGGGGGGCGGGCGCCAAACACCGCCTCGCCATGCTGCTGGATGGCAGCCACCAGCGGTGCGTTGCCGGGCAGGGCCGTCATGGCGTTGGCCAGCAGCAGGCGCTTGATGTCGATGCGCACGGCGTCATCGCCCGCATGGCCGCGCTGCTGGTTGAACTGCTGCACCGCCTGCGCGATCACGGCGCGGATGCTGGCCTCGACCTCGGCCGGGTTCTCCTCGGGGATCATGCGGCGGTCGAGCTTCAAGACCACCTTGCCGGGGATGACGTTGGTGTTGGTACCGCCCTCGATGCGGCCGATGTTCAGGTAGGGGTGCCTGATGCCCGGCACCTTGGACGTCACCTGCTGGTACTGGGTGTTCTCGGCATACAGCGCGTTCATGATGGCGACCGCGCCCTGCAGCGCGTCCACGCCCGTGTGCGGCACGGCGGCGTGCGCCATCTTGCCGTGCACGGTGACCTCCATCTGCAGGCAGCCGTTGTGGGCGGTGACGACCTCGTAGGAGAAGCCCGCGGCAATCATCAGGTCGGGCCTGGTCAGGCCTTGTTCGAGCAGCCAGCCGGGGCCGAGCAGGCCGCCAAACTCCTCGTCGTAGGTGAAGTGCAGTTCCACATTGCCCTTGGCGGGGCGGGCCACGGCCTCCAGCGCGCGCACGGCGAAGGTGAAGGTGGAGAAGTCGCTCTTGCTCACGGCCGTGGCGCGGCCGTACATGGCGCCTTGGACGATCTCGGCGCCGTAGGGGTCGTGCGTCCAGCCCTCGCCGGGGGGTACGACGTCGCCATGGGCGTTCAGCGCCACGGTGCGGCCGCCGCTGCCGTAGGGGCGGCGCACGATGAGGTTGGTGATCGACTCCATGCCGTAGGCCTGCACGTCGGCGGCGGGCACGGCGTGCCTCTCGGCCTCAAAGCCGAAATCCTTGATGAGCTCGGCCGTGCGCTCGGCGTGCGGTGCGTTGTTGCCCGGCGGGGTGTCGGTGGGCACCTGCACCAGGGCTTGCAGGAAGCGTACCTGCTCGTCGAAATGCTGATCTATCCAGGCGTCCAGTTGTTGGTAAACGCTCATGCTGTCTCCTGCGCAAGTTGGTTCAAAACATGGGAAAAGGCGTCCACGGCCAGCTGCATGTCGTCGGCGGTGGAGGATTCGAGAGGGTTGTGGCTGATGCCGCTGTTGAGGCCGCGCACGAACAGCATGGCCTGGGGCATGACCTCGTGCAGCTTCATGGCGTCGTGGCCGGCGCCGCTGGGCATGTGGTACAGGGGCACGCCCAGGGCGCGCACGGCGTCCTCCCAGCGCTTTTGCCACGCGGGCGCGCTGGGCGCGGCGGCGGCCTGCATGGTCAGCTCGGTGCCGTAGCGCAGACCGCGGCGTTCGGCGATCTGCTGCAGCCGGGCCAGCACGTCGGCCGCCAGCGCGTCGCGCTGCGCATTGGTGGGGGCGCGCAGGTCCATGCTGAAGGTGCAGCGGCCCGGTACCACGTTGATGGAGCCATTGGGCACCTGCAGCATGCCTATGGTGGCCACGCTGTCGCCGTCGCGCGCGGCGCGCTCCTCCATGTACAGCGCCAACTCGGCCACGCCCAGCGCGGCGTCGCGGCGCCGGTCCATGGGCGTGGTGCCGGCGTGGCTGGCCATGCCGATCATCTCGCAGACATAGCGCACGCTGCCGTTGATCGACGTGACCACGCCCAGCGGTATGTCGAGTTCGTTGAGCACCGGGCCCTGCTCGATGTGCACCTCGATGAAGCCCAGGTACTGCGCCACGTCGCGCTTGAGCTTGGGTATGTCGTCCACGCACAGGCCGGCATGCTGCATGGCCTCGCGCATGGTGATGCCGTCGGCATCGTGCTGCTCCAGCCACTCGGGTTTGAAATCGCCGATCAGCGCGCCCGAGCCCAGGAAGGTGGCCTTGTAGCGCTGGCCTTCCTCCTCGGCAAAGGCCACGACCTCGATGCCGAAGGGCAGGCGCTTGTGCTGGCGGTGCAGCTCGCGCACGCAGGCCATGGGCACGAAAATCCCTAAGCGGCCGTCGTATTTGCCGCCATTCCTGACGGTGTCGTAGTGGCTGCCGGTCATCAGATATTTGCCGCCATCCCCGGCCGGGCGGTAGCGCCCCACGACGTTGCCCACGGCATCGATCTCGATCTCGTCAAAGCCGCAGTCGCGCATCCAGTGGCTGATGCGCTGGGCGCAGGCGCGGTGCGCGTCGGTCAGGTAGGTGACGGTGAGTTGGCCCAGCTCGGCATAGCCCGGGTCGGTGTGTTGGGCCAGGCGCTCGTGCCAGTCCCAGACGTCGTTGCCCAGCAGCGGTTCGTAGCCGAACTTGTCGTTCAGGCGGATTTCGGCGATGCGGTGGATGTTGCGCAGCGCCTCGGCACGCTCGAAGTCGGGGTGGTTGGTCAGGCGCCGTGCAAAGGTGTCGATGATCTCCTGCTTGGGCAGGCCCAGCCCGCGCGGCCCGCGCACGGCCAGGATGAAGGGGAACCCGAAGCGCGCGTTGTAGTCGGCATTGAGCTGCTGGATGCGCGCGAATTCCTCGGGCGTGCAGCTGGTCAGGCCGGCCTTGTTCTGCTCGTTGGTGGATTCGGCCGTGAGGCTTTTGCTGACCATGGCCTTGCCCGCCAGCTCCGGGTGGGCGCGGATCAGCGCGAGCTGCGGCTCGACGCCCGCCTGCTCGAGCACCTGCACCATGGCGTGCTTGATGTGGGCGAGCGAGCGAAAGGGCCGCTGCGCGAGCGCGGCCTCGGCAATCCAGGGCGAATGCTCGTACAGGCCGTCGAGCAGGGCCACGGCCTCGGCTGTGGGGGCGGCGTTCAATTGCTCCAGGGTCAGGGCCATGGTGTCTCCTATAGCTATTAAATAATGAGCTGCCAGCGCTTTGTGGACAAGCGCTGTAGCCTGTTTATCTTAAATTTTGGGGCGGGGAAAGCGCTCGGCCCAATGCCGCGCCAGGTCGATGCGGCGGCACACCCAGACCTTGTTGTGGCTCTGGATATGGTCCAGGAAACGCTGCAGCGCCGTGATGCGCCCGGGGCGGCCGAGCAGGCGGCAGTGCATG
>Ga0209792_1001005_pt1 | contig 15416 bp, 11 predicted proteins | sample EBPBio142005_DNA_FD_185860 | JGI IMG/M metagenome (GOLD analysis project Ga0209792, IMG submission 185860) | Wastewater treatment Type I Accumulibacter community from EBPR Bioreactor in Madison, WI, USA - Reactor 1_6/14/2005_ DNA (SPAdes)... | ecosystem: Engineered > Bioreactor > EBPR >... | reverse complement strand
CGCGCACCTACATCCTGGCCCTGGTGTCCGAGCGCATAGGCGCCGACCTGCGCACCAGCACCTATGACCACCTGCTGCGCCTGTCGCTGGACTATTTCGGCAGCAAGCGCACGGGCGACCTGATGGCGCGCATAGGCTCCGAGACGGATCGCATCAACGTCTTCCTGTCGCTCAACGCGCTCGACTTTGCCACCGACGTGCTCATGATCTGCATGACCTCGGTGATCCTGTTCTCCATCAACCCCTGGCTGGCCCTGGTCACGCTGGTGCCGCTGCCCTTCATCGCCTGGCTGATCCACACCGTGCGCGACAAGCTGCGCACCGGTTTCGAGAAGATAGACCGGGTGTGGAGCGAGGTCACCAACGTGCTGGCCGACACCATTCCCGGCATCCGCGTGGTCAAGGCCTTTGCCCAGGAAGGGCGCGAGGCCCAGCGTTTTCGCGCCGCCAACCAGCACAACCTGGAGGTCAACGACAAGCTCAACAAGACCTGGAGCGTGTTTGCCCCCACCGTGTCGCTGATGACCGAGGTGGGCCTGCTGGTGGTCTGGGGCTTTGGCATCTGGCTCGTCGCGCACGAGCAGATCACCGTGGGCGTGCTGGCGGCGTTCATCGCCTACATCGGGCGCTTCTACACGCGGCTCGACTCCATGAGCCGCATCGTCAGCGTCACGCAAAAGGCCGCGGCCGGCGCCAAGCGCATCTTCGACATCCTGGACCATGTGAGCAACGTGCCCGACCCGGTCAACCCGGTGCGCGTGGACAAGGTGGCCGGTGCCATCGAAATGCGGGGCGTGGGCTTTCGCTACGGCAGCCGCACTGTCATCAAAGACCTGTCGCTCGCCATCCGCCCCGGCGAGATGATCGGCCTGGTGGGCCACAGCGGCTCAGGGAAAAGCACGCTGGTCAACCTGATCAGCCGCTTTTATGACGTGAGCGACGGCGCCATCCTCGTCGATGGCGTGGACATACGCCGCATGGCCGTGAGCGACTTCCGCCGCCACATCGGCCTGGTGCTGCAGGAGCCGTTTTTGTTCTTCGGCACCATCGCCGAGAACATCGCCTACGGCAAGCCCGACGCCACGCGCGAGGAGATCGTGGCCGCCGCCCGCGCCGCGCACGCCCATGAATTCATACTGCGCCTGCCGCACGGCTACGACAGCCTGGTGGGCGAGCGCGGCCAGGGCCTGTCGGGCGGCGAGCGCCAGCGCATCTCCATCGCGCGCGCGCTGCTCATAGACCCGCGCATATTGATATTGGACGAGGCGACGTCCGCCGTGGACACCGAGACCGAGAAGGAAATCCAGAAGGCGCTGGACAACCTGGTGCAGGGCCGCACGACGATCGCCATTGCCCACCGCCTGTCCACGCTGCGCAAGGCCGACCGCCTGGTGGTCATGGACCGCGGTGAGATCGTGGAAGTGGGCCCGCACGACGAGCTCATGGCGCAGCAGGGCGCCTATTGGCGCCTGTACGAGGCCCAGGCGCGCCGCGCCGAGGAAGACGCCGAGGCCGCCGGCGTGCGCATAGAGGCGCGCGAGCATTCCGCCCACCCGGCCGGCAAGTGACAAGGACGCAGCCATGACCACCACCACCGCACTGGATCTGCACCGCAACCCCCATGGCCGCCTGGTGCTGCGCCTGGAAGGCGGCATCGAGCACGAGGCCGTCACCCCCGTGCGCGCCTTCCCCATCGCCGCGCCCGGCGAGGGCCTGTCCCTCGTCGGCAGCGACGGCCACGAACTGGCCTGGGTGCCGCGCCTGGCCGACCTGCCCGCCGCCCAGCGCGCGCTGATCGACGAGGAACTGGCCGCGCGCGAGTTCGTGCCCACCATCACGCGCATCCGCAGCGTGTCGAGCTTTTCCACGCCCAGCACCTGGCAGGTGGACACCGACCGCGGCGCCGCGCAGCTGGTGCTCAAGGGCGAGGAAGACATACGCCGCCTGGCCGGACGCACCAAGCTGCTCATCGCCGCCAGCGACGGCCTGCAGTTCCACGTGCCCGACAGCCAGGCGCTGGATCGCGCATCGCGCAAGCTTCTTGAAAGATTTTTATAGCAGCTGACGCTTTGCTGGCGGGCGCTAGCGGTCAATTGGAAAAAAAGACCTCAATTTCCCCTGTTGTTTGCCGAAACGGGTGTACGACGAGGTGGTAGCTCCGGCTGCCGCCATGTGGTCATTCACAAGGAGCCCGCCATGCAACTGCCACCTGTAGACCGATCGCCCGCCCAGTGGCGTCCCCAGGGCGCGGACTTGTATTCCACGGGCGCCTCGGGCGCCGTGGCCGTGCGCCCCGTAAATGCGGCCAACCCCGTCGAATCCATGGACAGGCTGGGCGAGGGCGCCATCGTGCGCGAACCCACCAAGCCTACGGCACCGGATGAAGAAAACCGCGACTGGACCCTTCCGCTGGAGAAGAAGGACAAACCCAAGCACGCCGAGGAGTCGCCCAAGGACCCGCCGCTGTACAAGCTGATGCTGGACTTCATCCAGTCCATGTGGCGCGCCAGCGGCAGCGCCGTGGAGCTGGCGCAGGACATCAACAAGACCACCCTGCAGGAACGCCTGGCCCAGCAGGCCAAGGATGACCTGCAGTCGCCGACATACTCCGACCCCAAGGTCAAGCGCACGGGCGGTTTGTAGGCGGCTGACCGACCACGGCAATGGATTCCCGCCCCCGATCGGAGTCCGGGGTGACGTTCCTGCGCGGGGATGACGTATCCCCTTGAAGCGCCGCGCGATACTCCCTCGTCATCCCCGCGAAAGCGGGGATCCACGCCAGCACTGCGCCGTAGCCATCCAGCGCGCGTACTGTTCAAGCGCATGCCCCCGCGGCATGATGGGACATGCCCATCACTGCAGGAGCGTTCGATGACGACTGCCACCCCCAACCCCGTGGAGCAGATCCGCACCCTGGCCCTGGTAGGCGCCAGCGCCGCCGGCAAGACCACGCTGGCCGAGGCCCTGCTGCTTGCCAGCGGCGCCATAGGCGCGGCTGGCAGCGTGGAGCGCGGCAGCACCGTGAGCGACCACGACCCGCAGGAGATAAGAACTCAGCATTCGCTGCAGTCCTCCGCCATGCACCTGGCGCACGGCGGCTGCCGCATCCACCTGCTGGACGCTCCCGGCCTGCCCGACTTCATAGGCCACAGCCTGCCGACGCTGGAGGCGGTGGAGACCTGCGCCGTCGTCATCAACGCCGCCATCGGCATAGAGCCCATGGCGCGCCGCATGATGGACTACGCCGCCGAGCGCGGGCAGGACCGCCTCATCATCATCAACAAGATAGACGCCGAGGGCGTCGACCTGCCCGCCCTGCTGGCCGACATACAGGCCCAGTTCGGCGCCGAATGCCTGCCGCTGAACCTGCCCGATGCCGGGGCGACAAAGGTGGTGGACTGCTTCTTCAACCGCGATGGCAACAGTGATTTTTGTGCCGTGGCCGACGCCCACCGCGCCCTGGTCGAGCAGGTGGTGGATGTGGACGAGGCCTTCGTCGAACGCTACCTGAACGACGGTGACATCGATGCCAGCGAACTGCACGCCCCGCTGGAGCAGGCGCTGCGTGAGGGGCACCTGATCCCCGTGTGCTTCGTCTCGGCGCGCAGCGGCGCCGGCGTGGCCGAGCTGCTGGACATCATCGCCAAGCTGCTGCCCAACCCGGCCGAGGGCAATCCGCCCGATTTTTACAAGGGCGAGGGCGACGCAGCCCGGTTGATGCACGCCCAGCCCGACCCTGCCGCCCATGTGCTGGCACAGGTGTTCAAGATCAGCATCGACCCCTACGTGGGCAAGCTGGCCTTCGTGCGCGTGCACCAGGGCACCATCACAGCCAATTCGCAGCTGTTCATAGGCGACGCGCGCAAGCCCTTCAAGGTCGGCCACCTGTACCTGCAGCAGGGCAAGGAACACGTCGAAGTGCCCAGCGCCGGCCCTGGCGACATCTGCACCATAGGCAAGATCGACGAGCTGCACTACGACGCCGTGCTGCACGACGCCGCCGAGGACGACCATATCCACCTGCGGCCGCTGCCCCTGCCGGTGCCGGTGCACGGCGTCGCCATACGCCCCAAGCGCCGCGGCGACGAGCAGCGCCTGTGGGAAATCCTCGCCAGGCTGGTGGCCGAAGACCCCTGCCTGAAGATCGACCGCCCGGCCAGCACCCATGAAACCGTGGTCTACGGCCTGGGCGAGCTGCATCTGCGCCTGCTGCTCGATCGCCTGCAGACGGGCTACAAGTTCGAGGTCGAGACCCAGCCGCCGCGCATCGCCTACCGCGAGACCATCGCCCAGAACGCCGCCGCGCAATACCGCCACAAGAAGCAAAGTGGCGGCGCCGGCCAGTTTGGCGAGGTGCACCTGCGCGTGGAGCCGCTGCCGCGCGGCGCGGGCTTTGAATTTGTCGACCAGGTCAAGGGCGGCGCGATTCCGGGGCAGTTCATGCCCGCGGTGGAGAAGGGCGTGCGCGAGGCGCTGGCCGAGGGCGTGATCGCCGGTTTTCCCGTACAGGATCTGCGCGTCATCGTGCATGACGGCAAGCACCACGCCGTGGACAGCAAGGAGGTGGCCTTCGTCACCGCCGGCAAGAAGGCCACCCAGGCCGCCATCCGCGAGGCCGCACCCACCGTGCTCGAGCCCGTCGCGCGCCTGACCATCACCGCCCCCGACGGCAGCACCGGCGCCATCACCGGCGACCTGTCGGCGCGCCGCGGCCTGGTAAGTGGCACCGACAGCCCGCGCCCCGGCCAGGTTGCCATCAGCGCCCAGGTGCCCATGGCCGAGTTGATGGACTACCAGAGCCGCCTGAACGCCCTCACCGCCGGCCAGGGCGCCTACACCCTGGCGCTGTCGCACTACGAGGCCGTGCCGCCGCAGGTGCAGCAGCAGCTGGCGGGGCAGTACAAGGCGAAAGAGGACGAGTGATGGCCTGGCGTGCTTGCTTGGGTTGTGCCCTGGCGGCCCTTCGTCCGGGATGGCAGCGACTGCTGCTGTTGCTGGCGGTGGTGGCCGCGACGGGCTGCGCGTCCCTCGGCTCCGCGCCGCCTGCCGTGGTGACCTTTGCCCATATCAACGATGTGTACGAAATTGAGCCGGTAGAGAATGGCAGGTTCGGGGGCCCGGCGCGCTGGGCTACCGTCTTTGGGCAGCTGCGCCAAAACAATGCGCCGGTTATCGTGACCCTGGGCGGCGACTATCTGTCGCCTTCCGCGCTGGGCACAGCCAAGGTCGATGGCGAGGCGCTGGCCGGTCGGCAGATGGTCGATGTGCTCAACGCCGTCGGCATCGACCTGGCGACCTTTGGCAACCACGAGTTCGACGTCTCTGAAACGGCCTTCCGGCGCCACCTGGCGCAGGCGCACTTCAAGCTGGTGTCAAGCAACGTCACCGATGCCGGCGGCGCACCGTTTGCCGGCGTTGCCACATCGCTCATCCTGCCCGTGCAGGCGGGTGGGCGCAGGCTGAACATCGGCGTGATCGGCGTCACCGTGGATGCAACGGCCACGCCCTGGGTGCGCTACCGCGATTTCCTGCAGGCGGCGCGCGAGGAAATCGCACGACTGCGTGGCCGTACTGATGCCCTCGTGGCCATCACCCATCTGCCGCTGGCGCAGGATGCGGAGCTGGTCGAAGGCCTGTCCGAGATCGACCTGGTGCTGGGCGGCCACGAGCACGAGAACTGGCACCTGCTGCGCGGCCGGCAGTTTGCGCCCATCGTCAAGGCCGACGCCAATGGCCGCAGCATCGCCGTGGTCACCATGGCCTTCGGCGCGCCTGGCGAGCGGCCCACGGTGTCGACGCGCTGGCAACTCATGGACGAGCGCGTGCCCGCCGACCCCGCGGTGGCCGCCGTCGCACAGCGTTGGACTGCATTGGGCTTTGCCGGCTTCAGCGCCCAGGGCTTCAAGCCCGAGGCGCTGGTGGCCACCACCACCGAAGCGCTCGACGGCCGCGAGGCCACGGTGCGCAACCGCCCCGGCCGGCTTACCGACCTCATCGCCCAGGCCATGGCGCGTGCCGCCGGCCCGGTGCAGGCGGTGCTGTTCAATGGTGGCTCGGTGCGCATTGACGATGTGCTGCCCGCAGGCCCCATCACCGAATACGACGTGATCCGCGTGCTGCCCTTCGGCGGCAAGGTCGTTACAGCCGAGCTGGACGGCGAACTGCTCGTCCGTGTGCTGGATAGCGGCGCGGGCAACCAGGGACTGGGCGGCTACCTGCAGGTCTGGGGCATACAGCGAACCCCCGGCGGCGAGTGGCGCATCGCCGGCCAGCCCATAACCCCCAAGGCCCGCTACCGCGTCGCCCTGACTGACTTCCTGCTGACCGGGGCCGAGGTCAACCTGGGCTACCTGCGGCGTGACCACCCCCAGGTGCACGATATTCGCGAGCTGGGCGACATCCGCAAGGCGATGATGGAGGAGCTCAGACGGGTCTATCTGCCGGCGACCGGAGAAGGGCGACGATAGGCGCTTGCCCAACCGTGCATGCGGGTTACTGGCCCTGCGGGGCTTGCGACTTCGACCCCGCCACCGCATTCGCAATACCGCTGCTCACATGCCCGGCCGGCACATGGCGTGCGGCCGAATTCACATGGCCGGTCTGGTCGTCGAAGAAGAAGTCGGGCTCGAACTCGCGCAAAAACTCGCCCTTGGGCAGGCCGCCCAGGAACATGGCCTCGTCCACGACGATGTTCCAGTCCATCAGCGTGCGTATGGCGCGTTCATGCGCGGGGGCGCTGCGGGCGGTGACCAGGGCCGTGCGTATGCGCATGTGGGCGCCGCCCGCCTGCTGCAGCCGGTGCAGGGCGGCCAGCAGGGGTTTGAACGGGCCCTCGGGCAGGGGCTGGGCGGCCTTGGTCAGCTCGTGCTGCTGGAAGGCCGCCAGGCCCTCGGACTGGTAGACGCGCTCGGCCTCGTCGGAGAACAGCACGGCGTCGCCGTCGAACGCGATGCGCACCTCGTGCGGGTGGGCGTCGCCGGCCTGCACGGACTCGGTGAGCACGCGCGCCGCCGGGTAGCCCAGGTGCAGGGCGGATCGCACATCGCGCTCGTTGGCCGACAGGAACAGCTGCGCACCCAGAGGCCGCAGGTAGCCAAACGGCTCGCGCCCCTGGGTGAACACGCCGCGCTGCACGCTGGGCAGACCGTGCGCCTGGCAGGAGCGGAACACGCGCATGCCGCTCACCGGGTCATTGCGCGACAGCAGCACCACCTCCACGCGCTGGTGGCCGGCGCCATTGAAGGCCAGCAGCTTACGTACCAGCGAAAACGCCACGCCGGGCGGCGCGGGAATGTCCAGGCGCTCCTGCTGCAACTGCACATAGGCGCGGTCGTCGCCGTGCTCGAAGATGCGGTTTTCTTCCTCGAAGTCGAACAGCGCGCGCGAGGAGATGGCGACGACGAGCTTGTCGTCAAGAGTAAGAGACATTGATGGACTCAAGTGGCGGTTTCTGCAGACAAGGTTCGCAAACCTGCCGTCATCCCCGCGCAGGCGGGGATCCACAGCAGCGACGAACAGGCGACTTGCGTGGCACTTGGATCCCCGCCTGCGCGGGGATGACGGGGGGCTTGCAAGCGTTGCTTGCGGTGGCCGGGTGAACCAACAGCCATGGCTATTTGAGCCCTCATTTGACGAACTGGTTGAGCTCGATGATGGGCTGCAGCACCGCCAGCACGATGAGCATCACGATCAGGCCCATGCTGACGATGAGCAGCGGCTCCAGAATGGTCGCCAGCTGCATGGCGCGGCGCTGCACCTCGGTGCCGAGCTGGTTGGCGGCGCGCCCGAGCATGGTGGGCAGTTGGCCGGTCTGCTCGCCCAGGCGCGCGAACATGGCGACCAGGCCGGGGAAGCGCTTCTTCTGCGCCAGGGCCGAGGCCAGCGGTGCGCCCTCGCGCACCAGCACCAGAGCCTCTTGCGCGTCGGCGCGCAGGGCGCGGTTGTTCAGCGTCTCGGCCGCGGCCTGCAGGGCGCGCAGTATCGGCACGCCGGCGCCGGCCAGCATGGCCAGCGTGCCGGCAAAGCGCGCCGCGTTGTAGCCGCGCGCCAGCTTGCCCACCAGCGGCAGCCGCAGCCACGCGGCATCGAATTTTTCACGAAATATGGGTCTAGCCAATGCTGCGCGTGCGCCAATAGCTATCAAAATGATGGCGCCCAGCATGGCCCAGCCATAGCCGCGCACGAAGTCGCTCAGCGCCAGCATGGCCACGGTCAGAAAAGGCAGGGTGCGCTTGGTGCCCGCGAACACGCTGGCCACCTGCGGCACCACATAGCCCACCAGGAACAGCACGATGACGATGGCCACCAGGGTGACGATGGCCGGGTACAGCGCCGCGCCGATCAGCTTGGCGCGCAAGGCCTGGCGCTGCTCCAGGTCGTCGGCCAGGCTGTCGAGCACCTGCCCCAGGCCGCCGCTGGACTCCCCCGCGCCGATGACGGCGCAGAAGATATCGGAAAACTCGCGCGGGTGCTGCGCCAGCGCGCGCGCAAAGGTGCTGCCGGCGTTGACCTCGGCGCGCAGCGCGGCCACCAGGTGGCGCTGGCGCTCGTCGTCGGCCTCGTCGGCCAGGGCCGTGAGCGCGCGTTCCAGCGGCAGGCCCGCACCCACCAGGCCGGCCAGCTGGCGCGTCCAGACGGCCAGGCCGGTGGCGTTGAATACCGGGCGTGTGAACAGGCGCTGCGCCAGCGTGGGCGCGGCACCGGTTGCGGCCTCGGGGGACAGGGCCTCCACGTCCAGCGGCACCAGCGCCTGCGCGCGCAACAGGTTGCGCGCGGCCTTGGGGCTGTCGGCGTCCAGCGTGCCGCGGCGGACATGGCCCTGGGCATCCAGGGCTTCGAAGGAGTAGGCGGGCATGGGGTGTGGGCGGCGGTGTTCAGTGTGTGATGGTAGCCGTGGTCAGAAGGCTTGGGAAAGCTTTGCCATACCACCGTCATCCCCGCGAAAGCGGGGATCCATCCTCAGCTCTTGGCTTGGGCCGTGATCGTGAGCGACCTCAGCCGCAGCTCCGCGTCGAACACGTCGCTGACCAGCATGAACTCATCGGCCCGCGTGGCCTGGGCCAGTGCGGCCAGGCCGCTGCGCACGCGCTCTGGCCCGCCGATCACGCCCACGGCAAGAAAGTCCGCGATGGCCGCGCGCTCGGCTGCCGACAGGCCGGGCAGAAAGTTCTCCACTGGCGGCTGCAGCAGGCCGCGCCGGCCGGTGATGATGCCCAGCACGCGCTGGTAGGTGCTGCTGGCCAGGTACTCGGCCTCCTCGTCCGTGGGCGCGGCGATGACGGGCACGCCGATCATCACGTAAGGCTTTTGCAGCACGGCCGAGGGGCGGAACAGCTCGCGGTACAGGTCTATGGCCGTCTGCAGCAGGCGCGGCGCAAAGTGCGAGGCGAACGCGTAGGGCAGACCCATGTGCGCCGCCAGCTGCGCCGAGAACAGGCTGGAGCCCAGCAGCCAGATGGGCACCTGGGTGCCTGCGCCCGGCACGGCCACGATGGCCTGCCCGGGCTGGGCGGGGGCCAGCAGGCGCTGCAGCTCGGCCACTTCGCGCGGGAAGTCGGCCTCGGTCTCCATGCGGTCGCGGCGCAGGGCGCGCATGGTGGCGCCGTCGGTGCCGGGCGCGCGCCCCAGCCCCAGGTCGATGCGGCCGGGATAGAGCTCGGCCAGGGTACCAAAGGCCTCGGCCACCACCAGGGGTGCGTGGTTGGGCAGCATGATGCCGCCCGAGCCCACGCGGATCGAGCTCGTCGCACCCGCGATATGGCCGACGAGCACGGCCGTGGCCGAGCTGGCTATGCCCGGCATGTTGTGGTGTTCTGCCAGCCAGTAGCGCGAAAAGCCCAGCGATTCGGCATGCCGCGCCGTGCGCACGGCGATGTCCAGCGCCTGGGCCACGGTGCCGCCTTCGCGTACGGCCACCAGATCCAGCATGGAAAGTTGGGGAAAGCCTTGTGTCTTCATGGCGCCGATTGTGGACGCGCGGCCCCAGCCGCGTGGTCGTGCGGGAATGAATTGTTCACTGTTGCCACGCAGCGCCCGCGTATCTGGAGCACATACTCCAGTTGACAATAAATCTTTATTTTTGTAACCTTATGAAACATATAAGGCCCGTGCGCGTCCAAGCAACGGGCCCGGGTTGCACGGTTTCATTGGTGGGGCGGGAGGTATATGGGATTTTTCAGTCGACTATTTCAGCCGCGTGCCGACGGCTTGCAGGCGCCATCGGACTGGACGCGCCTGCCCGAGACCGACGCCAGCGAGCTGGTTCTGTTTGACGACGAGGCCAACCGGCTGATGGCGCAGTTCGATATCGATGCCGCCATCGTCACGCATGAGCGCTGGCTGCCCTGGCTGGCCACCGTGCTGCAGGGGGCGCGCGACGAGCGTCTGCGCCCCGATGTGGTGGCCGACGACAGCTGCTCCGAGCTGGGCCAGTGGCTCTATGGCAGCGGCCGCACGGCACTGGGTCATTTCCCTGCGTTCGACATGCTGCTGCGCCGCCACCGCTACTTTCACCAGCAGGCCGCAGCCCTCATCACCCACGCCGAGGCCGGCGAGAGCCTGCCCGCCGAGCAGGCCTACAAGGCCTGCCAGCACGCATCACGCCAGGTGGTGCTGCTGCTCAAGGAATTGCAGCGCGGGCTGCTGCGCACGCGCCGGCGCGTGCCGGCCCTGTGAGGCGCCTCCCCATCAATCGCGCGTCACGCGCAGCAGCTCCTCGCGGCTGGTGATGCCGGCGGCGACGAGGCGTTCGCCATCGTCACGCATCAGCGTCATGCCGCCGGCCAGAGCCTGGGCGCGCAGCTCGGCCTCGGGGGCCTGGCTGTGGATCAGGGCGCGCAGCGTGTCGTCCACCACCAGTAGCTCGAACACGCCCGTGCGGCCCGCGTAGCCCGTGTGGCCGCAATGCTCGCAGCCCTGGCCATGGGCGCCGCCATGGCAGTGGCCGCAGTACTTGCGCACCAGGCGCTGGGCCAGCACGCCCAGCAGCGATGAGGACAGCAGGAAGGGCTCCACCCCCATGTCGGTCAGGCGCGTGACGGCGCTGGCGGCGTCGTTGGTGTGCAGCGTGGCCAGCACCAGGTGGCCCGTCAGGCTGGCCTGGATGGCGATCTGCGCGGTCTCGAAGTCGCGGATCTCGCCGATCATGATCACGTCCGGGTCCTGGCGCAGGATGGCGCGCAGGGCCTTGGCAAAGCTCAGGTCTATCTTGGCGTTGACCTGCGTCTGGCCCACGCCGGGCAGCTCGTATTCGATCGGGTCTTCCACCGTCATGATGTTGCTGCGACCCGCGTCCAGGCGCGACAGCGCGGCGTACAGCGTGGTGGTCTTGCCGCTGCCGGTGGGCCCGGTCACGAGGATGATGCCGTGCGGCTGTGCAATCAGGGCCTCCAGGCGTGTCAACGTCGCGCCCTGCATGCCCACGGATTCCAGGCTCAGCTTGGACTCGCTCTTGTCCAAGAGGCGTAGTACGGCGCGCTCGCCATGGGCGTTGGGCAGGGTCGAGACACGCACGTCGATGGCGCGCGTGCCCAGCCGCAGGCTGATGCGGCCGTCCTGCGGCAGGCGCTTTTCGGAGATATCCAGGTCGGCCATGATCTTCAGGCGGCTGATCAAGGCCGCGTGCAGCGCGCGGTTGGGCTGCACCACTTCGCGCAGCCGGCCGTCGACGCGAAAGCGCACGCTGGAATGGCGCTCGTAGGGCTCGATGTGGATGTCGCTCGCGCCGTCGCGCACCGCCTGGGTGAGCAGGGCGTTGAGCATGCGGATGATGGGCGCGTCGCCGGCGGACTCGAGCAGGTCCTCGACCGCGGGCAGCTCCTGCATCATGCGCGAGAGGTCGGCGCCTTCCTCGACCTCGCTGACCACGGTGGCGGCGCTCGATTCGCTCTGCGCATAGGCGGCGCTGATGCGCTGGGCCAGCGGCGCGGCGTCGATCTGCATGAACTGCTGCACGGCGTGCTTGCGCAGCACCTCGGACAGCGCGCCGGCGTCGGGCGCGGGGCCATGCCAGAGCGTGAGCTGCTGACCGTCATCTTCCAGCAGCAGCTGGCTGCTGCGGGCAAAGGCGTAGGGCAGGGCGTGGCGCATGCCGGGGCCTTACTGCGGGCTGTAAAGATCGCCGGGCTGCGCTGGCGGTGCAGCGCGTGCCGGGGCGGGTGCCGGTGGCGTGAGCGGTGCCAGCGGCGCGACCTGTGCCCCCCCGCCGGCGGCACTGCCGGCCGCATTGCCTTGGAGCGGCGGCAGCACTGGTGCGTCAGAGACGGCGCGCATCACCGTGCTGGGTGCGGGCTGGGTGTTCTGCTGCAGCGCGCGTATGGCCTCGTAGCGATCCATCATCAGCGCGTCGCTGGTGGCGTTGTCGCGTATCACCATGGGGCGTAGAAAGACCATCAGATTGGTCTTCTTGCGCGAGCGGTTTTCGTTGCGGAACAGGCTGCCGACCACCGGCAGGTCGCCCATCAGGGGCACCTTGTCCTGGCTCAGCGCGTAGCTGTCCTCGAGGAGGCCGCCAAGCACGATGACGCTGCCGTCGTCCACCATCACCGTCGATTCGATGGATCGCTTGCTGGTCGTCGGGCCGTTGCTGTCCTTGAGCGTGCTCTCATTGACCTTGGAGACCTCCTGGTACAGCGTGAGCTTGACGGTGCCGTTCTCGTTGATCGTGGGGCGCACGCGCAGCATCAGGCCCACGTCCTTGCGCTCCACGGTGGTGAAGGGGCTGACCGTGCTGCCACCCGTGGTGTTGGCATACGAGCCGGTGACGAAGGGCACGTTGTTGCCAATGACGATCTGCGCCTCCTCGTTGTCCAGCGTCATCAGGTTGGGCGTGGACAGCACGTTGGCGTCGCCCGTGTTCTCCAGGAAGTTGGCCAGTGCCCCCAGGTAGTACTTGCCGTTGATGCGCGGGGCGATGGCGACGTTCATGCCGCGCGCCAGCGCCTGGCTGGACAGCCCCGCGGCATTGCCCGTGGCCGCAGCCACCGCCAGATCGATGATGTTGCCGCGCGAGACGCTGGAGTTGGTGCCTATCACGCCCACCGCGCCCTGGCCGTAGTTGCCGAAGGCAGTCTGCCACTGGATGCCGAACTCGGCCACCTTGTTGGCCGCGACTTCCACGATCAGGCTCTCGATGAGCACCTGGGCGCGCCGGCCGTCGAGCTTGTCGATGACTGAGCGGATCTGGCGGTACTGCGGCTCGGGCGCGGTGATGATGAGGGAGTTGGTCGTCGGGTCCGCCTGGATCATGCCGCCCGTGGCGGGCTGGTTGCTGCTGGCGCTGCCCCGGTTCAAGCCGGCATTGCCGGCCGCGCCCAGGCCGCTGCTGGCGCCCGCCGACAGGCCGCTTTGTCCCAGGCCGCCTATGCCGCCCATGCCCCCTCCGGTGCCGGTTGCGCCGGTTTGCGTCAGGCCACCCGTCAGTCCCTGTGCGCCGCCCTGTGCCGTGGCCCCACTGCCGGTGCCGGCGGCGCTGAGCGCAGCGCGTAGTGTGGCCGCCAGCTTCACGGCGTCGGCGTTCTTCAGGTACACCACATGGATGTTGCCGCTGGCCGCCGCACTGCCCGGGGCCGCCGGCTGATCGAGCCGCGCGACCAGTGAGCGCACCTGCGCCAGCCGCGCCGGGTTGGCCGCGCGCACGATGAGGGCGTTGCTGCGCGGCTCGGGCAGCAGCGTGGTCTTGAACGAGGTGTCGGTCTGCCCCTGGGCCGCGGCCGGCGTGGTGCCGGTGCCGCTGCCAGCGCCTTCGATCAGGCGCGCCACCAGCGGCGCCAGGTCGGTGGCAATCGCGTGCTGCAGCGGTATCACCTCCAGGTCGGTGGCGTTGGACACGTCCATGGCCGCGATGATGCGCGCCAGGCGCTGCAGGTTGTCGGCATAGTCGGTGATCACCAGCGAGTTGTTGCCGGGGTTCACGTTGATGGTGTTGTTCGGGCTGATCAGGGGGCGCAGCACCGGCACCAGGTTGTTGGCGTTCTCGAAGTTGAGCTTGAAGATCTGCGTGGCGATCTGCCCGCCCGCCGGCGTGCCGCCATGCCCGCCCTGGGACACGCTCACGCTGCCGGTCTGCAGCTTGGCGTCGGCCTCGGGCACGACCTTGTACAGCCCGCCCGACTCGACCACCGTGAAGCCCTGCAGGCGCAGCGCCGCCAGGAACTGCTGGAAGGCGGCGGCGGGCGTCACCGCGTTCTCGGTCACCAGATTCAGCTGGCCCTTGACGCGCGGATCCACCACCACGTTCCTGCCGGTGATGGTGGCCATGGTGCGGGCCACGGCCTCGATGTCGGCGTTGGCAAAGTTCAGCGTCACGGGCTCGCTCGGGCGCACGCTGCCGGCGTTTGCACGGACTGTGTTTTGAGCGCTAATTTGGCCACCAGCGCTTGCTAGTAAAGCGCCGACAGCTATCGAATGCAGAGCGAAGCGCCAGGGGCGTCGGGAATAGGAAGGCATAGGTTCACCCCAGGGTGATGATGGAACGCGCGCCGCTGCGCCGCCCGATGATGTTCAGAAGATTGGCCAGGGCCGCCTCGCGCTCGGGCGCGGCGCTGGCCTCGCCCGTGAAGCGCAGGCGCTGCCCCACCCATTGGCCGCTGCCCGACAGCAGCAGCGCGCCGTCCAGCGTGGACAGCTCAAGCGTCGGCGCCGCGCCGCCTGCGCTGCCCTGCAGCAGCAGCCGGTAGCTGCCCATGGGCCGCAGCGTGGACATGCGCGATGACATAGCCAGCGCGTCCAGCTGCACCTGGCCATCGATCTGCATGCGCCCCTGGCTCCACTCAAACGCCAGGCCGCGCGTGGTCAGTTGCAGCCGGCCCTGCGGCTGCACGGTGTTCCAGGGCGTGCCCAGGCCCCCCAGCACGCCGGCCGGCCATTGGCTCTGGCCGTCAGCCATGCGTACCTGCAGCGGGCCCAGGCCCAGCTGTGCCTGCAGCGCCAGCGGCGCACTGGTGCAGCAGTCGGCCGCAATGCGCGCCCGCGCGCCGCCCCAGGCCGGGCGCAGGGCCCAGTGCACGCGCCCGGGCAGCGCGGATTGGTCGCCACTGCCGGCGCCGCCCGTCAGCACCAGCCGGGCCGAGCCCGTCCACACCGTGCCGCGTGCGTCCTGCAGCTGCAGCTGTCCGCCGCTGGCCTGCGCCACGGCCGCGCCCAGCCAGCGCGCCGGCGCCCATAGCAGCAGCGCGGGCAGCGCGCCCAGGCACAGGCCGGCCACGGCCCAGCGCCAGGGCGCGCGCGGGGCGGTCATGGCGGGCGGGGAATGGGGGCGGCGGGACAGCATCGAATGAGCCTGCTTGGATATGTGCCTCAGACCAGGCCGCTGGCTTTCACTCCCTCCCCCCTTGGGGGAGGGTAGGGGTGGGGGCCAGCGGCGCTGGCGCTGCAATGCCGGCAAGATGCCGGCGCTCCGGCCCCCATCCCCGCCTTCC
>Ga0209792_1001002_pt1 | contig 15442 bp, 18 predicted proteins | sample EBPBio142005_DNA_FD_185860 | JGI IMG/M metagenome (GOLD analysis project Ga0209792, IMG submission 185860) | Wastewater treatment Type I Accumulibacter community from EBPR Bioreactor in Madison, WI, USA - Reactor 1_6/14/2005_ DNA (SPAdes)... | ecosystem: Engineered > Bioreactor > EBPR >... | reverse complement strand
TGTCGATCATCGACTCCAGCATCTGGGTTGCCACCACCACCGGCTTGCCCGACCGGCGCGTCGCGGCGACAATGCGCTTCTGGATGGGCGGAACTTCCTCGGGATTGAGTTCAACGCCCAGGTCGCCGCGTGCGACCATGACGCCGTCGGCCAGTTCGATGATCTCTTCCAGCCGATCAACCGCAGCGGGCTTTTCGATCTTGGCCATCAGTGCCGTGCCTGACCCACCGATCAGCCGGCGCGCTTCGGCCACGTCCTCGGGCCGCTGGACAAAGCTCAACGCGATCCAGTCCGCGCCCTGCTCAACCGCGAACGACAAATCGCGGCGGTCTTTTTCCGTCAGCGCCGGAATCGGGACCACCGCGTCAGGCACGTTGACGCCCTTGCGATCCGAGATGACACCCCCGACCTCGGCCGAACACAGGATGCGATCCTCAGTCGCATCGATCACCTTGAGCCGCAACTTGCCGTCATCGATCAGCAGCCGTTGACCCTTGTTCAGTACCTTGAACAGTTCGGGGTGTGGCAGGCAGACCCGATTTTCGTCACCGGGGGTGGGATCGCGATCAAAGGTGAAGTGTCCGGAATGGCGGATTACCGCCTTGCCATCCCGGAACTGACCGACTCGCAGTTTGGGCCCTTGCAAATCGCACAGCACTGCTACCGGACGGCCCCAGTCCTTTTCGGCAGCGCGAATTGCGGCAATGGTCTGGGCGTGAGTATCCTGATCGCCGTGGCTCATGTTGACGCGAAAGGCATCAGCCCCGGCACGCAGCAACCGGGCGATCATTTCGGGGGACCGGCTGGCCGGGCCCAGCGTGGCGAGAATCTTTACTTTGCGTCCGCGCGGGTCGATCTTGGCCACGAATTTTCCTTCCACTGCTTGCGCCCCCTATGGCAAAGCAGCTGCGAAAACCCAAGGGCATCGCCATGAGCTGTTCCGAAAATACGAATGCGATCGAAGGCGATCCGCTCGACAGTCTTGACGATGCGGTTGCAGCGGCCGCCTTTCGCCGTCTTGTCCGCCATTTGCGACACCGTCACGACGCCGAGAATATCGAGTTGATGGGGCTGAGCGGGTTTTGTCGCAACTGCCTGGCTGACTGGGTTCGCGAGGCCGGAGCGCCGCTGGACAAGGAGCAGGCGCGCGCGATCATCCACGGCATGCCGTCGGCCGAATGGAAGGAACGTTTCCAGGGCGAGGCAACGCCGGAACAACTGGCCCGCATGGCTGAAAGCCTGAAGAAAAACGCCTGAGCACGATTTCCACAGCCCTGTCTTTGCTCGAATCTCCGGCCCCGGCTATCGGCCCTGCTCAACCGATTCACCAGACACCGGAGCATACCCCATGGCCGAAACCACCGATGACCGCCTGCGCCTGCTGATCGAACGCGTGGAGCGTCTCGAAGAGGAAAAGAAGGGCATCGCAGACGATATCAAGGATGTTTACGCAGAGGCCAAGGCGGTTGGCTATGACGCCAAGATCATGCGCCAGATCGTGCGCCTGCGGAAAATGAAGCCTGACGATCGCAGCGAAATGGAAATGCTGCTGGATACCTACAAGGCCGCACTCGGCCTCGGCTGAGTAGCGGGCTTGATCGGCGCACAATGGCGGCTGGCTGGCCTGACCTTGCTGGCCAGCGCCATTGCGTTACAACCGGCGCGGATATTTTAGCAGGAGCCCCGGGCATGATCATTACCACCACCACCCTGATTGAGGGCCAGCCGGTCCGGCAATATCTGGGCGTCGTCACCGGCGAAGTGATCGCCGGGGCCAACCTGGTCCGCGACATCTTTGCTTCGTTCTCAGACATATTCGGTGGACGCTCTGGCAAGTATGAAGAAGTGCTGACCCGCGCGCGCGAACAGGCACTGGCGGAAATGCAGGACAAGGCAGCCCGGATGGGCGCCAATGCCGTGATCGGGGTCGATATCGACTACGAAGTGCTGGGCAAGGCCGGATCGATGCTGATGGTCAGTTGTTCCGGAACCGCCGTGGTGATCTGATCGCGGATCAGCTCAGGATCAGGGCCAGGGCCACGGTGCAGGCGTTGGCACTCATATGGGTGGCGATGGCGGCGCCAAGCCCGACGCGCTGGCGAATATAGCCAAGCATCAGCCCGGCCCACAGTTGTGGCAGAACCAGCGGTAGCGAAAGCAGCCCCGGGTTTGGGTAATTGCTGAGGTGCACCAGCGCAAAAACGGCTGCGGTGACGTAGAATATCACCGGGAAGGCCGCAGCGAACCCACGCAAGGGTTGCCGGTTGCGGCGCAGCTTCCACCAACAGGCCGGTGCTGCAACCACCGCGACCAGCAGCAGGCCCAGCCCGGCGGACTGGTAACCGGGGGCCAGCACGAGCGCCAGCGCCGCCGCCACACCGATCGCGCAACCCAGCAGCCACAATGCGGCGCGCGTGCCGCTATGCCATCCGCGGAACAGCAGCTCCTCCAGGATCGGGGCGAGCAACACCACCGTGGGCACGAGCCAGCTCTCCGGAACCCGCCCGAACGCTTCAGGTGAGGCGAGGCCGAAGGCCGATTGCCACATGCGCAGCAAGGGTAGCAGCACGCCGATCAGGATCACCACCTGCAGTGCAGTCAGCCAGATCCAGCGCCGCGGGTTGCCAGGCCCGCGCCAGCCGGACGGCGGGAGAAGGCTGGGATTGCGCAGAAAGGCGACGAGCTCGCCGATGATGGCGGGAAGGGTGGGAGAAGGCTGGGTCACGCCCCCACGATACCCGGCAAAGCTTTCCGGGTGGTTGAACTGCACGCCATGCCCGGTGTAAGGGCGCGTCCAACCGCAATTTCCAGCTTCGAACAGGTTCCCATGGCAGGCCATTCCAAATTCAAGAACATCATGCATCGCAAGGGCGCGCAGGACAAGAAACGCGCCGCGCAGTTTTCCAAGCTAAGCCGCGAAATCACGGTTGCGGCCAAGATGGGCATGCCCGATCCGGACATGAACCCGCGGCTGCGCGCCGCCGTGCTGGCGGCCCGCGCCCAGTCGATGCCCAAGGACAATATTCAGCGCGCGATCGACAAGGCCAGCAAGGGCGATGCCGAGAATTACGAGGAAGTGCGCTATGAAGGCTATGGTCCGGGCGGGGTGGCCTTGATCGTTGAAGCCTTGACCGACAACCGTAATCGCACGGCCACCAACGTCCGCACCGCCTTTGCCAAGAACGGCGGCAATCTGGGTGCCAGCGGCGCTGTCAGCCATGGGTTCGAGCGTTTGGGACTGATCGAATATGGCGCTGCTGCTGGCGATGAGGACAAGGTTCTGGAAGCCGCGATCGAAGCCGGGGCGGACGATGTTGAAAGCGATGAGGACGGCCATGCTATCTGGGTTGCGGTGGAGAACCTCCACCCCGTCGCACGCGAACTGGAAAAGGCCCTGGGCGAGGCTGACGGCGTCAAGCTGGCCTGGAAGCCCAATCTGAAAGCCGACGTAGGAGAAGCCGATGCGGCAACCCTGCTCAAGCTGATCGACGTGCTGGACGACGATGACGATGTCCAGACGGTATGGGGCAACTACGAGATTTCCGACGAAGTCATGGCGAAGCTGGGATAATGTGGCAGTTGGCCGCGAAAGCGCTGCTACCGGGCGCGGTGGCAGTGGCCAGCGCCGTTTCCGGCCTTGGCCTCAGTCTCTGACGTGCGGATCATCGGCCTCGATCCATCATTGTCTTGTACAGGCTGGGGGATCGTCGCCAGGAGCGGCAACCGGCTGAGCCATGTCGCCAACGGCCAGATCAGGACCGATCCCAAGGCTTCACTGGCGCAGCGGCTGGTGACGCTTGACGCCGCGCTGGCCGAAGTGATTGCATTGCACCGGCCCGATCGCGGCGCTGTGGAAGAAGTCTTCGTCAACACCAACGCGCAATCGACGCTGAAACTAGGCCAGGCGCGCGGGGTCTGCCTGCTGGCGCTGGCCCGCAGCGGGATGCCAGTGGCGGAATATGCCGCGCGGCTGGTGAAGAAGGCGATTGTCGGCACGGGCGGGGCGGACAAGGCCCAGGTGCAGGCCATGCTGCAAGTTCTGCTGCCGGGGGTCAAGCTGACCGGCGCCGATGCGGCCGATGCGCTTGCGGTGGCGATCACCCACGCACACATGCTCCGGTAACAGCCAGCCCCAGTTCATAATAACCGCCTTAGATCGCGCACTTCGGGGGTCTATCGGAGGCGCCAATGCCAGTTTCAAGAACCGTCGCTCTCGCCGCAGTGGCCGGGCTCATCCTGTCGGGCTGCATGGCCTCGCGCTATCAGATTTCGGACGCGCTGATGCGGTACGGGCTGGACCGCGGCGAAGCTGATTGTGCATCGGAATTTCTGCGCGGCCATTTATCGACCGGGCAGGTCCGCCGATTGGCCGATGCAGCGCAATATTACGACACCGGACGGCGGCTGACCTTTGGCGACCTTGTCCGGGTGGCCGGGCGGGTGGATGACGCCGAAGTGCTTGCCCAGGTTGGCGCCTCGGCCCTTGCCTGCAAGATCGGCGGGGACATTCCGCTACCGCGCTTCTAGGGCTACCTCAGCTTCATCACTACCCGGGCGCCGATGAAGTCCATGCCGGGGTTCTGCGCGCTGAACAGCGTAGCATGGCTGACATGGACCCAGCTGAGCTCAGCGGCGACCGCTTCGTTCACCCGCAGTCCCAGCGCCAGCTCCGGCTCAAACGTGATCCGTGATCCCAGGTCCAGCCGCCGGCCATCCGGTGCATAGTCAGGCATGGTGTCGTTATGCACCGCCAGGCCGATCCCCGGCCGGACATAGACCCTGCCCTTGCCCAGCTTCCAGCTCAGCCCGGCAGCGGCGACGCTGGTCTGGCCATCAAGGCTGACCTGCCCGTGGACATAGGCCGATGGCGCGCCGATCGCGTCCAGCGCCCGGATCGGGGCGCTGCGGATGCCCACTTGCACATCATGTCCGTGCTCGCCGGTATCGAGGCTGGTTGGCAGGTCGACAGCGTGGAAACTGGCACCGAGGTAAACCTCCTGCGCGGCGGCGGGCAGCGTGATGGCGGTGCTGACCGCCAGCGCGGCGACAAACAGGCGGGCAGTGCTCATGCTGTATTCCCCCGGGTGGTTTGCGGCGTGTTCTAGTGGCTACGGTTTGCGCAAGGCTGAACGGAGCGCGTTCGCCACTTGTTCCTTTTGCTTGCTCCGCGCGGCCCGGCAGGTTAACCCGCAGGCATGATCGCCAAATTGACCGGCACGCTTGACGATTTCGGCCCTGACTGGGCCGTGATCGACGTGTCCGGCGTCGGCTATCTGGTGCAGTGCAGTGCCCGCACGCTGTCCGCGCTGGGGGTGCGGGGGGACCGGGTAACGGTTCATACCGAAATGCAGGTCTCGGAAAACGACATGCGCCTGATCGGCTTTACCACCGGGGGTGAGCGGGAGTGGTTCCGCTTGCTGACCGGGGTGCAGGGTGTGGGCAGCAAGATGGCGTTGGCCGTGCTTTCGGCGCTGACCGTGGAAGAATTGCAGCGCGCTTGCGCCGGAGGCGATGTGGCCATGGTGGCGCGCGCGCAAGGGGTTGGGCCCAAGCTGGCGGCGCGGATCGTCAACGAACTGAAGGACAAGGCCGGGGTGCTGCCCAGCGCTGGCGGCGCGGCGATTTCAGCAGCGCCGGCGGGGTCGGCCAGCGCGGATGCGGTGTCGGCGCTGCAGAACCTTGGTTTCAAACCCAACGTCGCGACCGAAGCAGTGGCCCGCGCGCTGGAGGAACTGGGCGAGGGGGCAGACCTGAACGCTTTGGTGCGGGTGGCGCTCAAGAGGGCCGCGGGGTGATTCCTCTCGGACCTCGGCAAGCGCGGCCCCATGGTCTTGTTTCAGGACCGTTCATGCTGCACGGCCCGCCTTCATGACCGACAATCCGATCCTTACCCCACAGCGCCAGCCAGAAGACGCCGACGCCGCACTGCGTCCCAAGATGCTGGCCGAATTCGTCGGGCAAGCGGCGGCGAAGGATAATCTGCGCGTATTCATCGAATCAGCCCGGTCGCGCGGCGAGGCGATGGACCATGTGCTGTTCTTCGGGCCGCCGGGCCTGGGCAAGACCACCCTGGCGCAGATCGTGGCGCGCGAACTCGGGGTTGGTTTTCGCGCAACGTCGGGTCCGGTAATTGCCAAGGCGGGCGATCTGGCGGCGTTGCTTACCAATCTGGAGGAAGGCGACGTCCTGTTCATCGACGAGATTCACCGCCTGAACCCGCAGGTTGAGGAGGTGCTCTACCCCGCGATGGAAGACCGTGCACTGGATCTGATTATCGGCGAAGGGCCTTCGGCGCGTTCGGTGCGGATCGATCTGCCGCCGTTCACGTTGGTTGGCGCTACTACGCGGGCGGGCCTGTTGACCACGCCGCTGCGCGACCGGTTCGGGATTCCCGTGCGGCTGGCGTTTTATACCGTGGACGAGCTGGAACGCGTGGTTTCGCGCGGGGGCGGCTTGCTCGGCATCGGGATCGATCCGCAAGGCGCGCGGGAAATCGCGCGCCGGTCACGCGGTACGCCGCGAGTCGCGGGCCGGCTGCTGCGCCGGGTCCGCGATTTTGCCCATGTCGCCGGTGACGGAACGATCACGCGGGATATCGCCGATGCCGCGTTGACCCGGCTTGAGGTCGATTCGCTTGGACTGGATGCGATGGATCGACGTTATCTGATGATGATCGCCGACATCTATCGCGGCGGTCCGGTGGGGGTGGAAACCCTGGCAGCCGGCCTGTCTGAACCGCGCGACACGATTGAGGATGTGATCGAGCCCTATCTGATCCAGCTTGGCCTGATCGCCCGCACCGCGCGGGGGCGGTGCCTTAATGATGGGGGCTGGCGGCACCTGGGACTGACTCCGCCGACCGGTAGTCAGACGGGACTGTTCGATTCTTCCGATCCGGGGAGCAAGTAACCATTTTTGCTGGCGGATGGTTTGTCTTTGCCGGCTTTACAGTTCCAGAATGGGACACAAGTCTCCGCCAGGCGCAGCAATCTGCATAAATCCCGCATCGGGACCGCGAAAAGACGGTTAACACCGTTGTCGCTTTAACGTTCCTCTGTCCATTTGACTGTACAGGGACGTGCCCCAAGTGTCGTAAGGCATTTCGGTACGCCCTTCATGAGGCAAAAAAGAGAGCAGAGCTTATGTCGGTTCGGATGGCCCTTGCGAAACTCGCGGCATTTACCGCTGGCGGCGCAGTAGTTGGCGGCGGCGCGGTACACGTGGCTGAAGCCCCCGCAGCGCAGGTGCAGTATGTGAAGCACGCGAAGCGTACGGCGCAGACCACCAAGCCCAAGGTGAAGCGCACCACCCAGGTGCGCCGCGTGGCGGTGGCCGCCCCGGCCAAGAAGCGCAAGATTCGCCGCGTGGTGACCCGCAGCTATACCTGCGATGCCCCGGCTGCACCGGCGATGGCGATGGCTCCCGTGCCGATGATGCCGCAGCTGCCCTCGCAGCCGATGCCTGAAGGTGGCAGCGGCGGCTCGACGGTGATCGTCGGCGGTTCGGGCGGCGTCGGCTTTGGCGGGGGCTTCTTCGGCGGGTTCTTCGGCGGCTCGGGCGGCGGCGGCGGCTCTGTCGTGGTGACCAGCACGACCACCGGATCGACCAGCAGTTCATCGTCCGGCGGATCCACTTCGACCTCGGGTGGTTCCACTTCGACCTCGGGTGGTTCTACCTCCAGCTCGACCTCGACCGGCGGTCTTACCAGCACAACGTCGACCTCGACCGGCGGTCTTACCAGCACAACCTCGACCGGAGGTGTTACCAGCACAACGTCGACCTCGACCGGTGGTGTGACGAGTACCACGTCGACATCTTCATCGACATCGGGTGATGTTACCAGCTCGACGTCCTCGTCGACTTCGGGCAACGTTTCGACTTCGACCTCGACTTCGACCTCGGGCAACGTTTCGACTTCGACCTCGACTTCGACCTCGGGCAACGTTTCGACCACAACTACCACTGGTGGCAGCGGCAACCCGGGTGGAACCACTGGCGATCCGGGACACGACGTTCCAGCCCCGCCGATGATGATCCTGTTCGGCGCAGCAGCTGCCGCCGTTCTCAGCCGGAAACGGCTGGCCAAGCAGGCCGGTTGATCCGAACGCCTTCTTGAATTCCAACGCAAAGGGCGGTCCGATCGGGCCGCCCTTTGTGCTTGTGCGCATGTGCATCTGCCAAGCTGGGATCACCTGATAAAAAACCCCGCCGGAAAGCTCCAGCGGGGTTTTGTCTGAACTGGCCCGGCGGAATCAGGCCGCCAGCTTGCGCAGCACGTATTGCAGGATGCCGCCGTTCATGAAGTATTCCACCTCGTTGGCGGTATCGATCCGGCACAGCGCAGTGAAGCTGAACTGACTGCCATCGCCGCGAGTGACTTGTACAGTCACGTCCTGACGCGGCTTGAGGGTGGCGACGCCGGTGATGGTAAAGGTGCAATCCCCGTCAAGGCCCAGGCTTTCCCGGGTGTCTCCGCCCATGAACTGTAGTGGCAGGACGCCCATCCCGACCAGGTTGGAGCGGTGGATTCGTTCAAAGCTTTCGACGATCACCGCGCGCACACCCAGCAGGTTGGTGCCCTTGGCTGCCCAGTCACGGCTGGAACCGGTGCCGTATTCCTTGCCCGCAACCACCACCATCGGCGTGCCATCCGCCTTGTGCCGCATCGCGGCATCGAACACCGGCATGACTTCGCCGTTGTACTTGCTCATCCCGCCTTCGATGCCGGGAACCATTTCGTTGCGGATGCGGATGTTGGCAAAGGTGCCGCGCATCATGACTTCGTGATGGCCGCGGCGCGCGCCGTAGGAATTGAAGTCGGCCTTGGCGACCTGATGCTCCATCAGCCACTGGCCCGCGGGGCTGTCTGCCTTGATGTTGCCGGCCGGGCTGATGTGATCGGTTGTGATCGAATCGCCCAGGATCAAGAGTGGTTTGGCCTCGATGATGTCCTGCACCGGGGCCGGGGTCATTGTCATGCCTTCGAAATAAGGCGGGTTGGCGACATAGGTGCTGCCTGCACGCCACTGGTAGGTTTCGCTGCCGGTGACTTGGATTGCCTGCCAGTGCTTGTCGCCCTTGTAGACGTCGGCATAGCGGGCCTGGAACATCGCCCTGTCCACGCAGCGGCTCATCGTTTCATAGACTTCGGCGTTGCTAGGCCAGATGTCCTTGAGGAACACGTCTTGGCCATTGCTGCCCTGTCCGATCGGCGTGGTGATGAAATCGTCGATCACCGTCCCCTTCAGAGCATAGGCCACTACCAGTGGCGGCGAGGCGAGGAAGTTGGCGCGCACGTCGGGCGAAACGCGGCCTTCGAAGTTGCGGTTGCCTGAAATCACTGCCGCGGCGACCAGCCCGTTTTCGTTGATTGCCTTGCTGATCGGCTCGGCGAGCGGGCCGGAGTTGCCGATGCAGGTGGTGCAGCCATAGCCGACCAGATTGAACCCGATATTGTCGAGGTGGCGCTGCAGTCCGGCCTTCTCCAGGTAATCGGTGACAACCTGTGATCCGGGCGCGAGACTGGTCTTGACCCACGGCTTGGGCTTGAGCCCGAGTTCGTCGGCTTTCTTGGCGACCAGCCCGGCGGCCACCAGCACGCCGGGGTTACTGGTGTTGGTGCAGCTGGTGATCGCGGCGATCATCACGTCGCCATCGCCGATGTCGAAGTCCTTGCCTTGCACCGGAACGCGAGTCTGCGCCTTCTTGTAGGTTTCGACCATGTCCTTGCTGAACACATCGTCCACTTCGGGCAGCGATACGCGGTCTTGCGGGCGCTTCGGCCCGGCCAGCGAGGGCACCACGGTGCCGAGATCGAGTTCCAGCGTCGAGGAAAACACCGGCTCCACCGCGGGATCGATCCAGAAACCCTGTTCCTTGGCATAGGCTTCGACCAGTGCGATCTGGCTTTCCTCGCGTCCGGTCAGCCGCAGGTAATCCAGCGTTTTGTCGTCGATCCCGAAGAAGCCGCAAGTGGCCCCATATTCCGGAGCCATGTTGGCGAGAGTAGCGCGGTCGGCCAGGGTCAGCCCGGCCAGACCAGGGCCGTAATATTCGACGAACCGGCCCACCACGCCGTGCTGGCGCAGCAGGTTGGTGCAGGTTAGCACCAGGTCGGTTGCAGTAACGCCTTCGCTGAGTGCACCGGTCAGCTTGAAGCCGACCACTTCGGGGATCAGCATCGAAACCGGCTGGCCGAGCATCGCAGCCTCGGCCTCGATCCCGCCGACGCCCCAGCCCAGCACGCCCAGGCCGTTGATCATGGTGGTGTGGCTGTCCGTTCCGACGCAGGTGTCGGGATAGGCGACCGTGACACCGTTCTGATCCGTGCTGGTCCACACCGTCTGAGCGATGTTCTCCAGATTGACCTGGTGGCAGATCCCGGTGCCCGGCGGCACAGCGTAGAAATTGTTGAGCGACTTGGAACCCCACTTGAGGAAGTCATAGCGTTCCATGTTGCGATGATATTCGATCTCGACGTTTTCTTCGAACGCCTTGGGATGGCCGAATTCGTCGACCATCACAGAGTGGTCGATCACCAGGTTCACCGGGACCAGCGGATTGATCTTGCTGGTATCACCACCGAGCGTGGCGATCGCGTCGCGCATCGCGGCCAGATCGACCACGCAGGGTACGCCAGTGAAATCCTGCAGCAGCACGCGGGCCGGGCGATATTGAATCTCGTTGGTGCTTTCCGCCGGGTTTTTCTGCCAATCGACGATCGCCTTCACATCGCTTTCAGAAACAGTGAAGCCGCCGTCTTCAAAGCGCAGCAGGTTTTCGAGCAGGACCTTCATGCTGAACGGCAGGCGCGACACGTCACCAAACTTGGCGGCGGCCTTCTTCAGCGAGTAATAGGCGTAGTCCTTGCCGCCAACGGTAAGGGTAGAGCGAGTGCCGAGGGTGTCCTGTCCGACCTGAGTCATTGCCGCGTGTTCTCCTGATCTGGAAGCCCCGGGGGAACTGCGCGAAAGGGCCGCAGCAGGGCCAGTTGTCGGCGCCGCCGATGCGCGCGAATCCCCCGCACGTCAAGGGTAAGGCGGTAATATAAGACTAAAGTGCAGTCTGTTCGGTAGGCTTTCTTGCGGCGATCAGGCAGCCCGCGACAATCAGGACCGCCCCTGCCACGGTTGACCAGGTCATGGCTTCGTCGAACATCCACCAGCCGACCAGCGCCGCCCAGATGAACGCGGTATATTCAATCGGCAGCAGGGCCTGCGCTTCGGCCCGGCCATAGCCCCAAGACAACAGCATCAGCGCGATCATGGCAAGCACCGCTCCGCTCACAATCAGGGACAGCGCTTCTGCATTGGGCCATACCAGCAGCCAGGGGCTGGCCAGTCCCAGAAAGATGCCAACCCATACCGTCTGGAACAACGCTACTTCGATCGGCCCCGAGACCAGCGCCTGTTTGCGTTGAAGAATCAGATTGAAGGCATAGAGCACGGCGGAAAACAGGATTGCGGCGATACCCCAGCCGACCATCGGCCCCGGCTGCTGTTCACCCATCCGGGCCGCGGCGATCACAGCTACCCCGGCAAGCCCCAGCAGCGAAGCCAGAATAGCGCCGCGTCCGATCTGCTCGCCCAGCAAGACAGCGGCCAGATAGAGCGCGATCAAAGGTGCGATGAAAGACAGCGCGATCGCTTCGGCCATCGGCAAATAGACCAGGCCCCAAAAGAACGAGGTCGCCATGGCCCCCGAAACCGCTCCGCGTAGCGCGTGCAGCTTCATTGTACTGGCATTCGGCCAGGTGCCGCCCCGCCAGCGCCACAACGGTGCAACGATTACGGTTCCCACCAGCGACCGCACCAGCATGGCCGAATAGGCCCCGACCGCCAGCGAAGCGCCCTTCATCAGTCCGTCCATAATGCTGAACAGGGCAATGCCCAGCAGTGCTGCCACAAACGGCGCGGCACGGTGTTGGCGATAGCTGGCAGCGGCGGACGACACGCGAAATTTCCCCTTGGGCACGCGGTAGGGGAGGGGCACTGGCGGCGCAAGGGCAACCCGGCTAGAGTAACGGCAAGAGGTGTGCCAGCGATGCAGTCCGTACCCGGCCCAACCCCACGCGGCGGCGATGTGGTAAAGCGCCACGGCCTGATGACGCGCCTGTGGCACTGGCTCAATGCCATTGCCGTTACGGTCATGCTGATGAGCGGACTGATGATTTTCAACGCTCATCCGCGACTCTATTGGGGCCACTATGGCGCCAACCCCGATCCGGCTTGGCTGGACCTCAGCCAGGTCAACGGCGGCATACCTTTCCCTGGCGCCGTGACCATCCCCACCGATTACAGCTTGGCCGATGCACGGCTGTGGCATTTGGCCTTTGCCTGGCCGCTTGCGGCGGCGCTGTGCGGCTATCTGGTCTGGGCCTTGCTCTCCGGGCGTCTGCGCCGCGAGATCGTGCCGACGCCGCGTGACCTTGCGCCGCGTAACCTGCGCGATGACATCGCCGAGCACGCACGGCTGCGCTTTCCCACCGGAGCCGCAGCCCTGCGCTATGGCGTGTTGCAGCGGCTCGCGTATAGCGCGGTGCTCTTGATCTTGCTACCGGGCATGGTGTTAACCGGCCTTGCCATGTCTCCCGCCATGGATGCCGGCTGGCCGTGGCTGGTCGATCTGCTTGGCGGGCGGCAATCGGCCCGTTCAGTCCATTTTCTATGCGCCGCGGCCCTGGTCGGGTTTGTTGCCGTGCATCTGGCCATGGTTGCGCTGAGCGGACCGATCAATGGGATGCGTGCGATGCTCAGCGGGCGTTATCGTCTGCCACTGGAAGCGGAGCAGGCGGAATGATCCTGACCCGGCGCAGTTTGATCGGGATCGGCGCGGCGGGGGCGGGCGGCTTGTTGCTGAGCGGATGTGACCGCCTCAATGCCAATGGCACGTTCCGTCAGGGTATGAAATCGGCCGAGGGACTGACGATGCGTGCCCAGCGACTGGTGATGGGTGATGCCCTGGCGCGTGAATTCGGGCCGGGGGAAATGTCGCCCGATTTTCGCGTCAATGGCAATGCGCGGGTTGAAGACGCTGCCTATCGCGCTGCTCTCGCGAGCGGGTTCGCCGGTTGGGCTTTGCGGGTTGATGGGCTGGTTCAGCGTCCTTTGACGCTCGGCCTCGATGCGTTGAAGCGGCTACCCCAGCGTGCCCAGATCACTCGGCATGACTGTGTCGAGGGGTGGAGCGCGATCGGCAAGTGGCAAGGGCCGCAACTTGGCCCGGTGCTTGCCGCTGCGGGGCTGCTGCCCGATGCGCGGTACGTCGTGTTCCACTGCGCTGACCGCTTCGGCGACAAGCCCTATTACGAATCGATCGATCTGATCGATGCGTTCCACCCCCAGACAATCCTGGCCTGGGCGATGAACGATGCGCCGCTCAGCGAAGCGCACGGTGCCCCGCTGCGGCTGCGGGTTGAACGCCAGCTTGGCTACAAACACGCCAAATACGTGATGCGCATAGAACTCCGTGCCACTCTCACCGGGCTTTACGGCGGCAAGGGCGGCTATTGGGAGGATAATGGCGATTACGCCTGGTACGCTGGAATCTAACCCTTACATCAGCTTCTTGACCTGATCGGCGCTGTAGAGCCACAGGTCTGCACCTTCACGAATTACGCTACCCATGGTCTTGTTGAACTGCGCCATATGCGCACTGGCCATGTGCGCGCCGAGCGCCGCTTCGCTTTCCCAACGTTCAGAGATGCGGATCAGGTCGGGATCGGCGATATCCTGCGCGAAGGAATAGTGGATGCAGCCGTCTTCGGCATTGGTGGCCTTGACCATGGCGATCGCCTGGTCGCGTACCTTTTCGAATTCCCCAGCGCCCAGCTTGAGCCAGCCTTCGATCAGCAACATGTCCGTCTCCTGTGATTCGTTAATCGCCCGATTAACACCACGGATCGCGGGGTCCGCGCAAGTAGGGACGGACCGTGCCGGTGGCGACCAGATCATCGGCGATCGATTGAACCGATCCGTCGGCTCGTCCGCGCAGCAGATGGCGCAGCTCGCGGCCATACTCATCGCGCACGACCGGGCTGGGGCCAGCCAGGGAAAACGGTCCCTGGTTGACCAGGGCGAGCAGGGCGCTGGCGGCAGCCTCGCCTTTGGCGGCTTCGGCCGGGCACCGGGCGGGGTGGAGTTCCGGCGCATCAATACCAATGATCCGAATCCGGCGCGGACCGATGATCAGAGTATCGCCATCAGGAACGCAGGCGCCGCTGCCGCGCTGGCCGCACCGGACGAATTTGGCGGTGATGATCTCGTTGGGGCCGGTCGGCATGGCTCGGGGGCCAATCCTGTCATCGATCAGGAACCACGACAGCGCCAGAACGAGAATCGCGGCGGCCAGCCACCATCTGATCGCGTTCCAGAACCGTCGCGGCAGGGATATACCCTGCCAGCGATGCGTCGGCAAAACGCGCCCGTATCCCCTGTTGCGCCGCGGCCAGACCATGCCGCTTGCGGTAAGGCTTCGCTCAGCGCATCGCAAGCGCCGCACACCAGTCCGATCGTCGTCCGCGCCACGGCTCGGCCAGACCCTCGCGGACCAGCTGTTCGCCCAGCGAACGACCGCCGCGTTTGGCGATCCGCAGCGAGCGGCCATACCGATCGGTTGCGCGGCCCTCGATTGCCAGGGTGAACGGACCGGCGTTCAACAAGGTGAGCAGGCGACGTTTTGCCCGGTTACCCAGAACGCGCTCCGCCGTACATCCGGCCTGCGCCGTCTCCGGCGCGTTGATGTCCGCCAGACGAACTTTCTCTCCGTTGATCCAGAAGGTATCGCCATCAACGACGCAGTTAATCCGGGGAGCATCCGCGCAAAGCGTGAAAGCGGTAGCAAGGGTGAACAGCGACAGGGCCATGCCCGCCGCATGACCCTGGTTTGTGGCTTCATCCTATCCGGATAAATGCGTGGTTTTGCTCCGTTTCAGAGGCTTAGGAACAGCCCGGCGAGCGCTGCGCTCATCAGGTTGGACAGGCTGCCCGCGACCAGCGCCTTAACGCCAAGTCGGGCGATGATCGGGCGCTGGTTTGGTGCAAGACCCCCGGTGACCGCCATCTGGATCGCGATCGAGCTGAAATTGGCGAAGCCGCACAGCGCAAAGGTGACGATTGCCTGGGTCTGCTCGGACAGTGTCTTGGCTGCGCTGAGATCGATGAAGGCAACGAATTCATTCAATACCACTTTGGTGCCGAAAAAGCCGCCGGCGGCAACCGCTTCCACCCAGTTCGGCGCGCCGAGCAGCAGGAAGATCGGCGCGAAGACGTAGCCGAGGATCATCTGGAACGACAGATCCGGCATGCCAAACAGACCGCCGATTCCGCCCAGAATTCCGTTCGCCAGCGCGACCAGAGCGACGAAGGCGAGCACCATAGCACCGACCATGACCGCCAGCTTGACCCCGGTCTGGGCACCTTGCGCGGCGGCCATGATGACGTTG
>Ga0209792_1001000_pt1 | contig 15540 bp, 16 predicted proteins | sample EBPBio142005_DNA_FD_185860 | JGI IMG/M metagenome (GOLD analysis project Ga0209792, IMG submission 185860) | Wastewater treatment Type I Accumulibacter community from EBPR Bioreactor in Madison, WI, USA - Reactor 1_6/14/2005_ DNA (SPAdes)... | ecosystem: Engineered > Bioreactor > EBPR >... | reverse complement strand
GATGGGGAATCGTCGGTAATATTTTGTGGGCGTGGGTTTTGACACTGCCGCTGACCTTCATCTTCGCTGGCCTTTTGATGCTCGGCATGAAAGCGGTCTTCCAGTAAAACGAACCCCGCCGCTGTGAAACACAGGGCGGGGCTCTTCGATGGATGCTTCCTAAACGCCGGAATGACCCGGATCAGGTTCGGGGATATGATCTCAGCCAGTTTGCCCTAAGGCCAAAAGGCACTCCCGCCCATCGTAATTTCCAACGACTCTATTTTAAAATCGTTCCTGACGAAATTCGTTTAATGCTTCGCGATCACATAAACGGCATGAATGATGCCGGGAATGAAGCCAAGCAAAGTTAGCAAAATATTGATCCAGAATTGCTTCGACAGTCCGACTTCCATGGCGACGCCAAGCGGCGGAAGAAGAACGGCGAAAAGGATCTTTATAAAATCCGCTCCTGTTGAATCTTTGGACGGCGCAATTGATGTTTGACGGCTCATGATACACTCCTCTTTTGATCTTTGCCTTTCCAACGTTTCAAGCGGCATTTGGTTCAAATAGAAACCCCGTATCCGCAAAGCGGAACGGGGTTTCCAATGACACATTCATACCGGAACAAACCGGCTGAAGAATTGAGTGGGCAGGCTTATTTCATCCCGTCCATTCATACTGTCACATTGCAAACATTCTGATCGGATACTAGTTCCAAACTTGGCACAAAAATTGAGCACAAAAAATCCCCGCTTTTGGCGGGGATCTTGAGCTTACTCCATAAGGTAATTTATTGGCAGGCGAGGCATTCCTCGTATTTTTTGACCTCCGGCTGTTCGGTCAGCTCCGGCTCGCGGCCCTTGCTTTCGCGGGAACGAACCCAGGATGCATTGCTTTCCGCGCGCTGGATCGATTTCGAGCGGCAGTAGTAGAGCGACTTGACGCCTTTCTTCCATGCTTCCCAGTGGATGCGGTGGAGGTCCGCCTTGTGCACGGAGGCAGGCAGGAAGACGTTGAGCGATTGCGCCTGGCAGACGAACGGCGTTCTGTCGGCCGCATGTTCGATCAGCCAGCGCTGGTCGATTTCGAAGGCCGTTTTGAACACGTCCTTTTCTTCTTGGGACAGGAAGTCCAGATGCTGGATCGAACCTTCGTTGGTGAAGATCGACGACCAGGTGTCTTCGTTGTTGTGTCCTTTTTCTTCGAGGATTTTTTCGAGGTAGGGGTTTTTCACAGCGAACGAGCCCGAAAGCGTTTTGTGGGTGTAGGCGTTGGCCGCGACAGGCTCGATACCCGGAGACGCGCCGCCGCAGATGATGGAGATAGACGCCGTCGGCGCAATCGCCATCTTGTTCGAGAAACGCTCCATGATGCCGTAATCCGCCGCATCGGGGCAGGGGCCGCGCTCATGGGCGAGTTTGATCGAGGCATCGTCTGCCTGACGTTTGATGTGCTGGAACATGCGGCGGTTCCAGACTTTGGCCATCACGCCTTCCATCGGAATCATTTTCGATTGCAGGAAGGAATGGAAGCCCATCACGCCGAGGCCGACCGAACGCTCGCGCATCGCGGCGTACTTGGCGCGTTTCATAGAATCAGGGGCTTTCTCGATAAAGTCGGTGAGGACGTTGTCGAGGAAACGCATGCAGTCTTCGATCATCGTCGGGTGGTCCTGCCACTCTTCGAAATTCTCGAGGTTCAGCGAGGACAGGCAGCACACGGCCGTCCGGTCATTGCCCAGATGGTCGCGGCCTGTCGGCAGCGTGATTTCAGAGCAGAGGTTCGACATCTTGACGTTCAGGCCGGCCATTTTGTGGTGGTCCGGAATACGGTCATTTACATGGTCGATGTAAACGATGTAGGGCTCGCCTGTCTCGATACGGGCGGTGAGCAGGCGGATCCAGAGATCGCGGGCTTTGACTTTTGCCACGACCGAATTGTCCTTTGGTGACTTCAGCGCGAAATCTTCGTCGTTTTCAACGGCGAGCATGAAGGCGTTGTTGACGAGAACGCCATGGTGCAGGTTCAGCGCCTTGCGGTTCGGGTCGCCGCCGGTCGGGCGTCGCAGTTCGATAAATTCTTCGATCTCCGGGTGCCAGATCGGCAGGTAGATCGCGGCGGAACCGCGGCGCAGAGAGCCTTGCGAAATGGCGAGTGTCAGCGAGTCCATCACGCGGATGAACGGGATAATGCCGGACGTCTTGCCGTTGCGGCCGACTTTTTCGCCGATGGAACGGATGTTGCCCCAGTAGGAGCCGATACCGCCGCCGAGCGAGGCGAGCCAGACATTTTCGTTCCAGAGGGCAACAATGTCCTCGAGGCTGTCCTGTGTTTCGTTCAGGAAGCAGGAAATCGGGAGGCCGCGGCTGGTTCCGCCGTTCGAGAGAACAGGCGTCGCCGGCATGAACCAAAGTTTGGAGATATAGTCATACATACGCTGGGCATGGGCGGAATCATCGCCGTAATACATGGCAACGCGCGCGAACAGATCTTGCGGCCCTTCTTCGGGGAGAAGATAGCGGTCATACAGTGTTTCGATACCGAACTTCGTCAGCTTCGAATCGCGGCTGCGATCGATCTGGACGCGGTTTCCCCCTTGGATTTGAGCGTAGTCAAACATGCCTTTACTCCCCGACAATGGTAAAAGTTATTCACAAACTGTGGATTTCTTATGTGGATAGCTTGTGCGTAAAAACACAAGCCCTTGTGCTTAGTACTTCTCGATCATACTACATCTCGGGGGGCTGTCTATACAAAAACAGCATCATTCACAGCTCCGAAACGCATGGCACATACCATTGAAAACCACGCTCAAGGCCTTGGATTTGGCCGACATTTTTCGGCCACATTCCAAATCGTTAATATAATAGACGCAAAATTACAAAGTTACCGCTAATCAAAATAGGGTGTTTTTAGACGTAAAAAACCCGTCCGAATGAGAATCATTTTCGGTAAGCGGGCAATTTGACGAGATACGAAAAAGATTCGCCCGAATCGCGCCGAATTGATTCGGAGAGCCAGCCGCTAAGCCGCGGCTTTCTGCGATTTTTTGAGAGATTCGGCAAACGAATCGAAATCGGCCGTCGATTCGATCAGGCCGGCCTTAAGCACGCTGTCGCTGTTTTCATACCGGACGCTACCTTCATACATAAAGGAGCGGTTCGGATCCTTTGCCATGTGCTGCACATAGCGTTGATATTCCTGTGATCCGTGGAGATATTGCCCGTTGGCCACATGCTTCATCGATTTCTCGTGGAAGTCGGTGAAGAATTTGAAGTGCAGAAGTGCGCCGCGCACATCCGCCATCTCATCCTGACGCGGGCCGGTCACCGTATGGCTGGTCAGCCTGTCATAGCCCGGGCGCCATTTGATCAGCGGCACTTTAATGAGCGCAGGCGCGTAATGCGGTTTGTCGCCGCGCCAGAAGGTCATCTTGTCCGCCATGCGGATGATAAATCTCTGCAACGCGCGGCTAACGACATCATTGTATTTCTGAAACGGATAGAACAACCGCACGCGCGGTCCTCCGGTCACACGCAGGCGCGGCAGGTGGTTGTATTCCGGATTGCGCGGGCCGATCGTGCGAAATTTATAATCGCGGTCGAAATAGGGACAGATATCGTAGAAAGGCTTGCCCGGTTCGCACACGGCCTTGTTCGGGTCGCTGGCATAGAGGTCGAGCATGAAGGCGAAAAAGACACGTGCCTTGACGCTGTCCAGATAATTACAAAGCTGCTTCAGATTGACATACTCGCAATGCGGATAGACGAGAAGCTCGTCCGCATCCAGCACCAGCGTCCAGTGGTCCGCGCCGTAAGTGTTCAGGAGAAGGGCGCGCCAGTGACGGCCAGTTTGCGATTCACGGTATGTGTTGGACGGGTCGAACACATGGCAATCGGGCTGTGCCAGAAGATATTCCCGTGTGCCGTCGGTCGATTTGTCATCGACCACAAAAAAGCGGTCGACACCAAGCTTGCGGTAATAGTCCAGCAGAAAGGGCAGGCGCGTGATTTCGTTGTGCGCGATCAGGATGACGCGTATCTCGTCCTTGTTGTCCCCAGCGGCGCGGTTGTCCAGCTTGGTCATGGTGAAATCGGCGTTGGCGGAGAGGAGGGTTTCCAAAAGCGTCTCTGTTATTTTCAAATTGCGAATTCTTTTATAAGGAATGACCGGTTGTGTCAATCGTTACGTAAATTGATCTTTCCTTCCTATAAATACCGCTCCTATCTCTCCCCTGCATGGACAAAATCACCTGTCTGCCGCATAAAGAGCCGTACACATATAGGAGTCTCAAAAGAGTTATGCCTTCCATTCATCGCACCCGCCAGACAAAAATTGTTGCAACGCTGGGCCCGGCCTCCGGCAATCCCGAAATGATGCGCAAACTCTATGAAGCCGGAGTGGATGTGTTCCGCATGAACTTCTCCCACGGCACGCATGAGGCGCACCGCAAGAACCTGGAAACCGCCCGCGAACTGGAAAAGGAATTCGGCCGCCCCATCGGCATGCTGGCCGATTTGCAGGGCCCGAAAAACCGCATCGGCAAGTTCAAGAATGACCGCATCGAAGTAAAAGCCGGACACAAAATGCGCTTTGACCTCGACGACACGCTGGGCGATGAAAGCCGCGTGATGCTGCCGCACCCCGAAGTGATCGCGGCGATGAAGCCGGGCGACGAAATCCTCCTCGATGACGGCAAGGTGCGCGCGAAGATTCTGGAGCAGGGCAAGGATTACCTGATCGGCGAAATCATGGCCGGTTCGAAACTTTCCAACAACAAAGGCTTTAATATTCCGGGCGTGATTATCCCGATGCCTGCCCTGACCGAAAAAGACCGCGTTGACCTCGATGCCGCGCTGGAAATGGGCGCGGACTGGATCGCCCAATCTTTTGTGCAGACGGCGGCCGATGTTGCCGAGACGCGCAAGATCATCGCGGGACGCGCGGCCCTGATGGCGAAAATCGAAAAGCCGTCGGCGTTGAAATACTTCACCGAAATCCTGCAATATTGCGACGGCATCATGCTGGCGCGCGGCGACCTTGGTGTCGAAATTCCCTCCGAAGACGTGCCGAGCGTTCAAAAGAAAATCGTCCGCGAAACCCGCAACGCCGGAAAACCCATCATCGTAGCAACGCAGATGCTGGAATCCATGATCGACAATCCTCGGCCCACGCGCGCCGAGGCTTCCGACGTTGCAACTGCGGTGTATGATGGAACAGATGCCGTTATGCTCTCTGCCGAAACCGCGGCGGGACAATATCCGGTAGAATCGGTTTCCATCATGGACCGTATCTGCCATTCGACGGAAAATGATGACACCTATCATGCCATCATGCGGTCCAACCACCCGCAGACGGAAATGGATGCGTCCGATTCCATCACCGTGGCGGCCACGAACGTCGCCCGCGACATCAAGGCCGTCTGCATTGCGAACTACACAACCTCCGGCGGCACGACATGGCGCTCCGCCCGTCAAAGACCGGAAGTACCAATTCTTTCACTGACGCAAAACATTGCGACAGCGCGCAAGCTGACATTGTCTTACGGTGTTCATCCTGCGCACATGCCGATCATCAGCACCTTTGCCGAAACGGTGGAATGGTCGACCAAGATTGCCAAGGAAAAAGGCCTCGCCAAATCCGGTGAACGCATTGTTCTCACCGCCGGCGTTCCTTTCGGAACACCCGGATCGACGAACGTCCTCCGCATCGCCTGGGTTGAATAATGAAAAGAATTTCCGCGCTTCTTGCCGTTCTTCTTCTGTCGGCTTGTGGCAGCGCGGAGCAGCAGGCGGAAGCCCCGAAAGTATCGCGTGTCGAACCTGCGGCGGGTGGGGGCATGACCTACCATGAATTTCGCGATCACGATATCAACGAGGGCGACAAATGGGCTGCGCAGAAACGCTTCCTGATCCTCGATCGCAACAATGACGGAAAGCTGTCGCCCTCGGAATTCAACGGCTACTGATAGAACCAGGCCGTATTTTCATTGAACGAATAAATCGTTTTATACCGGTATTCCATGGGCGAGGGACCCATATCGTCCGCCATGCTGTCCAGCATGTAACGCGTCCCGCCCGTATAGACCATCAGCACGGCATGATGCGTATATTTTTCCTGATCGTAGACGACGGTGACTTTAAGTTCCTCCGCCGAGAAACCGAGGCGGCGCAGCGTGTAATATTTCGAGAGCGCGAAATCCTCGCAATCGCCGCGGCTGGACAATAGCTGCGCCGTATCCGCCCAGTAATCGAGCTCGCCATAGGCATATTCGTCATACTTGTAGGGAAGGCGGTTGAACCAGCGGTTGACGGTGATGAGCTGGCGCAGCTTGTTCTGGGACTTCAAATCGTTTACGAGGCCCGTCCAGCGCTCGATCTCTCTGGATTCGCACATGGATGGATTTTGTTCGCAAAGGGCGAGGGCCTGCAATGAGCGTTGCTGGCGCGTGGAGAAATCATTCCACTGCGGAAGGTTTGATACAGGTTCCTGCCGCGGCGAAGGCTTTGCCGCAAGAACGGGAATGGCCACGAAAAGACAGGCCAGCAAACACAAAAATATACGCATGAAAAGGTTATAGACGCCTTTTCAGGACAAGCGCAATGATTGCGGAAGAAAGGGCGCTATATCAGGCGATTAGCGGGAAGACGAAGCAACGACCGTGACATTGCCTTTGGGCTTGGTGTGTAGCCACCAGCTGTCGCGGTTGATCGAAAAGATCGGCTTGTAATGCGAGATCCTGTCGACATGCGTGACTGTTTTGATCTGGTTGTCCAGAATGACCGCGCCGCTATCCGTGTAGACCACCAGAACGGCATGCGGAATGTTTTTCTGCATATCCTGCAGGATCAGGATGCGCATACGCTCTTCCGGAATGCCGAGTGCGCGGAGTGCGACATATTTGGTGATCGCGAAATCTTCGCAATCGCCGCCATTCTTGATGAATTCCATCGGCGTCGCCCAGTAATCCGTCTGGCCGTAGATGTTGGCGTCGCTGACATAAGGGATGCGGTTTACCACATCGTTCACACCGGCAACCATTTTATTCATCGGAAGACCACGCAGGAATTCGATTTGCGATTTGAAGCCGCTCATGGCTTGCTGGCCGCTGCTGGTATTCAGCGCGGCGTCGAAACGGTCGAACATCGTTGTCCATTTTGTAAAGGCGTTCAGCGATGTTGATTGTTTTTCGGCAGATCCGAACAGTTTCGGATACTGGCCAACCGGTGCAAAGGCAGCAGCCTGCTGGAAGGCAACGCGGGCCGGAACATCCTTGATGCTTGCGGCTCTTGCAGTTTTGGAACCGAAGCCCATACCGGCGAATGAAATGAAAACCGTCAGAACGGCCATCATCATGCGGAGCATGAACTGTTCGGCAAGCGTCTGGCGTATGACATCGCGTTCGACGACGCGGTCTTCGATCAGAACCCTGCCGAGCGGACGGCCTGAATTTTTGGAGATGACGAGAGCTTGCTGGAGTTCATCGGGAGAAATAAATCCGTCGAGAACGAGCAATTCACCAAGGCGGTTCTTGTGGAGACGGATTTTCAATCCCGTCAGAACCCCCTTGTATTCCTTGTCTCTGTGGATCAGTTGCTCCACTTGTTCCCCTTCGGAATGACCCTAAATTACCAATTTCCCACCTTCTAGTATCTCCTAGAAAGGTTTATCAAATCCTAATAAAAAGGCGAAAATGCTGGAAATACTGGTAAAAAAAGGCTTAAAGTGCGGTTGATTTTGAGCCTTCTACAGGGGTCTGAACATGCAGGAACTGGTTAATACGCTAAAGGCGATCGAAAAGATCAAGATCATAGTGATCGGCGATCTTATGCTCGACACCTTCATCTATGGTGATGTCGAACGTATTTCACCCGAAAGCCCCGTTCCTGTCCTGACTGTATCGCGCGAAGACCAGATGCTGGGGGGCGCAGGGAATGTTGTCTCATCGCTCGCTGCCCTGAAAGCCCATCCTGCTCTTCTTTCCGTGGTCGGAAAAGATGACAACGGGGAAAAGGCCGCTACGATTGCAAAATCCCTTGGCGCCGACATTTCCGGATTGATCGTGGATGAAAGCCGCCCGACGATTTTGAAAACACGCTACCTCGCGCGCAGCCAGCAGGTGCTCCGCACGGATGTCGAGAAAACGCATCCGGTGAGTGCAGATATTGAATCAAAAATATTCAATGCTTTTCAGAAGAATTTAAAACAGGCGAAAGCGGTCGTTCTTTCCGACTACGGCAAAGGCCTTTTGACGAAAACGCTGCTGGAAAAAATTATCCGCGCCGCGAACGAGGCAGGTATTCCTGTTCTAGCAGATCCCAAGGGCCATGATTTTGGCATCTACCGCGGAGCAGACCTTGTGACGCCGAACCGCAAGGAACTAGGCGAAGCTTCAGGCGCCAAGAATCTCAGAAGCGACGAGGAAATTATTTCTGCGGCGAAAAAGATCATCCGTGATTGCGGCATCCGCAGCGTCCTCGCAACACGCTCGGAAGACGGGATGAGTTTTGTGCCGTCCGTTGGCAATGTGCTGCATCTGAAGGCGCAGGCGCGGGAAGTGTTCGATGTATCCGGCGCGGGAGATACGGTGATTGCGGTTATGGCGGCCGCCCTTGCATCGGGCGCCGATTTCGCATTGGCGGCGAAGATCGCGAATATCGCAGGCGGGATTGCCGTATCGAAGGTCGGAACGGCACCGGTGCGATCGGAAGAATTGCTTGCCGCGCTTGAAGGGCGCGAGAGCGGAAATTCGCTTCAGGCACCGATTGCGGACTGGACGCAGGCGGGCGAACAGATCCGTAAATGGAAAGCACAGGGGTTAAAAGTCGGCATGACGGGCGGCTGTTTCGATATCCTGCATTACGGCCATGTGAATTATTTGAACGAGGCGCGGCGCAAATGCGGCCGGCTTGTCCTTGCCCTAAACCATGATGCTTCGGTCAAAATCCTGAAAGGCCCTTCGCGCCCCGTGAATGACGAAACCGCACGCGCAACGGTGATCGGCGCTCTGGCATCCGTCGACATGGTCGTCTTCTTCGGCGCCTCAACTGCGGGCGAAGACAACACACCTGTCGCCGTGGTCACCGAGCTTAAACCGGATATCTTTTTCAAGGGCGGCGACTACACCGCCGACCAGCTTCCTGAAGCAAAACCCGTTCTGGCCTATGGCGGCGAGGTGGAGATCATGAAAATGCATGAAGGCTATTCGACGACCAGCATTATCGAGAAAAGCCGGAAATCCGCCTGACCCCCTATCTGGTATTATAAAAACGCATTCATCCACAATATCTTGTGGTTTTAACGATTGTTCGATTGACAGCGCCCCTGATATTGAGAATAATTCTTAGTATCAGGGGCGGATGTCCTTCCGCCTTCTCTACCGTTTTCCAACCGCTGAAACTTTCAGGAGGGTGCCATGCTGCACGATCTCTATCTGCTGACCTGTTACTTCGAGCCGACCAACGCCATTTTGTATGAAGATGAACTCGAGCGCCGTTATGGAATCAATGCCGTCAATGAGGCCGTCCGCAACGGATATATCGAGTTGTTCCGCGCACCCTGTATCAAGGGGACAGGAAAGTGCTTCTACAGGCTTTCAGCCCGCGGCCTTGTCGAAATCGAAAAGGCGATTGCCTGAGGATTGTATCCGCAAACGGGTCTATACGGGGCTTCCTATCCTTGCTAGAATCGATGCGATTGATTTTCCAACGTCCTAGCTCAGGATCGCTTCCATGACCCATATGACATCCAAAGCCCTCTTCGCTGTGTGCGCCTCTGTCCTCGCGCTTGCCGCCTGCGACGCGCCCAATTACCTTCCGGACGGCTATGTCCACCACAACAAGCCCTACAAATCGCAATTGCCGCCGCCATCGCCGAAATTCTCGCAAGTTCAGCGCGCCGCAATGGGGCCTGAGCAGGCGGACCAGTTCCGTCTTGCCGTTTACCAGCTTGTCGACAATCTCACCAACCGCGCTGGCATGCCGCCGAAGCCGGTGCATGTGTTGAAGCCGGAAAAAATGTCCGCGCTCGATATGAATATCGACAACGACCTGCGCGAATCGCTGCGCCATGTCGGCTACAGACTGTCGGATTCTCCCGAAGGCGCTTATGTGATGACCTATGCCGCCGAAGTCCTGAAGGACAAGGATGGCAAAGTCGTCAGCCATAGTGCGGAGCAGGGCGCGAATGTCCGCCTTACGCTATTCGTCCACGATAGCCTTGGTGAGAATTCCAAGTTGCTGACCAAAGAAACAGGCGATTTCTACATCAAGGGCGCGGATGACATGGTCATTTCACCGTCCTTCTTCGATGGCGTATTTGTGCCTGACTCTGCGGCGAGCGACGGCGCAGGCACAAACTGATGTCTTCGCGTTTTGCCGCCCTGATGATCGGATGCGCCGCCCTTCTTGGCGGATGCAATCCCACCACGGTCGGCATTGCGGCATCCCCCCTCTTTGTCGAGGGACAACAGACGAATCTTCTCGGCACTTCCTATGCGGCTGCGGACCAGCTTTCTGTCCAGACGAAGCAGCGCGTTCCGACGTCATCTACTTTGCGTCTGACGACGCTGGAAGAAATTCCGATGCAAAGGAACCAGAAGACCGTTCATAATCCAAGGCTCGGCCAGCTTATGACCGACCAGCTCCATGCGCGTTTCCAGCAGCTCGGCTACCAGATGGTCGATGGAGATGCGCGCGCACAAGTTTCCGGGCTTTACGAGGTGATCGGGAAACAGCTCGCGGTTCGTCTGCGTATGACAGACGGACGTACGGGCGCGCATATCGGGCAGTATGATTACTGGATGCCGATCACATCGGATATTCGCCGCTACATGGACCCGAACAGCGGCGGCATACCGGTTTACCGGATGCGCGAAGGTCTGGACGAGATAATCGACCGCTGATCAGCGCGAGAGCAAAACCCTGAAATAATGATAAGTCCCGTCGCCGCAACGACCACATGCCTGCGTCACAGGCCTGTTGGGAATTTCATTTTCGTCCAGAAGTCTTTCTGGTGGCTCATCGACAAAATCCCCGTTGAAAAACCCGACAGTAACGCAAGGCACGATAGAAGTCTGGGTCAGATCGATAGGCTGCTTGGCATTCTGGTTCAGGGCGCGGCAAAAACTTTCCGTCACTTGCGGTAGGACGGCAATCAGCTCAGAGTGGGCTAGCGCGCCATCGGTTCCCATATCCGGTATGTGGGTGTCTCCATAAAACTGCCAAGGTGTGCCGTCATTTACGCCTTGCGGCGGCAAACGGTATTCGACGGCGCCGCCTTGCGGGCTGAAAACCTGTCTTTCCGGTCTGTCGGTTATCAGGCCGTAGCCAACGTCGGTTGTATCGCGGGCAAAACGGATTTCACTTTCCGAATGGCCGTTTTGCATGATGTAACGCACGCCGCGCTCGAGTTCGGCACCGTAGCGCTGCACCTCGTTGATTGTTATCAGCGTTTTTTCCGCATCGATCCCGGTTCCTTCCTGAAAGCTTCCCTTGAGAAGCACGATGAGTAAACCCATCAGGAAGATCGCGCCCAGAATATAGATCAGCATGTTGCCGGAAGTGCTGCGCGCGGAATGTGCCATGAAGTGTTTGGTCCTTGTTTAGCGCGGGGCGACGGGCAGGCAGTCGCGGAAATGCTGACAGGCGCTGACAGCCTGATCCTTGGTAAAATTACCAAGACGCGCGCGGAAAAGAATACCTTCCGCCGTTTTGAGCGGCACGACGATCGGCGTGCCATGTGTCAGACCAACAGGCAATTTTGCATGTGCCTGGCGCAGGGCATCGTCGGTGGCAACGCGGCTGTTGTAGGCGCCGATTTGCACAGACCACAAATCCGAGACAGCTTGGGTCGGCTCGTTGGTGTAAGCAACAGGTACGGGTTGCTGTGTCTGCGCTGCATCGACGCCCGCTTCCTGCATCGCGGCCTGCATCTGTTTTACCTTTTCATGCTCGCCTTTGTAGACAGCAGCGGAAAGAAGGCCTGTTTCGACGCGGCGCGTTGTGGCGGCATCGTAATCGCCTTCACCTGTCAGCTCGGAGTAGTCGCCGCGGTTGACGGCAGCATGAACATTGGCAATCGCCTGTTCTGTCGTGTCGGTTTGCTGCTGCGGATATGCGGGTGGCAGCTGGAGTGTGTTCGGTGCAGGCGCCGGAGCCACAATCTTGCGGTTCTGGTCCAATGCCGCGAGCGATGTGTAGCTGGCGCCATTGATCGCAGCGGTGGCGACAGGTTGTTGTGGTGTTTCTATGGTGCGGAAAACGGGTTTTGGCGGCGGTACGGGTGCAGGCGCTGCGCTTGGTGCTTGCGCTACCGCCTTTGGTGCCGCATTCGCGTAGCGCACATCGCCGGCTTTGGAGAAGCCCAGGTCGAGAAGGTTCGCCATATGATCGTTTCTAGACTTCCAGCTTTTTCCGCCGAAGACGACGCCGATCAGACGTTTGTTGCCATGTTTCGCCGAGGCGATGAGGTTAAAGCCCGAAGCGTTGATGAAGCCCGTCTTGAACCCGTCCATGCCGGGATAGGTATTCATCAGGCGATTGTGATTCGTATAAGTCTTGCCGCGATAGGTGAATTGCTTGGTGCTGAAATAACGATAGTAATTCGGATACCGTACCAGCACATAACGGGCGAGGGTCGCCATGTCGCGTGCCGAGGTTATCTGTCCCGGATTGTGCAATCCGTGTGCGTTCTTGAAAGTTGTCTGCGTCATGCCGATGTCATGCGCGCGGCGGGTCATGCGCATGGCGAACCGCCCTTCCGTGCCGGCCAGATGTTCGGCAATAGCGGCGGAAATATCGTTGGCGGATTTCGTGACGACCGCAAGGATGGCGTCCTCGACACGGATCGATGACCCCGCCGGAAGACCCAGTTTGCTCGGCTGCTGGTTTGCGGCGTGCTGGGAAATCAGGATTTTGTCGTTCAGGCGGACATTGCCTGCCTCCATCGCTTCGAACAGAAGCAAGAGGGTCATAACCTTGGTCAGGGAGGCGGGATGTAGCCTCTTGTCCGCGTTTTGCTGGGATATAATGGCTCCCGTCTCGGCATCGATCACGATGGAGGCGTATTTCTGATTGGGCTCAGATCCCTGCTTTTTCTTGGCGGCCGCCATCCCTTGGGCAGGATAGGCGACGGCCATGCAAAGCATGAGCATGGCAAGGACGATGCGGCGCAAAACCTTCTCTCCCGCAGGCTTACTTTTGACGTTTTTGAATAGGTCCGAAGCCTGTTTTGTTATTCCGTACATTTTACCAGAAGAATATTGAAAGAACCCTAAATTCATCCGATACTTGGATCGGGCGAACACCCAAGAAGTATTCTAGGCACAAATGTCCGGCCTGTCCACAAAAGGGGCAGAAAATCAACAGTTTGTGCAGTGCACAAAAACCGCTTGACCAAAGGTTAATTTGGTGTTAGATTGGTTTTGTGCGTTGCAATAATTTACAGAATGAAACGCGCCAAATTCACAGGAGGCCTCTATGGCAGCTAAAGCGAAAAAGAAAAAAACCGTTGCGAAAAAAGCGACCGCAGCGACTTTGACCAGCAAACCTGCTGCCAACTTTGCCGATTTTGCAAAAGGCTTCCCGCAATTCAAACCATTCACATTGGAGACCAGCATGTTTAAAGGCACCAACAAACAATTCGACCAATTTACGCAGGATGCCGCCGTTATGGGGCAGGCTCAGGTCGATGCTATCGTGAAATCCTCGACGATTTTCACGAAAGGCATGGAAGACATCATGAAAACAGTGATGGAAATCGCACAGGAAGCCGGCGAGAAATCCCAGGCTGCTGCAAAATCCGTCATGTCCTGCAAGACGATCAACGAATTCGCCGACGTCCAGACGAAACTGGCGCAGGCCAGCTTTGACGAATTCATGACGAATGCCACGAAAATCTCCGAAAAGGGCGTCAAGCTTTGCACGGATGCGATGGAGCCGATCAACGACACGATGGGCAAGGCGATCAAAAAAGCCTCTGACGCCATGGCCGCTTAATCCGACTCTCCTTTCCTTAGGAATTAAAACCCCGCTCCGGCGGGGTTTTTTCTTTTTTTACCATCAGCCTTTATACTATGTCTGGAAAATATAGAGGTTAGCGCATGACAGAGTCGCAAAAAAGCGAGGGGATAGACGATCTTGACGCAATCGTCGCCCATCTGCGCATGCTGGTATCCAAGGAACGGCGCGGGGATACATCGCTCGTGCGTAAGGGCTTTGATGAAATTGCGGGGAAAAAAATCTTTACACCGCAGCAGATGCGCGCTGTCTTCAGCCATGCAAGCGAAACGGGAAAAACCGAGATAAACGGGACCGTGGCCCAGATGTGGCCCTTCTTCCATGACGGTCTTTCAAAAATCACCATGGCCTGCGAGGCCCTGAAAGCGCAGCAAAGGGTTAATCCACTGTTCGATGCGATCATAATTTCGCGCTGGAATGCCGTGAATTTTCCAAAAATTCTTGATTTTGATGCGCCGAAAAATGTGCCGTCCTATCCGGTAGCCATGAAAGATTTGTCGGACTTCCGGTTGGTGCCAGCCTACATCGAGCAATCTGTCATGCCGCATCTGAAAAGCGCGCTTGCAGCGCATCTTGGCACTGACATTAACGCTCTCGATAAAATGGTGGCGGAAAGAGAGGCCCAACTCGTTCGGGACGGCATTCCCGGCTATGAAGCTTTGAGACCTATCGAGGATTGGCCGCAAGGCAAAAGGAAATCACCCCCTCAAACGATCGGCGGACCTGAGGCCAAGCCCCTTTAATTCCCGCCTGTTCGGGGCTATATTCTTCCCCATACACACCTTTTTTGATAAAATTTAAGAGCATGGCAATTTTTGAAGATCCCCGACATCTGATCCCCTCGCATATGGGCGAGGACGATCCTCAATTGCCTCCGCCGGATGGCGGCGACGGGGACAAGGGCGGGGATCAGGAGCGCGAGCGCCAGACCGGGCTGCTTCTCAAACCGCGCCCGAAAACGAAGAAGCCGTCCATGTACAAGGTGCTGCTTCTGAACGACGATTACACGCCGATGGAATTTGTCGTGCATATCCTGGAACGTTTCTTCCAGAAAAACCGGCAAGAGGCGACCGACATCATGCTGCATGTCCACCGCCGCGGCGTCGGCATCTGCGGTATCTTTACCTACGAAGTCGCTGAAACCAAGGTTGCGCAGGTGATGGATTTTGCCCGCGCCAACGAACAACCCCTGCAATGCACGATGGAGAAGGAGTAGCCATGCTATCCAGAAATCTTGAACAGACTCTCCACCGCGCCCTCGCCGCCGCAAACCAGCGCAACCATGAATATGCAACGCTGGAACATTTGCTGCTGGCCCTGACGGAAGATCAGGATGCCATGGCCGTGCTGCGCTCCTGCGGCATTTCCCTGCCTGACCTTCGCGAACAATTGGAAGGGTATCTCGACCATGAGCTTGGCTACCTGACCGCGCCTGAGGGTGAAGAAGCCAAACCGACGACAGCTTTCCAGCGTGTGCTGCAACGTGCCGCGATCCACGTGCAATCGAGTGGCCGCGAGGAAGTGACGGGCGCGAATG
>Ga0209792_1000998_pt1 | contig 15571 bp, 9 predicted proteins | sample EBPBio142005_DNA_FD_185860 | JGI IMG/M metagenome (GOLD analysis project Ga0209792, IMG submission 185860) | Wastewater treatment Type I Accumulibacter community from EBPR Bioreactor in Madison, WI, USA - Reactor 1_6/14/2005_ DNA (SPAdes)... | ecosystem: Engineered > Bioreactor > EBPR >... | reverse complement strand
GCGCGGCCGATCAGGGTCGGGCCCTCGTAGATCAGGCCGGTGTAGATCTGCACGAGGTCGGCACCCGCGCGGATTTTGCTCACCGCGTCCTCGGCGCTCATGATGCCGCCCACGCCGATGATGGGGAAGGCCGGCCCCAGCGCGGCGCGCAGCTGCGCGATGACGGCGTTGCTCGCCGCCAGCACCGGTGCGCCGCTCAGGCCGCCGGTTTCTGCGGCATGGGGCAGCCCCTGCACCGCGTCGCGGCTGATGGTGGTGTTGGTGGCGATCACGCCGTCCATGCCGTGGCGTTGCAGCGTGGCGGCAATCACGCTCACTTGCTCCTCGCTCAAGTCCGGGGCGATCTTCACAAAGATGGGTACGCGCCGGCCCTGGGCGGCAGCGAGCTTTTCACGGTGCCCGGCCACGGCGCCAAGCAGGCCGTCCAGCGCCTCGTCGCTTTGCAGCGCGCGCAGGTTCTGCGTGTTGGGCGAGCTGATGTTCACCGTCACATAGTCGGCATGCGGGTACACGCCCTCCAGGCAGGTCAGGTAGTCGCGCGTGGCGTCCTCGATGGGCGTGCTGGCGTTCTTGCCGATGTTCAGGCCCAGCAGCAGCGGCTTGCCCTGCCGGCGCACCTGGGACTGTTGCACGTTGGCGATGAAGGCGTCCAGCCCCTCGTTGTTGAAGCCCAGGCGGTTGATCAGGGCGCGCGCCTGGGGCAGGCGGAACATGCGCGGCTTGGGGTTGCCCGGCTGGCCCTTGGGCGTGACGGTGCCCACCTCGACGAAGCCAAAACCCATGGCGGCCAGGCCGTCAATGCAGCGCGCGTTCTTGTCCAGGCCGGCGGCCAGACCCACGCGGTTGGGAAAACGCAGGCCGGCTAGCGTGACGGGGTCGCTCACGGTGTCGTTGCACCAGGCCCATTGCAGCGGCGTGCGCTGGCCGCGGGCCAGCATGTCCATGGTCAGTTCGTGGGCGGCTTCGGCATCCATGCCGAACAGAAAAGGGCGGGCGAGGGCGTAGGGAAGTAGGGACATGGAGATAATTCAAGGTTCACTCCCGATTTTCTCCCATGACTGCACCCACCACGCTTTCCCAAGACGAACTCAAGACCCTGGTCGGCCAGGCCGCGCTGCACTATGTGGTGCCCGGCGAGATCGTGGGCGTGGGTACGGGCTCCACTGTCAACAAGTTCATAGACGCGCTGGCGATGATCAAGGACAGCATTCGCGGCGCGGTGTCGAGCTCCGAGGCCAGCACCGCGCGCCTGCAGGCGCTGGGCATACCGGTGTTTGATGCCAACGAGGTCGAGCGCCTGTCGGTCTACATCGACGGCGCGGACGAGATCGACGGTGCCGGCTATATGGTCAAGGGCGGCGGCGCGGCGCTGACGCGCGAGAAGATTGTGGCCGCACTGGCCGAGCGCTTTGTCTGCATCGCCGACGAGTCCAAGCTGGTGCCGGCGCTGGGGGCCTTCCCGCTGCCGGTGGAGGTGATCCCGATGGCGGCGGCGCAGATCGCGCGGCGTTTTGCCGCCATGGGCGGCCAGGCCACGCTGCGCTGCAAGGATGGCCAGCCGTTGGTGACCGACAACGGCCAGCATATCCTGGACGTGCGCGGCCTATCGATTGCCGAGCCGCTGGCCTTCGAGAGCCAGGTCAACCAATGGCCTGGCGTGGTCACCGTGGGCGTTTTCGCGCACCAGAAGGCCCATGTCTGCCTGCTGGGCACGGCGCAGGGCGTGCGCACGCTGCAGTTCTGAACGGTTCTAAAAGATGATGCCGGCCGGGTTGGACGGCGACTTGCCTGTCGCGGGTGCCGGCGCCGGGCGTGCCGCCGGTGTCGCGGCGGCAGGTGCTGCGGTTTCCGTGGCCGGTGCCGCCGGTTTGGCTGCCACCAGCGGCGTCGGCGCCGGGCGGCGGTAGCTGGGCGGCAGCTGCGACTGCGCGGGGTAGCCGGCGGCGTCCAGGTACTGGCTCCACTCGCTGTCGGAAAAACCCTTGAGCTGCTGGCCGCCTATGGTGCCGAACGGCAGGCTGGCCACGCCGCTCAATTGCTTGAGCGCGTCTATGTCTTCGTTGCTGGTGATGGTGCGCTCGGTGAAGGGCACGCCACGGTTGATGAGCAGGTTGCGCGCGCTGTTGCAGGGCTGGCAGTCGTTGCCGGTGTAGAGCGTGACGGGAAAGCGCGCCGCCACCTGGCGCAGCTGATAGGGCAGGGCGTCATTGGCATTGCCGCCGCGCTGGCCGCTGCCCGCCTGTGCCGCTTCGGCGCCGCCACTGGGTGCGCGGTCGGAGAACGTGACCTTGCCGTCGGGCCCGACGATGCGGTAGACCTGCTGGGCCTGCGCGGCCGTGGCCAGGGCGACGAGGGTGGCGCAGGTGGCGACAAAGCGGAGGATGGTCATGCGGCGAATCCTGTGCGGTTCTCAAAAACAATAGCTGCTTGCGCTGATATCTGGCTGGTTTAACGCTGAAAATAGTTTAAATACCTTGGTAGACAAGCGCAAGCAGCTCACTTTTTATCAGGCCATGCCCTGGTGGCGCAGCAAGGCGTCCAGCGTGGGCTCCCGGCCGCGGAAGGCCTTGAAGGATTCCATGGCCGGGCGGCTGCCGCCGGCCTCCAGAATGGCCTGGCGGTAGCGCCGGCCGGTCTCCAGGCTGGGCACGCCGTCGGCGCCGGTGGTTTCCTCGAAGGCGGCGTAGGCGTCGGCGCTCAGCACCTCGGCCCATTTGTAGCTGTAGTAGCCGGCCGCGTAGCCGCCGGCGAAGATATGGCTGAAGGTGTGGGCCGTGCGGCTGAAGGCCGGCGGCGTCAGCACCGCCACCTCGGCGCGCACGCGCGCCAGCAATGCCAGCAGGTCGCCCTGCGGCTCATGCTCGGTGTGCAGCAGCATGTCGAACAGCGCAAACTCGATCTGGCGCAGGGTCTGCATGCCGGCCTGGTAGTTCTTGGCGGCGATCATCTTGTCGTAGAGGGCGCGCGGCAGCGGCGCGCCGCTGTCCACATGGGCCGTCAGGTGCTTGAGCACCTCCCATTCCCAGCAGAAGTTTTCCATGAACTGGCTGGGCAACTCCACCGCATCCCACTCCACGCCGCTGATGCCCGAGACATCGCGCTCGTTCACATGGGTCAGCATGTGGTGCAGGCCATGGCCGAACTCGTGGAACAGGGTGATCACGTCGTCGTGGGTCAACAGGGGCGGCTTGCCGTCAACTCCTTGCGCGAAGTTGCACACCAGATAGGCCACGGGCGTCTGCAGCCGGCCGGTGTCGGGGCGCAGCCAGCGCGCGCGCGCGTCGTCCATCCAGGCGCCACCGCGCTTGCCGGCACGCGCGGGCTGGTCCAGGTAGAACTGGCCCACCAGCTTGCCGTCACGCTCGATCCGGTAGAACTCCACGGCCTCATTCCACACCGGCGCCTGGTCGCGGCGTATCGCCACCTCGAACAGGGTCTCGACGATCTTGAACAGGCCGGCCAGCACCTTGGGCGCCGTGAAATATTGTTTCAGCTCTTGCTCGCTGAAGGCATAGCGCGCTTCCTTGAGCTGCTCGGAGATATAGGGCCAGTCCCAGGCCTGCGGATCCTGCAGGCCCAGCTGCTCGGCCGCAAAGGCGCGCAGGTCGGCCACGTCTTTCTCGGCAAAGGGCCGGGCGCGCTGGGCCAGGTCGCGCAGGAAGTGGGTGACCTGCTCCGGCGTGTGCGCCATCTTGGGCACCAGCGATACCTGGCCGAAATTCTCGTAGCCCAGTAGCTGCGCCTCTTCCCTGCGCAGCGCCAGGATCTCGGTCATGACGGCGCTGTTGTCAAAGCGTTTCGCATCGCCCTCGGCCTGATCCGAGGCGCGCGTGACATAGCCGTGATACAGCCGCTCGCGCAGCGCACTGCTCTTGGCGAACTGCATCACCGGCAGGTAGCAGGGCATCTTCAGCGTGAGCTTGTAACCCTGTTTTCCTTCCCCCTCGGCCGCCGCGCGCGCGGCCTGCATCACGTCGGCGGGCAGGCCTTCGATCTCCTCGGCGCTGGCGTAGTAGGCGTAGGCGTCGGTGGCGTCCAGCGCGTTTTCGCTGAATTTTTGCTGCAGCTCGGCCTGGCGCTCCTGGATGGCGGCGAAGCGCTCCTTGGCCGCGCCTTGCAGCTCGGCGCCCGAGAGCACGAAGTTGCGCATGGCGTTGCTGCGCGCCTGGCGCTGCTCGGCGTTAAGCGTCGCCGGGTCTATGGCCTTGTACTTGGCGTACAGGCGCTCGTCGGCGCCCAGGCGCGTCCAGAACTCGGTCACGCGCGGCAGGGCGGCGTTGTAGGCGGCACGCAGCTCGGGCGTGTCGGCCACGCTGTTCAAGTGGCTCACCGCGCCCCAGGCGCGGCCCAGCTCCTCGGTGGCCACGTCCAGCACGCGGGCGATTGAGCCCCACTGCGCGGGAAAGTCGGGCGCGGTGACGCTGGCCAAGGCCGCGTCGGCGCGTGCCAGCAGCTGATCCACGGCGGGCGCCACGTCGGCGGGGGTGATGCGGTCGAACGGGATCTGGGCCGAGAAGTCGAGGAGGGGATTGCTCATGCGGGTTTAGATGGCGGCAGTGGGAGCGGGTTCAAGCAGCGATCGATCAACTACAGGCGCTCGGCCGCTTCAAGGGTGTTGACCAGCAACATGGTGATGGTCATGGGGCCGACGCCGCCGGGAACGGGGGTGATCCAGCCCGCGACCTGCTTGACGCCGTCAAAATCCACGTCGCCGCAGAGTTTGCCCGCGTCGTTGCGGTTCATGCCCACGTCGATGACCACGGCGCCGGGCTTGACCATGTCGGCCGTGAGCACATTGCGCTTGCCCACGGCGGCGACCACGATGTCGGCCTGGCGCGTCATGGCGGCAAGATCTGCCGTGCCGCTGTGGCAGACGGTGACGGTGGCGTTGGCGGCCAGCAGCATCATGGCCATGGGCTTGCCGACGATGTTGCTGCGGCCAATCACCACGGCATGCTTGCCACGCAGATCCTGCATGCCGATCGATTCAAGCATCTTCATGCAGCCGTAGGGCGTGCAGGCCTTGAAGCCGACCTCGCCCACCATCAGCGCGCCGGCGCTGGCGACGTGAAAGCCGTCCACGTCCTTCAGGGGCGAGATGGCCTCGATGACCTTGTGGTCGTCAATATGCTTGGGCAGCGGCAGCTGCACCAGGATGCCCTGGATGGCGGGGTCGTTGTTGAGCGCCTCGACGCGTGCCAGCAGTTCCGCCTCGGTCAGCGTGGCGTCGTACTTTTCGAGTACCGAGTGAAAGCCCACGTCCTCGCAGGCCTTGACCTTGTTGCGCACATAGACTTGGGATGCCGGGTTGTCCCCTACCAGCACCACGGCCAGGCCTGGTGTGATGCCACGCGCCTTCAGGGCTTGCGTGCGCTGGGCGACTTGCGCGCGCAGTTGGCGCGAGAGGGCGTTGCCGTCTATCAGTTGGGCGGTCATTGTTGAACTAATCCGGAATACAAATGAAAAAGCCGCCTGGCGCTTTTTTGGCGGGCGCAGGCAGCTATGAATAAAGGAGTAATCAAGCCTTGGCGGTGGTCTGCCCCAGGGCAATTTTCAGCAGGTCGGCCACGGTGTTGGCGTTGAGCTTTTCCATGATGTTGGCGCGGTGCGCCTCGACGGTCTTGATGCTGATGCCCAGATCGTCGGCGATCTGCTTGTTCAAGCGGCCGGCGACGATGCGCTCGAGCACCTGGGCCTCGCGGCCGGTGAGCTTGGACAGAAGCGCATCGCGGCTGGCGGCCTGCTGGTGGTCGGTGAAGGCCTCGCGGGCATGATCGAGCATGCGCTCCACCAGGCCCAGCAACTCCTGCTCGTCAAACGGCTTCTGGATGAAATCCAGGGCGCCCTTCTTCATGGTGTTGACGGCCATGGGCACGTCGCCATGGCCGGTGATAAAGACGATGGGCAGGGGCGACTTGCGTTCCAGCAGCCTATCTTGCAGCTCCAGCCCGGTCATGCCGCCCATGCGGATGTCCACGATCAGGCAGGCCACTTCACGCGGGTCGTAGCGGGTCAGGAAAGACTCTGCCGAATCGAAGCACCGAACGCGGTAATCCTTGCCCTCCAGCAGCCACTGAAGTGAATCGCGGACGGCTTCATCGTCATCGACGACATAGACGGTACCTTTTTTCGGAATCAAGCTCATGCAGTAGTCCTTGGATATGTCGTTGCTGCTGAAGTAATAGCACTATCGCCCGTATTGGCGAGTGGTAACCAGAAAGAAAACCGACAACCGGTAACCTCTGTTGCATTGTAGAGGTTCTCCGCGGCCATCCTTCCCTGGTGCGATTCGACAATGCTGCGGCACAAATTTAAGCCTATCCCCATACCCTCGCTCTTGGTGGAGAAAAAGGCCTCGAACAAATGCGCCAGCACTTCCGGCGCCAGGCCCCTGCCGGTGTCCTGTACCGAGAATTCGATGACCTCGGCGCCATCCACCTGGCGTGGTACCACGCGCAGCTCCACGCTGCGTAGCGCCGGCGGGCGCTGCGCCTGGGCGATGGCCTCGGCGCCATTCTTCATCAGGTTGATGAGCACCTGTTCAATCAATATGGAGTCCGCCATGACCGGTGGCAGGCGGGCCGCGACATGGTGTGTCAGGCGCACGTTGTGGCGGCGCAGCTCTATTTCGGCCAACTCCAACGCTTCGCCCACCATGTCGTGCACGTTGGCCAGCGTGCGATTGGGCTCGCTTTTCTTCACGAAGGCGCGAATGCGCTGGATGATCTGGCCGGCGCGCTGGGCCTGGTGCGCGGTCTTTTGCAGCGCGGTCAGCAGAGCCTCCTCGCTGAGGGTGCCGTTCTGGATGCGCGAGACCATGCCACTGCAGTAGTTGTTGATCGCGGTGAGCGGCTGATTGAGCTCGTGCGCCACGCTCGACGCCATCTCGCCCATGGTGATCAGCCGGCTGACCGACTGGGCGCGCTCGGCCTGGCGCGCAGCCTGTTCCTCGGCCACGCGCCGCGGGGTGATGTCGGTGGCGATGACCATCTGCGCCAGCCGGCCATCGACCCAGTTCAGGTAGCGCGAGCGCACTTCCAGCCATTTGCCCAGGTCGCTGCGGTAGATCTCGGCGTTTTCCGCGCGGGCCCTGGCCAGCGGATCCACCGGCAGGCCCAACAGGTCGTCCTCTGCCCCCACGTCGTCACCACTTGGCGCAGACGGAGAGGGCGGAACACCCGCCTGCGCCACCATCTCCAGGTGCCCTCCGGTCTGCGAGCCAAACCACTGGCGGTACAGGCGGTTGGCAAACAGCAGCTCCTGGCTGCCCAGCGGGGCGACCGACACCGATGCATCCAGCGCCTCCAGCACGATGGTGAAGCGCTCGTGTGAGGCGGTGAGCTGCTCGCGCACGCGGTTGGGCTCGGTGATGTCCGTCATCGATGTCATCCAGCCGGTCTGCTGGCCGCGCGCGTCAATCAGCGGTGAGACGTACAGGCGCGCATCGAACAGGGTTCCGCTCTTGCGTCGCACGCGCACCTGAAAGCCGCCGGGCACGGTCTTGCCCGAGAGCTCGTCGCGCAGGTTGGCGTGCAGCTTGTCGTATTCGCCCTCGGGCCAGTAGCTGTAGGGCGGTGTCTGGCCCACCAGCTCGGCCTCGGTCCAGCCCGTCATCTGGCAGAAGGCGGAGTTCACGTAGGTGATGCGCCCTTGCAGATCCAGGGCGCGCATGCCGGTCAGGATGGAGTTTTCCATTGCCCGGCGGAAATTGGTCTCGACGATCAAGGCCTCTTGCGCGCGCATGCGCCGGCGCGTGTGGCGCCAGGTGGCGATCAACAGCCATGACGTCATGACGCTCAAGCTGCCCACCAGCCAGAACAGGCCACTGCCCACCACGCCCAGCGAGGTGCGGTAGGCCTGGGCGCGCAGTACCAGGCCATTGCCTACCGGCGAGACGGGGATGGCATAGGCGTTGGCCTTGGTCGTCCAGGGCAGCAGGGCGTTGTGCCTGGGCGCCAGAGGCGTTCCGGCCAGAACCTGGCCACGGCCGTCGAGCAGGGTCACGGCGTAGCGCGCCAGAACCTCCGTGGGCGTGCCGTAGCGCAGCAGGCTGTCGATGGAGTACTCGGCCAGCACCACGCCGCCAAACTGGTCATGCGGCGATAGCGGCACCTGCAATTGCAGCAGTGGGGCGGTGTCGCCTGCTCCTGCCGTTGGCAGTGAATACACGGGTTGCCGCAACTGGCGCGCCTGCTTGAACAAATCAGCTGCCTCGCCCGTCTTCAGCACCTCGCCGGTCACGCGCAACTGGCTGCTGGTCACGGTGGGGGCGGCCTGGCTGGCACGGATACGGCGGCGCTCGTCGATCCAGGTGATGGACTGCAGCTCGGGGTACTGGCTGATCAGGGCCTCGGCGCGGCTCACGAAGTCGGCGCGTTCCAGTTCTTCGTTGGATAGATCGCGCGCGATGCGCATGATCTGCTCCTGGCGCTCCAGCAGGCGCAGTCGTACGCGCTGCTGGGCGTATTCCACGTCGCGTTTCAGAGCCTCCTTTTCACGGGCGATCTCTTCGGAGCGCAAATACCAGAAAGAAGCCACGATCGCCGCCAGGAACATCAGCACCGCCGCCAGCGGGGCCAGCGTGGCAAAGCGATCCTGGCGCATCGGCGACAGGCTGCGCCACCATGCGCGCCACCAGCGCGCCGGCGTTTTTATCGCAGACACGGGTGAGCTGGGCGAGGGGCTGGGGGTGGCCATGGAGTGGAGTTTAAGGCCGCGCAGGAGCTGTTTTCATTGTGAAAAATGATGTGCATCCGCAGCAAAATTTCATAATAAGAAATCAACAGCCGCTATTTGAAATTTTGTCGAACTATGCGAAACTTGCGCCCGTAATTCGTTCACCATAGTCACTCACTTCAAAGGAGACAGGGCATGTCCGATCCGACCAAAGCCAAGACTGCTGCCGATATAGACCAAGAGGAAACCCGCGAATGGCTGGAGGCGCTGTCCGCGGTCATTGAGAAAGAGGGCCCGGAGCGGGCGCACTTTCTGCTGGAGCAGCTGCTCGAACATGGTCGGCAAAGCAGCATCGACCTGCCGTTCTCGGCCAACACCGGCTATGTGAACACCATCGAGCCCGAGCAGGAGGCGCGCTGTCCCGGCAACATCGCCATCGAAAAACGCCTGCGCGCCTATATGCGCTGGAACGCCATGGCCATGGTGGTGCGTGCCAACCGCCTGCACCCGGCCGATGGTGGCGACCTGGGCGGGCACATCGGCTCGTTTGCCTCGCTGGCTTCCATGTGGGGCGCGGGCTTCAACCATTTCTGGCATGCCGAGAGCGAAACCCACGGCGGCGACTGCATTTACTTTCAGGGCCATAGCGCGCCCGGCATCTATGCCCGCGCCTTTCTGGAGGGCCGTATCAGCGAAGACCAGCTGGAGAACTTCCGCCAGGAAGTGGACGGTAAAGGCCTCTCAAGCTACCCCCACCCCAAGCTGATGCCGGGCTTCTGGCAGTTCCCCACCGTGTCCATGGGCCTGGGCCCGATGATGGCCATCTACCAGGCACGCTTTTTGAAATACCTGCACGCCCGCGGCATTGCCGACACGGCCAAGCGCCGCGTCTGGGTGTTCCTGGGTGACGGCGAGATGGACGAGCCCGAGAGCAAGGGCGCGATCAGCCTGGCGGCGCGCGAGAACCTGGACAACCTGATCTTCGTCATCAACTGCAACCTGCAGCGCCTCGATGGCCCGGTGCGCGGCAATGGAAAGATCGTGCAGGAGCTCGAAGGCGACTTCCGCGGCGCCGGCTGGCATGTCATCAAGCTCTTGTGGGGCAAGGGCTGGGACGAGCTGCTGCGCCGCGACAAGAGCGGCAAGTTGAAGCAGGTGATGATGGAGACGCTGGACGGCGACTACCAGACCTACCGCGCCATGGACGGCGCCTACATCCGCAAGCATTTCTTCGGCAAGTACCCCGAGACGCTCAAGCTGGTCGAACACCTGACCGATGACGAGATCTGGGAGCTGCGCCGCGGTGGCCACGAGCCCGAGAAGGTCTACGCCGCCTTCCATGCGGCCAATGAGCACCATGGCGAACCCACGGTGCTGCTGGTGAAGACCGTCAAGGGTTACGGCATGGGCAAGGCCGGTGAGGCCAAGAACACCGTGCACCAGACCAAGAAGCTCGACGACGAGGACATCAAGTACATCCGCGACCGCTTCAACATTCCGATCCCGGACAGCGAGCTGGAAAAGCTGCCCTATTACAAGCCGGCCGACGACACGCCCGAGATGCAGTACCTGCACGAGCGCCGCAAGGCCCTGGGCGGTTACCTGCCCAAGCGCCGCGAGCAGGCCGACGAGCATTTCACCGTGCCCGCGCTGGATACCTTCAAGGCCGTCATTGAGCCCACGGCCGAGGGCCGCGAGATCAGCACCACCCAGGCCTATGTGCGCTTCTTGACGCAACTGCTGCGCGACAAGGCACTGGGCCCGCGCGTCGTGCCCATCCTGGTCGATGAGGCGCGCACCTTCGGCATGGAGGGGCTGTTCCGCCAGATCGGCATCTACAACCCTCTGGGCCAGCTCTACACCCCGGTCGACCGCGACCAGGTGATGTATTACAAGGAAGACAAGGCCGGGCAGATCCTGCAAGAGGGCATCAACGAGGCGGGCGGCATCTGCTCGTGGATTGCGGCGGCGACGTCGTACTCGACGAACAACCGCATCATGATTCCGTTCTTCGTCTACTACTCGATGTTCGGCTTCCAGCGCTTTGGCGACTTCGCCTGGGCTGCCGGCGACATGCAGGCGCGCGGCTTCATCCTGGGCGGCACCAGCGGACGCACCACGCTCAACGGCGAGGGTCTGCAGCACGAGGACGGCCACAGCCATATCCTGGCGGGCACCATTCCCAACTGCGTCAGCTACGACCCGACGTTTGCGCATGAGGTCGGCGTGATCCTGCACGCAGGCCTGAAGCGCATGGTGGAAAAGCAGGAGAACGTGTACTACTACATCACCCTGCTCAACGAAAACTACGCCATGCCGGGCCTCACCGCCGGCACAGAGGAGCAAATCCTCAAGGGCATGTATTTGTGCAAGCAGGGCGCCGAAGGTGCGTTGCGCGTGCAGCTGCTGGGTTCGGGCTCCATCCTGCGCGAATCCATCGAGGCGCAGAAGATCCTGGCCGCCGACTGGGGCGTGCAGTCCGACGTCTGGAGCTGCACCAGCTTCAATGAGCTCACCCGTGAGGGCCAGGACGCCGAGCGCCACAACCTGCTGCACCCCACGGCCACGCCGCGCGTGCCCTTCGTCACGCAACAGCTCACCGGTCACGCCGGCCCGGTGGTGGCTTCGACCGACTACATGAAGAACTACGCCGAGCAGATCCGCGCCTTCATCCCGGCCGGGCGCAGCTACAAAGTGCTGGGCACCGACGGCTTTGGCCGCAGCGACTTCCGCAGCAAACTGCGTGAGCATTTCGAGGTCAACCGCCACTTCATCACCGTGGCCGCCCTGAAGGCGCTGGCCGACGATGGCAAGCTGCCGCTGGCCAAGGTGGCCGAGGCGATTGCCAGGTACGGCATCAAGACCGACAAGATCAACCCCCTGCACGCCTGAAGACGAGGGAGACAACCATGGCATTGATTCAAATCCAGGTACCCGATATCGGGGACTTTGACGAAGTCGGCGTGATCGAATTGCTGGTCAAGCCCGGCGATACGGTGGCGCTGGAGCAGTCGCTGATCACGGTCGAGTCGGACAAGGCATCGATGGAGATTCCGTCGAGCCACGCCGGCGTGGTCAAGGCGCTGACCGTGAAGGTGGGCGACAAGGTCAAGCAGGGCAGCGTGATCGTTGAGCTGGAGGCCGCCGATGGCGGTGCCGCCGCTGCTCCCGCGCCGGCAGCGGCGCCCACTGCCGCCGCGCCGGCCCCGGTGGCTGCCCCCGCTGCGGCCCCCGTTGCAGCAGCAGCTGCTGGCCCCATCAACGTGCATGTACCCGACATCGGCGACTTCAAGGACGTGGCCGTGATCGAGCTGCTGGTCCAGGTGGGTGATGCCATCAAGGTCGAGCAGTCGCTGTTCACCGTCGAGTCCGACAAGGCGTCGATGGAGATTCCCTCGCCCGTGGCCGGCACGCTCAAGGAGCTGAAGATCAAGGTGGGCGACAAGGTCAACATCGGTGACCTGGTGGCCGTCATCGAAGGCGCCGCGGCCGGCGCTGCGCCAGCACCAGCCAGTGCGGCTCCAAGCCCTGCACCTGTTGCAGCACCTGCATCCGCGCCGGCACCTGTGGCCGCTGCCGCCACCGCTATTGCCATGCCCGCGCACCAGCCCGGCAGCCCCACGCCGGGCCTGCCCCACGCATCGCCTTCGGTGCGCAAGTTCGCCCGCGAACTCGGCGTGCCGCTGGCCGAGCTCAAGGGCACGGGCCTCAAGGGCCGCATCACGGCCGAGGATGTGCAAGCCTTCACCCGCTCCGTCATGGCAGGCGCCGTGCAAACCCAGGCCCAGGCCGCCAGGGCCCCGGCCGGTGGTGGCTCGGGTGTGGGTCTGGATCTGCTGCCCTGGCCCAAGGTGGACTTCGCCAAGTTCGGCCCCATCGAGCGCAAGGAGCTGTCCCGCATCAAGAAGATCAGCGGCGCCAACCTGCTGCGCAATGCCATCGTGATTCCGGCCGTCACCAACCATGACGATGCCGACATCACCGACCTGGAAGCCTTCCGCGTCTCCACCAACAAGGAGAACGAGAAGGGCGGCGTCAAGGTCACCATGCTTGCCTTCCTGATCAAGGCCTGCGTCGCGGCGCTGAAAAAATTCCCCGAGTTCAACAGCAGCCTGGACGGCGATGCGCTGATCTACAAGCAGTACTACCACATCGGTTTTGCCGCCGATACGCCCAATGGCCTGGTCGTGCCCGTGATCAAGGACGCCGACAAGAAGGGCGTGCTGCAGATCAGCCAGGAAATGGGGGATCTCGCCAAGAAGGCCAGGGATGGCAAGCTGGGCCCGGCCGACATGAGCGGCGCCACCTTCACCATCTCCAGTCTGGGCGGCATTGGCGGGCGTTATTTCACGCCCATCATCAACGCGCCCGAGGTGGCCATCCTGGGCGTGTGCCGCTCGACCATGGAGCCGGTGTGGGACGGCAAGGCCTTCCATCCGCGCCTGATGCTGCCGCTGTCGCTCACCTGGGATCACCGCGTGATCGATGGTGCCGCAGCCGCGCGCTTCAACGTCTACCTGGGCCAGATCCTGGCGGACTTCCGCCGCGTGCTGCTCTGAAAGGAATACTGACATGGCAGTCATCGACATCAAGGTGCCCAATATTGGCGACTTCGCCGAGGTTGGCGTGATCGAAGTGCTGGTGCAACCCGGCGACAGCGTGGCCGTCGAGCAATCGCTCATCACCGTGGAGAGTGACAAAGCCTCCATGGAAATCCCCAGCAGCCATGCCGGGGTGGTGAAAGAGCTCAAGGTCAAGGTGGGCGACAAGGTGGCGGAAGGCACGGTGGTGCTGACGCTGGAGGCAGCCGCTGCTTCTCCCTCTCCCGCCGGGGCGGGAGAGGGCAGGGGTGAGGGTGGGGTCAGCAAGGCCACGCCGCCTGCACCCTCACCCCAACCCTCTCCCGCGAGCGGGAGAGGGGGCGAACAACCAGCGGCCGCCAGCTACGCCGGCAACGCCGACCTCGACTGCGACGTGCTCGTGCTGGGCGGCGGTCCCGGCGGCTATTCGGCGGCGTTCCGCGCCGCCGACCTGGGCCTGAAGGTGGTGCTGGTCGAGCGCTACGCCACGCTGGGCGGCGTGTGCCTGAACGTGGGTTGCATCCCATCCAAGGCCTTGCTGCATGTGGCTGCGGTGATGGATGAGGTCAGCCACCTGAAGGCCGCGGGCATCGACTTCGGCGCGCCCAGCGTCAACGTCGATACCCTGCGCGGCCACAAGGAAAAGGTGATCTCCAAGCTCACCGGCGGCCTGGGCCAGATGGCCAAGATGCGCAAGGTCACGATCGTGCGCGGCTATGGGCATTTCCTCGGCAGCCACCACCTGGAGGTGGAGGAAACGACAGGCAGCGGCCAGGACAAGACCGGCGCCAAGAAGGTCGTGCAGTTCAAGAACGCCATCATCGCCGCCGGCAGCCAGGCCGTGCGTCTGCCCTTCATGCCCAACGACCCGCGCGTGGTGGACAGCACCGGCGCGCTGGCGCTCGCTGGCGTGCCAAAACGCATGCTGATCCTGGGCGGCGGCATCATCGGCCTGGAGATGGGCACGGTGTATTCCACGCTGGGCGCGCGCCTGGACGTGGTCGAGATGATGGACGGCCTGATGCAGGGCGCCGACCGTGATCTGGTCAAGGTCTGGCAGAAGATGAACGCGCCGCGCTTCGACAACATCATGGTCAACACCAAGACCGTGGCGGCCGAGGCCACGCCGGAAGGCATCAAGGTCACGTTCGCCCCCGCCAAGGACGGCGTCACGGTGCCCGAGCCGCAGACCTACGACCTGGTGCTGCAGGCGGTGGGGCGCTCGCCCAACGGCAAGAAGATCGCCGCCGACAAGGCGGGGGTGGCGGTGACGGATCGCGGCTTCATCGACGTGGACATTCAGATGCGCACCAACGTGCCGCATATCTTTGCCATCGGCGACATCGTCGGCCAGCCCATGCTGGCGCACAAGGCGGTGCACGAGGCCCATGTGGCGGCCGAGGTCATCGCCGGCGAACTGCAGGGCAACAAGGAGTTGGCGGCAGCCGCCTTCAACGCCCGCGTCATCCCCAGCGTGGCCTACACCGACCCCGAGGTCGCCTGGGTCGGCCTGACCGAAGACCAGGCCAAGGCCCAGGGCATCAAGGTCAAGAAGGGCCTGTTCCCATGGGCGGCCTCCGGCCGGGCGATTGCCAACGGCCGCGACGAGGGCTTCACCAAGCTGCTGTTCGACGATTCACCCGAGGCCCACGGCCACGGCAAGATCCTGGGCGGCGGCATCGTCGGCACGCACGCCGGCGACATGATCGGCGAGATTGCCCTGGCCATCGAAATGGGCGCAGACACGGTGGACATCGGCAAGACCATCCATCCGCACCCCACGCTGGGCGAGAGCATAGGCATGGCGGCCGAGGTGGCGCATGGCAGCTGCACCGACGTGCCGCCGGCGCGCAAGTAGGCACAATCGCCCCGATGAAAAGGCAGCTTTGGCTGCCTTTTTCTATGGTTTTTATAGCTTTTGGCGCTTGCTGTATAAGCTCTGGGCCTTCTTTTTATCTCAAATCACGCCATGCAAGCCCTGCTAGCCGCCATTGCCGCTATGCCTGTTGCCACGGATGCCTGCCGCCTCTTCCACGGCCGGGGCGGGCGCTTTGCCGGGTGCGAGCAGTGGGCGCTGGACGCCTATCCGCCGGTCTTGGTGCTGACCAGCTTTGCGCCGGCGACGGAGGAGCAGCTGGCCATCATCGGCAGCGCGCTGCAGGCCCGTTGGCAGCAGATCGCGCCGGGTCAGGGCTTGAACTGGGTGTTCCAGCACCGTGGCGAGGCGCTGCGCATGGCGGGTCGCAGCGAAACGCGGCTGATGGCCGGCGCCGTACCTGATCCGCATGTGGTCACCGAGGACGGCGCGCGCTATC
>Ga0209792_1000997_pt1 | contig 15580 bp, 17 predicted proteins | sample EBPBio142005_DNA_FD_185860 | JGI IMG/M metagenome (GOLD analysis project Ga0209792, IMG submission 185860) | Wastewater treatment Type I Accumulibacter community from EBPR Bioreactor in Madison, WI, USA - Reactor 1_6/14/2005_ DNA (SPAdes)... | ecosystem: Engineered > Bioreactor > EBPR >... | reverse complement strand
CGGCGGCGTTCCTCCTTTCGCTGGTCCCGATCCTGCGTCACTTCAGCGTGGCCGACATGCGCCGCCACGCACGGGATAATGATGCCAACCGCACTTTGCTGCTGCTGATCACCTCAGCGCTGGCAGTCTTTATCATGATTGCAATATCGGGCGAACTGGCGCCCGCGCGACAGGGCAACGCGGCAGCGATGGTAAAACTGCTGGCGACCCTGGCACTGACCTGGCTGTTCGCTAACGCAGTCTACGCTTTGCATTACGCGCATTCTTACTATTTTGACGATGTCGATCAGTCACGGCATCGCGGCGGGATCGAATTTCCTGGCAATGAACCGCCAGATTACCGGGATTTCGCCTACTTCGCCTACACGCTTGGCATGACGTTCCAAACCTCTGACGTGGCGATCACCGCACCGGAGATCCGCCGCGTGGTGTTGGTGCACAGCCTTGTTGCGTTCGCCTTCAATATCGGGGTGATCGCCTTTACCATCAACGCGTTGGGCTGAATATTCGCCCGTCCGACCTTGGTCGGTGTTGCGGTGCAGCATGGACGCGGCTATGGGCGCTGCCATTATGCGCATCGAAATGATCCCCGTCGGCGACAATCCGCCCGAAAGCCTCAACGTCATCATCGAAGTTCCGGTCGGCGGCGAACCCGTCAAATACGAATTCGACAAGGCCTCCGGCGCGCTGTTCGTGGACCGTATCCTGCATACGCCGATGCGTTATCCCGCAAATTACGGTTTCGTGCCGCACACTTTGTCGGACGATGGCGATCCGCTCGATGCACTGGTTATCGCCCGCTCACCCTTCGTCCCCGGCTGCGTCGTGCGCGCCCGGCCCATTGGCGTGCTCAATCTTGAAGATGAACATGGCGGCGATGAAAAGTTGATCTGCGTACCGGTTGATTCGACCTTTCCGTATTATTCGGACATCGGCGAACGCAAGGATTTGCCTTCGATCGTGCTGGCACAGATCGAGCACTTCTTTACACACTACAAGGATCTTGAAGCCGAGAAGTGGGTGCGTATCGGCAAATGGGGCGATGCCGAAGACGCCAAGCGCGTCGTGCTGGAATGCATCGCACGCTACGAAGCTGACAAGACTGCCAAAGGCTGACCGGCCGGCCGGTCAGTCCCCTGCTATCGTCATCCCGTCAATCCGGATCGTTGGTACATTGACGCTGCGATGCCACTCCAGGTCATTGGCCACTGACATCCCACGGTACATATCAAGCAGATTGCCCGCGATGGTGAATTCGGCGACCGGCCCGGCAAGCTGACCGTTGACGATCCGCATTCCCGATGCCCCACGGCTGTAGTCACCCGTAACCCCGTTAACCCCGTGGCCGATCAACTCGGTCACGAATACCCCTTCAGCAATATCGGCAATCAGTTCGGCAACACTAACCTGTCCCGCAGCAAGATGAACATTGCTGGTTCCGACACCCGGTGTACCGCCCGCACCGCGCACGGCGTGGCCCGTAGGTGCCGCATCCAATTGCCGGGCCGCGGCGCTGTCCATCAGCCACCCTGTCAACCGGCCGGAATCGACGAGTGCGCGCGGTGCAGTGGCCAGCCCCTCCCCGTCGAACGGGCGAGACGACAGCCCGCGCCGGACCAGCGGATCGTCATGGATCGCGATGTCAGCCGCAAACAACGGCTCGTCTTCCTTGCCCAGCAGAAAGCTCGCGCGCCGCGCGATAGCATTGCCTGACATGGCCGCCGTAAGGTGTGAAATCAACGATCCACCTACCCGCGGATCAAACACCACCGGCATCTGTCCGCTCTTCATCCGGGCCGGTGTCAGTCGCGCCACTGCACGGGTGCCTGCCAATTGGCCGATCTCAGCCAGCGACGGCAGGTCTTCCAGGTGGTGCGCCATCCGCCAGGCATAGTCGCGCTGCATCGCCCCACCTTCGCCCGCAATTGCGGTGGCGCTGACAGCGTGAATCGTTCCGGCGTGAGTGCCGGCAAACCCATGGCTGGTCACCAGCGCGAACAACCGGCTGGAGAGGCTGGCGTTTCCGCCGTCGGAATTGGTAACGCCAGCCACCCCGCGCGCCGCATCCTCAACCGCAAGCGCACGTTCGCGCAATTGCGCCGGGGTCAGCTCCGCCGGATCGGCAAGGTCAAGCTCAGGCATCGGGCCGGTCGCCAACAGCGCCTGATCGGCCAGCCCGGCGAACGGATCTTCCGGTGCGGCGCGGGCCATATCGACGGCACGAGCCGCCAGTTCTTTAAGCGCCAAATCAGAAAGGTCGCTCGATCCGATCGAGGCTGACCGGCGGCCAACGAAAACCCGCAAATCCAGACTTTCGCTTTCCGAGCGCTCGACGTCCTCAAGGACGCCCAGTCGAACCCCCACGCTTTCCGAAGACGATCCCGAATAGACCGCATCGGCAGCATCGGCACCGGCGTCGCGCGCCATATCGATCAGTGCGGCAGCGCGTTCCTGGGCAGCGGTGGGGCTCAGCATGGAAAAGGCAACTCCTTCGGAAGAGTCGCCGATCTAAGCATTCGAGCCGTGAAAACAATCAGGCAAACAGTTGCGCGCAGCCCATGAACAGCCCTGACACAGCAAAAGGCAGGCCGATCGCGATGATCCATAGCCACATCTGGTCGCGGCGATAATAGCTCGCGAACTGCGGGTCCGCTGCCTGCGCGTCACTCAGCCGTCCCCACCGCTTCTCGAACCGGCGGCAGGCGGGAATGATCGCAGCGACCAGCAGGACCAGCGCAAAATATGGCAGCATTGATCCGCCATTGCCGTGCATGGTGCCCATTGTGACGAATATCTGCAGTGCCGTATAAACCAGCAGCGCATAAGCCACATTGTCGCTCATCCGTTTGCGCCAGTCGAGCGGGGTGGTCGTTACGCTTTGACCGGCAGCGCCGTCGTTCCAAGCCTTGTTCATGGCTCTCCTGTCCCCCCTTCTACACTTCCCAGGAGGGAGTAAATCACCGTTGCCTGCATCAATCAAGCCCAGTTAAGCATGCCGACATTTCCGCATGCCATGCATGAAACCTGCCAAACAGGTTAGGACCACTTGCCGCCGCTTCGTTGGCAGCCTAGATCATGCGCAGATGGACCAGATTCAGCACCTTTCCGCCCCCAATACAGCCGCGATGCAGCCCATCCCTCAAGGTGGGCTGGAAGTCATCTCGATCGCCAAAAGCTACGACAAGCGGGCCGTGCTCACTGACATCTCGCTGTCTGTTGGCAAGGGCGAGGTGCTTGGCCTGCTGGGGCCGAATGGGGCGGGCAAGACGACCTGCTTCTATTCCATCATGGGGCTGGTCCGGCCCGATTCGGGGCGGATCCTGATGGACGGTGTCGATGTTACCCAACTTCCGATGTACCGCCGCGCGATTCTGGGGTTGGGCTATCTGCCGCAAGAAACCAGTATTTTCCGCGGCATGACCGTTGAGCAGAACATCGCCTGTGTCCTCGAGCTGGCGGAACCGGACAAGATGACCCGCGAACGCGAGTTACAGCGTCTGCTGGATGAATTTGGTCTGGATCGATTGCGCAGCAGTGCAGCCATGGCGCTGTCCGGTGGTGAGCGGCGGCGCTGTGAAATCGCCCGCGCTCTGGCGGCGAACCCCTCGATCATGTTGCTGGACGAGCCCTTCGCCGGGATCGATCCACTTTCGATCAGTGATATCCGCGATCTGGTAAAGGACCTGAAACAGCGTGGAATCGGTGTCCTGATTACCGATCACAACGTCCGCGAAACGCTGGACATCGTCGATCGCGCCTGCATCATCTACGGCGGCCAGGTGCTGTTCGCCGGCAGCCCCGAGGAACTGGTCGCCGACGAGAATGTGCGCCGGCTTTACCTGGGCGAAGAGTTCACTCTGTAAGGGGCGGGCGATGGCAATCGGGCCGCGCCTCGATCTTCGGCAAAGCCAGTCCCTGGTGATGACGCCGCAGTTGCAGCAGGCAATCAAGCTGCTGACGCTGTCGAATCTGGAAATCGAAGCCTTCATCGGAGAGGCGCTGGAAGCCAACCCGTTGCTTGAGGTGAGCGGCGGTGCCAGCGATCAGGACCACACCGCGCCAAGCGAGGATTTGCGACGAACCACTCTGGAAAGTTCGCCCACCGATCAGCTGATCGCAGAAGGGCGGGCTGCGGATGATCGCCCGCTTGATATCGATCCCACGGTGCTCGATCGCGATCGCGATACCGGAGACTGGAGCGCTGACCTGAGCGTCTATGGCGGGGAAAGCGGCCCCTCGATCGAAGAGCGCGGCGGCGCAGCACCGAATCTGTCTGAGCATCTCGACGCCCAGATTGGCCCGATCACGCACGACCCGATGCTTGCATTCATCGCGCGGCACATCATCGGTGAGCTGGACGATGCAGGCTATCTTGCGGCGACCATCGACGAGCTTGCCGCCGACCTTGGCCTTGAACCCGACGAGGTAGAACCGGCGCTCGCGCTGGTACAATCGCTTGAGCCTACCGGCGTTGGCGCGCGCAGTCTGGGCGAATGTCTGGCGCTTCAAGCAAAAGAGGTGGACCGGTACGATCCGTGCATGGCCAGGCTACTGGACAACCTTGATCTGTTGGCGCGTGGAGAACTGCCCCGGCTGAAACGTATGTGCGGGGTCGATGACGAAGATTTCGCAGACATGCTGGCGGAACTGCGCAGCTATGATCCCAAGCCAGGCCTGCGCTTTAACGCAGGGGGCGGCGATCCGATCACACCCGACATTCTGATCGAGCCGCGCAGTGACGGCGGATGGGACATTTCGCTTAATCAGGCGACCCTGCCCAAACTGGTGATCAACCGTGAGTACTATGTCGAAATGCGCGGCGCTTGCGCTGGCAAGGACGGCCGGGGCTGGCTTTCTGAAAAACTCGCCGATGCCAACTGGCTGGTCAAGGCACTGGATCAGCGGGCGCGAACCATCCTCAAGGTCGCCAGCGAGGTTGTCAAACAGCAGGATGGGTTCTTCCGGCACGGCGTGTCCCATCTCAGGCCGCTGACCCTGCGGGCCGTGGCTGAGGCGATTGCCATGCATGAATCAACCGTAAGCCGGGTCACCAGCAACAAGTATCTGGCCTGCCCGCGCGGCACGTTTGAGCTGAAGTATTTCTTCACCTCCGGGGTCGGCGCGGTGGACGGCGAAGGCGGCGCATCTGCGGCGGCTGTCAAGGCGGCGATCAAGACACTGATCGATGCCGAAAGCCCCAAGGCCATCCTGTCAGACGACACCCTGGTTGACCTGCTCAAGGAAAAGGGCTTCGACCTCGCCCGGCGAACGGTCGCGAAATATCGCGAGGCAATCGGGCTGGGATCGTCAGTCCAGCGTCGGCGGCAGAAGGCGTTGGCGGGAATACGCTGAGCGATGGGTTGGCAGTCCCTACTAATGATGGTGAGAGGCGCCAGGCTTGAAATCCTGACACGTCCATCCTCGCGGCACAGCCTGCTCTCAATTCATCTCAGACTTGAATGAAACTGCCGCCCAGTTATTGCGGCTCATACCCTGTTGATCAGGAGCGCTGGCAGTCGATGCTCGGATTACCGCCAACGTCGGCACCGCGCCCGATAAAGGCGTTAGTTTCGTTGAGCTCAAGCTCGACGATCTCGGGGTTGATCCAGACACGGCGATCGCGGTTGGCGATATTGGATTCGAACTTCGTCATGATATCCCTTTCAACCTGGCTGCGAACCCGATAGCTGTTGGGGTTAGTGTGGCAATTAGATCGTGTCAATTGCGCCAAAGAATGGCAATTTGCCAAAACAATGATTCATTCAGTGCGAATAGCATGAATTTGTCTTCACTATCAATACTATCAATCGGCTTCACTTTGCTACTGGCCAAGATGGGGATTGGCTTTGCCCGAGCAAAATGTTTCTGAAACTGTTCAAACAGCCGGAACCACCTGCGGACCACCGCGATTGGGCTTTATCGCAACGACCTTGGGCGGGGATGATTGCGCCCGATCGCGTGGCCCAACCTGTTTGAGGATACATTGCTGACTAGTTGGTCGCGTCGACGGACCGGGCAGTTTATCGATCACAGACAATCGCGGGGGTCGGCTGAATATATTGGGGGAGACTTCCACCTGCGCCGCAAGACCGACAAGGCGCCGCAGGTGCATTTCCGGTACGAGCGCCCCGGTCGGGCACTGATCTTTGACGTCTCGCCAGACAATGAGCACCAGCTTGAGCCACTGACCAGCGGTGGACCGCGCCGAATTTTTGCCGACTGGTTCATGGTTTGAAGGCGGTAGCACGCGAACCCATGTCAGGCCTCCAGCTCAACATCCCAATACAACCAATCGCGCCATGTCTCGTGCAGATAGTTGGGTGGAAAGCCGCGCCCCCGTTCCTGCAAGTGCCAGTTGGTTGGACGGATCGGGGTGACCAGCAGTGGCATCTTTGCTTGTTGCGGCGTGCGCCCGCCCTTTTTCAGATTGCAAGGGGCGCAGGCGGTGGCGACGTTTTCCCAACTGGTCTTGCCGCCCAGCCGGCGCGGGACAACGTGGTCGAAAGTGAGATGATGGGGACTGCCGCAGTATTGGCAGGCAAACCGGTCACGCAGAAACAAGTTGAACCGGGTGAAGGCCGGATATTCGCTGGGCTTTACATATTGGCGCAGCGCGATGACCGACGGGATCGCCATCGACCAGCTGGGTGAATGCACCTCTCGCGCATAGCTTGCGACGATATCGACCCGTTCGAGGAACACCGCCTTGATTGCTGTTTGCCACGGCCACAGGCTCAGCGGGTAATAGGACAGCGGAGTATAGTCGGCATTGAGCACCAAGGCGGGACAATCGGACAAGTGCCGCGAGGGATCCCCCTCTGCGCTGCGGAACCGTGCCGCGCGCTCAATCAGCTCCGCCTTGAGCATGGCCTCCGATAACCGGAAAGGATGACGGTTGTGCGACGATCCATGCCATGACAAGACCATGGGGTGACTTGCCGCGTCAAGACTTGCCACAAGCCACAATCCACAGGACAAGCCTGGTGTGACGGTCAGGACACGCTTTGCCCCCAGCCCCAACGGCGCTTTGCATCTCGGCCATGCCTATGCCGCACTAATCGCTCATGATCTCGCCAGGTCCAGCGGTGGGGAATTCCTGCTGCGGATCGAGGACATTGATTCCGGCCGAAGCCGGGCGGAACTCGTGCCCGGCATCCTGACTGACCTGGCGTGGCTGGGCCTGTCCTGGGACGGTGCAGTCCTGCATCAGTCCACCCGTTTGGCGGCCTATGCCGACACAGGCGACCGGCTGCGGCGGCTGGGCTTGTTGTATCCCTGCCGCTGCACCCGCGCAGAGGTGGAGGCCGCCGCCCGGACAACCGGACCGGATGGGCCAATCTATCCCGGCACTTGCCGGGGAAAGAGTGTCGATCCGACCGGTGCAGCCTGGCGGCTCGACATGAGGCGCGCGGTGGCAATGGCTGGCCCCTTGATATGGCATGATGAGCGGGCCGGGCCGCAGATCGCGCGGCCGGAGGTCTTCGGCGACGTTGTGCTGCTCCGCAAGGACGACCCGGCGAGCTATCACTTGGCCGCCACCGTGGATGATGCGGCGCAAGGCGTGACCCTGGTCACGCGCGGCTATGATCTGTTCCTTGCAACGCACGTCCACCGTTTGCTGATCGCCCTGCTGGATTTGCCGGTCCCGATCTGGCACCATCATGCCTTGCTCGTCGAACCGGATGGCCGCAAACTTGCCAAACGCCGCGGATCACCGGGCCTGCGGGATTTGCGCGCGACCGGCGCAGATGGCATGGCGTTGGCTGCCGCGCTACGCGAGGGCCGCTTACCTGCTGGCCTTTCACTTGGGGACGGGATAGAAGTGAAGCCATGAACTGGTTTTTGATCCTGGTCATCGCCGTATTGATGGCACTAACCCTCATCACCCTGGTCCGCGGGATCATTGCTTTCATGGCAAGTACCAAGGCCGAACTGGACCGCCCGGGCAGCGGTCCCAGCGAAATGCAGCTCAAACAGAACAAGATGATGTTCCGGCGCATCTTCTATCAGGCTGCTGCGATCCTGGTCGTTGCGGTGTTGCTGTTCGCCAACCAGAAGTAGGGCGGCGGCGCCTTGGTCAAGCTCAACAAGATTTACACCCGCACCGGCGATGACGGCACCACTGGCCTCGTCGACGGGACCCGCCGGGCCAAGCATGACGCGCGAATGGAAGCCATCGGCGCGGTGGACGAAGCCAATTCGGCTTTGGGTCTGGCGGCCACTCTGGATCTGGGCGGTCACCGGAACGCCATTCTGCGGGTTCAAAATGACCTGTTCGATCTGGGAGCCGATCTGGCCACACCCGGAACGACGTTTGAGCCGTCGGACATGGTGCTTCGGATCGTTCCCGCACAAGTACAATGGCTTGAACAAGAGATCGATGCGCTGAACGCGAATCTTGAACCGCTGAACAGTTTCGTCCTGCCGGGCGGTTATGAGATTGCGGCACGCTTGCATTTGGCTCGGGCTATTGCCCGGCGCGCCGAACGCGCGATGACGGCACTAGCCGCAGTGGAACCAGTCAACCCCGCGGCCCTCGCCTATATCAACCGCTTGTCGGACTATCTTTTCGTCCTCGCCAGAGAGCGCAATGACAACGGCCGGGTCGATATAAAGTGGGTTCCTGGCCAAAGCCGCTAGACCGGCCCGCCGGCTATCGCTAACCACCCGCCATTGCTGCAATTGCGAAGGAATGCGGATGATGCGGATCGTCGGAATTATCGGTGCGGGGCAAATGGGTTCCGGGATCGCTCAAACCGTGGCGCAGAACGGTACCAGGGTGCTGCTGGCGGATATCGACATCGCCGTGGCGCAAAAGGCCCTCAGCGGCATCGACAAGGGCCTGGCCAAGCTGGTGGCACGCGGCAAGCTGGACCCGGTCGAGGCCGACGCCGCGCTCGCCCGGATTACCCCGGTGGCCGATTATGCACCGATGGCCGATGCCGACCTGATCATCGAAGCCGCGACCGAAAAGGAAGAGATCAAGCGCAAGATTTTCGAAGCGGCCGGCAAGGTGCTGCGCAGTGATGCAATCCTAGCATCGAATACCAGCTCAATCCCGATTACCCGCATGGCGACCGCGTCGCCCGATCCCAAACGGTTCATCGGTTTGCACTTCTTCAATCCAGTGCCAGTGATGGGGCTGATCGAAGTCATTCCGGGGCTGGCCACGAGCGCCGATACAGTCGCGCGGACCCGCGCCTTTGCGGAGGCGCTCGGCAAGCAGGTGGTCCAGGCCGAGGACGAGCCCGGCTTTGTCGTCAACCGCATCTTGCTGCCGATGATCAACGAAGCGGTCTTCGTGCTGGGCCAGGGCACCGCCAGCATCGCCGATATCGACAAGGGTTGCCGCCTGGGACTTAATCACCCGATGGGGCCGCTGGAACTGGCGGATTTCGTCGGCCTCGATACCTGCCTCGATATTGTGCGCGTACTCTACAACACTACCGGTGACAGCAAGTACCGCCCAGCGCCGCTGCTCGTGAAATATGTAGAGGCCGGCTGGCTGGGCCGCAAGACCGGGCGTGGATTCTACGATTATACAGGCGAAGCACCTGTCCCTACCCGCTGAGCCGGCGCTCGTTTGGACGGGCTATCGCGGCAACCCCCGGCTGGACCGCCAACAATGGCGTCCAGAAGGCACGCTTTAGCGGTTTGCGTATACCTGAACCGAACCGCCCTGGTGGCTTTCGGTGCCGTAATATACCGTCCTGGCGATCGCGGCGATCCGCGCATCACGGCCGGATTTGCCGCCTTGACCGGTGACATAGATCGCTACAGCGTAAGCGTGTCCATCAGGAGCCTGGATAATCCCGACATCGCTGGCAGTATTGCTGAGCGTGCCGGTTTTGTGCGCCACCCTGACATCGCCCGGCAACAGGGCCCGCATCCGGCGCTTGCCGGTTTCGCAGCGTTCCATCGTGCTGAGCAGGAACGCGCGACTGCGCGGGCTCAGCCAGCGCCCCTGGAATAGCCCGGTGAGAAGCTGTCCCATGGCCATCGGCGTCGAACTATCGCGCAGATCAACCATCCGGGCCGGATCGAATTCGCCGTCATCGCGGACCAGTGTGGCGATGTCGCGGTCAATCCGCATCCCATCAATGCCCGCGTTCCGAATCCAGCGGTTGACCGCGGCAGGACCGCCAACAGCGGCCAGCAGCGCGTCGGTGGCGGAGTTGCTGCTGTGAATCAGCGCCAGCTCGATCAATTCGCGTCCGCTCATCATCTGGCCGGCGCGTACCGGGGCTTTGTCTGAGGAATACTTGGCTGATTTGACCGGGATCATCAGCGGAAACCGATCATCGAGGCTCCACCGGCCCTTGTCGACCCCGTCAAGGAAGGTTGCCGCGATCGCAATCTTGCTGGTCGAGGCCATCGGGAACGGTGTATCGCCCAGCACCGAAGCGCTGCGTCCGGTGGTGAGATCGATTACCGCAACACCGATCCGGCCATTGGATGAATCGGCTGCCGAATAGAGTTGTGCTTCCAGGTTGGAACTATAGCTGCGCGGCTGACCATAGGACACAAATGGCCGCACCGTTGCCGGGGTAGTCCTGACCCGCACCGGAGCCTTGGTAGTAGGCTGGACCAGCGGCTGCGCCTTGGCGCCCGGCTGGCCTGCGGGCCGCGGTGTGCTGGCAGGCACGGGTGCCGACGCAACAAAAGCGCGGTCAAATTCACTCTCAAGGGACGAATCGGCACGGGCCGCGCCAACCGGCGCAAATGCCGCGCCGACCAGGGCGAGCGTGCTTAGCAGCTTGGAGATCAGGGCCGTTTTCACGAGAGTTGGGGTATACCGAACATGCTTTCTGTTTGGCTAACGGTTCCACCGCGGCATAGGATTGCGCGACGAATTGCACCGTGCGTGCGGGAAATTGCGTAATCGCGCAAGAAAAGGGCCGGGGGATCGCTCCCCCGGCCCGGTACATCTATTCTGAACGGTCGGACTTAGAAGTCCATCCCGCCCATTCCACCGCCCGGCATCGGCGGCATGGCCGGCTTGTCTTCCGGCTTTTCACTGATCGCCGCTTCGGTGGTGATCAGCAGGCCGGCGACCGAAGCCGCATCCTGCAGAGCGGTCCGGACGACCTTGGTCGGGTCGATCACGCCGGCCGCAACCAGGTTTTCGTATGTGTCGGTGGCTGCGTTGAAGCCCTGAGTTTCGTCGTTTTCACGCAGCAGGTTGCCTGAAACAACCGCACCGTCATGACCGGCGTTGGTCGCAATCTGCTTGACCGGAGCAGTGATCGCACGGCGCACGATGTCGATACCCTTGGTCTGATCGTCGTTTGCGCCCTTCATGCCTTCAAGCGCCTTCGTGGCGTAGAGCAGCGCGGTGCCGCCACCCGGAACGATGCCCTCTTCAACTGCTGCGCGCGTGGCGTGGAGCGCGTCATCAACGCGGTCCTTGCGCTCCTTCACTTCGACTTCCGAAGCGCCGCCGACCTTGATCACTGCAACCCCGCCGGCCAGCTTGGCCAGACGTTCCTGCAGCTTCTCCTTGTCATAGTCGCTGGTGGTGGTTTCGATCTGGGCACGGATCTGTTCGACCCGGCTCTTGATATCGTCGGCCGAACCGGCGCCATCGACGATCGTGGTGTTGTCCTTGTCGATCGACACGCGCTTCGCCTGGCCAAGCATGCCCAGGGTGACCGATTCGAGCTTGATTCCGAGATCTTCGGAGATCATCTCGCCCTGGGTCAGGATTGCGATGTCCTGCAGCATCGCCTTGCGGCGATCGCCAAAGCCGGGCGCCTTGACCGCCGCAATCTTAAGACCGCCGCGCAGCTTGTTGACCACCAGGGTCGCCAGCGCTTCGCCTTCGATATCTTCGGCGATGATCAGCAGCGGACGGCCCGACTGCACCACAGCTTCCAGAATCGGCAGCATCGCCTGGAGCGACGACAGCTTCTTTTCGTGGATCAGGATGTAGGGGTTATCCAGCTCGACAGTCATCTTGTCGGGGTTGGTGATGAAGTAAGGCGACAGATAGCCGCGGTCGAACTGCATGCCTTCAACAACATCGAGTTCGAATTCGAGACCCTTGGCCTCTTCCACGGTGATGACACCTTCCTTGCCAACCTTTTCCATGGCTTCGGCAATCTTGTTGCCGACTTCCTGATCGCCGTTGGCCGAAATGATCCCAACCTGAGCGATTTCTGACGAGCCCGACACCGGCTTTGAACGGGCCTTGAGGTTCTCGACGACAGCGGAAACCGCCAGATCGATGCCGCGCTTGAGGTCCATCGGGTTCATACCCGCGGCCACGGAAGTCATACCTTCACGCACGATCGCCTGGGCCAGCACGGTCGCCGTGGTGGTGCCGTCACCGGCCTGATCGTTGGTCTTCGATGCCACTTCGCGCAGCATCTGCGCACCCATGTTCTCGAACTTGTCCTTCAGTTCGATTTCCTTGGCGACAGTAACGCCATCCTTGGTGATACGGGGGGCACCAAAGCTCTTGTCGATCACCACGTTACGGCCCTTGGGGCCCAGCGTAACCTTGACGGCATTAGCGAGAATATCGACCCCGGCGAGAATGCGCTCGCGGGCGTCACGTCCGAATTTCACGTCCTTGGCGGCCATGATATGGGTTCCTTAATCTGGAAGTTCACAAAATTGACAGGGTGGCAGAAACAGAAAAATCCCGGTCCCGGCCGGATCAGCCGATGATACCGAGGATGTCTGATTCCTTCATGATCAGCAGGTCTTCACCGTCGACCTTGACTTCGGTGCCCGACCACTTGCCGAACAGCACGCGATCACCGGCCTTCACGTCAGGCTTGATGCGGTCGCCGTCCTCGTTGTAGGCACCCTCGCCCACAGCGATGACTTCGCCCTCGGCGGGCTTTTCCTTGGCGCTGTCAGGGATGATGATCCCGCCGGCCGTCTTCTCTTCAGCTTCAACGCGGCGAACCAGCACGCGATCGTGCAACGGACGAAAGCTCATGTGGATGTCCTCTCTACATGATGATTGAGTGGTCTTGGCACTCCCTTACAGAGAGTGCCAACGGGGCGCATATGGGTTTGCCGTACAGGCGCGTCAAGATGAGTCCGGAATCAATTTTTGAATTGTCGGGACGGCTCGACTTCCTGTGGATGCAGTTTATCGTCCAGCGCCAGAGGCGGCGGGATAGGGATGACATTGCCAGATCAACAGCTCGTGCTTCGCGCCTCGTTGCAACCCACGCTGTTGCCCTGGGTCCGCTTCGTCTTGAGCCGCAGCGATCTTCTGGACCGGCTCGGCGCAATCTCGTCGCCTGACGATTTCGTCGTCGCCGCATGCGAAATTGCCGCAAGCAACGGGCTGAACCTGGATGCCCCTTCCCTGGAAGCAGCCCTGCGCCCGGACCCGCTGGGGCTTGGCCGGTTCGCGCCGGCTCCGCTGGAGATGGACGGGTGGCCGCCAGCCGGTTGGTTGCCGACGCGATCTGTGCCGGACGGTGACGAACTGGCTTTCGACTGGCTTTGGTTTGGCGCGCGCGCGCTGGACGCACCCTTTTTCGAAGATGAGGTTCGCCGCGCCAGCGCCTTACCGCTTAACTGGCTGTTGCGCATCCGGACTGATCACGCTGCGCTCGTGAACGGAGCGGCGTGCAACCCCGCCGTGCCGCCGGCCGGATTGATCTTTCACATGTCCCGTTGCGGATCTACCCTGATGGCACAAATGCTGGCGGCTCTGCCCGGCCATCAAGTCTCATCGGAACCCGAACCGCTCGACGCGGTGCTACGCTGGAGCATGCAGGAGGGGATTGCGCCGGAAACAGCGACGAGTACGATTCGGGCGATAGTCAGCGCGCTTGGTCGCCACCGCGGTGGCGACCGCAAGGCGCACTTCATCAAGCTCGAGGTATGGCACGGTCTGTTCCTGCCGCAGTTGCGCTGCGCCTTTCCTGCCACCAACTGGATCTACCTTCACCGCGATCCGGCTGAGGTGCTGGTATCGTTAGCCGCGCAGCCGAGCATGCATGTCCTGCCTGGCGCTTTCAGCCCGGCGCTGCTGGCGGTTGATCCCGCGAGCCTTGCCGGACCGGATGACCACACCGCCATGGTGCTGAGCCGCTTTGGGACCGCCATCATCGACCATTGGGATCTCGGTGGCGGGATGGTGATCGATTATCCCGACATCCCCACAGCGGCAACCGATACCATCGCCGCGCACTTCGGCCTCAAGCTTAGCGAGTTGGATGTCTCGCTGATGCGATCAGTGGCCACCCGCGATGCCAAATCACCCGGCACGAGATTTTCTAGTGACAGCATCGCCAAACAAGCAGCGGCGCACGAGGCCATTCGCCTGGCTGCCGGGCGATGGCTGGCGCCGCTTAGAAATAAACTTATTCTACTGCAACGGGATAGCGGAATGCCGCAGCCCAACACCGACATATGAGTTCATAGAGATTGACTATAGTTTTCGGACAGATACATTCCACATGGGTTGCATAGAATATCTCCGACAAGACTTGTTAGATCGCTCCGCACATTCTGAAATATTTTCAGGATAAAGTGCGGAGATCATTTGGAAGGAAATGCAGCCATGTCAAACCTCTATCTTGGTCAAATCATTCAGGGCGGATGGAACTTCGCGCCGCGCGGAACGGCGCTGTGTAATGGTCAATCATTGGCAATTTCCCAAAACACCGCGTTGTTCGCGCTGTTGGGAACCTCATTTGGCGGAAACGGTCAGACAACGTTCAACCTGCCCGATCTGCGCGCGCGATCGATGATGCACTGGGGCCAGGGTAACGGGCTTTCCAATGTGTCACTCGGCCAGTCCGGCGGCGCAGAGCAGGTAACGCTCACCTCCAACCAGATGCCGGCACATACGCACCCTGCCACCTTCTCGTCCACTTCGTCGATGAATGCGAGCACGGTCAGGGCGACAGCACAGCTGCCGGCTAGCGGGATGGTCCTGGGCAAGACGGTAGACAGCGTCGGAACGGCAATCCCGCTCATCTACGCACCCGCAGGATCAACCGCGGATCAGCCATTGGGGGGATTGAACGTCGCCGGATCTGTCGCGGTCGGTTCGGCTGGTGCCAGTCAGCCGCTACCGACCAGCAGCCCTTACCAGGCGGTCACTCACGTTATTGCACTGGAAGGAATATTCCCGTCGCGCAGCTGACGTCCCTGCGCCGCAGGATTAGCTGAATCAGTTGAACACCGCCTGGTAATAATAGCCGGGCTTCGCCTGAAACGGCGCCACGGTGGGCCAGATCGAAATCCGGTCTGGCCCCCACTTGCCGCAGCGCATCACATAGCTTCCTTCGACCAGCATGACTTCAGGCGGAGTATGGAAGATGAGGATGAAGGGCGGCCTGTCGGTAATACCGCGATCCTTGAGGGGAGATGCCTCGGTCAACGTCAGCTCGATCTCGGCCGGATCGCAATCGGCAACGAACCGCCGACCGATCAGGGGCGTAAACTCGTCCAGAATCATCGGACGCGGGACAATATCCAAGTCTGACATTGCTGCAGCCTATGCCGCCAAGGCCGCTGCTGGCAAGAGCCCAAGACGCGCACGATTATTCCAGCGATGATAAAGCAAGGCTGACACGACGACGAGACCCATGGCGAGGCCAAG
>Ga0209792_1000995_pt1 | contig 15586 bp, 11 predicted proteins | sample EBPBio142005_DNA_FD_185860 | JGI IMG/M metagenome (GOLD analysis project Ga0209792, IMG submission 185860) | Wastewater treatment Type I Accumulibacter community from EBPR Bioreactor in Madison, WI, USA - Reactor 1_6/14/2005_ DNA (SPAdes)... | ecosystem: Engineered > Bioreactor > EBPR >... | reverse complement strand
AAGCGGAATCCCTGCCCCGCACGGGGTGCCGAACAACCGCCGTCACCGGTCGCCGGGCCGCCGTCCGTACGCTTTGTCGCTTCGAGCGGACATTCGGCGGCCACGGGTGACGGGCTGCTCGTCGGCCAAAGCGGCCGTTGACGGCACATGGCGCTGACGGCCGCTATAGAGTGGTTAGCGGCCGCTGGCCGTTCCACATAGAATGACATAGAGCCCGTGTTAGTGCGCGGCAACTATGGATTTACCCAATACCGCTTGCAAGCATGAATAATCCGTCAATAGTTGTTACAAGGCTCGCTAGAGCGGCGAATGTTTCCGCGACTTTGTTGATGTCATTTATTGTTGACGAAATCTGATCGTTGATTTCCTTAAGTCCATTTGTAGCCGTTTTGAATACTGTTGTGTTTTCGTCGAACAACAGATCAGCAAGCTCTAACTGTTTTGAATTAAGCAAGGCGCGATATTCATCTAGTTTTATTCTCCGAGGGGTTCCAGGAGCCAGGCTGCCGCGTAGAGTGTCGATTTGAACTAAAAGGTTTCCTAATAGGATGATGCATTCAGTCTTGGTCATCGATTTGTCCTCAATTACTGTTTAAAGCTTGGAGTTTTTGTACAGCCATTCCAATTCGCTTGGCGCGTGAAACAAAAGTTTCCATTTGTGCGGCGAACGCCGCTAGGTCCGCAGCATTTTTAGGCGACTTAGCATAGTCGACTAAGGCAGTGTGCGCAGTCGCCATTGCATTTAGTCCATCACTTGGGTTGCCGGCAGGAAAAGACTCCCACACGTCTAGTACCGACTTTATTTCTTCGCCTCTTTTCCTCAATCGATCAACCGTTAGAGATGGTTTTGTGCGCTCATTTTCATAGCCATCAACGTAAACTACCCTGCTGGCGCTAATCGCTTGTCGCTTTCTTTCGTAGGCGATTATCAAATCATCTCGAATAGCACGGATTAGTTTTACTACAGGCTCTTCGCCTGCGAGGATGGCCTCGTCTAGAGCGCCTTGAATCTTCTTTTCAATGACAAGTCGCGCGACCTCGCCCATAAGTTGAGCCGCAGGACCAATGGCTCCGGAAAAAGCTTTGTTGCTGGACGGACTAAGTTTTCCGACGTTCGTTACGAGTTTCTCAAGGGATGTTGCCAAATCTTCTGCGCTGCTGGTAATTCTCTCGGGCGCATCCGAATTTGCCAATTGCCCAAGAAGTTCGCCATACTTTGAAAGTTCAGAAAGCGCTTCTAAGCGAGCTTGGATCTCTTCTGGGGAAAACACCTGCTTTTTCTCGATTTCGGTAAGCAGAATCTGGTTAGAAGTGCTTACTTGACCGTCAATATAAGCGTCTCTCTCCGTTTTGTTAAGCTGATTGACATAAATACGAGCACTATCAGTTACGACCGATGATGCATTTTGAAAATCACTAATTGGCTTTTTGTAACCAGCTGTAGAAGAGCACCCGGCAAACAAAATTAGCGCCGTTAGCGCAACTACGGGCGCATAGTATTCGAAATGTATCAGTCGTTTCATTATCTATTCTCCAGATTAATCGCCACTCGACAAATATGGGAATGCTCAAGAACCGTTTCTATGGGTGAGATTAAATAATTGCAAGGGGCACTAACGTCACACACAATCGGCTAACAAAAGCGTATAGCGCAGCGGCGCTGCTTTGGGTAGCCGGAGGTTACGAGATCGTCAGCGCACAAAGTCAAACGGCGCTCTCACTACTTGTGTTGCTTCACGGAATAGCTTGACCTTTCTACTTTCGCCATCCGTGAATTCACGCGACATGCGTGATGCGGCGCCGCTTAATAAAGCCTTTTCCCTAAGGATTTCAAAATCCGTAGCTCTAATGGACCGCTCGGCTTCGATTAGTTTAAAGTCATCAAAAATACGGTCCACGTGCCAATGAACTCCTAAATAGAAAATTGGGTCGGCAATTGCAGTCCAAGTTGTTGTCATCGCCCCTCCTATTGCTACATGCAATTCGTTATGAGGAAAAACAAGCGAGCACCCTAACTGATTTGTATTAACAAAATCAGACAGCTTCCTTGCGCCGGTTAAAGGGTCTGCTTTTTCCGCACTACTAACGCCTTCTATAGTAAAGTATTTTGGCAGCTTAAACTCTGGACTATTCGTTCTTCTCGTCAAAAACTCTTCCATCGTTTGGTTACGTGAGGCAACAAACTCTTCAATTGGAATCCTGATTTCATCTGGATATGCCGTTGGATCAGGGTCATATAACAATTCATCGGGAATTACTGCTAATGGATACCATACACTAGGTAGTTCGATGCCTTCGTCTGCGTACCATGCGGCAACACTTGAATGCATCATATGTTGATGAGGCTCCACATTTGTTGCTTTAACCATCTCATGATGCATTTGAAGGAAATTAGTGCCGAAGGTTAGACTCACACCCCAATTTGGGTCTAGCCTTGAAGGGAGTTCTGGGTCTCGATTATTCGCATGCCAATCGCGATGCATCACGTGCATATTGTGGCCAGGATGCATAGCTTCGATGGTCGCGTGGTATTTCTCAATGTGCAATTGGTGTGCGGATTTCATTTACGCTTCTCCATTGATTTTTCTACGTCTAGATAATCTGCCGCAAACCAGGCCAAAAAATCGACCAAATCCTGATGGCTTCCAGAGTATGATTAATAGCTTCCTGCCGCCCAAAAGACGCCCGGAACCGACGACACGTAATCAATCCGATTCAGGAGAGCATGGGTCAAATAGGACGCCGCACTCAGGTCAGACAGCACGCCAAGGTGATGGGCATAAAAGCGTACTCCGCCACCAGATAGTGCCAATCCTGCCAAGCAATCCAGTTCTACTTTGCCGCCTATAGCCTTAACAAAGCTGTATTTCGCTCGACGTTCTCGGATTTATCGGGTCTCCTCGGTGAAATAGCGGCTTCTGCCATTAGCCCTCTGGTCAGGCTGTTTAATTTTTTAAGCGCTGTCAACCGAATCGATATCAACGTATCCCGGACTGGAGGAGCATGCCGCAAGAGAAAAAAACAATCAAACTAATAATCGCAGGAAGACGATTGCTCATGGTCTACTTGGTTCGCCTAAAAAATGCAGCGGTTTAGGTGCAGCTTAAGTAATGTCCTTCTTCTTGCCTTCGGTTCTGCACGACTTGGCCATCCGACTCGCACCGACGAGGTAACCCACCATGCTGGGCGCACACGTAAAAATTTTGCCCCTGCCGGTGGCGGTCGGCTTAACCCCGGGGTTTAGGTCTCACTGTACGCTGGGGATTTCGCGCTCAATGTAGGGCAAGTGCTCAGTCCACCCGTCTAGACATTGTTGGTAGGCACCGTCTTGACAGACTTCGGCGTCCCTTCTCTTCAGGGCGAAGACGTGCGCTCGCGGAATGCCTGCCGTTGCGTAAGCACTGAAATCGGTTGAAGAGTCACCGTAAGCGTAATCCAGGCTCCAACCCTTCTGACTGTAAAGAGCAAGTATTCTGGCTTTGTAGTCCGACGGGTCCGCGCGCTCCCCCGAGGTCTGAGCAACGTGTAGGCTGCTGCCGTCCGGAAAGCCGTTTGCCTTGAGCCATTGTGGCAACATCAACTGAAACCAAGGGATGCGCGTAGTGACGTAAACGATCTTGTAGCCCTTCTTGGACAGGGCACCGACCGCGTCCGCCGCACTTGGCCGAGGTTCGAAGACGTCAGAGTTCTTTGGAGTAAGGGTGCCGTCGATGTCGAGAACAACGACGTGGTGTTGCGTCGCGGAAGTTGGCGGAACTTCGGCCGGTGGAAGTTGGACGCATCCTGAAATGCCAAGCGCCATAGCTGCAAATGCAAAGAGTCGCATACTTTTCTCTTTTGTTAGTATCCGGAGGCGCTTTTCTACACCAATCCTACGGCTGCCACTTACTCGGGGTTGTTCTCTATTGCTGGTGAAAGACTCACGAACGTACACCCTCATAGTGTACTTACGCTGCTTGCAAACGGTAGTCTCGTAAAGGTACAAGACGTGCCCTTGAGGTCTAGCCTTGCTGCCTAGTAATGTCGACGGTAAAAAAATATCCGAAGTGATTACGTTAGTCAATCGCTCGCCGCACGTCAAATAGATAAAAATTATGGGTTTCGGCTTTTTCGCGTGGAACTGAACTGCGTCCTTCGAGCGCCAAAAGCCCTAACCCCGCCTGTCGCGTGCCAACCAGAGATTTGGCGTCGTTATCCGGCGTGGAATTGGATGTTCTTGCGTTGGACATTTCTCAATCGGATGATGTAAATCTGGCTATTCTGCAGGGTTTGGTTCGTTATCGGTTTTCTCTCCAGACGGTGAGTAAGCGGGCAGCCAAGCCGAATGAGGGTTTGTGTCGTTTCGTGTGGAACGGGGCCGATGCCTGTGCCGAGCCTTGCGGGCGCCCCCACCCCTAGCCCCGCCCCCGAGGGCGGTAAAGTCCTCGCCGCCGGACGGGCGGCTCAAGGGCCGGCCGCGAAAAGCCGCACCCAGCCCCAGGCCCCTGAGCGTACTGGCGTTTCTGACGCCGTCAAGGGTACGCTCCGCCGGGCTGCGCCCGCCCTTGACCGCGCCCTCAACGCTCGCAACGCCGCTGGTCGGGGTGACCATGCCTGCGTAACTCTCACAGGTCGGTCGTCGTCCGTTCCATACGAAACGACATATTGCGACACGAAGTCGCTGGTTAAAGCTGTTCCCACTTCAACAGGAGGGAACCACCCGTGTCACCGGGTGAATCTAGCAGCCTGTCGGACTTAGCCGGTGACATGCGATAATCATAGTCATTAAATCAGCCGGGCGTTGCCATGACCTTTCACGTGATAGATCGAGACACCGACTACCTGTTGCCGCCGTCGGTGCAAGAGTGGCTGCCGGAAGCGCACCTGGCACGGTATGTCGTAGATGTGGTGGAAGGACTTGATCTATCGGCGCTGGAAGGAGCCTACGCTGGACGTGGCAGTGATGCCTATCACCCGGCGACGCTGCTCTCATTGTTGATCTACGGCTACGCCACGGGTACGTTCTCCAGCCGCAAGATTGAACGGGCGACCTTTGATTCGCTGGCGTTTCGTTACATTGCCTGCAATCGTCATCCCGACCACGATACGCTGGCTTCGTTCAGGAAGCGGTTTGGCAAAGAGTTTCAATCCGCCTTTGTCCAAGTGCTGCAGATTGCTCGGGAGAACCAACTTTCGCGCTTTGGTACCGTCAGTCTGGATGGCACCAAGATTCACGCCAATGCCAGCCGGCACAGCGCCCTATCGTATGGGCACGCTGAGAAGATCGAAGCCCACCTGAAGGCTGAGGTACAGGAACTGCTGGCTCTGGCGGAGGCCGCAGATCAATCGTCGGTGCCGGACGGAGCGAGTCTGTCCGACGAGATCAAGCGCCGAGAGGATCGCTTGGTGGCGATTGCGGTCGCCAAAGCCAAGATCGAGGCACGGGCCAAGGAACGGTACGCGCAGGAGCGCGCGCAGTACGAGGCCAAGATGGCTAGCCGTGCAGAGAAGCAAGCAGCGACAGGCAAGAAACCGGGCGGCAAGCTACCGACGCCACCCGAGTCCGGCCCGCGTGCGGATGATCAGATCAACCTGACCGATGAAGAATCCCGGATCATGAAGGTCGCGGGTGGCGGTTTCGAGCAGTGCTACAACGCTCAGGCAGTGGTCGATACCGAATCGATGCTGATTCTCGTCCCGGACGTCAGGCAGGCGACGAACGACAAGGAGCAGGTCGAGCCGATGGTCGAGAAGCTGCAAGAGAATCCCGAAGGACTGAATCAGCCGGAGACCCTTTTGGCCGATACGGGCTACTTCAGCCAGAATAACGTCACCGCCTGCGTCGAGGCCCAGATCACGCCGCTGATTGCGGTCAAGCGCGAAGCGCACCATCCACAATGGCGGGAGCGTTTCACCGAGCCGACGCCGCTGGCCGAAAACCTTTCGGCCGTCGAGGCGATGAAACATGCGCTCAAAACCAAGGCCGGCCGTGCTGCCTATGCGCTGCGCAAGCAAACGGTGGAACCGGTGTTCGGCATCATCAAGTCGGTGATGGGCTTCCGCCAGTTTCTGCTGCGTGGCCTGGAGAATGTCCAGAACGAGTGGACGCTGGTTTGCCTGGCGTGGAATTTGAAGCGTATGGCCGTATTGCGCCTGCAGTAGGAAACGACAGCAGAGAAATCACAACTTCACGACCAAACGACCCGATTTCACCCAAAAACACGCGGATTCGTCCCGCATTGCGGAATTGGCCTACCCGCCAAAGCCAAGCCCGACAGGCTGCTAGATTCACCCGGTGACACGGGTGGTTCCCTCCTGTTGAAGTGGGAACAGCTTTAACCAGCGACTTCGTGTCGCAATATGTCGTTTCGTGTGGAAAGAAATGATATCGGATTTTGCAACACCGGTTGCAACGGCGTTTGCTCAGCGCTGCACAGACGCCCTGCAGATCTCCCGCCACCTGCTACTGAGAAAAGCCGGCTGCTGCTCGCGGAGCCCGGCACTTTGCTTGCAGTAGCGGGCTAAAGGCCTTTGTAGTCGATAAGATCAAACCCCTGCTGTGAAATGTACTCAGTGCTTGGTTTCGCAGCCCCTAACCCCTCGGTCAGGCGAGCAAATGTTGTCGAAAAATTCCGCCAGAACTGTCGATCACCTAATCCGTGCCATTCACACGGGTCTGCCGGTAGAAGTCTCAAGGCAAGCCACCAACCATCTTCGGTGTGCAAAAGACGATCGCGTGGTTCGAGCCGTTTGCAAAGTTCAGATCTCAATTCCGATGCGGTAAGAGCATTCCCCTTCCGTAGTGGCCAGGTGCGTACCTCACCATTCCTGGCGGTGGTAACAAAAACACTTCCGTCCGGTGATAGGCTAGCTGTATCAAACCATTCATCGGGACTCCATACCTCGGCAACTAGTTCCCCTTCGAGGTTCCAGACTTGGGCAGGACCTCCGTTAAATTCGACCGTCACGATACGGTACGTGCCTTTTGTGATTGCAGCAGACACCAACAGGTGTGACGGTGCATCCCGCAATTTTATAGGTTCACCCATAGCCTGAAGTTTGAGTGAATGATACTGCCTCACTGTCCAGTCGCTTCCCACAGTAATCACGCTGCGACCAGTGTTGCTGAAGGCGCCAGCAAGTAACCTTGTAGATATAGTCGAGCTCTCCATTGCGTGCGATGAGACATGCCAGATCTTCAGGGTAGTTTCTTCACCGTTCACCTCAATAACGAGCGCTTGTTGTCCGTCGCTGGATATATCCTCAATCTTCCCGTGCGATACTGGATATTTACTTGTCGACCTTACATTTGAACCATCCCATAGACCTATCATGCCGTCCGGCGGCAGCGTGAGGAATATCTGGCCATTCTCGGCTAATCCAATCGAATGCAACCTACCAGGGCTGCGCTCCAGAAGTTTTTGACCATCTGGTTCTGGAGCAATCGGTGCGGTATTGATTGCTCTATCGGCTCGCTCTGCAGCCCCGAAAAAGTCTCTAAAACCATTATTAATGTGCGTACGCGCGCTTGTCTCGTCAATTGCCCGGGATGTTTTATCTTTCAGGTTATGGATGCACAAGCCATTTGCCACAGGAATAATCAGTTGTTTACTGTTTCTTGAAAATTCGACTCGGCCGATGACTGGCTCGGAACAGTGTGACATAATTTCTTCGCTAACTATTCCAGACGACCATATTTCGTGCTGAACCTTGTATTCTGCAGTTCTTGCAAGCATGCCATCTCGACTGAGTGCGGCTATCGCATATCGAGCAGCGCGCCGGCGTTCGTTAAGCGCGTCGAATGCGAGAAACTCTCCTTCCCCATCTTCGGCGTTGCTGTTCAATGCCTCTTGGATGAGTTTCTTCGCAGACGTCACAGATAGAATAGCTCTGTCTGCCAAATTTCCCTTCCAATTTATCAGATCGCTCCACAACCATGTCGTGAAGGAGCTGATCATAAGAGCGATCGAGCCTGCGACGAATAGTCGCAGCCGTTTCCGATAACGCCTTTTGTGACGGTTCCAGAGCTCATCGAAATTAACGTTGAGGATGGCAGAGACGATGCGGGTTTTCAGGCGTTCGAAATCCTCTTTCCGCCAATCAGGAGCAAGTGGCTGTGGGTTGCCATCGTGATCAAGCGACCCATCCAGGGCAATTCCACGAAACGCTGGTGGCAAGCATTCCAGTTCGGCTTGCTCAGGGTCGTCGAGCTCGGCTACGTTAATTTTGCCATCGATTATGACCGCAAAGACGCGATTCGGATCGCGTAGTTTGCGAAAGGTTCGAATTTCCATGTCAACCCAGCGCGATTTCGCTGAGTTCGGTGAACACAGCACGATGAGATTTTCCGACTCTTGAAGCGCACCTTCCAGAGTTGCCCCTAAAGCTGCGCTTCCCCCCAGCTCTTCTTCGTCCTGAAAGACGCGCCCCAGTTTGCGCTCGCTCGTCAGTTGAGCACCAATTCCCACCGGAATTCTATAATTTTCGAGCGCTCGATGGATTCGCTTTGCCTTGGCCTTGTCTTTTTGGCTATAGCTGATGAATGCTCGATAATTGAACTGAGGTTCTTCCATGCAAATTTGGCTCCGAAGAAAGCTGCTGAAAAGGCATGTTCTCGGCAGTCTGCTCGCAAGGCTATTAAACACTTCGGATTGTTGCGGTCAAGTCCAGCCTGACACACAAGTGAGCACGTAGCTCGTATTCGCTGGGGGTCAGATAGCCTATCAAGCGATCAAGCGTCCACAAATACGCGTTCACTACAAAAAAATGAGCGCATATGCTGACACCCAATCAATACATCCGATTACGCATCGACGCGACGACAGACCACGTAAATTACGCCGATGTCGATGATCGAAACCACGTCGACACTGCTCTTTTGCTTTCCAAATCGGTCGAGTAGCCCGACGGAACTTCCCGCTCAGGCCCTCACAAATCACGTACGTGAGACTCTCGCCTCATACGGCTCTTCATGTCCCATGCAAATTACCAAGTTTGCGTAAATCAAAAGTTCCTCCCATTGCCGGGTGACCAATGATCTACGTTGGACATGTCAGCCCCTCAGGGCCTCCGCACTTGGATGACATGGCGTCGTTCGTCATCTTGGAGGAGACAAAAATCGTCGTGATTAGGCATGAACCTCAGCCATCCGAATCGTACCCTCGGGTTGCGGACCACAGCGAGCTGCGGCGACAAGCAAGCGCTGATGCAACGTCCTGAGATCGAATCGACGGTTGAAGCGGTAGGTGAATGCGGCCAAGTACCGAGCGGCATACTTTCGGAAGGCGAATGCATGGTAGCTACCACTCAAGCTGGTCTTGAGGTTACCGAGGACGGTGTTGATCCACTAGAACTCGGGCAAGTCTTTCGGCTTTCGTCCCGCGACGACGGTGGGCTGATGCACACAGCCGGCCTCGATGACCCCGCTGAAACAGGCCAGCCCATCGGAACATACGGTGCTCCCCACGGCCAAGTTCGTCCTGGCCCACGCCGCAATCGCCTTGAGGGTGAAACCGGGCACCGGGGCGAGAGCTTGACGCGCAAGGGATGGCCCTCATCGCTGAGCGAGACGGCGGCCACGAAAGGAACCTTGTTCTCGGAGCCGCGACCGGCCTTGCCGCCGCTACGCTCGCCGCCGAGGTAGGCATCATCGACCTGGATCTGGCCTTTGAGAACGTAGCGCTCTTCGCGCCCAGCCATGCTGTGCATCAGCTTGTTGTGAATGAGCCACGCCGTTCGATAACTCACCCCCAGCTGGCGTTTGAGCGCGAGTGCCGACAACCCGGTCTTGGCCTGACTGATCAGGTAGATGGCAAGAAACCAGACCGTCAGCCCAAGCTTAGTGTCCTGAAAGATCGTGCCAGCAATCAGCGAGGTTTGATGACGGCAGGCATTGCACTGGAACATCTTGCGGTTCGCACCGCGCAGACCACAATGCGTCGAGGTACCACAGCGAGGGCAGCGAAAGCCCTCGGGCCAGCGAGCGGACTCAAGCGCCGCTTCGCACTGGGGCTCGGACCCATATCGTCCAAAGAATTCAGGCATCGAGAGGCCTGGCTGGAACTGAATTCGATTAATCAGCATGGTGAGCTCCTCGGGGTGGTGGCTGTACGTACGTACAGAATATGCTGCCTCCAGGCTCTGGACACACGCGTAGCTGAACTTCATTGCTAATCAAGTGGGATCTTGGGTGCCGGAGGTCGCAAGGCGACACGCCGCATCCCGCGAGAGGAGACAATCCAGCCGCGTACGGCAGTCGACGCGGCCAGTTGTCAGAACGGCAGGGCACCGATGCCACAATCTTTGGCACGTTGGAAATCGAGCGCATAGACACCGCCACTTTCATCGAGGACGACGACATTGCTGCAATCTCCGTAGGGGGCATTGAGGGACTGAAGGCCCTCGGCCAGCCTGGCATTGGAACTTAGGAGATGCTTGAACGCCGCGGTCGCCGCGGTCAGGTTGTCTTCGAATGCCGTGCGGCCGACGACCCCGGCGCGAATCGCGCTCCAGTCCTGCTTCTCAGACTCGGACCATGCCAGCAGAACGTTCTGCCGCCCCTTGCGCTCGGGGTCGGGAGCTACCACCAGGATCTGGTCAATTCCGGACTCCGAGAGAAGGTCTCTGCTGACTGCGGCAATCAGCAAGGCGGCTTCGAGCGGATCTGAGCGCCCGCGCTCCAGCACCTCGCTCGGAGCGTGAATGGCTCGGGAGCGATCCTGCGAAGGAAAGCGCTTGGCGGTCGGCAGGACCATAATCCCGCGCTTGCCCCCGAAAAGCTCGTGAAGAACAGCAGCCATCCAAGCCCGGGCAACCTCGGATGGGGAAGCGTCGAGCAGCTCTTTGATGGTGTCGAGCGCTCGGCGGGCAGCGTCCGTCACTATCTTTTGGTGACTTTGTGGCCAGGCCGCGAGCGACGCTAGAAGGACTTTCTTGGCGACCGGCTTCCCGTGGGCGTTGAGCAGTCCCCAGACGAACTCGTTTCGTGGCAGCACCTGGATGTTGACGCTGCCCCAGTCCAGAAGACTCTCCTTGTCGTCCTTTACGCTCCAGTGGACCTTCAGAAGGAACGGCTCCTCGAACTTGCCGAGGAAGCGGATCCGAGGGTCAATGGTTTTGTACAGGTGCTGGCCCGCCTTGGGGGAAATTTGATCTGGGCTCGTCAGGAACTCGATGGCGGGCAAGTCCCGGTCGGGCAGGACGGGCTTGAAGGTGACGCCGGCGTACAGGGTGGAGCTACAGCGGTTGTCGATGTCGACTGAGAACCAGTAGAAGTCCTCCGTGGCGGCGATCGAATGCTTGAGATAGTAGGGGAATTGTTTCGGGTGCTTGATGTCGATGTCCCAGCACTGACCGTCATCGCCGACCTGCTGTTCGACCAGCAGGAAGTTCACGACGGTGTCCAGATAGGGCTTCATACACTTGCGGATGCTTGCGTTCTCCTTGTGCTTCACGTTGTCCTCGAGGATGCCGACGGCGCCGCGCGCGTCGCGGGCCACTCCCTTCGCAGATAGCGAACCGGCAAGGCCATCGGTCAGAAGCTTCTTCAGACCGGAGATACCTGCCTTCACGCTGGCGTCGCCGGATACCTCGTATCCGCTGAGGCAGTAGCGCTCGAGATACTCGGTTGATGCCTTGACCCTCTCGAGCCGTATCGCGTATTCATCATCAGTCTGTGCCCATGCGCCCACGGCCACAGCGAGGAGCAGGGACGGAATTAGCCAATATCGCATATTTCCTCCGCAATCCCAGTGGGACTCATTCCGATTTGAACAGGCCTGCTGCGCGCACGATCGCGTAGTCCGCGAGCACCCGACGCGCGAGCTGGCGGGCGGACCGGGCGCGCGCAGTCTCGACCATGAACTCGATGTCGTCACCTCGGCCCATAGCCTCCCAATCGCTCTGCGAGTCCCGCACGCGCGGTCCGCCGGCGTTGTGCGCCATGACGGCTAGCACCAGGTTGCCGCCCGTGCCGGGTAGTTTCTTGCGACTGAACCAAGCCGCGCCGAGCCGGATGCTGCGCCTGGGGTCGACCAAATATTCCTCGCGGGTCTCGATGCCGGCGGCACGCAGCAGGCGATTGCCCTCGTTCATGTCCGCAAAACCCAACTTGGTGAACTGGAACAGGCCGATGGCGTCGCTTGAGGAAACCGCGCGTGGATCGAAACTGCTCTCACGCCGCGCGACGGCGTAGAGCAATGCCGGCGACAGACCGTGTTCCCGGGCTGCCTCCTGGAAGTAATCGCGGAAAATCTGTGGATAAGCGGTGGCCAGGAAGCGCTGGTTCTGCTGTGCCTCGCCGCGCCATTCGTACTTCTCGCCATCGGCGGCGGCCACGTGTATGGCGAAGGCCACATCGCCTAAGCCCACCAAGGCACCGGCCACGTTGAGGCGTTGGCGCGCTGTCGGCCGCCCGTCTTTGGCCCCGAGCGCGTCCTGGCGCAGCGCCATGAGCACGGCCAGCGGGGCCAGGAAGTGGTTGTTGTCCAGATCCGCGAGGCTGATCGCCGCAGCGCGTTTTCCGCGCAGGGCGATGCGGAAACGATCGTTGGCGGCCAGCGCAGCGGCGTAGAGACCGGTCGTACGGGCGTCGGCGAGCCGCCGCATATAAGGCGAGCTTTCCTTGAGCATGTCGTCCACGCGGCTGGCTGCGAACTCTTTGGCGAGCGCGGCATTGGTCGCCGGGTCCGGGTCGATCAGGTGGCGCGCGTCCGTCCCGGCGTTCAGGTGCATGCGTGCACGCAGGGCGTAGTAGTCGTAGGGCATCTCGGCGATGGTCTGGCGGAGGTAGCCCTCGGAGTCATCGGCAAGACCCAGCTCCCCGGCGATGCGACCGAGCCAGAACAGCGCGATCCGGCGAACCGGGCCCGGCCCTGCGCGTTCCTCATAGCCTTGGAGCATGGCGTAGGCCTGCTCGAGGTCACCCGCCCGTCCTCGAGTGTAAAGCGCGATCGCCGGCTGATAGACGGCGGTATCGGCCCAGTCGTTCTCGCCGGAGAAGTTCTGCAGCCGTGTATAAAAGCCGAGAGCTCGATCCAGATCACCCCTATTCTGATGGTACCGGGCGAGTTCGACCAGGGCGTCATCAGTGAAGGGCCCAATTGGATAGTCGTCGGTCAGCTTGGTGAAATCGGCCAACATTTTGTCGCCGCGCCCGGCGCGTTTATAGAGGTAGCCGCGCGTGAGCAAGGCTTTCTGAGCGACATAGGGGTCGATCGCGTCGTCGATGACGTCGCTGACAATCTTGACCTGCTGCTCGAACGACCTTGGGTCGGTAGCGCGGACCGCCTCCGCTAGGCTGAGCCCGGCCTCAGCGCGGACTTCCGGGTTCTCGCTTGCGAAGGCTTTCTCGAGCAGTTCCCGGGCGTTACGATGGTGTCGCAACTCCAGCAGCCGTTTGCCGCGGAGCATCTGCAACCAGTCGTGCGAGATGAGGTTCGATTTCGAGACCTCCTCCAGCAGCTCCTGCTCCTGAGTGTCAAGGTCGGAGGCACCGACAGTCCGAAGGAAATCGATGAAGAGGCGTTGCGCGCGCAGCTGGTTGCCGGCGGCCCAAGCAAGCTTGGGCCAGGCGCGGCGTACCTCCTCGTCGAGCTGAGGAAGGGCGTCGAAGATAGCGTTCTTGAACATGCCGGCGACAAGTCGTTGCTCAACCAGCTTTTCCCCGGCCTCCAGCGCTTCGATCAGGTGAGTCGGATCTGGCGTCTCCTGGGCGGCGAGCGCCTGTTGCCATCGCCACAGAGAGACGATCGCGAGACCGCTGCCGCCCCAGGCATCGCCATATGGGTCGTCGGTGGCCCATAGCGCGAGATCCCGGGCCAAACCCAGAGACTTCTTCTCATCGCCGCGCAGGCGGAATATCTCGGCCAGCAGGAAAATCGTCATTGGCCAGTTAGGGTCGGCCCGGTCCGACGCCGCAGCCGAGGCGAGACGATCCAACAGATCCGGGTCCAGGGCGCCGGCCGCTGCTTCGCTCTCGAGCCCGGAGAAGAGAGCGTCCAGACCAGTCCTCTCTGGTGCCTTCGCGGTGCCGGTGGTTTGCGCATGAGCAACTCGGGAACCGAAAATCGCGTGGAGCCCTCGGTCAGGCCCAGGGGTAGCTCCCAAGCGCGATCCAGGTCCAGCGCAGAACTCGGCCGCGAGGAAGGCACAAGAAACCGTCACGACAGCGCCCAGTTTGCGGCAACATGCCAACAGCAGGGATCGGCGACACCAAGGTACGTGTCGTGTCATAGCTTCCGTGCCTTGTGTTGACCACCGTCAGGCAGATCCGAAGCGGAGATTGTTGGCGAGCGGCGAATAGCAACTCGAACAGCGAATAGAATAAATGGTGCGATCAGGAAAGGCTGGTCGAGGAGGATTGGGGTATGCGATGACCTCATGAAACCTCGTGCGTCGTCCAGCGTCTGCGAAAGCCGCCCGGTCAGGGGTGAGCCCGCCCGATAGGTGTCGCGCCCACCGATTGCATTGCAACGCCTGAGCATCGACTGCCGCCTTCTCATCCAAATGCCGCGGTTTCTGTCCGTCATGTGGCGCGCAACGCATAGTCGAGACTGCCGCGCACTTGGTCGACCATGTCTCCCCCCGCGTGCCGGTGCGGCAGTGGGTGTTGTCATTTCCCTGGCCTGTCTCTTCCGAATATTCAATCGTCGCAGATGACGTTCGTTCAAGAGAATGACATGATCCAGGCAGTCTCGACGGATCGAACCGATCACACGTTCCGCGAGCAAGTCTTGCCAAGGTGAGAGTGGCGCCGTTTTGACCTCCTCGATACCGCACTTCTGACACGAGTGCGAAAAGACTCACCGTAGATGCCGCCACGGTAATGCAGCGGATATCGCGGCGAAGCATTGAAGGGAAACGCTTCAACGAGCTGCTGTGAAGTCCACCGCGCGGTTGGATGCGTAGTGACATTAAGGTGCACCCGTTCACGGCGCTCGTGTCGAAGCGCGATGAACACGCAGAGGATGTGAAACGCTGCTGTCGGCACCGTCAAGAAGTCAATTACTGCGACATCGTCGACGTGGTTGTTCAAGAGCGACCGCCACGTTTTGGCGGTCGCTTGAGTCTAGGTAATAGGTACTTGGAAACCGTTTTCTGCAATATCGCTGTACCGAGTTTCAGCAGTTCAGCGTGAATGCGAGGTGCGCCTCAACCGACATTGGCGGTCTGCATTTCTCGAATGAGCGTTCGGATCTCTTTGCAAATCTCTGGCCGTCAGACGCGCCGGCTCTTCCGGGCCCAATATTCTATGCCAGCGGATCACCGTGTTGGGATGGAGCACATACAGCACGCGTCGCCAAGAACTGCCCGCGCGGTAAAACACAATCCACGATAGCCAGTCTTCTTTTGACGGTCGAACGCGCGGAGGCACGAACTGAGTATCAGCGAGTTGTTGGCGAGGTGTCAAGTTTTAGCCTTGCCCACCAGCCCTGACGCATGACCTCGCCGAATCGACAGCACTTGCCGGTTACGCCCACTTTCGCCGCCGAGGCGGCCAGATGGGGGTTGGCTAGCAGCCTGTCGGACTCCGCCCCGCGGGGAGGCAAAGTTTTCGCGATGCGCGACGACAGACCAGGTTAATAGCTGTTTTTGAGGCCTTTTCGCA
>Ga0209792_1000993_pt1 | contig 15589 bp, 9 predicted proteins | sample EBPBio142005_DNA_FD_185860 | JGI IMG/M metagenome (GOLD analysis project Ga0209792, IMG submission 185860) | Wastewater treatment Type I Accumulibacter community from EBPR Bioreactor in Madison, WI, USA - Reactor 1_6/14/2005_ DNA (SPAdes)... | ecosystem: Engineered > Bioreactor > EBPR >... | reverse complement strand
AACGCGGTCGGCTACCCGATGAACTACCACGTCACCGGCTCGATCCGGCTGGCGCACGGCAAGGAGCGCATGCGCGAGTTCCAGCGCGCCAAGGGCATGGGTCGCTACCAGGGCATGGCGATCGACGTGATCGGGCCGAACGAGATCAGGTCGAAATATCCGTTCCTCGAACTGCACGACCTTGCCGGCGCGCTCTACGACCCCAATGACGGCGACATCGACCCGGCGCAGCTCACACAGGCGCTGGCCAAGGGCGCTCGCGATCTCGGCGCTTGCATCGAGCGCTTCTGCCCGGTAACGGCGGTGAGGCGCGACGGCGACGAATGGATCGTCTCGACCCCGAAGGGCGATATCCGCTGCGAGAAGGTCGTCAACGCCGCCGGCTACCGCGCCGGCGAGGTCGGAAAGATGTTCGGCCGCGACATTCCGATGATGGTGATGAGCCATCAATACATCCTGTTCGACGAAATCCCGGAACTGGCCGCCTGGACGAAGGAGGCCGGCCACAAGCTGCCTCTGCTGCGCGACGTCGATTCCTCCTACTACCTGCGGCAAGAGAAGAACGGCATGAACCTCGGCCCCTACGAGCGCAATTGCCGCGCGCACTGGGTCACCGCCGACGACCCGATGCCCGACGATTTCTCCTTCCAGCTTTTCCCGGACGATCTGGAGCGGCTGGAATGGTATCTCAACGACGCCATAGCGCGCGTCCCGATCCTCGGCACCGCCGGCCTGTCGAAGATCATCAACGGGCCGATCCCCTATGCGCCCGACGGCAACCCCCTGATCGGCCCGATGCCGGGCGTGCCGAACGCTTACGAGGCCTGCGTCTTCACCTTCGGCATCGCCCAGGCTGGCGGCGCGGGCAAGGTGCTGGCGGAATGGGTGACCGAGGGCGCGACCGAATGGGACATGTGGTCCTGCGACCCGCGCCGCTTCACATCCTTCGCCTCCGCGCTCGACTACACGGTCGCAAAGGGCATGGAGGTCTATGGTCACGAATATGCGATCTCCTTCCCGCGCCATTCCTGGCCGGACGGGCGCGACCGGAAACATTCGCCTATCCATGACCGGATCGCGGCGCTCGGCGTGCAGTTCGGGGCCTATAATGGCTGGGAGCGCGCGACATGGTACGCCAAGCCCGGCGACGACATTTCGGAGGAGGCGACGCAGACCTTCGACCGCGACGGACCGTGGCAGCAGCGCATCCGCGAGGAATGCCTGGCCGTGCGCGACGCCGCCGGGATTCTGGACCTGCCCGGCTTCTCACGCTTCCGGGTGCAAGGCCCCGGCGCGCGCGAGTGGTTGTCGACGCTGATTACCGGCCTCGTGCCGAAACCCGGCCGCATCGGCCTCGGCTATTTCGCCGACGACAAGGGCCGCATCGTCACCGAAATGTCGATCATGGCGATCAAGGAGGATTTCTTCTTCCTCATCACGGCAGCGGTGGCGGAACTGCACGACTTCGAGTGGCTGGCGAAGCATCTGCCGCAAGCGACTCAAGTGACTCTGCAAAACGTCACCGAGCGCGACTCCTGCCAGATCCTGACCGGGCCGAAGTCGCGTGCCATTCTCGCGGAGGTCACCGAGGCCGACCTCGACGCGCCGTGGCTCACCCACCAGTCCTGCCAGATCGCCGGCAGATGGCTGCAATTGGTGCGCGTGTCCTTCGCGGGCGAACTCGGCTGGGAACTGCACACGGGCGTCGAGGACACCGCCGCCGTGTTCGACGCGGTCTGGGCTGCCGGCCAGAAGCACGGATTAAAGCCCTTCGGCATGTTCGCGCTGGATTCGCTTCGGCTCGAAAAGGGCTACCGCGCCTGGAAGCAGGACCTGTCGACCGATTATTCGATCCTGCAGGGCGGGCTGGAGCGGTTCGTCAAATGGGACAAGCCCGACTTCAAGGGCAAGGCGGCGCTTCTGAACGAGAAGCAGCAGGGCGTGAAGAAACGTTTCGTCACGCTCGTGATCGAGAACCCCGGCCTTTGCGACGCGCCCTACATGTCGACGCTTTGGCATGATGGACAGATCGTCGGCGAGACGCTGTCGGGCGGCTGGGGCCACCGGGTCGACAAATCCATTGCGCTCGGCATGCTGCGGACCGACCTGACGGAACCGGGGACGGCGGTCGAGGTCGAGATTTTCGGCGACCGGTTCAAGGCGCTGGTCCAGAAGGACGAGCCGCTGTGGGACGCGAAGAACGAGAGGTTGAGGGGATGAAAGTCGATTGCATGAACATACCCCCACCCCTTACCCCTCCCCTCAAGGGGGAGGGGGTCGCCGACATTGCAGAATCCCCCTCCCCCTTGAGGGGAGGGGTACGGGGTGGGGGTATCTAATCAAACATGCCCTCCCCCTCATCCCGCATCGCCAACATCATTCCCTCCGGCAAGGACGGCTGGGAGGTTCATTTCGACGCCATGACCCGCCATCAGGCCGGCGAGGACATCATCATGCTGTCGGTGGGCGATCACGATTTCGACACGCCGTCCGAAACCGTCGAGGCGGCGGTGAAATATGTTCGCGGTGGATTCCACCATTACGTCCAGCTTCCCGGTCTGCCGCGCCTGCGCGCGGCGATGGCGAAGATTTCGACGCGCTCGACAGGTGTGGCGACGAGCGCGGATCAGGTCATCGCGACGCCGGGCGGACAGGCGGCTCTCTACAGTGCGGTGCAGGCGACGCTCGACCCCGGCAGCCATGCCATCGTCGTCGCGCCCTATTACGCCACCTATCCCGGCACGTTCAGGGCGGCAGGCGCGGATTTCACTGTCGTGGAGACCCGCGCGGAAGACGGCTTCCAGCCTCGCCGCGATGCGATCGAGGCGGCGCTGCAACCGAACACCAGAGCCATCCTGATCAACACGCCGAACAACCCGACCGGCGCGATCTATTCGCGGACCAGCCTTGAGGCGATCGCGGCCGTCTGCCGCGAATACGATCTGTGGCTGCTGTCGGACGAGGTCTACTGGACGCTCGGCGGTGGCGAATACCTCTCGCCCCGCGCCCTGCCGGGCATGGCCGAACGCGCGCTGGTCATCAACTCCATGTCGAAGAGCCACGGCATGACCGGCTGGCGCATTGGCTGGCTGACAGGCCCCGCCGACCTCATCGGCCTGATCATCAGCCTCAATCTCGTCTCGACTTACGGCCTGACCGATTTCGTCTCGCGCGCCGCGATCGAGGCTTTGGAAAACGACTGGGGCGTTGAAAAAATTGCCGCCACCTACGCGGAGCGCCGGCATGTCGTGCTGGATGCCTTGCGCGGAACCAACGGCGTCTCCGTGCGCGGCTCGGAAGGCGGCATGTATGTCATGCTCGACATCCGCGCCGTCGAGCCCGACGACGAGGCGTTTGCCTGGAGCCTGCTCAACACCGAGAAGGTGGCCGTCATGCCGGGCTCGTCCTTCGGCGACGCTGCGGCCGGCTGCATCCGCATCTCGCTCTGCCAGCCGGAAGAGGTGCTGCGCGAGGCGATGGCGAGGCTGCGCCGGCATCTGGCGACAATGTCCGATAGAAAGGCCGCGGAATGACCGCCCTTCCCCAAAAAGCCCGCGCGGTGATTATCGGCGGCGGCGTGTCCGGCTGCTCGGTCGCCTATCATCTGGCCAAGCTCGGCTGGACAGACGTCGTCCTGCTGGAGCGCAAGCAACTGACATCCGGCACGACATGGCATGCGGCGGGCCTGATCGGCCAGTTGCGCGGCTCGCAGAACATGACGCGGCTGGCGAAATATTCCGCCGACCTCTACGTCAAGCTGGAGGCCGAAACCGGCGTCGGCACCGGCATGCGCCAGGTCGGCTCGATCACGGTCGCGCTGACCGAGGAGCGCAAGCACGAAATCTACCGGAATGCGTCTCTCGCCCGCGCCTTCGACGTGGATGTCCGCGAAATCTCGCCGCGCGAGGTCAGCGAGATGTATCCGCATCTGAATGTCTCCGACGTGGTCGGCGCGGTGCACCTGCCGCTCGACGGCCAGTGCGACCCGGCCAACATCGCCATGGCGTTGGCCAAGGGCGCGCGCCAGCGCGGCGCGCTGATTTCCGAGAACACGATCGTCACCAAGGTCCATACGAAGGACGGCCGCGTCACCGGCGTCTCGTGGAAGCGCGGCGACGAGCAAGGCACGATCGAGACCGACAACGTCGTCAATTGCGCCGGCATGTGGGCCCGCGATCTTGGTGCGCAGAACAGCGTGCCGATCCCGCTGCATGCCTGCGAGCATTTCTACCTCGTCACCGAGCCGATCCCGGGCCTGACGCGCCTGCCGGTGCTGCGCGTTCCGGACGAGTGCGCCTACTACAAGGAGGACGCGGGCAAGATGATGCTCGGCGCGTTCGAGCCGGTGGCGAAGCCGTGGCCGGCCGTCGGCGAGCGCATCCGCGACGACTTCTGCTTCGACCAGTTGCCGGAGGACATGGAGCATTTCGAGCCGATCCTCGAAATGGGCGTGAACCGCATGCCCATGCTCGCCACCGCCGGAATCCACACCTTCTTCAACGGTCCCGAGAGCTTCACGCCCGACGACCGCTACTATCTCGGCGAAGCGCCGCAACTGCGCGGTTACTGGGTGGCGGCGGGCTACAATTCGATCGGCATCGTCTCCTCCGGCGGCGCGGGGATGGCGCTGGCGCAATGGATGAACGACGGCGAGCCGCCCTTCGACCTGTGGGAGGTCGACATCCGCCGCATGCAGCCCTTCCAGAACAACCGGACCTATCTGCGCGAGCGCGTCTCGGAAACGCTCGGCCTGCTCTATGCCGACCATTTCCCCTACCGCCAGTTCGCGTCCGCGCGTGGGGTGCGCCGCTCCCCGCTGCACGAGCATCTGAAGGCGCGCGGAGCTGTGTTCGGCGAAGTCGCCGGCAACGAACGCGCGAACTGGTTCGCGAAACCGGATCAGGACCGAGAATACCGCTATTCGTGGAAGCGCCAGAACTGGTTCGGCAACCAGCGCGACGAGCACATGGCGGTGCGCACCGGGGTGGGCCTGTTCGACATGTCGTCCTTCGGCAAGATCAGGGTCGAGGGACGCGACGCCTGCAAGTTCCTCCAGCGCGTTTGCGCCAACGACATGGACGTGCCCGCGGGCAAGATCGTCTATACGCAGATGCTCAACGCGCGCGGCGGCATCGAGAGCGACCTCACTGTGACCCGCCTGTCGGAGACAGCCTATTTCCTCGTGGTACCCGGCGGCACGTTGCAGCGCGATCTCGCATGGCTGCGCCGCCATGTTGGCGACGATTTCGCGACGATCACCGACGTCACTACCGCCGAGGCCGTCATCTGCGTCATGGGTCCGAAATCCCGTGACCTGATCACAAAGGTCAGCCCGAACGATTTCTCGAACGAAGCGAACCCGTTCGGCACGGCGCAGGAGATCGAGATCGGCATGGCCGTCGCCCGCGCCCACCGCGTCACCTATGTCGGCGAGCTGGGCTGGGAGCTCTACGTGCCGACCGACATGGCGGCGCATGTCTTCGAGACGATCGAGGAAGCCGGCGCGGATGTCGGGCTGAAGCTGTGCGGGCTTCACATGATGGATTCCTGCCGCATCGAGAAGGCGTTCCGCCATTTCGGCCACGACATCACCGACGAGGACCATGTGCTGGAAGCTGGCCTCGGCTTTGCGGTGAAGACGGCCAAGGGCGACTTCATCGGCCGCGACGCGGCGCTGCGCAAGAAGGAGGCGGGATTGAACCGCCGCCTGGTCCAGTTCCGCCTGACCGATCCCGAGCCGCTGCTGTTCCACAACGAGGCGATCGTGCGCGACGGCAAGATTGTCGGCACGGTGACCTCCGGCAATTACGGCCACTTCCTCGGCGGCGCGATCGGCCTGGGCTATGTGCCGTGCGAAGGCGAGAGCGAAGTGGACATTCTCGGCTCGTCCTACGAGATCGAGATCGCTGGCGAACGTTTCGCGGCCGAAGCCAGCCTGAAACCGATGTACGATCCGAAGTCGGAACGGGTCAGGATGTAGCTGCGCTTCCTTCTCCCCGTTTAAGGGGAGAGAGAGGCTTCTCGCGAAGGTATGCGCCCTAGGCCAAGCGCGCCATCTTGAATCCGCCCGCTCTCCAGAGCAGCCACGTCATCACTGACACGTTGAGCACGTTCCACGCGATGCCGTTGAGGAACGCAGCGGCGTAGGACCCCGTCCAGTCGTAGATCGCGCCCGACAGCCAGCCGCCCAGCGCCATGCCGAGGATCGTCGCCATGATGACGACGCCGACGCGCCCGCCCGCCTCCCGCGCCGGCATGTATTCGCGCACCACGATGGCGTAGCAGGGCACGATGCCGCCCTGCGCCAGCCCGAACATCGCCGAGACGACATAGAGCGAGGCCAGCCCGTCGAACGGCACATAGAACAGCAGCGACAGGCCCTGCAGCACGGAACCGATCAGGATAGTGCGGATACCGCCGATCCGGTCGGCCAGCACGCCCGACGCCAGCCGGGAAACGATGCCGGCCGCCAGCATGACCGACAGCATCTCCGCCCCGCGCGCCGGACCGTAGCCGAGATCCATGCAATAGGCGACGATATGCACCTGCGGCATCGACATGGCGACGCAGCAGCCGAGCCCGGCGACGACAAGCAGCGCCTGAAGCGCGCGCGGCGACAGGCCGAGATCGGCGACGGGCCGGCTGTTGACCACGCCGGCGCCGATATGGCCGGGCCGCCGCGACAGCATCAGCGACAGCGGAATCATGACGGCCAGGCAGGTGATGCCGATGCCGAGATAGACGCCGCGCCATCCATGGTCCGGCAGGAAGTGCTGGATGACGAGCGGCCACAGCGCGCCGGCCATGTAGTTCCCGCACGCCGCGACCGCGACCGCGACGCCGCGACGCCGGTTGAACCAGTGCGAGATGTCCGCGATCAGCGGGCCGAAGGTGATCGACGAGCCGAGCCCGATGAACAACCCCTGCGCGGCAGCCAGCAGCGAAACCGACGGCGCGAACGCGGCGAGAATGAAGCCGCCCCCGAGCACCGCCGACGAGACGAGCGCGGGAGCCATGAACCCCATGCGGTCGATGAACCGGCCGCTCACGACGTTGCCCACCGCAAAACCCAGCATGGTCATCGTATAGGGCAGTGACGCCATGCTCCGGTCGACGCCGAATTCCGCCTGCACCTGCGGCAGCACGACGACGACGGCCCACATCCCCGCCCCGCCGACCGTCGCGAAGAAAAGCGAGATTCCCAGCCGCATCCAGGCGTAAGCGCCATCCGGGGCATAGCGATCGGATAGGCTCATCGGGGTCGATCCTGTCTCATCATCGCCTTCTGCACGCGCCTGGGTCATACCGGCAGCGCCACAGCAGGCAAAACGCTGCGGCAGAACGCCCGACAAACGGGGTAGACACCGTGCCGCCCCTTGGCTATAGAGCCGCACCGACGCGCTTGCCGCGTCGTATGGCCCGGGTGCGTAGCTCAGTTGGTAGAGCAGCTGACTCTTAATCAGCGGGTCACAGGTTCGATCCCTGTCGCACCCACCAGCCAACCTCCAGACGTTCGATCTGCCGCATCCATCTGACATCGAGTGCGTTCGGATGTCCGTGAAACCGCAGCCCTTGCCCGCAAGCGGGAAGCATTCGCGGTCAATGCACCGCCGCGTACATGATGCGCTCTTCGGTCGCTTCGCGAGCGGTGAATTCCTCGACCACCTTGCCCTGCCGCGTCACAAGGATGCGGTCGGAGATGTTCATCACCTCGGGCAGGTAGGACGAGATCACGATGACGGCCAGGCCGTCGTCGGCAAGCTGGTTGATGAACTGGTGAATCTCGACGATCGCACCGACGTCGACGCCGCGCGTCGGCTCGTCGAAGATGATCAGCTTCGGCTTCTGCACCAGCGCCTTGGCGATGACGACCTTCTGCTGGTTGCCGCCCGACAGTTCGATGACGCGCGCGTCGCCATTGATGGCCTTGACCTTCAGCGCCTCGATCCACTGTTTGGCGAGCCGCCGCATCTCGGCCATGTTGACCACGGACGCGATCGAGCCCTTCGTCGCCATCGCGCCGATATTGATGTTGTTGCCGATCGACATCGTCTCGAAGAAGCCTTCGATTTTTCTGTCCTCGGTCACGTAGACGATGCCGTCCTGCACGGCGGGCTGCGGCACGCGGTAGCGCACCGCCCTGCCCTCCAGCTTGATCTCCCCGCCGTGGAACATGTCGCGCTTCAAGACGCCCGAGATGATCTTGGCGGTCTCCGTGCGTCCCGAGCCGATCAGCCCGAACATGCCCGTCACCTGGCCGGCGAAGACGGAGAATGAGGTGTTGCGCACCAGCGACCCCATCGACAGGTTCTGCACCGACAGCACCTTGCGGCCGCGCTTGCGCGGCTCGCGCTTGTCCGCCGAGCCGTAGATTTCGCCGGACAGTGTGCGGCCGACCATCGCGCGGATGACCTTGTCGCGGTCGAAATTCGCAGCCTTGTCGGTCGCGATATGCGCACCGTCGCGAAGCACCGTGATCCGATCCGCATGCTGCAACGCCTCTTCCAGCGCGTGGCTGATGAAGATGATCGACACGCCCGCCTTCTTCAGGCGGCGCATCAGGCCGAAGAAATGATGCTTCTCCTCCGGTGTGAGCGACGCGGTGGGCTCGTCGAAGATGATGATCCGCGCCTTCTGGCGCACCGCGCGTGCGATCTCGACCATCTGCCGCTGCGCCGCGCCGAGCGAGGCCACCGTTGCGGTCGGGTCGACGCCGAAATTCAGCGACTGCAAAAACTGCTGGGCAGCGATGTTGATGCCGCGCATACGGTTGAAGAAACTCTCGCGGCCGAGAAAAATGTTCTGAGCCACGGTCAGCGCCGGCACCAGACTGTTTTCCTGGTAGACCATGGCGATGCCCGCGGTCAGCGCATCTTTCGGTGCCGCGAAGACCACCGTCTTGCCGTCCAGTAGCATCTCGCCGCTGGTCGGCGACACCGCGCCCGCGACGATTTTCGTCAGCGTCGACTTGCCCGCGCCGTTCTCGCCCAGCACCGCGTGGATTTCGCCGGGTTCGAGCGTGAAGGAGACGTCCTTCACCGCAGGCACGCCGCGATACTCCTTGGTGATGCCGCGCATTTCGAGGATCGGGCTGGTCATACTTCGGCTAGCTCCGCGGTCTTCAGCGTCACGATGGCGTCGCCGCCCTTGCTCGCCACGTAGAGCGCGCCGTCCTTCTCGATCACGCTGGTCGTGCCGTGGCGCGTGCCGTCGGCGCGGCTGTGCAGGCTGAGCACAGGTTCGTAATTGAGGTCCAGCAGCACGACGAGGCCGTAGGAGCGCGACGGCGCCCAAGGTTTCAGCACGCCCATCTGCTTCACCGCGCCGCCCTGCAGCGGTTCGAGGAACGAGCGTCCGTTGGCCAAAGCCGGCGCGACCCAGTATTGCGGGTCCATGCCGGCGATCATGCGCTTGCGGTATTTCGGCTCACGCAGCACGAACTCGATCAACTGGCTGCGCGGCGCGAACAGCGCCAGCCACACGCCACGCTCCGACAGCGCCATGCGCGCCGGATAACCGGTCAGGTCGCCGACCAGCGTTTTGGGCTTGCCGTCGCCGACCGCAGTCAGGCGATGGTTCCACGCCTCCGACACGACCACCCTGCCCTCATGGTCGATCAGCAACCCGTTCGGATAGCGCAGACGATCGGCCAGTTTTCGGCCGGAGCCGTCCGCGCCGAAGCGCCAGACCGAGCCCGAACCTTCTCCGTCGAAGCCGAGTTCCATCAGGTCGCGCTTCCACTGGTCGGGCGCGTGCCGCGCCGACCCTTCTGCGACCAGCAGATCATTTCCGTCGAAGGCGAGCGCGGTGATGTTCTTCGCCTCGCGCTGGCCGGGATGCGACTGCCCGCCATCCTTGTCGAGCAGAAGCACGCCGACGCCCTGGAGACCCACCGCCAGCCGTCCGTCGCCGCTGGCCGCGAGCGCCGTCACCGGCGCATCGAAGGTGCGAAAAACCTTGCCGTCGTTCAGCGAACGCAGGTCGCGGCCCGTCGAAAACAGGATATCTTTTCCGATGTCGGCCAGATTGTCCGGACCGGGAGCCTCGGCGACAACGCGCGCCTCCTCCAGAAGCTGGTTCGGCCGCAGCGCGCCGTCCATCGGCGGCATGGTGATCGCCGCTTCGCCGCGGCCGGTGAACCGCTGGATCGCCTTGATGAACGCGTTCATTCGGGCTTGCCCCAATAGTCGTGGAACCCGTGCCAGTTCGGATCGGCGCCCGGCAGGCGGTAGCGGCCGATGCGGTTGTTTGCGATGCCGCCGAGATAGAGGCTGCCCTTGTGCTCCCGCATCGAGGTGATCATCGGGTGGTTGGTGCCCTTCAAATCCCACAGTGCGTCGAGGATTTCGCCCTGCTCGTTGAACTTCACCACGCAACCCGTGTTGATGTTCGGGTAGAGCCATTCGTCCTGCGCGACGCGCCGCGCCATGCGCTTGCGGAAGGACGGCATGCGGAAGGCGAGGTCGACGGCGGGCGAGCGCATGCCGACCAGCGCCAGCCAGTAATTGCCGTCCGAGGCGCGGTTGATGTTGTCGGGATAGCCCGGCAGCGAGCCGATGACCTCCTCGACCTGGCCCTTCTTCGGCCCGTCGAACCAGTAGCGCATGATCCGGCAGCCCCAGGTCTCGGCGTAGAGGATCGACTGGCCGTTGAACGAGGTGCAGATGCCGTTCGGGAAACGGATGTTGCGGATCAGCGTCTGCGTTTTGTTGGTCGCCGGGTCGTAGACCACGATGCGGCCGTTGCCGCGGCTTTCGAGCGAGTCGACCGGCCACTGGTGCATCTCGTAGCGGGTCGTCGCCTCCGAGAAATAGATCTTTCCGTCCGGCGCGATGTCGAGGTCGTCGGCGAGGCGCAGGCGCGAATCGTCATTGATCGAATAGGCGGAACGATTGGTCTCGTCGGTCGCCTTGGTCACCTCGCCGTTGCGGTCGACGCGGTAGAGCCCCATCCCGCCGACGGCGACGTAGAGGTTCTGGTCCTTGTCGAAGGCAAGGCCCAGCGGCTGACCGCCGATATGGGCGAACAGCTCCGCTTTCTCGTATTTCGGCGCGCGGAACATCATGATGTCGCCGTGGCGCGTGCCGGTGTAGAGATTGTCGTCCAGGTCGAAGATCACGTCCTCCGGGGCCTCGACCTGGCCGAGCCCGATCAGTTCGACATCGCGCAGCTTGTCGTTGACCTCATAGGGCGAGCCCGATCCGGCGGCGGTCGCGGGAGCCGGCGGAAGCTCGTTCAGCGTCGGCGAGACATAGACCTTCGACAGCACCTTGTGGCGGTTCTTCAGCCAGCGCACGTCGACGGCGGCTGCCAGCATCAATATGCCGCCGAGCACCATGTTGCCCGCGCCGGACTGCATGCCGAGCCGCACCACGCCATTGGTGATGATCAGCACGATGATCGCACCCATCAGCGCCTTGCCGGTGGAGCCGCGTCCGCCGCCGAGAGAGTTGCCGCCGAGGATGGCGGCAGTGAGCGCCGCCAACTCCAGGCCCGAGCCGGCGTCGGCGCCGGCGCTCGACAGGCGCGCCGCATAGAGGAAGCCTGCCATGCCGACGAGCGCGCCCGCGACCACATAGGTGCCGCAGACCGTCCAGCGCACCGAGATGCCGGAATTGTGCGCCGAGCGGCGCGAGCCGCCGACCGCCATCACGCGCCAGCCGGGCCGCGTTCGCGACAGCAGCACATGGCCGATGATGACGACGATGATCAGCAGGATGAAGCTGAACGGCACGCCATAGACCGAGCCGAAGCCGAGGAAATCCCAGACCGGATCGTCGACGAAGCCGCCGGATATGGTGACCGCGTATTTGAGCAGCAGCATGTCGACCACGGCGCGCACGATGATCAGCGTGACGAGCGTGGTCAGGAAGGCGCGCAGGCGCAGCAGGCCGACCAGCACGCCGTTGAGCAGACCGACGCCGGCACAGGCGAGGATGGTCGCCGGCAGCGCGGCCCAGACCGGCCAGCCGAGGATGTTCATGGTGGCGAGCGCCACGAAATTGCCGAGCGCGAAATTCGAGCCGACCGACAGGTCGATGCCGCCCGCGACCATGACGATCATCATGGCGAGCACCACGAAGCCGAACTCGCCGAGCTGCCGCGTGGAGGTGGCCATGCTGCCGGGGCTGAAGAAATCGGGGATCAGATAGCCGAACAGGCCGACGGTCAGGATCAGGAAGGTGAACGGCGCGACATTGTCGATCCACTTCTTCGACAGGATTTCGCCGAAGACATGGTCGGGAATGTATTTGTAGCGCGCCCGCACGAGCCAGTTCGCGCCGATGTCGTCGATATTGTTCGAGATCGCGTTCGACGCCGTGATGTCGGTCATTTCGTCGGCCCCGTGGGAGATGTCGCCGGGCGGCTGAAAACCGCCCGGCAGGCTCGGCGTGCGGCTACTTGGCCGCCGGAACGGTCCAGCAGCTCTCCGGCTTCAGAGAATCCTTGGTCAGGACCGTGAGCGGCGAGTAGTTGATGACCTTCATCGCGCCCGGCGCCGGCTTCACCTGGAACAGCGTCTTGATCATGCCGTTCAAGTCGCGGCCCTGCTGCCAGGCATTGTAGTCGATCAGCGCCGAGAACGTGCCGTTCTTGATGTTGTCGCAGGCGGAGGTCGAGCCGCCGCCGGACGTGACGACATAGACCTCGTCGGTTTTGCCCGCCTCGCGGATGGCCGCGCCGGTGCCGGTGTCCATGCCGTCCCAGAAGCCGATGACGCCGCACAGATCGGGGTGCTGCTGCAGCACCGTCTGGGTGATCGCCTTGGCCTTCGACGCATCCCAGTCCGCCGCCTGGTTGGAGACGATCTGGATTTCCGGATGATCCTTGAGCACGCGCTCGACGCCCTCGATCTGGTAGACGCTGGCGCCGCCGGTCAGCACGCCCTGCACGATCGAGATCTTGCCCGACTTGCCGGAATCCTTGCCGCACTGCTTGACCATGATGTCGGCGGCCATTTCGCCGAGCTTGTTGTAGTCGGAGCCGACATAGCCTTCCGACACATAGGCCGACTTCATGTTGACCTGCAGCGTGTAGATGCCGGCTGCCTCGGCCTGCTTCAGCAGGCGGGCATAGGACTGGATGTCGGGGCTGTGGACGACGATGACGTCCGGCTTTTCGGAGATCAGTTGGGTGATCGCCTGCGCGCCGGCATCGGTCGACCAATTGGGGTCGCGCACGATGTATTCATAGCCGAGCTCCTTGGCCTGGCTCTCGAGCTGCGACGACCAGGCCTGGGCGAGATCGAAGCCCATCGAGATCGGCACGAAGGCGACCTTCTTGCCCTTGAAGGCTTCCAGATAGGCCTCGCGGCTGGGGTCGACGAGGCCTTGGGCCTTGGCGGCGATGGTGGTGACGGCGGTAGACAGTCCGAGCGCCGCGAGCGCGGCGAATGCAAGACGCAGTTTCATGAACTTCCTCCTGGTGCAGTTGTCGTCTGGCGGTTTTCCGCTTCTTCAGATCGGGTGGGGGGAGTGTCAGATATCTCCCTGTTGTGCCGTCTGCTCGTCGCGCGGGTTGAGGATCGAATCCACCACGATCGCGACGAGCAGGATGATGCTCTTGATGACGTTCTGGATGGTGTACTGGATGTCCATGATCGTCATGCCGTTCAGCAGCGTGCCGATCAGCAGCGTGCCGACGATGACGTTGCGGATGCCGCCCTTGCCGCCCGACAGGCTGATGCCGCCCAGCACGACGACGAGGATGACGTCGTAGAGCATCGTCGAATTGACGATGCGCGTATTGATCGAGGTGACGCCCGTCGCCGTGATCAGGCCGGCGGCGTAGCCGACAAGCGCCGAGATCACATATTGCAGCACCAGCAGCGGCCGGACCGGCAAGCCGCTGATGCGCGCGGCGTTGGGATTGTCGCCGGTCGCGTAGACGAACTGGCCGAGGCGCGCGTAGCGCAGGAACGCCGCGACGACGAGCGCGATGACCGCGAACAGCAGCACCGGCACGGGGATGCCGAGCACCTGCCCCGACCCGAGCCACACCAGGCTGCCCGCCGACGGCGGCAAATTGATCATGTCCTGGTTGAAGATGGCGTAGCGGCCGAAACCGTAGACGAAGGCGCCCATGGCGAGCGTCGTGAACAGCGCCGGGATTTCGACATAGGCGATCATGTAGCCAGTGATCATGCCGGCCGCGATGGCGAAGAACATGCCGAAGATCAGCGCCTGCCACACCGGATAGCCGCTGTTCAGCAGCACGAAGGCGAAGGCGGTCGAGATCGCCATCACGGCGATGAGCGACAGGTCGATGCCGCGCCCGATGACGACGATCGCCATGGCGATGGCGAGGATGCCCAGCACCGACACGCTGCGGATCAGGGTGATCAGGTTTCCGTAGCTGACGAAGTTCGGCAGCGTGACCGCGAACACCGCGAACATCAGCAGCCAGAGGCCGAAGACGATCTGTTCCTGTCCGATCTGCTTGGGCATGGGCTGTCCCTACAATCTCAGCATCAGGCCGCCATCGGCGACGAGGCCGTGGCCGGTGATGAAATCGGATTCGTCCTGCGCCAGCAGCAGCGCCGCGCGCGCGATGTCCGCCGGCTCGCCGAGCCTGCGCAGCGCAGCCTTCCTGGCCCACACACGACGGATTTCCGGATCGGTGAAACCGGCATTCATCGGCGTGTCGATCGCGCCCGGCAGCAGATAGTTGGCCGTGATCCTGAATTTTCCGAGTTCGAGCGCCAGCGTCTTGGTCAGGCCGGCGACCGCGTGCTTGGACGCCGCATAGGCGGCCGCGCCGATGTCGGTCGCGATCGCCATGACCGACGCCGTGTTGATGATCCGCGCCCTGCCCCTCTGCTCGGCGCGCGCCTTGAGCATCGGGATCAGCTCGCGCGACATCAGGAACATCGAGCGCACATTCACCGCGAAGGTGCGGTCCCACACCTCGTCGGTCGTCGCCTCCGCCAGCGCGTTCTGCATGATGCCGGCATTGTTGAACAGGATGTCCACGCCGCCGAAGCGCTCCTCGGCTTCGGCGGCGATGCGCTTGGGGGACGCGGCATCGGTCAGGTCTGCGGGGAAGACGGCGATATTGGCGGCATCGAAATCGGCGAGAGGGGAGGCGTCGCGGTCCACGGCGAGAACCTGCGCGCCTTCGGCTGCGAACAGGTCGACCGCCGCACGCCCGATGCCGGAGGCCGAGCCGGAAATGACGGCGACCTTGCCGGTCAGGCGTCCGCCCGTGCTCAACGCCCGCCTCCGGCTCTGGCCGACAACGGACGACGCACCAAGCCCATGCAGATCGACTGCGTGGCACTCATTTTCGGCATTCCTCCCATGTCGGCCCTTTCGAGCCGACTGTCGGACAATAATCTGGTGACCTTTCTTGTCAAGCGTCGAAAACCCAACAATCGGCTTGACAATAAGCACACCTTGACCTCCTCTTTTAGAAGATCGTCCGACAATTCTGCTATTGGCAGGGAGGAAATTTGTTGGCCGGATCCGCCGCCCGCGGGATTCCTGATCCTGTCCCGCCAGGGCCGTCAGGCTTCCGTCCACACTGCCATCCGCACCCCGGACCGAGGAGGACCGCGCGTTGAATCATCATGTCCCACCCGCCGCTTTCG
>Ga0209792_1000991_pt1 | contig 15591 bp, 14 predicted proteins | sample EBPBio142005_DNA_FD_185860 | JGI IMG/M metagenome (GOLD analysis project Ga0209792, IMG submission 185860) | Wastewater treatment Type I Accumulibacter community from EBPR Bioreactor in Madison, WI, USA - Reactor 1_6/14/2005_ DNA (SPAdes)... | ecosystem: Engineered > Bioreactor > EBPR >... | reverse complement strand
CGTCGATGTGCTGGCAATTGATGACTTCGGGCTGCGTCCTATGCGCTCGCCGCAGGATGAGGATTTCCACGATCTGATTGATGCCCGTTATGAGCGCACGACCACCTTGCTGACCAGCAATTTGCACTTCGACGAGTGGGGCGCGGCGTTTCCCAACAAGTTGATGGGGGCGGCGACGCTCGACCGTTTGCGCGACCGTGCTTATCAGATCATTCTCGACGGCGAGACCCGGCGCAAACCGCGGCCCCTGCCGGAAGCCCGGTCGCCCGTCCAGGCCACGGCGGCCAGGGACGCTTCCAAGCCTCCCCCGGCCGCACGTTAGACCCTCAGCGGCGAGCAAACCCTGGGGCGCCGCCCCAGACCCCGCACTCGCCGTGAGGCAGCCGCCGGGGATGAAAAAACATCCCCGACAACTGCCGTCAGCGTCTGCGACCTCCAGGGCGTCAAGGGGCTTTCGCGGCATAAACGCCAAACAGCCGGCATTTATTCCACGGTCCCCTGGACACCCTTCCGGTCGCCACTTGCCACGTTGCAAAAAGACTGAAAACGGCGTAAAACCGACCCGTCCGAAACCGCTAAAACAGCCACTTCTGCTGGCCACATTACGCCGCGATTCGCTGGCCTTAATGTGCCGCAAATTGACACAAGGTAAGTCCCGGTGATCTTACTCAGTTGTCGCGGAAGAACGGCGGGACCTTTCCGGTCGAACGTGTTTATGCCGTGATTGACGGTCGGCAGGAACTCAAGGCCCACGGCGCTCGGGAGATGCCGATCTGGGGTAGAGACTACCAGGTGAGGGCCTCGCAGTACTACGTCGACGTGCCCTATGATTCGGAAGCCTACGTTCGCGGCCGAGTTCTGGCGTTGATTGACTACTTGAACAGGATGCAGAGCAAGTAGATCGGTGGCGTCCGGACAGCAAACTCTGATTCGGCAGCCAACCGACGTGCTGTTGCCGATGCTGGCTAGCGGCGCCCCTCATGCTGGCTTTGCCTTGACACGAACGGCTCTCGACGGGTTTCGCCAGCGAGCGGCGGGAAGTTCAGGCCGGTGAACGCCAGCAGATCTCTGGTTGGTGTCGGCTTCGGCCTCATCGCCTACCGCATGTGGGGGGTTTTCCGCTCTTTTTTCGGCAGCTTGCGCACGTTTCTCCGATCGACCTTTTGAGCAGTCGGGCGCTATGAGCGTGCGTCTTTGTTACCGCGTTGCTCGCGGTACGCCGGCGATGGAGCATCGTTCCCCAGATTCTTGTCAGCTCGCGCGAATTGCTGATGCTGCGGCTGGGCGTTCACGATAGGGGTCGGCGGGGTGTACAGGGCGACCGACGACGCGCCACCGCGCCTCGGCGATCAGAACGAAAACCGCTGGAAGAACCCCTTGGCGTCCCAGTCGCACAGCTTCTTGCCCACGGGGTAAAGGGCTTCGCCGGCGAGAATCCGGTAAGGGGCCGACCATTGCTCACCGGTGCGGGCGGAAAACTCTCGGGTGGCGCAATTGAGCGTGCTGTCGGTCCCCGGGTCGCTTGCCTCGAACGCCGTGTACAGCTTGAACGTCGCGACATCATTCTTCATTTGCACCGCCGCCTCGTCGAGGTAATACGGGGATCCTTCCACCTTGACCCGGGTTCCCGGCGCGCTGTCGGCACACTGGCCGACAGCGGCTGCGGATAGGGAAAGGGCTGCCAGAAGGCACTTCGCGAGGGGATTCAACTTGATCAGCATGTTTGGCATTCCGCTTTCGGTTGCAGGAGGGAGCGGGACGTTCCCGGAATGGACGTGGAGCGGGGCAGTCGCTTGCTCCCCGGCGAGTATAGGTGGCCGCGTCCACCGCGGTCAATCGGCACCGGAGAATGGCGAGCAGATCGCCGCTCGCAGACTGCCTGACGCGAGGACCGTTCGCGGCGTGAATCTGCTCGTTGCTGTGGCGCCGTGCGCGGTGGAACCGATCAGGGTGCGAGATCGAAAACCAGGACTTCGGCATCGTCGCCACCGCCCAGCCGCAGACTGTTTTCGTTGGCCAGCAGGGCGGCGTCGCCGGCGCGCAGGGTCTGGTCGTTGACCGTCAGGCTGCCGCGCACCAGATGCACGTAGGCCTTGCGTGCCGGGTCGAGCGGCAGGGTGGCGGATTCCTCGCCGGTGAATAATCCTGCGTACAGCGCGGCGTCGGCATGGATGGTCACCGAACCATCGGCGCCATTCTCCGAGGCGATCAGTCGCAGGCGGCCACGTTTTTCGGCCTCGGGGATCGTCTTCTGCTCGTAGCCAGGGGCAATGCCCGTTTCGCGCGGTTCGATCCAGATCTGCAGGAGGCAGGTCCACGCGTCGGGCGCCTGATTGAACTCGCTGTGGCGGACGCCGCTCCCGGCGCTCATCCGCTGCACATCGCCGGGCGGAATGGCGGTGCCGTTGCCCATGCTGTCACGATGGGCGAGCAGGCCGGCCGTGACATAGGTGATGATTTCCATGTCGCGGTGGCCGTGCATGCCGAAGCCGCCGCCCGGCGCGATCAGGTCGTCGTTGATGACGCGCAGGTTGCCCCAGCCCATGTGAGCCGGGTCGTGATAATCGGCGAACGAGAACGAGTGGTGGCTTTGCAGCCAGCCGTGGTCGGCATGGCCGCGGTCCGCGGCGAGGCGCAGGGTCAGCATGTGGTGTCTCCTGTGGTCGATGGAGGGACTTACTGCCGGATCGCCTCGATGGCGATGTCGATGCGCACCTCGTCGCCGACGTTCGGCGCATACTTGCCGGCATTGAAATCCGAGCGCTTGACGACGGTCCAGGCGTTGGCGCCGATCGCGTCCTTCTTCAGCATCGGGTGGGGCATCGCCTGGAACGAGGTGACGGTCAGCGTCACCGGGCGGGTCACGCCCTTCAGCGTCAGCTTGCCTTCGATGGCAACCGGCTTGTCGTCGGCGAAGATCACGCGGGTCGACTGGAAGGTAGCCGTGGGGTAGCGCGCGGTATCGAGGAAGTCTTCGCCCTGGATGTGCTCGTCGAAGATCGTCGATCCGGTGTCGACCGAGCGGGCATCGATTTCCATATCCACCGTCGCCGTTTTCGCGGCCTTGTCGAGCACCACCTTGCCGGTGGTCTTGTTGAAGCGGCTGAGTTGCGTCGAGTAGCCGAAATGGCTGTAGGAGAAGCGCGGGTAGGTATGGTTGGCGTCGACCACGTAGGTCTCCGGTGCGGCGAGCGCCGGGGTGCTGGCGACGGCGGCGAGGGCAATGGTGGCGAGGGTGGCGAGGGTGGCGGCGGGGTGGATCGATTTTTTCATGTTGAGGCTCCTGTGGGGGTTGAGGCTTACTTGCCGGCTGCGCTGATGCGAAACCGGATCTGGACGTCGTTGGCGACGACGTCGAACTTGGCCCAGCTGCCTTCGCCGATCGCGAAATCGGCGCGGCGGATGGTGAAACTGCCGTCGAAGACGCCGCTGTTGCCCTGCGCCGTGAAGGTGGCGGGGACGACGACATCCTGCGTGCGGCCCTTGATGCTCAACTGGCCGGCGACTTCGTAGCGGTTGCCGCCGAGCGCCTTGACGCTACCGGAGACGAATCGGGCCGTCGGGAAGGCGCGGGTGTTGAACCACGCCTTGCCGGCGACCTCTTCGTCACCTTCCGCCGCGCCGGTATCGACGCTGGCCAGTTCGACATCGAAAGCGGCGCGGGCGGCGGCCGGCTTCGCCGGGTCGAAAGCGATCTGACTGGAAAAGCGCTTGAATCTGCCGTCGACGGCGACACCCATCTGCTTGTAGGTGAACTGGATGCTGCTCTTGTCGGCCTGGACCTGGGTGTATTCGACGGCGTGGGCGGACAGGGCGGCAGCCAGGGCGCAGGCGAAGGCGAAGGCGAAGGCGAGTCGTTTCATCTCAGTTCTCCCGGGAATGGACGGGCAACATGCGGGTGAGAATGTCGTCCTTGTCGATGAAGTGATGTTTCAGTGCGGCGCCGACATGGCCGACGATGGTCACGGCGAAGAGCAGGTTGAGGCTCATGTGGACGGTCTGCAGCAGGTCGCCCAGTTCCTTGTTCTTGCTCAGCAGATCGGGGATCGGCAGGACACCGAACCACACCGTCTGGAAGCCCTTGGCCGAACTCATCAGCCAGCCGGAGAGCGGAATGGCGAACATCAGCGCGTAGAGGAGGAAGTGACCGGTGTGGGCGGCGAACTGCAGCGCTCGCGGCATGCTCGCCGGCAACGCGGGGGGGCGATGCGTGAGGCGCCAGAACAGCCGCACCCAGACGAGCAGGAAGGCGGTGACGCCGGCCCACTTGTGCCAAGAATAGAGTTTCAGCTTCTCGGGCGAGAGCGGCAGGTCCTGCATGTAGAAACCCAGCGCCAGCAGTCCGAAAAAGAGAACGGCCATCAGCCAGTGCAGGGCCTTGGCGGTGGATGTGTAGCGCTCGCTCATGCAGTACCTCCTGACGGCGGAAAAAATGAATAGGCGTCCATGGCGATGACGTAGTCGTCGATGCCGGCGTGGAAGCGTTGCACCCTTGCCCTTTCGCCACCGGCACCGAGCGAGACAAACAGCGGCAGCAGATGTTCCTCGCTCGGGTGCGCCTGGACGGCGCCCGGCGCCTGCTGGCGATAGGCGAGCAGGGCGGCGATGTCGTGGCTGGCGAGGCGATCCGCGATCCACTCGGAGAAGGCGCGGACATAGGCGCGGGTCTGCCCGGCCTGACGCGCGGCGAGTTGATAGTCGCGCAGGTTGTGCGTGACGTTCCCCGAGCCGATGATCAGGAAGCCCTGAGCGGCAAGCGGTGCCAGCGCCTGGCCGAGGCGCCACGCCTGTTGCGGACCGCCTGCGCTCTGGATGGAAACGGGGACCACCGGTACGTTGGCCTCGGGAAACATCAGGCGCAAAGGGATCCAGGCGCCGTGGTCGAGGCCGCGGCCGGGATCTTCCTGGACCGGCAGAGCGGCCGCCGCAATCGCCTTGACAATCTCGCGCGAGGCTTCGCGGCAACCCGTCGCCGGATAGTCCAGGGCATACAGTTCCTCCGGGAAGCCCTGGAAGTCGTGAATGGTGTGCGGGCGTTCGGCAAAGCCGACGGTCGGCACCGGCGTATCCCAGTGCGCGCTGACGATGACGATGGCGCGCGGCAGCGGCAGCCCGCCCACCGCGGTGGCCATTGCCGCACCGGCGGCACCCGGTCGCAGGGCAAAGCCGGGGGAACCGTGGGGGACGAAGAAAACGGGTAGGGCAGGTGTCATTCGGGCAACTCCTCAAGCGATGGCCGTACTCTAAACGTCCAGATTGCTCGGAAATAGCCGACAATCGGCAAATCTTTATTGCGAAAGAAGCAACAATGGACCGGCTGGAGGCAATGCACCTCTTCATGCGCGTGGCCGAACTCGGCAGCTTTTCGGCCGTGGCGCTGCAACTCGGCGTCGCCCGCTCGGTGGTGACACGGCAGATCGCTGCGCTGGAGAACCACCTCGGGGTCAAGCTGATGGCCCGCAGTACGCGGCGGCTGGCGCTGACCTCAGCCGGTGCGGCGTATCTCGAGAAATGCCGGGTCATCCTGAATCTGGTCGACACCGCCGAGGCCGACGTTGCCGAGGAACGCCTGACGCCGCGCGGCAACATACGCATCAGCCTGCCGCTCAGTTACGGCATCAAACGGCTGGCGCCCTTGCTGCTCGACTTCTCGCAACGCCATCCGGAGGTCAGCCTGGACATGGATTACAGCGACCGGCGCATCAACCTGATCGAGGAGGGCATCGATCTCGCGATCCGTATCACGCGCCGGCTCGACCCCGGCGACGTGGCGCGCAAGATCGGCAGCAGTCGCCTGCTGGTCGTCGCCGCTCCCGATTACCTTGCCCGCCATGGCCGACCGCAACACCCGGCGGAACTCGCGCATCACGAGTGCCTGGGTTATTCGGGCAGTGGCGCGGCACAAAGCTGGCACTTCCTCGTTGACGGCCAGTTGCAGACCTACCTGCTGCGCAGCCGAATCAACGCCAACAATGGCGACGTGCTGAGCGAGGGCGCGGCGCTGGGGCTGGGCATCACCCTGCAGCCGGATTTCATCGTCGCCGACCTGCTCGCCGTCGGCCGGGTCGAGCAGATTCTCGCGGATTTTCCGATTCCCGAACTCGGCATCTACGCCATGCTTCCCGGCAACCGCCATGTCTCGCATCGGGTCCGGGTGCTGATGGACTTTCTGGCGGCGAACGCCGATGCCGCGTGACCGCGCCGCCCGTTCACCGCACTGTCGCGACGCAGACCGGCAGTGAGAGCGCCTGCAGCACTTCGCCCGTCCGGTTGTCATGGATGAAGGCGGCGAGGCCCAGTTTCGTCGTGTTCCATTGGGCGTCAAGCTCCAGCGTGCGGGGGACTGTCTGCAGCGTGCCGTCGGCGCGCAGCGGGAAGGGTGGCGACCAGTAACGCACGACATGGTCGTGGCGCAGCGTCGCCCCGCGGTTTTCGCCGCGGCGCACACTCGATTCGAGACGGTCTTCGTAGAGCACGAGCACGCCTTGCAGGCTGTTCCGGCCATCCTCGCCGGCCGGCGCGCGGAACTGGGCGTCGACGGCGAGCGCTCCGGCTTCGCCGCCCTTCATCGCCAGGCGGATGTCCGCGCGGGCGGGCTGACGATTGATCTGACGCAGCCGTTGCTCGAAGCTGGCTGCATCGTGCCAGCCACGCAATTCGCGCATGCCGACGAATACCTCGGGGGTGTAGACGACGGGACTCGGCGAGCGCTGTCCCAACTGGCGCTGGCGTTCGCTGAACTGCGCCTGGGCAAAGCGGTCCTGCCAGCCGATGTAGTCCCAGTAATCGACATGCAGCGACAGCGGTACGACCTGCTCGGGTCCGTAGCGCGCTGCCAGCGTACTCAGCCAGCGGTCGGCAGGCGGGCAACTGCTGCAGCCTTCCGAGGTGAACAGTTCGACCAGCGCCACCGTATGCGGCGGGCTACTGCGCTGGCAGGTGCTTGCCGGAGCGGCGTCGAGAGCGCCGCAAGCCAGGGCGAGGAGCAGCGGACTTGTCAGGGAATGCCAGGACATGGAAGCCTCCACGATTTGCGATGGAGCTTCGTCGTCGCCAGGGTGGGAATACTTACGGTTCGCGCGACGGCGGTGATGCTGCCAACGGTCCACGCAATACGTATCTGCAGCTGGTGGGTTCTCCCGTGCCGCAAAGTGATTGCCGAAGGCATTCCCTTCTGCTCACTCGCGCCCGAGCCAAGACACACCAAGACGGACGCCAACAAACCGAAAGCCCTGGATAGCCCGGCCGTGCGTGGCCGAATGACGGGAACGCATGGCAACCGATGCGGCGAAGGCCCTCTACAAGGGTCCTGTATCCACTGTCGAATGCGTTCATGCCTTGGCCCGCAAGCGCGGTCCGAATCGGTTACTCGTTCACGCGTTGGCGAGAGTGAGGGCCATCGCGGGATCGCCAAATGATCTTCGACCACATCGAACGGTTTCTGCGTATATTCTGACCGCCAGGGAATTCGCCCGCACAATCCTCAGTCGTGTGGTAGTGCCGGCCGTGTGGCTGGGGAATCTGCGGCGCCGAAATGAGGAATTCACACCTCGACGCTCCCACCATAAGAAATTTCGTTCCACAATTTCTTGCCGCAACATACAATCCTAAGACCTTAAGCTCATCTTGCATATGGTTACCTTAGTCGTCCCCGAATGGAGCATGACATGTTAATTGCGACAACGCGAAATCTGGAAAGCCGACAAAGGCCTGTCGTCGACCATGGCAACCAACCTGACCCTCAGGACTGGTTCGGCGAAGAGTTCGGCGATGGACTGCGATTTGCGATGGCGACGCCAGCAAAGGGTGGAAGTGACTGGGATGTGAGGCTGCTGGTCGAGGAGGGCAGTATCTCTTCGGGCATTGAGAGCGCATTGCGTGCTCCTCGTGGGGCTTGCGTTTGCTACGTTCACGGCATCAACAAGCGCTTTGAGCAAACCCTGGAGCAAGCCTCGGAGATAGAAAGAAGTTATGGAGTCGACGTTTTTTTGTTTTCATGGCCGTCGTTTATCGTGCCCACGGCAAACGATCCCGAGGGTCTCGAAGGTCTCGTTGAGCGATACAGGAGGGCGCGCAGGAACGCGGAAGCGTCCGGTGATTGTTTTGATGACTTCTTGCAGCGCATAGTCCAACGAGCCCCGCCGAGATCCACGAGTTCGCCTACAGTCAATCTGTTGCTGCATAGTGAAGGCAACTTCCTTCTTGAGAGCTACATCAAGAGTGCTGCTTTCAGCGGCGATGAAGTCCGGGCGTTTACGAACATCATCCTGAGTCAGGCTGACCTCGACTATGATGGCCATCGAGAGTGTTTGAACAGGCTCGCGTCAGCCGGCTCCTCGGTCTACGTCACAATTAACACAAATGACAGTACGCTTCGCAAAGCTGAGAAGCCGAATGACGGGAAGCGACGTCTTGGCAACACCCGGCCGGAAGCGGTCGGGGCGTCGGCCAGCGCCCAGTACTTCGACTTTACGGGCGGCCAGGGCGTAGGAGACACGCACAGACTCTGGGATACGAAGACGATCAATGAAAACCCCGTTGTTTCGGCCTTCTTTTCTGCCATTCTGACGGGGAAGGCCGTTGAGGCCGATCCCACATTCAGGGCCCAGTTTTTTGTCCTGAGCCAAATCTGGCCCGGGCCTCCAGTATGAGTAACCGACTCGTACGGCTGGGTTTCTGTATCATCGTGTCTGTCGCTTGGTGTGGAGCCATATCTGCGGGCTCACCCGAAGTGAGTGGAGACTCCGTAAGCGAACCCTCCATCCCGGTCTTCTCCGAGGCTGGTGCAGATCAACACCAGACTACCCTTCGGTACCTTGTCACCGCCAATTCCAATGCAAGCGATTGTGAGTTTTACGTCAACGCGATTGGGAAGGGGGAGTTCTCGAGGGGACCTGTTTTACTGCGCTGGTTGGAAGCGTACATCTCGGTTGATGAGGCCGCTCTCGTAGCCCGTGCCGGTGGGACCATCGAAAATGCCGGTATGTATGTGCAGCATAGGGACGTGAACGATAGCTCGGCTAGTCGAGCGGGGCTGTACTTGGGCAGTAGGCTTGAGCCCGCCTACTACAGGGTCAAGATGACTTACGACCAGAATCACGTTAAGGGTGGAGGCGTCGTTGCGGTACGCCGCGAAATCCAAAGCCTCGCCTTCTTTCTTGACCTGAGGCGTTCCGACGGGTCAATTGAACGTTTCTGGCTCAAGAACGGTACGCGGGACTACACTATCGATGTCATCTTCGAAGGCCAACCTCTGAAGCACACGCCGACTGGAGCCGGCGAAGTGGGCTTCGTCGAGGCGGGGCCGGTTTTCAACCAGAAGATGGCCTGCATTCGCTGAGGCGATCTAGCGCAATGCTTGTGACCTGCCGATGACGCGCGCTCAGGCAGTTCACGGGAAAACTGCAGGTCTACTGCCGGAGCTTACACTCGATAAGGTGACTGCTCAGGAGGATGCGCTTTTCGCCAACACGTCTTGCCTATTTACTTCATCAACCACACCATACCATTGCCTCTCATCTCGCTGGGCCATGCCCGTCGAGCCGCTCCTTGGCTCTGCAAGAGCCTGTCTGCGCCACGTTGACTTTACTTGAGGACCACGCCATGAGAATTGCTTTTACGTCCTGCTTCGATGTGCTCGATGACCCAGAGCAAGTGGTATGGGACCGAGTTGCTGCGCAGAGACCCGATGTCATGTTGCTCCTTGGAGATTCCATTTACATGGATTTTGGCGTCAATCTCCCGCTCCTAGGCGTCCATTCAACGCATCCACTGGGAAAGCCAAGAAAGTGGGATGAGGCGAAGTTTGCGCAGGAGATGTACAGCCGCTACCGGGCGCAATCGGAAGTGAACAGTTTCCGGAGCCTTGTTGGCTCTGTCGGCATCATTGGAGCCATCTGGGACGATCACGATTTTGCCTGGAACGATTCATGGGGTGCAGGATTCGACGAAGACGTGGTTCCCAGGAACAAGAAACTGATAGCCAGAACATTACACCTGCAGTTTCGCGATTGGTTGCAGAAGCGGCCCCTGGTAGAGTATCCAGCGATACCGTCGATGGATTCTTTGCTCAGCACGGAAGACCGCGGAATAGAATACTCATTTTCGATCGGCCCGGTGCTTTTTCTCATGCTCGATGGCCGGTACTACCGCGAAAAGCAGCGTGAGGTACCAAGTCCATACCCGGAGATTCACCCGGGAGAGCCCTTGGCAACGATGCTTGGCGAAGCGCAGAAAGGCTGGCTCGCACAAACGATTAACGATCAGGATGGCCTCAGCGTGATCTGCTCCGGTTCCACTTTGACGGACCGAAATGTGAACGGTGCCGACAGTTGGGACCGTTACACCGACTTCGAGTGGCTTCTTGGCCAGGAGTTCGAGCAAACCGTTGTCTTGTCGGGCGATATTCACGATATTCGTCTGAAGAAGCATAAGAAGACGGGGGGCGGCAATTTGTGGGAATTCACCGCATCTGGTGCCGCCCGCCCTGGCAAGTTTCACGGTGCCAGCGGCAATTTCGGCATTGTCGATGTAGATGGCAGAAGTATCACGGTTCAACTTTTCGATGAGGATGGCCTCCGTTCCAAAAAAGTGATTGATTTTTGAGGAGGGACCTAGACGGCTACGGATGGAGTTTATGTCGTTTCATCTGGTGCCTCTCGCGAAGATGCGGATGCCTCGTTCAGCCCTTCTCGCTTCGGGGTGGTGGATTAAGCGAGGGGCCAGCGAGCTCGCTGCCGTACCAGGGTAGAATGCCCATGAGCGAATTGGTTTTTGGGTATTTTTCGTTTCTCCAGAGTGGCCGGCTGATTTTCATGTGCTGTTTTGAATGGAGGCTTTGTTATGTCAGAATTCTTGTGTAGACTCGCTGTCATAACCGCGACCTGCGGAGTACTAAGTGGACAGATACATGCTGTCGAGGATGTTACGTCTCGAGAGTTCAAGGTGATGCTCGATCCCGCGCGGTTTTCCCCGCAGGGGCCTGGGAGCTGTGCCCAGGCTATTAGCTGTGTCGAGCAATATTGGGCTGAGCTCGCTGCTGCTATCCAGGCCCCGCCCATCAGCAGGACTACCATTGGCGCATTGAATCGGTTGCCAACGGAGCGCACCGTCAAGTTCTACGACACGCCAAAGACATGCAAGTTACAAGCGAACGGCCTTATCTTTCGCGAACGCATTGAGGGAGATAGTCGCAACGTGACTCTCAAGTTTCGTTCCCCGGATCGCCACCTCGCGAGTTATCAAGAAATGATCGATGATAAGACAGCGAAGTCGGAGAAAGGAATCGACGTCAAGTTCGAGGAAGACATTGCGGGTGGCTATGTGGTGAAGTATTCGAAGTCCGGAAAACGACGGATTGGCTCGGACAAGAACCTAAATTCGATGAAGGATGTGTTCGATCTGTATCCGAAATTGAATGCGACGGGTTTGGATAGCAGCGACGCCCTTAGAGTGGTGGGCGATCTCATCATTCGCGAGAAGGTCTTTGAAGGGGCTGCCGTCGATTTGGGTGATGCTATGGGAGACTTCTCGCTCACTCTGTGGTATGGGTCGGCGGATACCAGCACGCCGAAAGCGGCGGAGGTCTCGTTCAAGTACAAGCGTCCGAAGGATGGCTATTCGCTTGCGCTTGTGGGCAACTCGATGAAGACCTTTGCAGCGATGGAAGGGATGAACGGCTGGGTAGTGGCGCCCACTGCTGTCAATACCAAGTCCAAGACCAAGACCGAGTGGGCTTTCAGTTTCGATCCGGCGTTCTGTTCGAACCAGAGGTTCATCCAGGACTGAGGACGGTCTCAGTTCCGGAGGCTCCGCCTAACCAGCGGCAGGCGCCGCACGCGTCATGGCGGGACCGGTTGCGAGCGGGTAGCCGGCTTCGCGCCAGGCCTTCATTCCGCCGTCGAGCGCGACGGTGTGCAGGAAGCCCATCTCACGCAGGGTCGACGCCGCCAGCGTCGAGACGTAACCCAGTTCGCAGCAGGTGAGGATGCGCCGCGTCGGGTCCGACAGTTCCTGGTTGACCCGCAATTCGAGCTGACCGCGCGGCAGCAGGCGGGCTCCCGGAACATGGCCGACTTCGTAAGCGTCACGCTCACGCACGTCGAGCACGATCAGGTCGTCCTCCTGCGCCTCGACGCGCGCCCTGAGTTCTTCGAGCGACATGAACGGTACGCGCAGCGCGGCTTCGGCGAGTAGCTGGGCAACCGATTTGCCACCGCTCATGTTCGTACGCAGCGCCTCGGTGACATGCGTGGGCATGGAGAGATTGAGGTTGCGCATCATGGCGACGAAGTCGGCCCGCTCCTGCTTCTGCAGGCGCGGATTGCTGGCGATTTCCTGGCCGATGGTCGAGCTCTGGCGACCCTTGTAGTCGTGCGCGGGGAAGATCCTGAGGTTCGGGTCGAGACGCAGGAGGCGATGGAAGAGGCTGTCATAGAGCGCTTCCGGGTCGCCGCTCGGCAAATCGGTACGACCGGTGGCACCGAAAAGCAGAGTGTCGCCGGTGAACAGGCGGTCCTCGACGCGCAGGCACAGCGAGTCGGCAGTGTGGCCCGGCGTGTGGATCGCCTGCAGGCGCAGTTTACCCAGCATCACCATCTCGCCGTCGCCGATCCGCATGTCCACAAACGGCGCCGGACTCGCCCGGTGCATGACCACGGGCACGCCAAGCTGCCGCGCCAGCTGCCGGGTCGCCGAGAAGTGGTCGGCGTGGGTGTGGGTATCGATCAGGTAGCGGATGCGCAAGCCGTCACGGGCGGCGAGCGCAATGTAGTGGTCGATCTGGGTGATTTCCGGATCGATCAGCGCGGCTCCACTGGTCTCGCTGCAGCCGATCAGGTAGGACTGGCAGCCGCCGGTGGCGACTTGTTCGAAGATCATCGTGCTCTCCTTGCTCGTCAGAAGACATCGCCGTACAGGCCGCCCCGGGCGAGCCACGAACGACCATTGTCGCCTCCCGGTCTGGCTGTGCGCAGCGATCGACGGCTCTTGTCCAGCAAATGACCGCACGCATGGGCGGATTATGCGGCCGTCCGGGACTTCTCTCAATCTGCCGGACGGCTCGCTCACCGTGCAGCACCGACCGGCAGCCGGCAGCGCCGGGGGCGTTCGTACCCGGCATGCCCCTATAGGGCGACAGCGGCATGACGGGTACCATGGTCGGCGCGTCCCATCGCGCTTGGTGGACAATCGGGAGAGAGTAGCCATGCCGTTCTGGCTGAAACACTATCGCCGCGATCTGCTGGCCGGCGACATCGCTGCCGGCGTCATCGTCGCCCTCATGCTGATTCCCCAGGGCATGGCCTATGCCCTGGTCGCCGGGCTGCCGCCGGTGGTCGGACTGTACGCGAGCATCCTGCCACCCATTGCCTACGCGGTCTTCGGCAGCAGCATGGTGCAGTCGGTGGGTCCGATGGCGATCACCTCGCTGATGACGGGCACCGCGCTGGCGGCGCTCGCACCGCCCGGCTCGCCTCTGAGCGTCGTTCTGGCCGGCCAGATGGCGCTGATCGCCGGCGTGGTGCTGTTCCTGAGCGGCATCTTCCGTCTCGGTTTCCTCGCCGGCTTCCTCAGCCGGCCGGTGATGAGCGGTTTCACCACCGGCGCGGCCCTGCTGATCACCGGCGGCCAGTTGGAGCCGCTGCTCGGCGGGCCGCCGACGGCAGTCCATCTGCCGAGTGCCATCATCGGCGTCAGTTCGCTGCTCACCTTGTGGGCGGCGAAGCAGTATCTGGCGAAGGTGCTGAGTGGTCTGGGGATGTCCACGCGCGTCGCCGAGACGCTGGCCAGACTGGCGCCGGTGGCGGTGCTGGTCGCGGCGACGGCAGCGGTCGTTACGCTGGGCCTGACGCCAGGCGGGGTGAAGGCGGTTGGCGAGATTCCCTCGGGGATACCCGGATTGGCCTTGAGCGTGTCGGCCGAACATTGGCGAGCCTTGCTGGTGCCCGGCGTGCTGATCGCCTTCATGATCTTTCTCTCCAGTCAGTCGGCGGCGCAATCGCTGGCGCTAAAGCGCGGCGAACGCATCAGCACCAACCGCGAGCTGCTGGGCCTCGGCGCCGCCAATCTGGCCAGCGCGCTATCCGGGGGCCTACCGGTGACCGGCAGCATTTCGCGGTCGGCGGTGAACTACTCGGCCGGTGCCAACACGCCCCTGGCCAGCGTGAGTTCGGCCGCCGTGGTCCTGATCATCCTGGTGGTGCCGACTGCCTGGGTGTCGCTGCTGCCGCTGCCGGCGCTGGCGGCAACGATCATCCTGGCCGTGCTCGGCATGGTCGACCTGACGACTCTGCGCGACGCCTGGCGCTATGATCGCGGCGATGCCGGAGCGCTGCTGGCCACCGTCGCCGGCGTGTTGCTGCTCGGCGTCGAAGAGGGCGTGATCCTCGGCGTCGTGCTGTCGCTGGCCACCCTGATCTGGCGCACCAGCCGGCCGCATATCGCCGTCATCGGCAGGATCCCGGGCAGCGAGCACTTCCGCAACGTCGAACGGCATGACGTGGAAACGCTGCCCGAGGTGCTGATGCTGCGCATCGACGCCGACCTGTATTTTGGCAATGTCGACGCCGTCGTCGATCGCCTCGAGAACCTGCTGAAGGCGCGCGCGACGCAGCGTCTGGCCACCGGCCACGTGGTGCTGGTCATGTCGGCGGTGAGCCTGATCGATACCACCGGTCTGTATGCGCTGACCGAGATCAACCGCAGCCTGCGGGCACAGGCGATCAAACTGCATCTGACCGAGGTCAAGGGCCCGGTGATGGACCGCCTGCAGCAGAGTGAGTTGCTCGGCAAGGAACTCAGCGGGCAGGTTTTCCTGAGCACCGTGCAGGCGTTTCGCTGCCTGGCTGAGCAGGTGTCACGGGCGGGCTGAACGGTGCGCGTCCGTTCTTCGGGAAAGCTCCTTGTGGTGCCGCTGGGTTTTCGAGACCTTGGCCGGTGGCCTCACACGCTGCTCGCGTGCCAGCGGTCATCGCGATCACGATCAGCCGCGACGCCAACGCCTGCCGCCTGATCGGGCGCCGGCATGAGCATCACGCGGATCTGGGCGCGGTCGTGGTTGGCTAAGGCTTCACGGTACTGCTTCGTCAATTGGTTCTTGCGGCTCGACACCTTGAGCCCCTCGAGCTAAAGATCTCGGTCGTCGAGTCTGGCGAGGATCCTCCCCTGAGCGGGGGCTCCTCCCTGACGTTGTGTCGTAAGCGCCGCGTAGCCGCTTGCAGCAGGGCAGGCCTGTGGCAATGCCGAGAGTCCACCGAGCATGCTGTTACGTTTGCATCGATAGCTGGGTGAGCATACAGTTCATGGTCCTGATCACCCGACCCCTCAGCCGTGCCTGCCACCGTCAGCTGTGCATCACTGCGCAGTGCCGTCTAGTCTGATGTCAGCGCGCGGTCCGCCGCTGTGGGAGATGCAGGACAGCGGATCGGACGCCATCGATCCGGAAGCGCAACCAATGCTCCCAACCTAACACGCGATTAGCATAAATTCAGGAACCCGCCGAGAAACCGGTTGCGCGCCGGGCGAGGACAAGGCAAAGTGGGTATCCCCTTGATACGGATGTAAAATTTTATATGCCGCGATCTTTATGTCAAC
>Ga0209792_1000988_pt1 | contig 15623 bp, 14 predicted proteins | sample EBPBio142005_DNA_FD_185860 | JGI IMG/M metagenome (GOLD analysis project Ga0209792, IMG submission 185860) | Wastewater treatment Type I Accumulibacter community from EBPR Bioreactor in Madison, WI, USA - Reactor 1_6/14/2005_ DNA (SPAdes)... | ecosystem: Engineered > Bioreactor > EBPR >... | reverse complement strand
ACGACCTTGCGCGGCAATCCACCCAGAAAAAGTCGACGCGAGGCTGCCGGCCAGGACGGCAGGCCGGAAATCAGAACATCGTTGCCAGCACGCGATCCGGCGGCTTGTGGCCGTCGGCGAAGGTCTTGATGTTGATCAGCACCTTCTCGCCCATCTCGATGCGGCCTTCGAGCGTGGCCGAGCCCATGTGCGGCAGCAGCACGACGCGTTCGAGTTCGAGCAGCTTGGGGTTGACCTGCGGCTCGTGCTCATAGACGTCGAGGCCGGCGCCCGCCAGCTCGCCTGCCCTCAGCATGCGCACCATGGTGTTCTCGTCGATCACTTCGCCGCGCGCTGTGTTCACGATGATGGCCGTGGGCTTCATCAGCTTGAGGCGGCGCGCCGACAGGAGATGGAAGGTCGCCGGCGTGTGCGGGCAGTTCACCGAGACGATGTCCATGCGCGCCAGCATCTGGTCGAGGCTCTCCCAGTAGGTCGCCTCGAGTTCGCGCTCGATCTCGCCGTGGACGCGCTTGCGATTGTGATAGTGGATGGCGAGGCCGAAGCCGCGCGCGCGACGCGCCAGCGCCTGTCCGATGCGGCCCATGCCGACGATGCCCATGCGCTTGCCCTGGAGACGCGCGCCCAGCATCGAGGTCGGGCTCCAGCCGGCCCACTTGCCGTCACGCACCAGACGTTCGCCCTCGCCCATGCGTCGTGCGGTGGCCAGCACCAGCGCCATCGACATGTCGGCGGTATCTTCGGTCAGCACGCCCGGCGTGTTGGTGACGGTGATGCCGCGCTGCCGTGCCGTATCGAGATCGATGTGATCGACGCCGGTGCCGAACGAGGCGATCAGCTTCAGCTTCGGCCCGGCTTGGGAAAGCACGCGGCTGTCGATGCGGTCGGTCACCGTCGGCACCAGGACGTCGGCTGCCTTCACCGCCTCGACGAGCTGGGCGGCCGTGAGCGGCTTGTCGTCGGCGTTCAGTCGCGTCTCGAAAAGCTCCATCAGCCGGGTCTCGATGGCATCGGGCAGCTTCCGGGTGACGATCACCAGTGGCTTCTTGTTGGAACTGGACGGCATAGGCAGATGGGGGACCGTAGGCTTGCGCGGGATGAAGATACTGCCCGATTAACAATTCCTCGCACATTTTGTCCAGCAATCGACTTTCTCAGCCTGCGCGGCGGAAAAGCGCGCTTTTTCAGGTACTTGTCGCTCGATATGAAGATTTCGGGTATACAGACCTCGATGGGAAGTCGCTCGCCACTCCTGCTTTGCCTGCTATCCGTTGCCTTGGCAGGGGCCGGCACCCCTCTCCTTCCCACCGCAACGGCCTCTGCCCAGACCTCCAGCAAGCCGCTGGCCCTGCAGCGAAAGGGCTCGGGACTGCCCATTCCACGCTTCGCCTCGCTCAGATCCGACGAAGTCAATGTCCGGACCGGCCCCGGCACGCGCTACCCCGTCGATTGGGTGTTCAAGCGCAAGGCGATGCCGGTCGAAATCGTCGCAGAGTTCGAAAACTGGCGGAAAATCCGCGACTGGCAGGGCGCCAGCGGCTGGGTCCACCAGAGCCTGCTGACCGGCAAGCGCAGCTTCATCATCGCCAACAAGGCGACAAGCCTGCACAAGACGCCCGCTTCGTCGGCCGAGGTTGTTGCCAGGCTCGAACCCGAGGTGATGGGCGAAATCCGCTCCTGCGCCGGCGACTGGTGCCGCGTCAAAGTGTCTGGTGTCAGTGGCTGGATCGAACGGACCGGCATGTGGGGCGTCTACAAGTCGGAACCCATCAACTAGCTTGTCGCGCAACTGCAACGGCGCTGGCGGCCAGGCGTATCGGACCGTAGAACGAGCATCGCCGTGGCCCATGACGTAAGTTTCACCCGCGCCCACCACTTCGACCGCATGCCACCGTCGGCGATCCTGCTGACGACGACGCTGCATGTGCTGGTGGCTGTCGCGCTCTACTGGATTTCGCCGCTCCGGCTGGAGGACCCCTTCGAGGACGCCATCGAGATCACGATGGATGCGCCGCCGGAGCCACCGCCGCAGCCCCAGGCCGTACCCGCACCGGAACCGGCCCCGCCGCCCGCGCCGACACCGCCGCCTGCGGCGCCGACCCAGACGGCGGCCATCCAGCCGCCGCCCCAGCAACCGCCGCAACAGCAGCCCCAGCAACAGCCTCCCCAACAATCGAGAGCGCCGACGCAACGGCTCGGCCTGCCGCCGGTGGGCACGACGACCGATCCCAAGGCCAAACCGGGAACCGAGACGACCGCCGACAAGCCGGCGGAGGACCCGCCAGCGGCGAAGGAAGACCCCCGGCCCCAGCCGCAGGAGGCGACGGCAAAGCCCGAGCCACCGCCGGAAGAACCGCCCAAGCCGCTGGACAAGCCGCAGGAGGTCCAGCAGCAGGCGGCCGCTCAGCCGCAGCCGGAACCGCCCAAGCCGCTGGAGAAGCCTCAGGAGGCCCGACGGCAGACGGCCGCTCAGCCACGGCCGGAACCACCGGCGCCGCAACCCGCGCCGCAACCCCCGCCACCGACCCTGGAAGCGGCCCTGCCGCCGCTCGACGCGCCGCCTCCGCCCGTCACCGAGCGGGAGATTCCACGCCCGGCGCCCGCAGCGAAGCCTCCGGCGCCCCCGCCTCCCCAGCATCAGCCGCAGCAGGCGGCACGCCCCGCACCTGCGCCGCCACCTCCCCAGCATCAGCCGCAGCAGCGTCCGCCGCCGCAGCAGCAACAGGCCCTGCGGGCATCGCCCCTCAGCCCGTTGCCGCAGCCGCGCGCGCCGGCCGAACGCCAGGCGGCGGCCGAACCGGCGCCCACCTTCCGCAATCCCGCCGACAATTACGGCATCAAGCGCGCGCAGGAGCAGTATCTGTGGTCGGTCATGCGCCGCATCGCGCAGTTCCCCTACGTGCCCAAGAACACGAACACGATCCGTGAAGAGGGAACGGTGCTGACGCGTGTGACCATCGCGCGGGACGGACGGCTCATGAATGCCGTCATGGAGAAGTCGAGCGGCCTGGCCTCGCTCGATGCCGGCGTGATGGAGACGATCCGGAAGGCGTCCCCCTATCCGCCGCTGCCGAGCGACATTCCCGGCGCCAGCCATACATTCCTGTTGCCTGTAAGCTTCCGGTACAACGAGCAGCGCTGAGCCGGCTGCACGGCGGGGCTGCCGTTCCGGCTGGCCCCCGCTCCGCACGGGTCGTAGAACAAGCGGTGCCGTGACCCACGACAGCATCCTTCCCTCGCCCGGCGGGGCGTTGACCAGTGGCGTGTCGCAATCCGGGCGCATGTCCCCGGCCGCGCTCGCTCTGGCGATCGGGTTGCATGTCGCGGTGGTGGCAGCGCTGTGGTGGATCTCGCCGCTGCATTCGGACGATCACGCCGAAACGCCGATCATGGTTTCGGTCGAACCGGAGCCGCTCGGCGGATCGAGCGCAGGCGCGCAGGAAGGCGCGGCCTCGGCAGGGGGCGCCCCGGCATCCAGTGCCCCGACATCCACCCCCGCGACGGAAACGGCCGCGGCGCCAACGCCGCCTGAAACGACGCCGACGCCCCCCCAGCCGGCCCCGGCCGAACCGCAACGGGAGCCGCCGCCGCCTCAGCAACCTCCGCAGCAGGCAGCCGCACAAGCAGCGGAGCCGTCGCCCCCCGCCGAAGCCGATCCGCAGACGACCTGGCAGACCGACGCGTCGGCGTGGAAACCGGAGGTGACTTTCGAGGAGACACTGCCGCCACCGGAGGCACCGCCGCCGCCGACCTCGCGCGACATTCCAAAGCCGCAACGCGCCGCGCCGCCCCCACGGCCCGTGCAGCGCGCGCAGACACCGCCCAAACCGCGACCGGCAGCACCGCCGCCTGCAGCTTCTTCCTCGTCGTCGCTGGGCGAGCAGCAATCGACCGCCAGCCTGTTGTCATCCTCGGCGCCGGGAGCCTCGAATTCGGACCTGGCGGCCGGACATGGCGGACTGCGCAACGACTATCTCTCGCGAGTCTTCCGGCACATCGAGCCGCACCGTGTCTATCCCGCCAGCGCGCGGGAGAACCGTCAGTCCGGCCGCGTGGTGACGCGGGTCACGATCAATCGCAGCGGCCAGCTCGTCGATGCCCGGGTCGAGCGGTCGAGCGGCTGGCCCGTCATCGATGCCGCCGAACTGGCCGCCATCCGCCGCGCCATGCCGCTGCCGCCGGTGCCGAACGGCATGCCCGGCGACCCGATCGTGCTGATCCTGCCGATGAACTACGGGATGCGGTGAGCGCCCGGGATCAGGCGAAGTCGGCGGACAGGGCCTGACGAACGGCCGTCGGCATGACCGCCATGTGGCCGTAGCTGGGATGGTCGAAGCCGACCACGACGTCGCCCTCGCCGCTCTTGAAGGCCGCGATCTCGGCAGCGGTGAAGGGAAAGCGGATGAACTGCACGGCCGAGGCCTTGCCGTCCTCGCGCGAGCGCTCCTGATCGTCTTCCGCCACGCCGCGCACCGTCGCGCCGTTGATGCGGATGAACGCGTGCTGCTCGACGCCGCCCAGCGTGGCGAGGACGCGCGCCCGGCGTAGCGGATCGTCGATCTCGAACATCACCGTCGCAACGAGTTCGCTGCCCTGCGGGATCAGCGGGTTGTAGGCCGCGAGTTCGTCGACGAGCTGTTCGGCGCCGCCCTTCTCGATGAAGAGCATCTCGTGCACCTGGTGCAGCATCGTGTCGTAGGACTCGAAGTAGAAGGTCGCGAACGGCCCGACCTCAAGCCGGCGGCTCTTCTTGATCTCGGCGATCCGCTTGCGGCGCTCGGCTCGCTGACCGACATACTCCGCCAGCGGGACGATCATCGAGGCATCGATCTTGCGCGGAGTCATGCTTCCTGCCTTTCGATACCGTAGGCGCGCGCCAGCAGCTCGATCGGATGATCGGCACGCGAGGGTTTGGGCTTCTGTTCGCCCGCCGTCATTTCCATCACCTGCATCAGATGATCGGCGGCCAGCGGGCATTCCGAGGCGACGAAACTGGTGTCGTTCTTCAGTGCAGCCTGCGCCGCGGGCTTGCCGACCTTCACCGCCGTCTCGAAGTTCTCGGTGCGCGCGCCCCAGATGCCGCCATGGCCGCTGCAGCGTTCGATCACCGCCACCCGCGTCTTGGGAATGAGGCGCAGCATCTCGGCAGCCTTGGCGCCCATGTTCTGCGCCCGCGCATGGCAGGCGAGATGGACGCTGACACCCCCTTCCAGCGGTTCGAGACCCGGCGCCAAGCCGTTCGTCTTGGCGATGTCGACGACGTATTCGGAGAGGTCGAAGGTCGCATTGCTCAACCGCTCGATGGCGGGATCCTCGGGGCAGATCAGCGGCCATTCGAACTTCAGCATCAGCGCGCAGGACGGCGTCAGCGCGACGATGTCGTAACCTTTGTCGACCCACGGCAGCAGCTCGGCCGAAACCTTGTGGGCCGCTGCAGCGACCGATTCGATGTCGCCCAGTTCGAGCTTGGGCATGCCGCAGCAGGCGGGATGCACGACCTCGGTCTCGACCCCGTTCTTCGCCAGCACCGCACGCGCGGCGGCACCGATATCGGTGTTGTTGAAGTTCACGAAGCAGGTGGCGTAGAGCACGGCCTTGCGCTTGCCGAACGCGGGCGCGGCGTCGTTCAGTTCGGCGCCTTCGCGACGCGCCCGGATCTCGAAGGTTTCCCCGGCATAGCGCGGCAGGCGCGCGCCGTGATGGATGCCGGCAAACTTCTCGAGAGCCTTGCGGGCGGTCGTGTTGTGCTCGTCGGTCGTCCAGTTCGCCGCGGCGGCGGCGAAGTTGCCGAGGCGGCCCATGCGATCGGTGTCGGCGAGCTGTTGCGCCACGAAGTCCACGCCCTTCTTTCGCGCCTGCACGGCGCGATGGCGCAGCATGAGATGCGGGAAATCGAGCGCCCACTCGTGCGGCGGCACGTAGGGGCACTTGGTCATGAAGCACATGTCGCAGAGCGTGCAGGCTTCCTCGACCTGCGCGTAATCCTCCTTCTTCACGCCGTCGAGTTCGCCGGTCGGGCCGTTGTCGATCAGGTCGAAGAGGCGCGGGAAGGAATCGCAGAGATTGAAGCAGCGGCGGCAGCCGTGGCAGATGTCGAAAACGCGCTCCATTTCCTTTTCGAGCGCCTTCTCGTCCCAGAACCAGGGGTTCTGCCAATCGAGAGCGTGTCGGATCGGGGCTTCGAGACTGCCTTCGCGCATGGTGTAAAGCTCTGCTGCCTGCGGGTAGTGGAACGTTCCGTAAAAGCGGGAAGAAAAAGGGGACCCGCGCGGGGTCCCCTTGCAGGAGCCCGAGGGGCTCAGGCCATCGTGTCGAGCGCCTTCTGGAAGCGACCGGCGTGGCTCTTCTCGGCCTTCGCCAGCGTCTCGAACCAGTCGGCGATTTCACCGAAGCCCTCTTCGCGCGCGGTGCGCGCCATACCCGGGTACATGTCGGTGTACTCGTGCGTCTCGCCCGCGATCGCGGCCTTCAGGTTGGCCGAGGTCTCGCCGATCGGCAGGCCGGTCGCCGGATCGCCGACAGCTTCGAGGAATTCGAGATGGCCGTGCGCGTGGCCGGTTTCGCCTTCGGCAGTCGAACGGAATACGACCGCAACGTCGTTGTGACCTTCCACATCGGCCTTCTGAGCGAAATAGAGGTAACGGCGGTTTGCCTGGCTCTCGCCTGCGAACGCGGCCTTCAGATTGTCTTCGGTCTTGGATCCCTTGAGGTTCGCCATGGTCTTCCTCCTATGTGATCGGCCCATCCGCCAATCTCATCGGGGATTTAGGATTTCGGTGGCGACAACGTCAAGCAGATTAGAACTGTTCTAAAAGATGCAAACGATTCGCAAGCCTCACGGCGCGAATGCGCGCTCAGCGGCGGACGCGGACGATCACGTCGACGCGCGAGAGGTGCGTGCCTTTGGGCGGCGTCGGCAAACCGGCGATGGTCACCTTCTCCGACGGGAAATCGTGCAACTCACCATCCGGTTCGATGAAGAAGTGATGGTGATGGCCAGTGTTGGTATCGAAATAGGACCGCCCGGGCGCCACCACCACCTCGCGCAGCAGGCCGGCCTCGCGAAACTGATTCAGTGCATTGTAGACGGTGGCCAGGGATACCGGCATGCGGGTCGCCTTGACCTCGGCATGCAGGCTCTCTGCGGTAACATGCCGATGGCCGGCCTCGAAAAGCACGCGCGCCAGCGCGACCCGCTGCTTGGTCGGGCGCAGACCGGCCGCCCGGAGGCGGGTGGGAAAATCGAGGCTATTGCCGGGCATCGTCGCAATCATATGTAAGCAGGAGAAAAGGACAAGAAAAGGGCTGTCGTTTGCCCTTTTTGCCCCTAAGACAAGGTGGGAGGGGCGTTTTGGGGTGGTTTGCGCCGGACGTCCGGCATCCTTATTCTGCCGCCCGACGCCCGCGTGGGGCGGCCGCAGGACGGTAAAAGTGAGCGAGCAGAAGAACAGTTATACCTTCGAAGACCTGATCGAGTGCGCCAAGGGCGATCTCTTCGGCCCGGGCAATGCCCAGCTGCCGCTGCCGCCGATGCTGATGTTCGACCGCATCGTCAAGATCGACGACAAGGGCGGTCTGTACGGCAAGGGCGAGATCGTGGCCGAACTCGACGTCAAGCCCGACCTCTGGTTCTTCGCCTGCCATTTCAAGGGCGATCCGGTGATGCCGGGGTGCCTCGGCCTCGATGCGCTGTGGCAGATGCTGGGGTTTTTCCTCGGCTGGATGAAGGCGCCGGGCCGCGGCCGGGCGCTGGGCGTCGGCGAGGTCAAGTTCACGGGCATGATCGTGCCAACCGTTCGCAAGCTCACCTATCACGTTCATCTCAAGCGCGTGATCCTGCGCAAGCTGGTCCTGGGCATCGGCGACGGTTTCGTCCATGCCGACGGCGAGCAGGTCTTCGAAGTGAGCGGCCTGAAAGTGGGTCTCTTCCAGGACGCGGCGCCGGCCGCGGCGGCCGGCTGATGAAGCGCGTCGTCGTCACCGGCCTCGGCATCGTCTCCCCGATCGGCAACAATGCCGCCGAGGTGACGACCTCGTTGAGGGACGGAAAGTCGGGCATCGAATTCGTCCCGCAGTACAAGGAACTGGGCTTCCGCAGCCAGGTCGCCGGCACGCTCAAGCTGAATATCGACGAGCTGGTCGACCGGCGCCTCATGCGCTTCATGGGCAACGGAGCCGCCTACGCTTACCTCGCCATGAAGGAAGCGATCGCGGATGCGGGCCTCGGCGAGGCCGAGATTTCCAACGAACGGACCGGCCTGGTGGCCGGCTCGGGCGGCCCGACCACCGGCGCCATCGTGCAGTCGGCGCTGATCGCCAAGGAGAAGGGCCCCAAGCGGGTCGGCCCGTTCCAGGTGCCCCGCGCCATGTCGAGCACCGTCTCGGCGAACCTGGCGACGGCCTACAAGATCAAGGGACTCAGCTACTCGATCAGCTCAGCCTGCTCGACCTCGGCGCACTGTATCGGCAACGCCGTGGAATGCATCCAGCTCGGCAAAGCCGACCGCATGTTCGCGGGCGGTGGCGAGGAACTCGACTGGACCCTGTCGGTCCTGTTCGACGCCATGGGCGCCATGTCGGGGAAATACAACGACACGCCGCAGCGGGCGAGCCGCGCCTACGACAAGGACCGCGACGGCTTCGTCATTGCCGGCGGCGGCGGCATCCTCGTGTTGGAGGAACTCGAAGTCGCCAAGGCGCGCGGCGCCAAGATCTACGCCGAGGTGATCGGCTACGGCGCGACCTCGGACGGCGCCGATATGGTGGCGCCCTCGGGCGAAGGCGCGCTGCGCTGCATGCGCCTGGCGCTCCAAGGCTTCGGCGACGGGGCCCGGCGCAACCTGCCGGTCGACTACATCAACACGCACGGTACTTCGACGCCGGTCGGCGACATCACCGAACTCGACGCGATCCGCAAGGTGTTCGGCGACAAGCTGCCCACCGTCAGCTCGACCAAGTCGCTGACAGGCCACAGCCAGGGCGCAACGGGCGCGCACGAAGCGATCTATTCGCTGCTGATGATGAAGGAAGACTTCATCGCCGCATCGGCCAACATCGAGAACCTCGACCCCGGCGCGGAAGGCTATCCGATCGCCCGCGAGCGCATCGACAAGGCCGGCCTGCAAACCGTCCTGTCGAACAGCTTCGGCTTCGGCGGCACCAACGCCTGCCTCCTCTTCTCCCGCTACGATCACTGAGTAGGATCGATGTCCACCGAAAGGACCTTTTCCGCCGCGCCCGACGCCTCGGGCAGCGGTGCGGCAGCGACTCCTGCAGGCACCGCCAAGCCGGCGACGCTGCCCGACGTTCCCAAGCTGATGGCCGGCAAGCGCGGTCTGATCATGGGCGTCGCCAACGACCGTTCGATCGCCTGGGGCATCGCGCAGTCGCTCCATGCCGCCGGCGCCGAGCTTGCCTTCACCTATCAGGGTGCGGCTTTCGGCAAGCGCGTGCTGCCCATGGTGCAGAAGCTCGGTTCGACCGTCGTCGTGGAGGCCGATGTCGAGGACGAGGCGAGCCTCGACCGGCTGTTCGAGACGCTGAAGAAGGAATGGGGCCGGCTCGACTTCGTGGTCCACGCCATCGCCTTCTCCGACAAGGAGGAGCTGAAGGGCCGCTACGTCGATACGACCAAGGCCAACTTCCAGCGTAGCCTCACCATCTCCTGCTACTCCTTCACCGAGATCGCGCGGCGCGCCCTGCCGCTGATGAACGAAGGCGGCAGCCTGATCACGCTGACCTACGAGGGCGCCACGCGGGTGATGCCGTCCTACAACGTGATGGGCGTGGCCAAGGCGGCACTCGAAGCCAGCGTGCGCTATCTCGCGGCCGATCTCGGCCCGCAGGGCGTGCGGGTGAATGCCCTTTCCGCCGGCCCGATGCGTACGCTCGCGGGTGCGGTGATCGGCGGCGCCCGCTACGTCTATCGCGTCTCGCGCGAGGCCTCGCCGCTGCGCCGCAATGTCGAGCTTTCCGACGTGGGCGGCGCGGCGCTCTACCTGCTCTCGGACCTGAGCGCGGGCGTCACCGGCACGGTGCATTTCGTCGATTCGGGCTACCACGTCATCGGCCTGCCGCACGACGGCAGCGTGACGCCCGGCAGCGAGTAACAAGCCGCGGACCGGCGGCGGCGCAGCGCGATAGCGTATCCCTCAAACAAAAACGGCGGCCTTTCGGCCGCCGTTTCCGTTTCGATGCGACGAACTACTCGCCGGCGGCGGGCGCGGCCGGAGCCGGAGCCTCTTCGCGCGGCTTGTTCGTGATGTCCTCGCCCGTCTCCTGGTCGACGACCTTCATGCTGAGGCGGACCTTGCCGCGATCGTCGACGCCCAGGACCTTGACCTTGACCTGGTCGCCTTCCTTGACGATGTCGGTGACCTTGGCGACGCGGCGCGGCGCCAGCTCCGAGATGTGAACGAGGCCGTCGCGGGCGCCCAGGAAGTTCACGAAGGCGCCGAACTCGACGGTCTTCACGACCTTGCCGTTGTAGATCACGCCCACTTCCGGCTCGGCCACGATGCCCTTGATCCAGTCGATCGCGGCCTGGCCCTGCTTGGCGTCGACCGCGGCGACCTTGATCGTGCCGTCGTCCTCGATGTCGATCTTGGTGCCGGTCGTCTCGGTGATCTCGCGGATCACCTTGCCGCCGGTGCCGATCACTTCGCGGATCTTGTCCTTCGGAATGGTGAACTGCGTGATGCGCGGCGCGTTCTGGCTGACGCTCTCGCGGGCGCCGCCCAGACCCTTGGCCATTTCGCCCAGGATGTGGATGCGACCGTCCTTCGCCTGGCCCAGCGCCACCTTCATGATCTCCTCGGTGATCGAGGTGATCTTGATGTCCATCTGCAGCGAGGTGATGCCCTTCTCGGTGCCGGCCACCTTGAAGTCCATGTCGCCGAGGTGATCTTCGTCGCCCAGGATGTCCGTCAGGACGGCGAAGCGCTCGCCTTCCTTGATCAGGCCCATGGCGATGCCGGCCACCGGACGCTCCATCGGCACGCCGGCGTCCATCAGCGACAGCGAGCCGCCGCACACCGAGGCCATCGACGAGGAGCCGTTGCTCTCGGTGATCTCCGACACGATGCGGATCGTGTACGGGAACTTGTCCTTGCCGGGCAGCATCGGACGGATCGCGCGCCAGGCGAGCTTGCCGTGGCCGATCTCGCGGCGGCCGGGCGAGCCCATGCGGCGCACTTCACCCACCGAGTACGGCGGGAAGTTGTAGTGCAGCATGAAGTTTTCGCGGTACTCGCCTTCGAGCGCGTCGATGATCTGCTCGTCCTGGCCGGTGCCCAGCGTGGCCACCACCAGCGCCTGCGTCTCGCCGCGGGTGAACAGCGACGAACCGTGGGCGCGCGGCAGCACGCCGACTTCCGCCACGATCGGACGGACCGTCTTGGTGTCGCGGCCGTCGATGCGCTTGCCGGTGTCGAGGATGGCAGTCCGCACCACGTCGGCTTCGAGGTTGCCGAACTGCTCGCCGAAGGCGGCAAGCGCCTCGTCGTTGCCTTCGAACAGCTTCTTGGCCTCGGTCTTCACGGCGCCGATCTTGGCCTGGCGCGCCTGCTTCTGGGTCTCGGCGAAGGCCTCCACCAGCTTAGCCCGCATCTCGGCCTTCAGCTTCTCGGCCACGGCCTTGGACACTTCCGACGGATCGGTGAGCGGCAGCGGCTCCTTGGCGCAATGCTCGGCGAGCTGGATGATCGCATCGATCACCGGCTGGAACGAGCGATGGGCTTCCATGACGGCGCCCAGCATGACCTCTTCGGAAAGCTCCTTGGCTTCCGACTCGACCATCAGCACGCCTTCCTTGGTGCCCGCGACCACGAGGTCGAGCGCGCTCGCCTCGGTCTGCTCCAGGGTCGGGTTCACGACGAACTTGCCGTCGAGATAGCCGACGCGCGCCGCACCGATCGGTCCCATGAAGGGCACGCCCGAGATGGTGAGCGCCGCCGACGTGGCGACCATCGCCAGGATGTCGGGATCGTTCTCCATGTCGTGCGCGAGCGTCGTCACGACGACCAGCGTCTCGTTGCGGTAGCTCTCGTGGAACAGCGGACGGATCGGACGGTCGATCAGGCGCGAGGTCAGGATTTCCTTCTCGCTGGGACGGCCCTCACGCTTGAAGAAGCCGCCGGGGATCTTGCCCGCCGCGAAAGCCTTCTCCTGGTAGTTCACGGTCAGCGGGAAGAAGTCGAGGCCGGGCTTCGGCTTCTTCTCGAACACGACGGCGGCCAGCACGGTGGTGCCGCCGTAGGTCGCCATCACGGCGCCATCGGCCTGACGCGCGATCTTGCCGGTCTCGAGCACGAGCTTGCGCCCGGCCCAGTCGATCTCTTTGCGAAAAACTTCGAACATCTCATTCATCCTTTCCATCACGGCCGTTCGCCCCCGTTTGGCAACGACCGCCCGCCGACGCCCTTGCGCCGGCAGGACCGAGACAGGCCTTTGCTCTCGCCCCTGCCTTCCCGGTTACTGCGATGCCGCGTCAGCCGGCCGAACTCACGGGGACCGAACGACGCGACGCGAAAAGGCCCCGCCCCATCTTTGAAAGAAGGGAGCGGGGCCTGAGGTTCAACGCCGGAGACCCAGGCGCTCGATCAACGTGTCGTAGCGCTTGTTGTCTTTGGCCTTGAGGTAGTCGAGCAGACGCCGGCGCTGGCCGACGAGCTTCAGCAGACCACGACGCGAATGGTGATCCTTCGCATGGCCCTTGAAGTGCTCGGTAAGGTTGGAAATGCGCTCGCTAAGGATCGCGACCTGGACTTCCGGCGAGCCGGTGTCGCCTTCGGCCTGAGCATAATTCTTGATCAGCTCCGCCTTGCGCGCGGCTGTAATCGACATCGGTCATCTCCATAGTCTTAAAGGTTGAACACGCGCACCGGCTGGAGAGCGGCGCCGTCCGAACGGACCAGCGCCACGAGCCTGTCGCCGTGCTCGGCGCGAACCAGAGCGCCGGACGGCGGTGCGTCCCGGGTCAAGAGCACCGGCTGGCCTTGGCGCAGCCGGTCCGCTTGGGCTTCCGTCACAGCCAGCGCCGGGATGTCGTCCAGCGCGGTTGCAACGGGCGCCAAGGCCCCGAAGAGCGCGGGAATATGCCCGAGGGCCTCCAGTTTGGAAAGCGAAATGGCCGCGGCCTCCGTGAAGGGTCCGGCGACGGTCCGACGCAGCATCGACAGGTGTCCGACGGTGCCCAAAGCGACGGCGAGATCGCGTCCGAGGGACCGGATATAGGTGCCCTTGCCGCAGCCGACCGCAAAATCTGCGTGATCCCTGTCTGGCCGACCGACGAACTCCAGGCGTTCGATCAGGACACGGCGCGGCTTCAGCTCGACGGCCTCGCCCGCCCGGGCCAGGTCATAGGCGCGCCGGCCGTCGACCTTGAGGGCCGAGAAGACCGGCGGCATCTGCTCGATCTCGCCCGTAAAGGCCGGCAGCGCCGCCACAATTGCGGCATCCTCCGGCCGGGCCTCGCTCGTGGCCGTAACTTCCCCTTCGCGATCTTCCGTCGAGCGCGCCTCGCCGAACCGGAGCGTGAATCGGTACTCCTTGCGACCATCCATCACGAACGGGACGGTCTTGGTCGCCTCGCCGAGCGCGATGGGCAGCACGCCGCTGGCCAGCGGATCGAGCGTGCCGCCATGACCGGCCTTCTGCGCCCCGAACAGCCGGCGCACGCGACCGACCGCCGGAGTCGAGCCCAGACCTTCCGGCTTATCCAGCACAACCCATCCATCGACCTTGTCGCCTTTTCGCCTGCGCGCCATCCCTCGACCCCGCTTGAGGAGCGCTCGTTTAAGCCGACTAGTCGTTGCGCGCCAGCCGCCGCTTCAGGCAGGCTGCAGGCATGACATCAGGGCTACGGTCGGATCGTGTCCGGCAATCCACGCTTTTCGGACTATTCTTTCTTTCGGGTGCTGCAGCCCTGATCTACCAGACCGCCTGGCATCGACTGCTGGGCCTGTTCGCGGGCGCCGACACGATCGCCGCCGCCCTGGTGGTCGGCGCCTTTCTGCTGGGCCTCGGCATCGGCAGTCTCGCGGCCGGTCTCTACGCCGACCGGCTGTCGCGGCGCGGCGCGCTGCTCGCCTTCGCGCTCTGCGAGGTGGGCATCGCCGTCTTCGCCGTGTTGAGCCCATGGCTCTACTACGATGTCATCTATCGCGAACTCCTGCCGCTGTCGGCCTCGCGCGGCGTGATCTTCGGCATCGTCTTCGCCGGCCTGCTGTGGCCGACCTTCCTGATGGGCTGTTCCCTGCCCTTTCTCTCCAAGGCCGTGGTCAGCCAGATCGCCGGGTCGGCCAAGCTGATCGGCTGGCTCTACGGGCTCAACACGCTGGGCGCCGGCATCGGCGCCTTTCTGGGGGGCTGGTTCCTGATCGGCACCCTGGGCTTCGACAAGGCGATCTATCTGGCGGCGGCACTCAACCTCGTCGTTGCCGCCGGCGGCCTTCTGCTGGCACGCGGCCTCGACATGCAAGGCGGCGCGCCGCCGGTCGCACCTGTGGGAGTGGCCGAGATCGGCCGCGACGGTATCGTGTGGCGCTGGTCGCTGCTGGTCTTCATCAGCGGCTTCCTGATCGTTGCCCTGCAGATCGTCTGGTATCGCCTGATCGGCGTGCTGCTGCAGTCGAACGGCTACAGCTTCTCGCTCGTGCTCACCGTGTTCCTGCTCGGCGACGCCGCGGGCCTCCTGGTCGGCGCGCGCACGATCGATCGCATTTCCGATCCTCGGCGCTTCTTCTTCCTGATGCAGGGCGTGGCGACGGCGCTGGCCTTGGCCGGCGCCTGGTTCGTCTACCTTGCCATCGGTACGGGTCTGCTGCCCTCGACCTTCGTCGATCGCGACATCATGAGCGGGCGTGCCGACGACATTGCGCTGATCGTCCTGCTGGTCGCCGTCGTCGTGTTGCCGGCGTCCTTCATCATGGGCTTTTCCTTCCCGGTGGTGCAGAAGGCCGTACAGCGCGACCTCGACCGGCTGGGCAGTCGCGTCGGCCTGGTGCAGCTCGCCAACATCGTGGGCAACAGCATGGGCAGCCTGGTCGCCGGCCTGCTGCTGCTCGACCTGGCAGGCACCGCCGGCACCTTGAAGCTCCTGGTGGCGATCGGACTTGCCTTCGCCGTTCTGCAACTCGCCGGCCCGCGGGCGACGCGCTGGGCCTATCTGCCGGCCGCGGTACTGGTGGCCGGCCTGCTGTTCTTTCCGGGAGGCGACGCCTTCTGGCGGCGCTTGCACGGGCTCACGACCGAAACGGCCATCGTCGCAGAGGACAAGACCGGCCTCAGCCTGCTCAAGATGTCGGACCGCGAGAACGGCCGGCTCTACATCCAGGGCCATTCGCAAAGCCGCCTGGCCTTCGACACGGTGCACGCCTTCCTGGGCGCCATCGGCCCGCTGGTCCACGAAGCGCCCAAGCGCGTGCTGGTGATCGGCTCGGGCACCGGCGGCACGCCCTATGCGGCCGGCCTGCATCCCGTGACCGAGAGGATCCGCGTCGTCGAAATCGTGGCGCCGGTCATCGAGACGCTGCGCCGCTACCTGACGCAAGGCGGCCGCTCGGGCGTCGACGAACTGCTGGCCGGCAAGCGCTTCGAGATCCTCGTCGCCGACGGCCGGCATG
>Ga0209792_1000985_pt1 | contig 15665 bp, 14 predicted proteins | sample EBPBio142005_DNA_FD_185860 | JGI IMG/M metagenome (GOLD analysis project Ga0209792, IMG submission 185860) | Wastewater treatment Type I Accumulibacter community from EBPR Bioreactor in Madison, WI, USA - Reactor 1_6/14/2005_ DNA (SPAdes)... | ecosystem: Engineered > Bioreactor > EBPR >... | reverse complement strand
CGCAGCCGAGGGGCCTCCGGCGCTGCTCCGCCATCGTGATGGATTTCCTCGACGAGGACGGAAATCTTGCGGATCGGAAAATCAGGCATGAAGTATCTCCTTCATTCTGGCTTGCCCGGACGGTCTCGAGAGCGGCGCGGGGACAGCGCCGACCACCGTCGCCTGTCCTGCGAGAAACAACGCAGCGCCATGGATCAAGCTACGACGCATCAGGCTTTCAGCAATGGCGACACCGCGGGCCAGCGCCTCGGCGATCTCGCCGTCTGACAACAACCCTACGCCGGTCGTGACCAGTCGATCGCCGAGATCGCTGTCCGGCTGAAGTACATTCGCCGGCTGGCGCTCGATCGCCAGATGGTCCGGAAGATCGACCGCATTGGCGATGATCGTCGCGGCCGCATCCGCCGCAGCGCCATTCGCGGCCAGCACCGTCACCGCGTCTGCGATGCCGAGCGAGAACGACCGCCCGCGCCAACCGCTCGTGGCGATGCCGTGTATCGGATCGTGATGATGAATCGTCAGCCGGTCGTCAAAGCCGTTGCCGGTGCCGCCCACTGCCAGCGTCAGGCTTTCGCCGGGCGCAATATGCAGCGCGATGTCACCACCGTCGTTGACATAGGCCTTCGCGAGCTTCCGCCCCTTCACCATCGCAGCCAGTATCTCGTCCGCCACCGCTCCGGCGACCGCCGCCATCGGCGTGATGAATTGTTCCGTATACGGAACAACCGCTTGGAACATGCGGCGGGCGGTAAGACCGGTGAGGATCGGCGGGGCAGTACCCCCACCCCGTACCCCTCCCCTCAAGGGGGAGGGGGGCGCCAACGTTGCAGTTACCCCCTCCCCCTTGAGGGGAGGGGTACGGGGTGGGGGTATGATAGAAACGGGCAAACGGAGAACGCCCAACTCCGCCACCAGCTCCGTCAAAATCGTCTCGAATCGGGCCGCCGCTTGTCCGTAGGCGAGGCGCACTTCGCCGGCCTCGCCCCAAGCCTCCACGATCAGGTCGATCGGACCGTGGTTCATATGCAGCCGGCGACCATCCGGCAGCCAGGATATTTGCGGGCCGGTCATTCGCCGCCTCGCTGCAATTGCCTGAGCGGCGGCCAGGGATTGCCGGCCGGCGCGGCCGTTTCGCTGCGCGGATTGTGATACTCCCCGCCGCGCGCCAGCACGTCCTCCACCGAGCGGATCTCCGACATATAACCGCCCAGCCGTTCGTAGTGATCGCGGCGCAGGGTGAACTCGATCGGCGCGACCAGCGCCGGCGTCGGCACATAGCCGAACGCATTGTCCGGCAGGCGCATGACGTCGACCATCAGCGTGATGCCGCCGCCCGGCCAGACATAGACCGGCGCGCCGCCGCAGGTCACATAGGTGTCGAGCCGGTGCACCGAGCGCGTCAGGTTGACCGGGTTTTCCGTTACTCCGGCGCGAAGACTTCCGCCCGCGCCGCCAACGAACAACACCGAACACAAAGCCGGCTCACAATTGTCCTCGATCAGTTCGACCGATTTGCGCAGCCGTTCGGGAAAAGGCTTCAGCGCGGGCTTCAGATTCTCGTCGAGTTCGTAATAGGCGAACTGCTCTCCGGTGGTCGACACCATCAATAGCGACAGGCCCGGCCGCGCGCCCTTTTTCGGGTTCCAATCCTCTAGAATTTCGAGCGGGTCGGTGATCGCGGTGCCGCCCCAGCCCAGTCCCGGCTCCGAAACCTTGAAATAGCGCCCCGGCGTCGAGCGGCGACCATTGATGCGGATACCCGTGTCCTCCCAGCCCAGCACCTTGCCCGCCTGGTGTTCGGAGACGACGCCGGTGATGTGGTCGTCCACTACCACGACCTCGTCCACCAGACCGCGCCATTGCGAGGCGAACATGCCGATCGTCGCCGAGCCACAGCCGACACGCATGCGCAATTCTTCCTTGCCGCCGATGATCGGCGGCTTGCCCGCCTGCACCACAAGCGTCTCACCTCCGTCGATCGCCAGTTCCACCGCCTGCTTGTTGACCAGCGCGAGCAGCGTGTCGCAGGTCACCCGGCCTTCCGCCTTCGAGCCGCCGGTCAGGTGGTGCACGCCGCCGAGCGACAGCATCTGCGAGCCATATTCGCCGGTCGTCACATGGCCGACCGCCTCGCCCTTCGCCCGCACCGTCGCCTGCTCCGGCCCGACGAAACGGTCAGTGTCGATTTTGATCTTCACCCCGCAATAGGAGAAGATGCCCTCGGTGACGACCGTGACGAGATCGACGCCCTCGACCTCCTGACTGACGATGAATGGCGCCGGCTTGTAGTCGGGATAGGTCGTGCCCGCGCCGATGGCGGTGACGAAACGCCGGCCCGTATTGACGGGATTGCCGGACCAGTTCTCGCCCTTTTCGAAGGCGACCAGTGGCGCGCCCTGCTCCAGCGCATGATCGAGGATGGTCACAGGATCGCAGCGCACGATGCGGCCGCCGAAATTGCCGTAGCGGTCGCACGCGCCGGTGCGGCCTTCCGCGATGTAGCACATGACCGGACACGCATCGCAGCGCAGCTTTTCGCCCGCCTTTTTTTCTTCGGTGACATGTGTATCGAAGCGTTCGATCAGTTCGTTCATGGGATGCGGCCTTCCGACCTACACCCACCCCTTACCCCTCCCCTCAAGGGGGAGGGGGATTCTGCGACGTTGACGACCCCCTCCCCCTTGAGGGGAGGGGTAAGGGGTGGGGGTATGCAGGCGACGCAGTCAATCATTGCAACCTCACCGCCCTGATCGCCGCCAGCACGCGGCTCGGCGTCGCCGGCAACCTCGTCACCAGCACGCCCGTTGCATGGCGGATCGCATTCAGGATCGCCGGGGCGGTGGGGATCAGCACATGCTCGCCCAGCCCCTTGGCACCGAACGGGCCTTCGGCGTCCGGCACTTCGACAATCACGGTCTCGATCGGCGGCACGTCGCCGATGGTCGGGATCAGATAGTCGTGCAGATTCTCGGTGCGGCCGGGCACATATTCCTCCATCAGCGCCAGGCCGATGCCCTGCGCGATGCCGCCCTCGACTTGGCCCTCCACCAACAGCGGGTTGATGGCGCGGCCGACATCATGCGCGGCGGTGATCTTGATCAGCTTCACGGCGCCGAGCGCCATATCGACTTCCAGCTCAGCGAGCTGCGCGCCGTAACCGTAAACGGCGTAGGGATTGCCCTGCCCCTTGGCGTCCAGCTTCGTCGTCGGCGGATCGTAGCTCTCCTCCGCCGAGAATGCGTAGCCGAAACGGTCCGGTTCCATCGCGGCCAGATCGATCGCGCGGCGCGCGCTTCCTTCGCTCACCGCCAGCACAGCGCCGTCGAGAGACAATGCCGCGCCCTCGCCGACATTGGCCGCGCGCAGGATTTTCGCACGCAGCGCCAGCGCCGCCTTTTCCGCCGCCTTGCCGGTCACGAAGGTCTGGCGCGAGGCGGATGTCTTGCCGGCATCCGGCGTCAGCGCCGTATCGGCCCCAACCAGTGTAAACCGTTCGAGGGGCAGCCCGAGCGCATCGGCTGCGATCTGCGCGATCACGGTGTTCGAGCCTTGACCGATATCGATCGCGCCCTGATGCAGCACGACTGTCCCGTCGCGCGATATCCCGATCAGGATGGTGGACGGATTGGGCAGCGCGGTGTTGCCGCAGCCATACCAGCAGGACGCGATTCCAACCCCGCGTCGATATCGCCCCGCATTCCGGTTCGCCGCGTCCGCATCCGCCACAGCGCGGATCCAGTGCAGCCTTAGCGCCCTCAGGCAGGCCTCGATGCCGACGCCGGTCAGCCGCTGACCGGTCACGGTCGGCTGATCGTCGCGCAGGGCGTTCAGCATCCGGAATGCCAGCCGATCCATGCCAAGCTTTTCGGCCAGTTCGTCGTAGAGCGTCTCCTGCATGATCGTCGCCTGCGGCACGCCGAACCCCCGGAACGCGCCAGACACCGGACCGTTCGTATGGATCGCCCGGCCGGTCGCGCGATAGTTCGGCGTCAGATACGGCCCCGAGGCGTGCACCGGCACGCGGTTCGCCACCGTCGGCCCCCAGCTCGCATAGGCGCCGGTGTTGAAATCGCCGTCGAACACCATGCCAGTTACGCGCCCATCGGCCGAGGCGCCGATCGTCGCCGTCATCGACGCGGGATGGCGTTTCGTGGTCGAGGCCATCGACTCCTGCCGCGTATAGACCAGCCGCGCCGGCCGGCCCGTCTTCAGCGCTACCAGACCGATGAGCGGCTGCAAGGACACGTCGAGTTTCGACCCGAAGCCGCCGCCCGTCGCGGTCGGGATGATGCGGACGCGCTCGACCGGCAGGCCCAGCACGGCGGCGGTATCCTCGCGGTCGATCGCCGCGCTCTGCGTGCAGGCGCTGATGACGAGCGTGTCGCCATCCATCCAGGCCGATCCCGCCTCGGGCTCGATATAGGCGTGCTCCACATAGGATGTCTCGATCCGGCCGGAGACGGTCACGGCGGCGGCGGCGAGCGCCCCTTCCGGCTCGCCGCGCTCGACAAAACCCTGTGTCAGCACATTTCCCTTGCGCTCCGCATGGAGCAGCGTCGCGCCGTCGGCCTGCGCCTCGGCCGGATGCAGCATGTGAGGCAGCGGCGTCCACAGGATCGGGAAATCGGCAGCGTCGAGCGCCGCGATCGCGTCCGGCTCGCCGGCGATCAGCGCCACGGCCTCGCCGCGGAAACGCGCCGGGCTTTCCGCCAGCGCGGGCTGGTCGGCAAAAGCGGGTATGACGCCGAAGCGATTGCGCCCGCCGATGTCCTTTGCGGCAAACACCGCGACGATGCCCGGTCGGTCGCGCATGAAGGCGTCGAGGTCGCCGAACTCGAACGCCGCGTGCCAATGCGGCGAGCGGATCACGAGGACCGAGAGCGAATTGCCAAGCGTCTCATCCGCCCCGAATTTGTCGCGGCCGGTAACTTTGCGCACTCCATCAAGGCGCACCGGCGATGCGCCAACGGCGCGGCCGGTTGGGGGCAATTCAAACCCCGGAAGGTTTGCTGTCCCAAACCTCCACGCCTCCATCACCGCCTGTACGATCTTCCGATACCCCGTGCATCGGCACAGCACGCCGCCGAGGGCGTCCTGCGTCTCGGCCTCGGACGGTTTTGGAACCCGTCGCAGCAGCGCCGTCGCGGCCATCAGCAGGCCAGGCGTGCAGATGCCGCATTGCGCCGCGCCATGCGCCAGGAACGACTGTTGCAATGCAGACAAGGTGCCGTTCGCCAGACCCTCGACGGTCTCGACCGCCCTGCCCCCGGCGCTCGCCGCCGGCACCAGACAGGCGCAGACCGGTTCGCCGTCGACCAGCACCGTGCACGCGCCACAGTCGCCGGCGTCGCAGCCAACCTTCGTGCCCACGAGCCCAAGCTCGTCGCGCAGCACGGACGACAGTCTTGCCAATGGCGAAACGGCCACCGTCGCGGCCTCGCCATTGACCGAAAATCTGATCGGGCCGCTCATGCCACCCGCTCCAGCGGCGAAACGCCGGCGGCGGCAAGCAGCGCCTCGCCGATGATCTCGCGTGCGGCGGTACGGCGATAGTCCGCCGTGGCGCGCACATCGTCGATCGGCATGAGGCTCGCGACATGCGCGTCGCTCACGCTCGCCGGTCCCGCGTCCGCCGGCCGGCCGATCAGATCGCGCTCCAGTTCGGCCAGCCGTATCGCGACCGCCGAACACGCGCCGACCGCCACCGCCGCATCCGTGATCCGCCCGCCTTCCACGACCAGCCGCGCCGCAACCATGGCGATCGAGATCACGAGATAGCGCCGAGCGCCGAGCTTGCGGAACGCGCTCCGCCCGGCGATGGCATTTGCGGGAACATGGATCGCGACGACGAGTTCGTGCGGCAGGCGCGCCGTTTGCCGGTTCCCCAGGATGAAGTCGCCGAGCGGCAGCCGCCGCGCGCCCAGCGTCGAGACCAGTTCCACCTCGGCTTTAAGCGCCATCAGCGGCGGTGCGCCGTCGGCGGCCGGCGAGGCGTTACAGAGATTGCCGGCGACCGTGCCGGTGTTCTGGATCTGCACCGACCCGACCTCGCGGGCAGCCTGTTTCAACGCATCGAAGGCCGGCGGCAGGTCGGCGCGGATGACGTCGCTCCACGTGGTCCGCGCGCCGATCCGCACGCCATCCGACGTCGTCGCGACCCCGCGCAACTCGTCCAGCGCATTGATGTCGAGCACATGGTCGCGGATCGGCCGCGCGCCCTGCGCGGGGTAAAAGTCGGTGCCGCCGGCGAGGATACGCCAGCGCTCCGCCGCGAGGAGCGAGAGCGCCTCATCCAGCGTTTTCGGCTTGGCGTAGCGAACCAAACGACCTGCCTTCCGGGTGGGTCAAATTCATTCGTATACAAATGATATCCCACTGCCGGCCCTTGTCAAAGCCGGCGATGGCGGTTGACGAACCGACGCCGTTCGGGCGAGGTTCCGCGCCAGTCAGCAACGGAGCGGACAATGGCCGACCAGGCGCTCGTCGTCATCGACGTCCAGAACGATTTCTGCCCCGGCGGCGCCCTCGCCGTTGCGGGCGGCGACGAGATCGTGCCGATCGTCAACCGCATGATCGCCGAGTTCCCGCATGTGATCCTGACGCAGGACTGGCATCCCGCCGGTCATTCCAGCTTTGCCTCGACGCATGAGGGCAAGCAGCCCTTCGAGACGATCGACATGCCCTACGGCCCGCAGACGCTGTGGCCGGATCATTGCATCCAGGGCACCAAGGGCGCGATGTTCCATCCGGACCTGGTCTGGACGCGCGGCGAGATCGTCATCCGCAAGGGGTTTCGCAAGCCGATCGATTCCTATTCCGCCTTCTTCGAAAACGACCACACGACGCCCACGGGCCTCGGCGGCTATCTGAAGGAGCGCGGCATCGGCGCGGTCACGCTCGTCGGCCTCGCCACCGACTATTGCGTCGCCTTCTCGGCGCTGGACGCGCGCAAGCTCGGCCTCGATGTGACGGTGCGGCTGGAAGCCTGCCGCGGCATCGACCTGAACGGCTCGGTCGCCACGATGACGCAGCGCATGCGGGATGCTGGCGTGGTGCTGGAGTAGAGTGCGGGTTCCCTCCCCCTTGAGGGGAGGGTGGCCAGGCAAGGCCCGGCCGGGTGGGGTAATTTCCACCTGCATGCCCTCTTTCCGCTGCCTTACGACAAGGCCGAGCCTGTCATAGGTAGCCCCACCCGCCTCGCTTCGCTCGGCACCCTCCCCTCAAGGGAGGAGGGACCTATCCACGCTCACACCTTGATGCCGATCTCCGTAAATCCTTCGCTGCCGAACACCTTCAGATAGCGCTTGATCTCGCTCTTCTTTCCCGTCGCTTTCAGAGGGTTGTCGGAGAGCTTCACCGCAGGCCGACCATTGGCCTCGATCACCTTGCAGACCAGCGAGATTGCGTTGAGGCCGGGGATCTCCATCGGCGCGCAATCCTCGAAATCGTTGGTCAGATTGGTGCCCCAGCCGAAGGTCATGCGCACCTTGCCTTTGAAGTGGTGATAGGCGGAGATGATCGTGTCCACATCCAGGCCGTCGGAGAAGATCAGCAGTTTCTGGCGCGGGTCGCGGCCGCGTTCCTTCCACCATTTGATGATGCGTTCGCCGCCCTCGATCGCGGGCGCGCTATCAGGACGGAAGCCGGTCCAGTCGGCCACCCAGTCCGGCGCATCGCGCAGGAAGGCCGCGGTGCCGAACGCGTCCGGCAGCACGATCAGCAGATTGCCGCCGTAATATTTCTCCCAGTCGCGCAGCACCTGGTAGGGCGCTTTCCTCAGTTCCTCGTCGGTCTTCGCCAGCGCGGCCAGCACCATCGGCAGCTCATGCGCGTTTGTGCCGAGCGCCTCGAGGTCGGTGTCCATGGCGAGCTTGACGTTTGACGAGCCGGTGAAGGATTCGCCGAGCCCTTCCTTCAGCGCCTCGACGCACCAGCGCTGCCACAGAAACGAATGCCGCCGCCGCGTGCCGAAGTCGGAGATACGCAGATCGGGCAACTGCTTCAGCCGCTCCACCTTGTCCCAGAGCTTGGCCTTGGCGCGCGCATAGAGAACGTCGAGCGAGAACGGCCCGAGATTCTTCATCGCCGAGCGCGAGCGCAGTTCGTTGATGATGGCCAGCGCGGGAATCTCCCACATGGACGTTTCCATCCATTTGCCGTGGAAGGTCAGTTCGAACTGCCCGTCCTTGCGGGCGAGTTCGTATTCCGGGAGCTGGAAATCGGCGAGCCAATTGAGGAAGTCCGGCTCGAAAATCTGCTTGCGTCCGTAGAAGGTGTTACCGGCCAGCCAGATCATTTCCTTCTTGGTGAAGCGAACGGTGCGCGCATGGTCGAGCTGGCCGCGCAGTTCCTCGATGTCGATCTCGTCCGCAAGACGGTATCGCGTGGCGCGGTTGATCAGTTGGAACGTCGCATCCACCTTCGGGTAGACGCCCCAGATCATCTGCAGCATCAGCAGCTTATAGAAGTCCGTATCGAGCAGCGAACGCACGATCGGGTCGAGCTTCCAGGTGTGATCATAGACCCGCTGGGCGATGTCGATTCTGGGCATCCGGTAACGCGCTCCTCGCAGACGGCCCTTTCGTAAACCGAAAGCAGCCGCTTCGAAAAGCGGCCTCGGCATTTGTCGATTGCGCCAGCGGGTGGTTGCCGCTGTAAGCGCCTGCGGCCTCCGGCAATCCGCTTGCCGAGCGGCGCCCTCCCGTCTTAGCTGCGCCGATGCGTTTCGCACCCTCGACGATCCTGCTGTTTGCGCTCGCGATCCCGTCGCCGGCTTTCGCGCATGCGTCGGACCGCGGCTTCGTCCTCCTGCTGCCGACCGGTCACTACATCGTCGGCGGTGCGCTGGCGGTTGCGGTCAGTTTCGCCGTGCTGGCTTTTGTGCCCGCAACCGCGCTGGCGCGGATTTGGTTACGGCGGCTAAAATTGTTCCGGCTGCGATATGATACGCGCATCCTCACCAGTCTAGTCTCCTTCATAGTCTTGGCGATCCTCGTCGCCGCCGGCTTTCTCGGCAGCCGCGACCCGCTCTCGAATCCTCTGCCGCTGACGGTGTGGACGCTGTTCTGGATCGGCCTGACGCTGGCTTGCGGCGTGTTCGGGAATGTCTGGCGGTGGGTCGATCCCTGGTACGGGGTGTGCCGGATAATTGCATGGGCGCGAGGAAAGGCCGGATCGGTCCCTGTCGTTCTACCCCCACCCCGTACCCCTCCCCTCAAGGGGGAGGGGGATTCTGAGACGGTGACGCTCCCCTCCCCCTTGAGGGGAGGGGTACGGGGTGGGGGTAAGGCCACACCAACTATCAAAGATTCGACATGGTCCTACCTCCCCGCCATCATCCAGTTCGCGGCCTTCGCATGGTTCGAGCTGGTCTATCCCGCGCCGGACGACCCGTATCGTCTCGCCTGGGCCGTCGCCCTCTACTGGCTCGTCAACTTCATCGCGATGCTGATCGTCGGCCACGACCGCTGGACGCGGACGGGCGAGTGTTTCTCCGTCTTCTTCCGCATCGTGTCGAAGCTCGGCCTGCTCCAGCGCACGCGGGACGGCCATGTCTCGCTCGGCCTGCCCGGCGCAAAACTTCTCGGCACCGCGTCGCTGCCGCTCTCCGGCGTGCTGTTCGTCCTGCTGGCGCTTGGCTCGGTGTCGTTCGACGGGCTGATGCGCACATTCTGGTGGCTCGGGACGATCGGCGTGAACCCGCTCGAATTTCCCGGCCGCAGCGCCGTGATTGCCGCCAACACGCTCGGCCTCGCCGGCACGGTTGCGCTGCTCGCGGCGGCCTTTATCCTCTGCGTCTGGCTCGGCGAAAAACTCTCTGGCGCGCCGGTCGGACTCACCCGCGCCTGCGGCCTTCTCGTCTGGTCGATCGTGCCGATCGCGCTCGCCTACCACGCAGCGCACTACCTCGTCGCACTGCTGGTCAACGGCCAATATGCACTGGTCGCCCTGTCCGACCCGTTCTCGCGCGGCTGGAACCTGTTCGGCACCGCCGACAATTACGTTTCGGCGGGTCTCGTCATGGGGCCGCAATCGGCCTGGGTGCTGTGGAACCTCCAGGCCGGCGCGATCGTGCTGGGCCACGTCATGGCCGTGATGATCGCGCATCTCATCGCCGCTCGACTCTATCCGCGCTCGCCAACGCTCAGCCAGACGCCTTTGACCTTGCTGATGATCGGCTACACGATTTTCGGCCTGTGGCTTCTCTCGACGCCGACCGGCGCTTGAGGGCAGGCAGGCAGCCTCTTTTCATTTGTATGCGAATGGTTCTAGTCTTCCCGTGAGGCCAGCAGAGAACAGGGGAACCCATATGTCCGATACGTCTCGCACCGCCAGCTTTCTCAGGAAATCCATCTCCCGCCGCTCAGCGCTGAAAGGGCTTGCCGCTACCTCTGCGGTCATGGCCGGACCCGGCTTCGTCCGGTACGCGCAGGCGCAGTCATCCGCGCCGATCAAGATCGGCTTCCAGGCTCACCGCACCGGCATCGGCGCATCCTACGGCCGCTGGTACGAGCGCACCACCACCGCCGCGGTGAAGGCGATCAACGATGCCGGCGGCATCAACAAGCGCCCTGTCGAGATCATCACCGAGGACGACGGCACCGATGCCAAGCGCGGACCGGAAGTGGTCGAGAAATTCGCCAACCAGCACAAGGTCGACGTCGTCTACGGCACGCTGTTCAGCCATGTCGTCATCGCGTCCTCACCTGCCGCCGGCGAATTGAAGATCCCCTATTACGTCGTGTCGGAAGGCCACCACGTCGCCTCGACCAAGATGAACCGCTACGTCTTCCAGCCGGGCATCACCGACGTCAAAAGCCAGATCCAGTCGACCGCGCCGTGGATCGCGGCCAACGCCGGCAAGAAGGTCACGCAAATCTTCCCGGACTTCGCCTTCGGCCACGACCATCGCGACTACCTGCCGCCGGCATTGAAGGCGCAGGGCGCCGAGGTGCTGGCGCAGATCGCCATCCCGCCGACGGAAACCTCCTTCACCAAATACTTCCCGCAGATCCCGGCGGGCACCGAGGTGATCTACCACGTCATGGTCGGCCCGGCGGTCCTCACCTTCGTCAAGGAACTCGGCGAATTCTTCGGCTCGAACCGGCCGCAGCTCTTCGGCTTCATCGATTCGCTCGAAGCGGTGGATATCAACTCGCCCGGCCTCGAATTTTTGGACGGCAGCCACTTCTGGGAAGGGTCGCCGCGCTACGCCCAGGTCGACGATACCGAGGCGCAGAAGGCCTATCGCGCAGCCGTCGGCATCGATGACAACGGCGCTGCGGCCGGTGACCCGAAGGATGTGTCGACCGCGGCGCATATGTTCGGCTGCTGGGAGACGCTCTACGTCATCAAGCAGGCGATGGAGGCGGCCGGCTATCAGGGTCCGCAGGACCGCGCAAAACTGGTCGAGGCGACCGAGGCGCTGACCGAATTCCCCGAAGGGCCTGAGCATCCGCAGGGCAAAAAGACCTTCAACGGCAAGATCCACCAGTGCTTCGGTTCGCAGAACATCTCCAAGGTCGAGGGCGGCAAGCTCAAGGTCGTGCACAAGACCACGATCGAGGACGGGCTCTACGAACCGGAAGGCGACTACACGACCCAGCCGCTGTAGGACGTTCCGCAGCTTGATCGATACTGACAACGTATATACGTTGTCAGTATCTTTCGATGGAGATTCGCCATGGCCAAGGAAGCCGTCTTCACGATGAAGCTCGAGCCGGAACTGCGCGACGCGTTCATGAAAGCGGCGGCGGCTGCCGATCGTCCTGCTTCGCAGATCATGCGGGAAATGATGCGCAATTACGTTGAGCAGGACCGCGAATACGTCGCGTGGCTCCAGCGCAAGGTGGACAAGGCACGCCAGTCCATCGCGGAAGGCAAATGGGCTACCCATGAGGAGGTAGAGGCAAGGGCGGCCGCTTGGCGTGCTAAGCTTCAGAATCGCATCGATGAGATCGATTCGTGAAAGTCAAATGGTCGTCCGACGCGGAGGATGACCGCGCTGAAATAAGAGAATACATCGCCAAGGACAATCCTCGTGCAGCGTTACGGGTTGACGAGGCCATCGGAGCGGCTGCGGGACGTTTGGGGGATTTTCCGTTTTCCGGCCGCACCGGAGAACTCCCGGACACAAGGGAAATCTTCGCTTACAGGCACTACCGCATCGTCTACGAAGTTCGCGACGACGCGGTCTGGATCGTCGCGGTCTTCCACACCGCGCGCCAATGGCCGCCAAACCCGGACAGCAGAGACGACGAGGACGGCCGCTGAATGTCCTTCGGTCCTCATCTCCTCCTTGCGTCTCTCGAAGGCCTCGTCATGGCGGCGGTGCTGGCGCTGATGGCGCTCGGGCTGTCCATGGTGTTCGGCATTATGCGCGTCGTGAATGTCGCGCATGGCGAGTTCTTCATGCTCGGCGCGGTGCTGGCGTGGTTCTTCTCCACGCTGGTCACCGGCCATCCGGCGCTCGGCTTCCTGCTGGCGCTCATCTTGTCGCCATTGGTCGTCGGCGCGATCGCCTTCGCCGCCGAACGGCTGGTGCTGCGCCGGCTGAATTACGATCCGGAAGCCACCATCGTCGCCACGATCGGCCTGCTCTACATCATCCAGCAGGCGGCGCTCACCTTCTACGGACCGGACGCGCGCCCCGTCCCGCCGCCCTTCAACTACCGCGTCCTGCTGCCCTGGTTCGGCTATTCCGGCTACAAGCTTTTCGTCATCGCCGCCTCGCTGACGCTGATCACGGCGACCTGGCTGGTGCTGACCCGCACGAAGATCGGGCTCGTCATGCGCGCGACGCAGTACGACCGCGAGACGGCGCAGGCCTTCGGCATACCCGTCGAGCGCGTCTATGCCGGCGTCTTCGCGCTCGGCGCGATGCTGGCGGCGGTCGCCGCGGTTCTGATCGTGCCGATCCAGCAGGCGCACTACCTGATGGGTCTCGACCCGCTTCTGCTCTCCTTCATCGTCGTCATCATCGGCGGCCTCGGCTCGCTGCGCGGCACGCTCGTCGCGGCGCTGCTCATCGGCCTGTCGGACGGCATCGTCTCCGCCTTCTTCGCGCCGACGCTGGCGAAGATCATCGCCACGCTGCTGGTCGCCATGGTGCTGGTCTTCCGCCCGCAGGGCCTGTTCGGGACGGCCGCGCGATGATCAGCCTCGCCATGCCTATCGGGCCATGCACCCCCACCCCGTACCCCTCCCCTCAAGGGGGAGGGGGGCGTCACCGCTTCAGAATCCCCCTCCCCCTTGAGGGGAGGGGTACGGGGTGGGGGTACATCTGCAATGCGCGCTGATGGCCCCGCCCGCGTCTGGCTGCTGCATGCCGCGGTCGTCGCCGCATTGTGGGCGGCGCAATTCGTGCTGCCCGACTACCACGACGGCGTGCTCGCGCGCGTGATGGTGCTGGCCTGCTTCGCCATGGGCTACAATGTGCTGTTCGGCTACACCGGCCTGCTGTCGCTCGGCCACGCCATGTTCTTCGCCGCCGGAATCTATGGCGCCGGCCTGCCGATCTATCACTATGGCGTCCACGTCGTGCCGGCCTTCTTCTGCGGCATCGCCGCCGCCGCTCTGCTGGCACTCGTCGCCGGCGCGCTGGCGCTGCGCACCGTCGGCGTCGCCTTCATGATCGTCACGCTGATGTTCGCGCAGGTCGCCTACCTCGCCTCGCTGTGGCAGGGCGAATGGACGCGCGGCGACGAAGGCCTGACTCTGTCGCGCAACGAGCGCATCGTCGAAAACGCGTGGTTCTTCCTCGACCCGACCAATCCGGCGACACGCTACGCGCTGGCCTGGCTCCTGTTCACGCTGGTGCTCGCGGCCCTGCTCGTCATCGCCCGATCGCCCTTCGGCCGCGTGCTCGTCGCCATCCGCGAGAACGAGGAGCGCACGCGCATGCTGGGCTTCAACACCTTCACCAACAAGCTCGCGGCGATGGTCATCTCCGGCGCGATGGCGGGCGCGGCCGGCGCGGCCTATGTGCTGCTCTTCGGCTATATGGGCTCCACCTTCGCCTCGATCCAGTATTCCATCCTGCCGCTGCTCTGGGTGCTGCTGGGGGGTGCCGCGACCACGCTCGGGCCGCTTCTCGGCACGCTCCTGATGTTCTACATCGCCGAACTGTCGAACGACGCGCTGAACGCCTGGTTCCCCGGCGCGAATCTCAGCCAGATCGGCATTGTCGGCGTGGCGCTGATCCTACTCGTCCTGTTCTTCCCGAAAGGCATTTTGGGGACCGTGCGCGAAAGGTGGCTGAAATGGCTACCGTGACGCCGCTGCTTTCCTGCACCGATCTCTCGCGCCATTTCGGCGGGCTGAAGGCGGTGGACCGGGTCGATCTCACTGTGATGCCGGGCGAGATCCGCGCCATCATCGGCCCCAACGGCGCCGGCAAGACGACGCTGGTCGGGCTGATCTGCGGCCGCATCGAGCCGAGTTCGGGTCGCATCGTCTTCGACGGCGAGGACATCACGCGCATGCCGGCCCACCGCCGCGTCGGGCGCGGTATCGCCTACACGTTCCAGATCACCTCGATCTATCCGCGCCTCACCGTCTTCGACAATGTCGCGCTGCCGGTGCAGCGCATGCGCGGCTCGCATGTCGCCTCGCGCGGTATCCGGTCGGAAGTCATGCATGCGCTGGAGCGCGTCGGCCTCGCGGGCGAACGCGACAAGCTCGCCGGCAACCTCGCCTATGGTCATCAGCGCTTGCTGGAAGTCGCCATGGGCCTGTCGCTGAAGCCTCGCCTGCTCATCCTCGACGAGCCGACGCAGGGCCTGTCCGACGGCGAGATCGAGCGTTTCGTCGCGCTGGTGCGCGAGATCGGCGAGCAGGCGACGATCCTGCTCATCGAGCACAATATGGACGTGGTGATGCAGCTCGCCGAACAGATCACCGTGCTGAATTTCGGCAAGGTTCTGGCCGAGGGCGCGCCCGACGCCATTCGCGCCAACGCGCAGGTGCAGGCCGCCTATCTCGGGACGGACTACGATGACTGAGGCGCTTACCGTCGCCAACCTGAACTGCGCCTATGGCGAGGTGCCGGTGCTGCACGGCGTTTCGCTCGCGCTGCGGCAGGGCGAGGTGCTCTGCCTGCTCGGCCGCAACGGCGCGGGCAAGACCACGCTGCTGAAGACGATCATGGGTCTGGTTCGCGCCACCTCCGGCTCGATCAGGCTCGGCGGAACCGAACTCACCGGCCTGCCGGCCTGGCAGGTGCCGAAACAGGGCGTCGCCTATGTGCCGCAGGGCCGGCGGCTGTTCGCCGAGATGACCGTCGCCGAGAATATCGAAATCGGCCTGATGACCCGCGACAAGGGGGCCGACACGCGCGAAAAGGTGCTCGACCTGTTTCCGCTGCTGCGCGAACGGCTGAAGCAACGCTCGGGCACGCTGTCGGGCGGCGAGCAGCAGATGCTCGCCATGGCGCGTGCGCTCTGCGTCGAGCCCGACGTTCTGTTGCTGGACGAGCCGACGGAGGGACTGATGCCCTCGATGATCGCGCGCATCCGCGAGACGGTCGCCGAGCTGCGCCGGCGCGGCGTCTCCACCATCCTGGTCGAACAGCGCGTGGACGCTGTGCTTCCCGTCGCCGACCGCGTCGTTTTTCTGGAAAACGGCCGCGTGCGCGAAACCGTCGGCATCGACGCGCTCCGCGCCGA
>Ga0209792_1000983_pt1 | contig 15685 bp, 10 predicted proteins | sample EBPBio142005_DNA_FD_185860 | JGI IMG/M metagenome (GOLD analysis project Ga0209792, IMG submission 185860) | Wastewater treatment Type I Accumulibacter community from EBPR Bioreactor in Madison, WI, USA - Reactor 1_6/14/2005_ DNA (SPAdes)... | ecosystem: Engineered > Bioreactor > EBPR >... | reverse complement strand
ATGCTCCAGCCTTGCTGGCGCAGCGAGGACAGCGTCATCCGTTCTTCAGGTTGCAAGTGCGTGTATCTCAGTCCCATCTGCGTACATTACCCGTTGTGGGGTGTTGCACTTCAGAGTTGAGACCGCCAACTCTTGTGCCCGCCCAGCTCATCTATTTCCTCTCAGCATGTCAAGGGGTTATCGTAGGACTCGTGTATAACGAGATAACCAGAAAGCTCCATACGGCGTGACGTGAAAATCCGCTTGAGCGGGAGGTTTTTATGCATGGGCCGATTTTAAATAATTAACCAAACCCTGTGAATCAATTTTATTAACTACTTAGTAGTATGAACCGTTATCTTTCTTCAGCCGCTGCCCTGTTGTCTGCTTTGGTCCTCGCAGGTGCTGCAGTCGCCAAGCCTCAGGTGGCAACAATCATCGTCATGCCCCAGGATTTGCAACAAAATCCAAGCACAGTCAGTGATCTGCAACGCGCCGGCGTCGACCACGCCACTGTCTACCTGAACTGGACCGATGTTCAACCCCAGCCAGGTGTTTTCGATTTCTCAGCCTACGACAGATACTTTGATCAACTCACCCAGGGTGGGCTATCCATGGTCGTCGTACTCGACATGGGAGGACGCCCCTATTTCGATACGACAGGCCGACATTTTCCCGGTCGCACCACTGTCCCTGAATGGGTTTACAAGCAGGTGCCTCACGGAAGAATGAAGAACTTTTCTGGTGAGGTTACTCCTCAGCCTGATTTCATGAACCCAGTGGTACGCGAGCTGTCAGTCAACTTCGTACGCAATGCTGTAGCACATCTTTCACAGCGCTACCCCGGGAAAATTTTGGGATATTCCCTTGGACTGCAGGAAGAGCACGAAATCAAATACGGTCAGACCGGCTACCAATGGCGTGACTATGCAGACGCCGCGCAGGAGGCCTTTCGCAAGCAAGCAGGTGCATCGCTACCAGTCATCAACTACACCAACGATATTGCCCAGGGCATACCCAAGGTGGAGCCATTGCTGCATGCTCAAAAACAGTTCCGCGAATCACGCCTGAAGGACGCCACTTGCTACTACGCCGATGCCATCCGCAGCCAGGGTGGTCGTGTCATGAGCTACTTTGGCGAGATCTTCACCGCCCATGATGCAATCTACGCCACCAGCATCGCAGAGCAACTGACCGATTGCCTCGATATCGCCGTCATCGACTACAACTTCTACGACGGATACAGTTTGTCACCCGACACGCGGGTGCTGCCCATGTTGGCCAACTACATGGCTTCCGTGGGCTATAAACAGATCATGGTTGGCGCTTATGCCGAGCAATGGGAGCAACTGAACAAATCTGCTGAGCTTTTGCCCATCATCAGCCGCACCCTGACCACATCGTTGGCCCAACCGAACGTGATTGGCTATGAAGTGGGTGGCTTGCAGAAGCGACTCCACCCCCACCACACTGGTACGCTGAATCTTGACAAGCTGCGGTCTCTGCGAGTGCAGCGCCCTGCACCCGCCACAGCCAGTACAGCGCCCCGGCTCACAATCGGCATACTAGCCTCCACCACCAACTACTATGTCTGGCATGGCGACCGCAGTGGTGGCATCAATGTGCACCGTGAAGCGCTGCTCGAAACCTACAACCTTCTGAGCAGACAGCCGGACTTTGACGTCCACGTCATCGGTGAGAAGAACCTAAGTGAAGGCGATCCCCTGTTGCGGCGCCTGGACGCCATCGTCGTACCGCATCAGGCGGCTCTCCCCGCATCCATCAAGCAGCAACTAACGGCCTATTGGAAAAAAGGGGGGACGCTGGTCCAGGACATGCGCCTAGGCGAGTTCGACGAGAACGGCAAACCCGTATTCGATTGGATGCACGAGGTCTTCGGCATCGCGAGCATTGCCTGGAAGCCGCGCGGCGGCGTCTTCCTGACGGGCGACGGCCAGATCCTGCGCCTGAGGCCCTCACGCAAGCTGTACACGGGCTATGCCGCCATGACGCCGCGGCCCGGCTATCGCCTGCTGGCCACCGACATCCTCAGCAAGCAGCAAGGCATCATGGTGCGTGGTGAGCGCACGCTGGCATTTGGCTTCACGCCGCAGCTGGTCGAAGACGCCACCCAGGCCATGTGGCAGCAGGTCTTCGTGCGCGAAATCGTCAATGCCGTGCGCTGCCCCACGCCGGCTACTTGTAAAACACCTCTACCACGCCCTTGAGCGTGATCAAGAGCGGGCGCCCGCGCCGGTCCAGCGTCTTGCCGGCGGGCACCTTGATCCAGCCTTCGCTGACGCAGTATTCCTCGACGTCAAAGCGCTCGCGGCCGTTGAAGCGTATGCCGATATCGCCCTCCTGCTGAAACACCGCCGCCACATGGTGCAGGCTGCGCGGGTCAACGGCGAGGCGGTCGGGCAGGGGTACTTTGGCGGAATCGGTCACGGGATGGAGTCTCGCAAGAAAACGGCGGGGTCCGCATTGTCCCGCATTCGCACCGCGGCACTGCCTGCATCAGCCTGGCGGCAGAAGTTCACTACATAAAAAGTAGCTATTGATGCTTATGTATAAAGCGTTAAAGGCATTATTCTGGCTCTTCTCGCGAATGCTAGTGATAGGGACTTTTCCTGCGCCCTCATGCCCCCATCTTGGAGGTATGACGCAATCGCGTCAGCCCCAGGAGAAGGTCATGAAGCAGCAGCAGATGACGCGTTTGCTCAATAGCTTGCCCAAGCTGACGCACCGCCAGCACCAGCAACTGGCAGCAGCGCTTGGGCTGCTGAGCACGGGCAGCCAGGCGAGCGAGATCATCGAAGCGAGCGCGGGCACGCACCCGGCATGCCCGCACTGCCATGGCACGGCGGTCGTCAAGAACGGCTCGGCCAACGCGCTGCAGCGCTTCAAGTGCCGCCAGTGCAAGCGCAGCTTCAACGCCTTGACCGCAACGCCCCTGGCCAGGCTGCATCTGCGAGACAAATGGATGGCGCACACCGCCGCCTTGGGCGAGGGTCTCTCGCTCAACCAGGTGGCCCGGCGCCTGGGCGTGGCGCAAACCACCGCCTTTCGCTGGCGCCACCGGTTCCTGGCCTGCCCCAAGGGCGTGCAGGCGCGCCAGCTGTGCGGCATTGCCGAGGCCGATGAGTCCTACTTCCGGATCTCGTGCAAGGGCCAGAGGGGATTGCTGCGCAAGGCGCGCCGGCGTGGCGGCAAGGCGCTGGCCGGCGCCAAGGGCTGGGAGTACACGCCCGTCTTGATGGCGCGTGACCGCGCAGGGGCCACGGCCAATGTCATCCTGGACTCCAACAAGGCGGCGAGCGTGCAGGCGGCGCTCACCCCATACTGCCGTCCGATACGGTCTTGTGCACCGATGGCAGCGTCACCCTGGCAAGGGCCGCGCATGCCCTGGGCGTCGAGCACCAGGCCATCAACGTCAGCCGCGGCATACGCGTGCGCGGCCCCTGGCATGTGCAAAACGTCAATGCCTATGTCGTCAGCCGCCTGCGCGGGTGGATGCGCCGCTTCAAGGGCGTCGCCACCAAGTACCTCGACTCCTACCTGGGGTGGTTTCGGATGCTCGATCGTTTCGCGCCCGCCGGGCCGCAGCCCGCTGCTGTGCTTAGGTTGGCTATCGGGAAATGAGAGCATCACTAGCATTCGCGAGAAGAGCCATATTTGATCCAAAAAAAATGGTCTCATCAACCAGCTGTGGATAAGTCTGCGGACGCTTCTGGCACAACCGGGCATTTATCCACAGAGCGCGACCGAACGCAGAGCTTGTCCCCATTTCGGGTGCAGCGGGCGCGCATCCCCGTCCCCATGCTTTTGGCGCACGCAAGCGATTGATCTGCAAGTAGAAAAAGCACTTGTCCACACGCCAGGCAAGCCTCTACTACTACAACTATTCTTAAATAACAGTTCTAAGGAATAACAGACAGCCGCCTGGGGCCGGGGCACCCGATTTCGACAGTTTCAGCCACTTTTCCGCGTTTTTCGCCCTTCCGTCCCAATCAAATCAAGCACGTAGCCTTCCGCTTCTAAAATTTTTGTAGTGGCAACGCAAGAGCGATATGTATTGGCGCATATCAGGGCTTTGCGCTACGCTCGAGCCCATGTTCATCAAGCTCACCCGCGCCCGTGGCAAGACCTACGCCCAGCTCACCGAGTCCTTCCGAGATGCCTCGGGCAAGACGCGCCAGCGCACCCTGGCCACCTTGGGGCGTATTGATGAAGCGGGCGGCCAGGTCGATGCCGTACTCTCGGCCCTGCTACGCGCCAAGGGGCGTGGCGATGAGGCGTTGGGCGCCCCCCGCATCACGTTCGAATCCTCCCTGGCGCTGGGCGATGTCTGGGCGCTCGATCAGCTCTGGCACGAGTTGGGCTTTGACCGCCTGGCGAGCGTGTTTCGCCGGGCCCGCTTTACCTCGCCGGTGGAGCACGCGGTGCGCGCCATGGTGTTCAACCGCCTGTGCGATGCCGACTCCAAGCTCGGGGTGCTGCGCTGGCTGCAAACGGTGGCCATGCCCGGTATCGATGCCGCGGCGCTCACGCACCAGCAGTTGGTGCGCAGCATGGATGCTCTCATGGATCACCAGGGGGTGGTCGATGAGTGCGTAGCGAGCCTGCTACGCCCGCTCATTGAAACCGAGCTGTCGGTGGTGTTCTATGACCTCACCACCATCCGAGCTGCGGGCGAGAGTAGCCAAGACGGTGATGTGCGCAAGTTCGGCATGTCCAAGGAAGGGATCATTGCCCGCCAGTTCCTGCTGGGGGTGGTGCAAACGGCCGAAGGTCTGCCCATCTTCCACGAGGTGTTCGAGGGCAATGCCTCGGAGGGCAAGACGCTGGAACCCACCCTGGCCAAGGTGTTGGCACGCTACCCGCAGATTGGGCGCCTGATCGTGGTGGCCGACCGGGGCTTGCTGTCGCTGGACAACGTCGAGCAGTTGTCCCGGATCGTCCTGCCCAGTGGCAAGAAGCTCAAATTCATCCTGGCGGTGCCGGGGCGCCGGTATGCCGACTTCGCTGAGCTGCTACAGCCCTTGCACGACAAGGCCCGTGAACAGGCCCATGAGCAGGAGCACGAGACGGTGCAGGAGCTGGCCTGGGCGGGTCACCGCCTGGTGGTGGCACACGACCCGAGTAAGGGGCAGGAGCAAACGAATAAGCGCCGCCAGCGCATTGCCGAGCTGGAGCTGCGAGCCGCGCAACTGGTGGGCAAGCTCGATGCGCAGGAGGCTGGCCAGAAGTCCCGGGGCCGCAAGATGAGCGACAGCGGTGCCAAGGCGCGTTTCTACCGTGAGGTGTGCGAGGCCCACCTGGCCAGCATCATCCGGGTCGATCTCGAGAGCGCGTTGTTTACATACGAGATCCACGAGCCAGCGCTGCAGCGTGCCCAAATGATGGATGGCAAGCTGCTGATGGTCACCAACGTGCCCGGCGAGGATCTGTCGGCCCAAGAGGTGCTGGAGCGCTACAAGAGCCTGGCCGATATTGAGCGGGGGTTCAGGGTACTCAAGTCCGATATCGAGATGGCGCCGGTGTACCACCGCCTGCCCCAGCGTATCCGGGCGCACGCCAGCATTTGCTTCATGGCGTTGATCCTGCACCGAGTGATGCGCATGCGCCTGAAGCTCGCCCAGCATCCCGACAGTCCGCAGACGGCCTTGCTGTTGCTGCGCCGGGTGCAGCGCCAGACGGTGCGGATCAATGACGCGCAGCCCGTGACGGGGGTCTCCAGCATCAATGAGCAGCAGCGCTCTCTCATGGCGGCGCTGGGCCTGAAGAAGCTGTCGCAGGAAGGGGGGCAGATGAGCCTCGTGTAGCCGGTTGTAGTGGCAATTTGAAAACCGAGTTCAATGGAATCAATGATTTGGCGCGGTTGGTGTCGAACTCGGGTGGGCAGGAAATGCGCGGCTGCGGCCCGGCCTGCGGCGGTTATGGATGAAAAAAGCGCCCTGTCGGGGGCTTTCCGGGCGGCTGCAGGGGTAGTCAACGCAGCATGGCGTAGCCCACGCCAATCGCCGCCACCAATCCCACGGCGTCGGCCAGCAGGGCGCAGGCCAGGGCGTGGCGCTGGTGCTTGACGCCCACGCTGCCGAAGTACACGGCCAGCACGTAGAAGGTGGTCTCGGTCGAGCCCTGGATGATGGCGGCCAGGCGCCCGACGAAGGAGTCCACGCCATGGGTCTGCAGCACATCGATCATCAGTCCGCGTGCGCCAGCGCCCGACAGCACCTTCATGAGCCCCACGGGCAGGGCCGGCAGGAAGTCGGTGTTCCAACCAAAAGCGGCCACGCCCGCGGCTATTGCCGAGAGCAGCGCGTCCATGCAGCCCGCGGCGCGGAACACGCCAATCGCCACCAGGATGGCGATGAGGTAGGGAATGATCTGCACCGCCACGCCAAAGCCCTCCCTGGCGCCATCGACGAAGGCGTCGTACATGTTCACGCGGCGCCAGGCCCCGGCCAGCAGGAACAACAGCACCACGCCCAAGATCACGGCCGCTCCCGTGCTGCCCGCGACCTGTGCCGCCCGCTCGGCTGGCAGGCGCGCCAGGCCCGCCACGGCCGCCGCCAGCAGGCCGGCCACGGCCAATACGGGCAGGAGCAGCCGCGCACGCCACAGCGGCAGGCGCTGTGCCACGGCCACGGCCAGCACGCCGGCCAGCAGCGAGGCAAAGGTGACTAGCAGCGTGGGTAGAAAGATGTCGGCCGCGTTGAAGCCCGCGCCCAGGCCCTGCTTCAAGGCCACGCTCTGGCGGATCGCAATCACCGAGGTGGGGATCAGCGTCAGGCCCGCCGTGTTCATGACCACGAACATGATCTGGGCGTTGCTGGCCGTGCCCTCGGGCTCGCGGTTCAGGGTCTGCAGCTCCTGCATGGCTTTCAGGCCCAGGGGGGTGGCGGCGTTGTCCAGCCCGAGCAGGTTGGCGCTGATATTGAGCGTCATCGCACCCTGGGCCGGGTGGCCGTCGGGCACGGCGGGAAACAGCCGGCGCAGCAGCGGGCCGGCGATGCGCGCCAAGAGCTCCACCATGCCCGCGCGCTCGCCCACGCGCATCAGGCCCAGCCACAGCGCCATGATGCCGGCCAGGCCCAGCGAGATCTCGAAGCCCGCGCGTGCGCCGTCGAACAGGGCCGTGAGCAGGGCCTGGAAGATGCCATCCTCGCCCAGCAGCCAGCGCGCCACGGCAGTGGCGAAGGCCACGATGAAAAAACCCGTCCAGACCCAGTTGAGTGCCATGGCGCCCGATGGTAATGGCCCGCGCATCGGCGTCGTGGCAGACTGCGGGCCATGTCCGAGCCTGCCCTGCTGGTTGCTGATGACCACCCGCTGTTTCGCGCCGCACTGGTGCAGCTGCTGCGCGAGCGCTTTGCCCACTACCGCACGCTGGAGGCGGCCAGCGCCGCCACGCTCGGCGTCGCGCTCGGCGAGCACCCCGAGGTGGAGCTGGTGCTGCTGGATCTGACCATGCCGGGCGCGCGCGGCTTCTCCGCGCTCTTGCATGTGCGCGGCGAGTATCCGCAGGTGCCGGTGGTGGTGATCTCGTCCAACGACCACCCGCGCGTGATCCGCCGTGCCCAGCAGTTCGGCGCCGCCGGCTTCATCCCCAAGGCCGCATCGGCCGAGGACATGGCGGCCGCGATCCAGACGGTGCTGGACGGCGGCAGCTGGTTTGCTCCCATGGCGGCCGAGCATTCCGAGGCCGACGCGGCCCTGGCCGCCCGCCTGGCGCAGCTCACGCCGCAGCAGTTTCGCGTGCTGCTATGCCTGGCCGATGGCCTGCTCAACAAGCAGATAGCGCATGAGCTGGGCCTGGCCGAGAACACCGTCAAGGTGCATGTCACGGCCATCCTCAAGAAGCTCGAGTGCTACAGCCGCACTCAGGCGGCGGTGCTGGTCAAGGGACTGGAGCCGGAGCAGGATGGCGCGGCCTGATGCTGCCAGCCTCGGCGCTCCCCCTGGTGCCCTGCCGCCCTGGGGCAAGTTCCGAGGCGCGTGCCCGACCCCATGGCTCAAGATTGCGCGCCGGCCCTTGGGGCCGTTCTCATTCATAGAAAGATCGGCATGAGCATTTTGTATTCCCGCGCCGCATGGCGGATGCGCTGCGCGGCAGCGGCGCTGAGCGTGGTCGCCCTGGCACTGGGCAGCACAGCCAGTGGCCAGGCCGCAACGCAGCATGACGAACCCTGGCCCCAGCATGGCCGCGATGCGGGCGAGCAGCGCTTCAGCCCGCTTGCGCGCATCCACCGCGGCAATGTCGCCCAGCTGGGCCTGGCCTGGAGCTTCCAGTTCAGCCGCCCGCGTGGCGTAGAGGCCACGCCCATCGTGGTCGATGGTGTGATGTACGTCACCGGCGCGTGGAGCACGGTGCATGCGCTGGACGCGCGTACCGGCCGCGCCCTGTGGGCCTATGACCCGCAGGTGCCGGGCGAGAAGGCCGCGCATGCTTGCTGCGACGTGGTCAACCGCGGCGTGGCCGTGCACGAGGGCATGGTCTATGTGGGCACCCTCGACGGCCGGCTGGTGGCGCTGGACGCACGCACCGGCCGCGAGCGCTGGTCGCAACGTACCTTCCCCATCGAGGAGACGCGCACCATCACCGGGGCGCCGCGTGTGGCCCATGGTGTGGTGGTGATTGGCCATGGCGGCGCCGAATACGGCGTGCGTGGCTATGTCACGGGCTACGACGCGCGTACCGGCAAGCGCCTGTGGCGCTTCTATACCGTGCCCGGCAACCCCGCCGACGGCCCGGACGGGGAGATATCGGACATGCCGCTGCGCGATCTGGCAGCCCCGACCTGGAACGGCCGCTGGTGGCAGTACGGCGGTGGCGGAACGGTCTGGGACTCCATGGCCTACGATTCGGAGCTCGACCTGCTCTACATTGGCGTGGGCAACGGCTCGCCGCACAACGCCAGCGTGCGCAGCCCGGGCGGCGGCGACAACCTGTTCCTGTCGTCCATCGTGGCGCTGCGCCCGCGCACCGGCGCCTATGTCTGGCATTACCAGACAACGCCCGGCGACGCCTGGGACTACACCGCCACGCAGCCCATCATGCTCGCGGATCTGGACATCGACGGCCAGCGCCGCAAGGTGCTGATGCAGGCGCCCAAGAACGGCTTCTTCTACGTGCTCGACCGCGCCACGGGCAAGCTGATCTCGGCGCAAAAGTACACCGCCGTGAGCTGGGCCAGCCATGTGGACAAAGCCACCGGGCGGCCGCAGGTGGCGCCCGGCGCACGCTATGAGAAGGCGCCGGCGCTGGTGCAACCCTCGCAGCTGGGCGGCCACAACTGGCAGCCCATGGCCTATGACCCGCGCGCCGGCCTGGTGTTCATCCCGGCCATGGAGAGCACGGCCTACATGGTCGGTGACGGGCAGTTCCGCTTTCGACCCGGCGTCTGGAACACCGGCGTGGTGGATCCGCCCATGCCCCCTGACCCGGCGATGGTGGCCCAGGCGCGCCAAGCCTATCGCGGCTATCTGCTGGCCTGGGATCCGGTGGCGCAGCGCGAGGCCTGGCGCGTGATGCACCCCGGCCCGTGGAACGGCGGCACGCTGGCCACTGCCGGCGGCCTGGTGTTCCAGGGCCACAACGGCGGCTTGTTCAACGCCTATGACAGCGCCAGCGGACAGCTGCTGTGGTCGGCGCCGATACGGCTGCACGCGCTGGGAGGACCAATCACCTACACCATAGACGGCGAGCAATATGTGGCCGTGGCCGTGGGCCTGGGCACGTCGCTGCACCTGAGCGGCGGTGTGCTCATGCCACCGGCCGAGCATGCCCCGGAGCGTGGCCGGGTGCTGGTGTTCCGCCTGGGCGCGAACGCGCCGCTGCCGGCCGCCACAGAACCTGCGCGAGCCGTGGTGCCGCCACCGGCCGGCGCGCTCGATGCCGCCGCCGTGGCCCGTGGCGCCGCGCAGTTCGCGCGCTACTGCGCGCAATGCCATGGCGGCGGCGGCGTGGCCACCGGGGTGCTGCCGGATCTGCGCAGCTCGCCCTATCTGCAGAGCGCGGCCCTGTTTCGCGTGCCGCCCCTGCAGGGTGCGCTGCGCGAGCGCGGCATGCCGGACTTCAGCGCCCACCTGCACAGTGAGGATGTCGAGGCCATACGCAGCTATTTGATCGCCATGGCGCGAGCCACCCTGCCGGCCGCCCCGGGCAAGGACGAGGGCGCGCGCCAGCCGTAGCGCCGCTGGCTGTGATCGGATGGGCGCGGTGCGCTATGCCTCGCTCTGGCGCAGCAGGATCTGACTGACCAGCGCACGCAGTGCCGCTGGGCGCACCGGCTTGAGCAGCAGCTCCCAGCCGCGCTCGGCCGCCTGGCGGCGCAGGGCCGGGTCGCGCTCAGCCGTGACCAGCACCACCAGCGGCTCGCGGCCCCAGATGGCGCACAGCCGCTCGTACAGCTCGGGGCCGTGGAAGGCGCCCATGTACACGTCCAGCAGCACCAGCTGGGGTGCGTTGCCGGGCGCCGCCAGATCCAGCGCAGCCTGGGGGCCGCCGGCCAGGGCCACCTCGCAGCCCCAGCGGCGCAGCAGCGCGCCCGTGGCCTCGCAGCTTGGTGTGTCGTCATCTATGTACCAGGCGCTGCTGCCCTGCAGGGGCTTGTCGCTTGCGGCAGGGTGGCTTGCGGTCTGTGCGGGCGCGTCGGACGCGCCGGTATCGCCCTGCGCCAGGGGCACGCAGACCCAGAACACGCTGTTACGCCCGAGCTCCGAGCGCAGGCCGATCTCGTGGCCCAGCAGCCGGCCAAGGCGCTCGACGATGGCCAGGCCCAGGCCGGCGCCCTTGTCCCGGTCATGCCCTTCGCCGAGGCGGCGGAACTCCTCGAAGATCTCGCGCTGCAGACTCTCGGGGATGCCCGGGCCCTGGTCGTGCACCTCGATGCGCAGCTGCCGGCCCTGGCGCCGGCAGCCCAGCAGCACGCGCCCGCGTGGCGTGTAGCGGATGGCGTTGGACAGCAGGTTCTGCAGGATGCGGCGCAACAGCGCCTCGTCGCTGTGCACCACATGGCGCGAGCCCACGGTGCGCAGTCGCAGGCCGCGGCTCGTCGCGATGATGCTGAAGTTGTGCTGCATGACCTGCAGCAGGGGCCCGAGGGCAAAGTCGCGCACATGCACTTCGAGCCGGCCCGACTCCATGCGCGAGATGTCCAGCAGGCTGTTGAGGATGCCGTCCTGCGCGGCCAGCGCGCCCTCGACGCTGTCGGCCACCTGGCGCCCGGCGTCGTCGTGCAGGTGGTTGCGCAGGAGCGAGCTGAACATGCGCGCCGCGTTCAGAGGTTGCAGCAGGTCGTGCACGGCGGCGGCCACGAAGCGCGTCTTGTAGCGGTTGGCGCGCTCGGCCTCGCGCCGCGCGGCATCGAGGTCGCGCGTGCGCTCGGCAATGCGCAGCTCCAGCGCATCGGCCAGCGAGCGCAGCTCGCGCGCGGCGTTCTTGTAGCTGGTGATGTCGGCATAGCTGGTGACGAAGCCGCCATCGGGCAACGGGTTGCCGCGGATCTCCAGCACCTGGCCATCGCTCTTGGCGCTCTCGTGCAGATGGGGCCTGCCCTCGCGCAGATGGCGCAGGCGCCGCGCTATGGCCTCCTCCGTCGGCCCGGGGCCGAGCAGGCCGCGGCGCGCGTTGTAGCGGATCAGCGCCTCGATGGGCGCGCCCACGCGCATAAGCTCGGCGGGGAAGCGAAACAGCTCCACGTAGCGCGAGTTCCAGGCCACGAGGTTCAGCTGCCTGTCGACCACCACCACGCCCTGGGGCAGGTGCTGCAGGCTGCGCGACAGGCCCGTCTCGGCCGCGCGCGCGGCCTGCACGATGGCGTCCTGTGCGGTGCGCAGCTCCTGCGCGTGCTGCTGCAGCACGGTCTCCAGTTCCTGCCGGCTCTTGATGCGCAGCCGTGTCAGGCGCCGGCGCTGGCGCACGAACAGCACCAGCAGCGCCAGGGCCAGCCACAGCCCGGCGGCGGCCAGGCCCGCGAGCCGGCCCGCCGCAGCCACGGCGCGCGTGTGGTGCAGCAGGTGCAGCTTCCAGTCGCTGCCGGGCAGCGCCAGCGTCTGCCACAGGAGCGGCTGGGGCTCTGCCGGATCGTGCAGGCGTACCAGCATGGCGCCGCCGGCCAGCGGCCGCTCGCTGCGGTAGCGCAGCGGCGTGAGTGGCTGGTCCGCGTACTGGCGCGTGGCGGCCAGGTCCTGCTGGCCCTGCTCGTCCAGCGGCGCCAGCAGGCGGTAGCGCCAGGCGTCGCGGCTGGCCAGGAAGATGACGCCATGCGCATCGGAGGCGAGCACGATGTCGGGGCTGATGAGCCATTCATGCTCCAGCTCCGACAGCGCGATCTTGATCGCCACCAGGCCCAAGATGCGGCCCTGCTCGTCACGTATCGCGGTCGACAGGAAGTAGCCCGGCTCGCCCGTCGTCAGTCCGATGCCGTAGAAGCGCCCCTGGCCCTGCGTGAGCGCCTGCCGCACATAGGGCCGGAAGCTGTAGTTCTCGCCCACGTTGCTGTGCGTGTCGCGCCAGTTGCTCGCGGCGATGGCCGTGCCCTGGCGGTCGATCAGCGTCAGCGTGGAGGACTGACTGGCGCCGTTGGCCTGCTCCAGCTTGCGATTGACGGCCTGCGCCTGGGCCACGGTCAGCGGCTGCGCGAGCGCGTCACGCAGCTGCGGATCGAGCGCCAGCACCTCGGGCAGGGTGCGAAAGCGGTCGATGCGCTGGGCCATGGCCTGGCCGTAGAGCGTGAGCTGGCGCTGCACGTCCTCGCTCTCCTGGCGCAGTGCGCGCTCCTGGGCCAGGTGGCTGGCCAGCAGCGTGCAGCCCACCATGCCCGCGAGGATGACGAGTGCGGTCCACCACAGCCCCCGGCGCCTGGTCATGGAGAAAAGCGAGTGGTGTTTCACGGGCTCTGATGTACGTTGAGCGATATGCGTTGAGCGTCCTGCGTGAACCGCCCGGCCTAATACCAATAGGTTATCGGCAGGCGCGCGCTTGCACGGTACAAACCGAAGCACCGTGACGCGCCCTGCCTGCGCGCATTTTTTTGTACCACGAAAGACACCGATGCACGCCCTGCCCCTTGATGTGACCGCCGCCCCGCCGCGGCTGCCCTTTTACCGCCAGCTGTACTTCCAGGTCATCTTTGCGATCGTGCTGGGCGTGTTGCTGGGCCATTTCGAGCCGCAGTACGCCGAGCAGTTCAAGCCCCTGGGCGATGCCTTCATCAAGCTCGTGAAGATGATCATCGCGCCGGTGATCTTCCTGACCATAGTCACCGGCATCGCCGGCATGACGCATCTGCGCAGCGTGGGCCGCGTGTTCGGCAAGGCCATGGCCTACTTCCTGACGTTTTCCACGCTGGCGCTGGTGGTCGGCATGGTGGTGGCCAATGTGCTGCAGCCCGGCGCCGGCATGCACATCAACCCCGCCGACCTGGACCAGAGCGCGGTGAAGAACTTCGTCGCCAAGTCCCATGACCTGACGCTGGTCGGCTTCGCCATGGACATCATTCCCAAGACGCTGATCAGCCCGTTTGTCGGCGACAACATCCTGCAGGTGCTGTTCGTGGCCGTGCTCTTCGGCGTGTCGCTGGCCATGGCCGGTGATTCTGGCAAACCCGCGCTGCAGTTCTTCGAGGCGCTGACGCGCCCGGTGTTCACGCTCGTGAACATCGTCATGAAGGCCGCGCCCATCGGTGCCTTCGGCGCCATGGCCTTCACCATCGGCAAGTTCGGCCTGGGCTCGCTGCTGAATCTGGCCGAGCTGGTGGCCACCTTCTACGCCACCTCGCTGCTCTTCGTGCTGGTGGTGCTCGGTGCGGTGACGCGCCTGTGCGGCTTCTCCATCATCAAGCTCATCCGCTACCTCAAGGCCGAGCTGCTGCTGGTGCTGGGCACCTCCTCGTCCGAGTCCGCCCTGCCCTCGCTGATGGAGAAGATGGAGAAGGCCGGCTGCTCCAAGTCGGTCGTCGGCCTGGTCGTGCCCACGGGCTATTCGTTCAACCTGGACGGCACCAACATCTACATGACGCTGGCCGCGCTGTTCATCGCCCAGGCCACCGACACCGACCTGAGCCTGGGCCAGCAGCTGGCGCTGCTGCTCGTGGCCATGCTCAGCTCCAAGGGCGCGGCCGGCGTCACGGGCGCGGGCTTCATCACCCTGGCCGCCACCCTGGCCGTGGTGCCCGAGGTGCCCGTGGCCGGCATGGCCCTGATCCTGGGCGTGGACCGCTTCATGAGCGAGTGCCGCTCGCTGACCAATTTCATGGGCAATGCCGTGGCCACGGTGGTCGTCTCGCGCTGGGAAAAGGCGCTGGACTATGAGCGCCTGCACGCGGCGCTGGACGGCGAAGGCGCCAAGCCCGCACCCGAGCCGCTGGCGGGCTGAACCAAGCCCATCACAAGACAAACGGCCCAGGCGCCCGTGCGGCGACCTGGGCCGTGGGTCATGGGGGCATCAGAACGGCGCGTCGTCGCCCGGGCCGCTGGCCGGGGCGTGCAGCGTGGCATCGGCAGCCGGCGCCGCGGCGCCGATCCCGGTACGGCCTTCGCCGCCGAGCGCGGCGATCAGGTCGGGGATCAGTTTGCACAGCTCGCCCGTGGCAATCGCCACGTCGGCATCAAAGCCCGCATCGTCCTGCGTCTGGCCCTCGAACACGCTGTCCTGGAAGGCCAGCTTCTTGAGCTGCAGGCCCTCGGTGAGCACAAAGCTCACGCGCTCGTCCCAGCTCATGGCCAGGCGGGTGGGCAGCTTGCCGGCCTGGATATGGGCTTGCACCTCCTCGATGTCGAGCGGGTGGCGCGCGTAGCGCACCACGGCCTTGCTCTCGTCGGCGGCCTTGAGCTCGCATTCGCGGTCCACGGCAAAGCCCGCGGGCGCCTCCTGCGACAGCAGCCAGTGCGCCATGGCCGCCTGCGGGCTGGTCTGCGTGTCCAGCAATGCCAGAGACAGGCCGGGTAGCTGCTCCACCAGCAGGCTGGTGATCTCGTCAGCACGGCCCTGCGCGCCGGTGTCCAGCACCAGCAGGCCGGCCTCGCGATCCATCCACACCCAGGTCGAGCCCTGCTTGGTGAAGGCCATGGGCAGCAGGTCCAGCTTGGCCTCGTCCTTGAGCTCCTTGGACTCCTTCTTGCCGGGCTTGCGGCCGGTCTGCTGCTCGATCTGCGCCGCCTTTTCCTTGACCTTGCGCGCCAGCACCGTGGCCGGGAGCATCTTGGCCTCGGTCATGAAACGCAGGATCCACTGCCCGCCCACGCTCTCGGCCAGCGGGCCGTGGGCCTCACCACGCGGCGGCACCCAGCCGCTGGATTGTTCCTGCGTGGCGCCGCATTCCTGGAATGGCGTCCTGGCCAGCGCCTCTTCCAGCGCGGTCAAATCAGCCTGCCAGCCGGGGGCAATGCGGTAGACGATGAGGTTCTTGAACAATTGAATATTCCTGATTTGATAGCTGTCAGCGCTTTATGGTAGGGCGCTGGAGGCATATTTTTCCAATAAAAGTGCAGCTGGCACACAGCGCAGCCTGGCAGAACTTTACACAGGCGCAGCGTTTGCACATGGCGGCGATACAAGCGCGCAGCACCATGGCGTCCATGGTCACTGTCACGCAAGAAAGGAATCCAGCATGACCCGTCTGCACCTCACCCAAGGCCTGGCCTGCACCGCCCTGGTCGCCGCCCTGGCCGGCTTTGCCGCGCCCTCGTTTGCCCAGCC
>Ga0209792_1000977_pt1 | contig 15745 bp, 20 predicted proteins | sample EBPBio142005_DNA_FD_185860 | JGI IMG/M metagenome (GOLD analysis project Ga0209792, IMG submission 185860) | Wastewater treatment Type I Accumulibacter community from EBPR Bioreactor in Madison, WI, USA - Reactor 1_6/14/2005_ DNA (SPAdes)... | ecosystem: Engineered > Bioreactor > EBPR >... | reverse complement strand
GGGTAATCCATCGCCACCGGGCGGGCCTGGTGTCTGACGAAATCAATCCCGTCGCCGGCCGGATCGAGCGTGTTCAGATTGAGGGTCGGCGGCGCTACTTGGTGCTGCGGAGCCAGGGTGGAGAAGATGGCGCCCAGCCCTCCGGCGGCGCCGAGCAGGTCGCCGGTTGCCGACTTCGTCGTGCTGACGGCGATCCGCTTGAAACCACTCTCTTGTTCAACCACTGCCCCCCGCCGCATTTCGAGTTTTGTCCACTTGCCATCTATCTGCCGCAAGCACGGGATTGTCCGGCGCTCCAGCCATTTGGTGTTCACGATCTGATCTGCGTTAGCGTTGTTTAGCGGGAAATCAATTCGATGCACTCATCTAGCTGACCAGGATTGGAGCCCGCCGCTTGCGTTTCCCGCCGCTCGCAGGCCGCCGATGATCGATCGTATGCATAATGTTGGTCCCCTTCGTTTCTGGTTAGGCGATCTGCCGAATGCCGATCGCCTCGGCGGCGAGGATGACGGCCGAAGGCAAGCTCTGGCCGAATATGACCTCGACGCCGTGGCGCTTATCGCTTGATGAAGGGCCGGCGGCTCGTCTGCTTCTGCGCGCCGAAGCCCTGTTATCTCGACGTCGTCGGCTACATCGCAGAAGGCATCGAGGATGATCCTGTGATCGCCGCCAAGCGAGTGCTCGCAGGGGAAACGCTGGCCGTGCTGAAAGAACGGTTCGCAAGGCGCGGTGGGGAAGATAACGGTTCGCCGCCTCGGGAAGGGTAGGTCCACATCGCCACGGCGCCTGGGGAGCGCCTCGCTCTGCGGACCCGATCCCGCACGGATGGCAGGGAGTCGAGCCCCCCTGTCCGGCGCGCCCGACGCTGGCGACGACTATCGGGACCCGGCCGGATGCCTGATCTCAAACCGTCCTTCCTCGACGGCGCGCTGGTCGGCCCGGACGCGCTCAAGCAGGCCGGGCTCGTCATCTTGCCGGCCCCATTGCTCGAAATGGATCAGTTTGTCGAGCGGCAAGCGGCCTAGCCAGCCCGCGGCCTCCAGCTCCGGGCGCGGGTGATAGCCGCGCACGGAGCCGATGCACAGATAGGCGACGGGCACGACTTGCTTGGGCAGGTCGAGGATCGACCGCACCGCTGCGATGTCAAAGATGCTGACCCAACCGACGCCCAGCCCTTCGGCGCGGGCGGCGAGCCAGAGGTTCTGGACGGCGCAAACCGAGCTGTAGAGGTCCATGCTGCGGATATGGGTGCGGCCGATCACGGCGGGGCCGGCCCGGTCGCGGTCGCAGGTGATGCAGAGATTGATCGGGGCTTCCATGATTCCCTCGAGCTTGAGCGAGCGGTAGACCTCGCGCTTGTCCTCGGGGAACATCAGGGCGGCCTCAGCATGGGCCTTCAGGAAGGCGTCGTGAACCTGCCGGCGGACAGCCGGATCGCGGACGAGGACGAAGTTCCAAGGCTGCATGAACCCGACCGAGGGAGCATGATGGGCGGCGATCAGGATGCGGCTGAGAGCGTCCTCGGGCACGGGATCGGGCAGGAACTCGCCGCGCGTGTCGCGGCGGGTCAGGATCGCCCGATAGACCCCTTCGGATTGGCTGGCAGGCAGAGGGTCGGCAGGCAGGAGGGCAGTGGTGACCATCGTCATTCCCCTGTGATGGCACGCCGCGACCGGTCGTCCGCACCGGTCGGGCCATCTCCGTCTGGCCGGTCTTCTGACTCGGGCTCGCCCCGCCTGGGCGCCTTCCCAGCCGAAGCCAGTGGCGGTTGCCCGGACAGTCCCCCTCACAGCGTTGGGCACGTCGCGGAATTCCACCGCGTTCCCGATTCTCCCGCGCGGCTTACCGCGCCGGCACCAGACGGATGCCTCTCTCTAACGCGCTTTCTAGTCGGCCGGTAGTTGTTGAATGAAAGGAATTTGCGCAAGATCAACGAGTTGAGCATGTCCGGATCGCAAAGCGGCGTCCTCTGCGCCGACAAGGTGTGAACAAGCACCGAAGCTTGACCCCTTCCGGCGCCGAAACATGACCCCGTCCACGGGTCAAATTGATGAATTTTCGCAAACCCTTGAGAGGTGACCGACAAGATCATGCTTCGACGCCTATCCGGGGGCAAACGCCGACAAGCCGCCGCCATGATCGCCAGTTCGCGCGCTCAGAGCCGCGAGAAAATGCGCGAGGCCGTGTTCGAACTCGGACCAGCGGTTGCCGACGACGCGATCAAGCGGGCAGCGCAAGCGGGGGTGCGCCCGCAGCCGCTCGCTCAGGATGACGACGATGTCGTGCAGGCTGTCCTCGTCGAGCCCAAGGGCATGATCAAACACCAGCCGCGTCATCGACCGCTCCTTCTACCCGCCCGGACAACAGCGCTGCCAACCATGCAGCTACTGCCTCCGCCGCAGGGCTCGACGAGCGCAACGATCGGGTGCCTGGCGCAGTATCTCCCCAATTCCGATCTCTGACGCAGTTTGACCAACACGAGCTCGCCAGAGCGTTCGCAGGCATTCGGCTTTCCTGAGCTGATGCCCTCCGATAGAACGCGATACTCGGCACGTTCCGGCGGTCTCTCCGATCGTATCAGACGTTCTCCCTGGGCTGCAGCTCGTAGCAGGATGAGCCCGCAGGAAGGCGCCCACAAAACAGCCAGCCCCATCCCGGCCAAGTGGTGCAGGGTGCCGCACTGATCGATTTCATACACGCTGCCATCCCCGCAAGTCGCCGGGCCGCGAGGGCCGAATGCGCTACACGAGAATCATGACCAGCGTCATTCCGGCGACGATAAGGACAAGGCCCCATATCAACATCGGCACCAAGGTGCTGTCAGCGCTGGAAGCGCTCCGAGGTGGACTGTTCATCGCTCGACTCCAACGAAGATACACAAACATTTCTTGGGAGACAAAGATACATTGCAAATGCCTGTTAGTTTGGCGCCTGACGGCGGACAACATATGTGACGCCGACTAGACCCCATGGCGGAGTGAGCTGACTGGGTCGGCGGCCTCTCCCGCGGCATTCTCCGTTCGAGGGTTGCGCCAGATTGGCTGGTGCCGAGCCTCAAGAATGGGGAAGAGACCGGATGCAGAATAGCACGTTCATCGGGCTGGACGTCCACAAGGCCACGATTCGGTCGCAGTTGCGCGGGGCGAGCGTGGCGGCGAAGTCCGCCACTGGGGATCCGTCCCGCACCGACCCGATCATGTCCGCAAGCTGGTGGAGAATCTGGCTGCGGACGGATCGCTGCTGCATTTCTGCTACGAGGCCGGACCCTGCGGTTATGGCCTGCAGCGCCAGTTGGTCGAGGCGGGCCACGACTGTATCGTGATTGCGCCCTCACTGATCCCGATCAAAGCCGGGGACAGGGTGAAGACCGACCGCCGCGACGCACTGATGCTGGCGAAGCTGCATCGCGCCGGAGAATTGACGCCGGTCTGGGTCCCGGACCCGGCGCATGAAGCGATGCGCGATCTGATCCGAGCGCGGGCAACGGGAACCTAGATCGGATCGCGAAGGCCAGCGACGGGGCAGTCAATCAGCTTGGCAAGCTCGTCGAGCGATGTATCGGTTCCAACGCCCCGCCCGCAAGGAAGGTCTTTTCAAACAGGATCGGTCCGAACAGGTCGCGATAACGGCTGCCAGCGCAGTTCAACGAGGCTGCGGAGCAACCACTCGTCTGGACCAAAGCGGAAGCGAAGCTTCCAGAGATTGATGAGGGTCGCGACCAACACAAAGGTCGCAAGCGCAACCGCCAGACAGGCGGCGGGTCCAAGCGCCCCATAGTAGCCAAGCCCCCAGCCCGAAACCACAGCGCTCAGTATGACGGAATGCAGCAAATAGCCGGTTAGAGACGCGCTGCCGGTCTCTGCGAGACCACGAACGACCCATGTCTCGCGTCGGCGTTCGGCCAGGTCGAGAATCGTGATGGAAAGGCCGAACGAAAAGATCGGCGCCAATGCGGCAAAGGCAGCGGCTGCGAGCCAGACGGTTGCGTCGGCCGTCTGGGGCGCACTGGGAATGAGGACAGCCGTCGCCGTCACGGCGCCGCTTCCCAATCCCGCGAGGACCAAAGCCGACATGGCGACGGTCTTCAATCGCCGGCGCAGCGAGGCGTCCGGCGGAAACAGGCCAAGCCGACCGAGCGCCAGACCCAACCAGAACATGGCCAGCGCCGCCGGCCCGTTGAAGACAAAGATGAAGCTGAGCGTCATCGGCCATTCGGCGATGCGCTGACCCACCCCGTCCCAGAAGCCGCCAAGGTATCCGCTGCCTTGGCTGGCAGCCGGGAGCGGCTCCAGGAGCGCGAGCTCAAGGATGCTCGCCTGGCACAGGATGGCGACGACATAAGTCACCGTCGCGGCGATCAGCAAACGCCGCACCGGCCAGTTGCGTGTCGTCCACAAGATCACGCCAAGGACGGCATAGAGCATCAGTATGTCACCGAAGAACAATAAGGCGGCGTGCAACAATCCAAAGAGGAAGAGACCGAGCAAGCGTCTCGCGAAGCGCTGGCCGAGCTCGACTGATCGCTCCGACGAGCGCCGTAGCATCGCGGCGAAGCCGAAGCCGAACAGGAACGAGAAGATCAGGAAAAACTTGCCGGTGAAGAATGCGTTGGTGAACCAGAAGGCGACGAAGTCGAGCGGGGACTCCCCCGCAGGCGCCAGAGCTGTCGGACTGACAAAGAACGGCGCATTGACGATGATGATGCCAAGCAGTGCGAAACCGCGCAGCGCATCGACGGCGCGGAAACGGGTCGGCGATGTTTCGGCCGAAACGGCTGTGTCGGCGTGGTGCGACGACTTCATCTTTCGTCCTCGTTTCGTTGTTCGTGATGAGAAGGCGATTGACGGCGCAGCCGGGACTCGGCCGTCTGGCGCGCGTGGGCGCTATATGGCGTCGTCCGGATGCGTCAAGATGCGCGCGACGGCCTGCTTCAGCGCAGGAAGCAGTTCCACGAGCGCTGTTCGGTTATGCAGACTGGCACGCCAGATCAGGCCATCGATCTGTGCGCTGACCAAGGTCGCCACCGCGATCGGCTTGAGGCGACCATCGATCTGGCCTTCAGCCTGCGCGCGCGCGAATCGGCCAGCCAGTCCCATGATTGCGGCCTCATCGGCCATCCGAGCCTGCTCGCGCAGAATGGGGTCTCGCAAGACCACGGCCGCGATCTCGGCGTGCAGAACAAGCTCAGCATCGGTGATCCCGAGAGCGATGATGTCGATGACGTCGAATAGGCTGGCAAAGACGTCATCGGCACTCTCTAGCACGTCGAAGAGCTCCGTCGTTCGCGCCGACTCGCGCGCGATGATGGCGGCAACGATTTCCGCTTTGGATGAGAAGTAGTGATAGAGCGTTCCCGGACTCATTTCCGCATCGGCGCAAATAGTCTTCATGCTGGTGGCGCTGAAACCATCGCGAACGAAACAGCTTCCCGCCGCACGCAGGATCGCCTCGCGGCGGTCGGAATTAAGAGCGGCATCGCGACTGCGCATGAAATCCTCGAACGTTCATTCGTCGAATGATCGTCCGCTATATCCATGCTTGCCTGCTGTCAACCAGCGATTCTCACACTCTTCGTGAAATTGCATTGAAAGACCGGGTCCCCTGTCGAGATCGGCGCACGGGCTAAAATTGCCGACTCATGAGACCTGTGGATGGGCGTAGACAGCGGTTTGATTGCTGATTCTATGGGCTTTCTGAAGAAGAGAGCTGGACGTGGCACAACGTTTGACCGGCCAGGGATAAATTCGTTTCGCTGGGCGCACACGCCCGGCTTCATCGCTCGACGAGCTTGCCAAGCTGATCGACTAGAGTCCCGTCGCCGGCCGTCGCGAACCGCCATGGCCTTCTGGTCGATGCCTGCCTGATGCAGGCCGATGGGTATGCCGATCGGGTGGCGGCGCTGCACATGATCGAGCCGCGCGCCGAGAGGCCGCGGGCGATCAATGCAATCCGCTTTGCCAAGGCTCGCGCCGCAACAGGCGAGGCGTGGATCCAGGGGCTTCAGGAGCGTCGACCGCCAAATGTCGTCATCATCGCGCTCGCCAACAAGATGGCACGCATTTTCGAGAAGCAGCCTGCGTGTCTGGTCGGCCTTGAGGCCTGCGGCAGTTCGCATTACTGGGCGCGCGAGATTGCCGCACTCGGTCACGAGGTGCGTCTGATCCCGCCAGCCTATGTCAAGCCGTTCGTGAAGCGGGGCAAGACAGATGCCGCCGACGCCGAGGCGATCAGCGAGGCCGTGACCCGCAAGACAATGCGCTTCGTCCCGATCAAATCGGCCGAGCAACAGGCGGCAGCGATGGTGCTGAAGACGCGCGGCCTTCTGGTTCGACAGCAAACCCAGGCGATCAACGCGCTGCGCGCTCATCTGTCGGAGTTGGGCATCATCGCCGCCATCGGCACGGCGAAGGTTGCCGGGCTCATCGATATCGTGCGCGATGCGAGCGATGCTCGCTTGCCGAAGGCTGCGCGCTTCGCTTTGACGGCCATCGCCGATCAGATCAAGGCGGTGATTGAGCAGATCGACAAGTTCGAACGGGAGATTGTCGCCGGGGCAAAGCGTGACGAGGATATGCGGCGTCTGGCCACGATACCGGGCGTCGGTCCGATCACGGCGGCGTCCATCAAGGCGCTTGTTCCAGATCCCGGCGGGTTCAAATCCGGCCGTCACTTCGCCGCCTGGCTGGGATTGACGCCGAGGTCTCATTCGAGCGGTGGCAAGGAGCGGTTGGGAGGAATATCGAAGATGGGCAATCCGGAGCTTCGCTCTCTGCTTGTTCTTGGCGCGAGCTCGGTCCTGCGACGCGTGCGGGGCAACGATAAAGCGCCGAAATGGCTGAGCGCGCTTCTGGCGCGACGGCCGTACAAGGTCGCGGGCGTCGCGCTCGCCAACAAGATGGCGCGGGTCATTTGGGCGCTTTTGACCAAGGGCGGTACATATCGGGGTCTGGAGCCGGTAAATGGCGTAGCGAGCGCTTGAACCGGAGCCGGCCAAAACGAGCTGACCGGCGCGGTAGCCGGCAGAGGCGAGGTGCACAAAGCAGACGATGATTCCATGGGGCGAAATCCCGGGGCGAGAGAGGCCGCTTGTGTCAATGCGCTCAAAGCGCGTGCCGTTGATTAGCCACTCGCATCGCGGACTTCATCGAGGCCAGCGGTCCAAAGCCGCGCTGAAAGGCCGTACATATGACCGCACCGTTCCCGCGCGATCAAACGTCTGAAAAAGCCCTTGCCTGGCGGGTCGTTCCACATATGACATCAGGGCCAGCGATCATGAAGATGGGCCGCACGAACAGGCCGCATACATGAACGCACCCGACCCGCACGCTGCCCGACCCTCATCTCGAACCTTGCAACGCAGGGGCCGTCCAAACATGAAGCTCTCGATGAAGCCGTTTTGCATCGGTTTGCCCGGCGCGATGTAGTGCCAATCGATCCGGGCCTGATTGGCCCAGTCCTCCCGCCTTGGAAATATGCGAGCGATAAACCCGGCACTCGGCGCCGATGACTACGCTAGTCATGGCGTAGGATCGACGAGTGCTCCACCGAAAGTGAGGCCACGGGCGTCGGCTTCAGAGATCCAGCGTCACTTGCCCTTTCGCTCGTGAAACACAGGGTATGAAGCGGCTGGAGCGAGCAGCGGGGCTCAGCACGGCATCGAGATGGATTGGCTCACCGTCGAGATAACCACACTCGCAGGTTCCGCACACACCGTTCTCGCAAGAAGAGAAGAGAGCGGCACCGGCTTCACGCAGCACCGTGAGCGCCGAGGTATCCGCAGGTACCTCAAGAATCTCGCCTGTCGATCCAAGTCTTATTGAAAAAGCCTCCGGCACGAAATTCTCGTCAAAGGCCGGCTGAAATGCCTCGAAATGAACCCGCTCGGGGGGCCAGTCGGCTGCCGCGGCGCGGACCGCCTCCATGAAACCTGGAGGGCCGCAGTAATAAAGGTTCGCATCAGCGGACCGACCGTCGAGGGGAGTAGTCAGACTGGTACGTGTCGCCGGCTCATCGTCGAAGTGCAGATGGACGCATTCCTCAGGAAGGCACTGAGCGATTTCAGAAAGCAGGGGCGCCAGCGACCGGCTCCGGGCGAAGTAGTGCAACTCGAAGCTGATCCCGGCGGTGTTCAGCGCTTGCGCCATTGCCAGCATGGGAGTGATCCCGATGCCGCCCGCCATCAGGATATGCGTGCCTGCCCCTTCCGACAGGCCAAAATGGTTGCGAGGGGTAGAAACCGGGATCTCCTGGCCGACGCCGACATTCGTATGAAGCCAGCGTGAGCCACCACGGCCCTCGACCTCACGTTTTACGGCGATCGAATATTGTGACCGGTCGTGAGGTGTACCGAAGAGAGAATACTGGCGAACGCGCCCGTCCGGGAGATGGACGTCGACGTGCGAACCCGCCTCAAATTCGGGCAGGGTGGGACGAAGAGGGTGACGCAGAACGAAAACCCGCACGTCGCCAGGCTCGTCACGAAGCTCCGCCACCTTCATCTTCATGATCAGCCGGGGGCTTCCCATGTCACTCTCCCACCAGTTCGACCCGATCGCCCGGCCGGATCGTTCCTCCCACTTCAATCGCGCAGTTGAGTCCGGAGCGGTTTAGCAGAGCCTCGTAGAGCCGCGGGATACCCAACAGCTCTTCGATGTACTTGCACGGGAAATTCAATCTCGCGCCGTACAGGACGGTCTCGCCCACCCTGAAGCGTCGGCCGACCAGGTGGTTCAGCGGAACGCCAACCGTGGTCAGGTTGCGACGATGATCCTGCGGAGTGAGCCGTGCTCGGATGCCTGGCATTTGGGGCTCACCTTGCGCCAGCGCCTCAAGCACCTCCATTTCAATAAGCGTGACGTCTCGTACACCCGGCTTGGGTGAATATGTGCCAGTGCCGGAGTAATAGCGGTCACCCTCAATGCCGCGCCCCGCCACGAGCTTCGCCTCGGCGAGTTCTTCCATCTCGTAGGATGCGGCAGTGCCTATATGAATGTGGGCGATTCGCCCGGACCAGTTCGTGTTCATGTCTTCGTGCTTTGTGTATGGCTGTGAACGATGCAGCTAACGTCAGGTCGGGCCCAGTAGACCAATGACTAGAAGCGGTTGGCGGGGTTCACTATACCGTTCTATTCAAGCATCCGCAACCGTTCGTCGCCGAATTGAAGATTAGATTTGATTAATTCATCAAATAACAAACCAAATCATTGAGTAGTGAATGTGTTTTGATCTTTCATGATCTTTATTTGATCAGCAAGGCAGGAATAGTATCCGTTGTGAAAGAGAAATAGACAGGTCAACGTGACCTTCTAGCGCACAGAATAGTTGCCATCACCAAGGTGCGATTTCATCGCTTCCTGCGAGCGCTCCATCAGGCTGGCTTTATCCAGCGCGAAGCTGTCATCGGTTTGCATGTTCAATCTCCTCATTGTTTTCAGTAAGCTCCGGCCGGCCCGGGAAAAGGGGCTGATAGTCGGGCAGGTCTTCGAAGCGTTGGATCCAGTCAGAGACCGCCGGAAAGCGGCCTAGATCGACCCCTCCCATTGGGGCCAGACGGCTGTAGGGATACAGTGCAACGTCCGCGATGCTGGGCCGGCCTTCGGTCGCGACCCAGCCGTTTCGGCCGCAATCGACAAGTCGTGAGTTTAGCGTCGAAAGCGCCCGCTCCGCTTGTTCATGCCAGGTTTCGCGTTTCTCCGTCTCCAATGGCCAGTCGGGATGGAGCGCGAGATGTAATCTCAGCTGGGCAAGCGGATGCATGTGCTGGCTTTGCTCGAACGACAACCAGCTCATGACCTGACCTTGCTCAAGCCTGTCATCTGGCCACCAAGGCGTACCGGCAGATAGATAAAACAGGATGGCCATCGATTCGGAGATCGTTCTCCCGTCGGCAAGCTCCAACACCGGAACCTGGCGAAATCTATTCAGTTTCCCGAACTCAGCAGTTTTCAAATCCCCTCGGTTGATGGAGAGCGCACTTCGCACCAGCGGGATGCCAAGAAAGCCGGCCATAAGCCGAACCTTCCAAGCGTTGCCGGATCGCTGCGTTTCGTACAGGCGCATGCGATCGCCCTCAGTTGAGGCTAATTTTGGCGGCAGCGGTAACCTTCGACCAACGCTCGGTCTCGGCGGCAACGTGCTGCCGATAAGCGTCAGGCCCAAGCGGCATTGGTTCGATGCCAAGGGTACGAAGCCTCTCTCCCACCGTCGGGTCAGCGAGCACAAGCCCGAGGGCTTCGCTAATCTTTGAGGCGCGAGCTGGAGGGGTGCCTGCTGGTGCCAGCAGCGCGTTCCAAGAGCCGATTTGGAGACCCTCGAACCCTTGCTCGGCCGTGGTCGGCACGCCGGCAGCGGAAGGGTTCCTCGTCGGCTGGGCGATTGCGAGAGCCGTCAATCCGCCACTTGCGACCTGAGGCATGATCACAGGAATGGCGTCGAAAACGAGCTGAATTTGCCCGGTCAGCGCGTTATTGACCGCGTCTCCGCCGCTCTTGAAAGGGACGTGAGTAATATCAATCCCGGCCAGAATTTTTAAAAGCTCCAGTCCCAAGTGTGGCGAGGAACCGTGTCCGGCGGAACCGAAGTTGAGATTGCCTGGCTTGCTTTTCGCTTCCGCAATCAGGGCAGCCAGACTGGCAATACCGGCTGACCGCGCAGCAGCGAGGACGTAGGGAGAATTGCTAACCAGAGAAATGGGAACGAAAGCTGCGGGATCGTAAGAGATCTTGGGATAGACCATCTTATTGACGACTTGGGTTCCAACCGTACCCAACAGCAGCGTGTAGCCGTCAGCGTGGGAGTTAGCGACGGCCAGAGCTCCAAGGCCCCCACCGGCACCAGGGCGGTTCTCGACGACAATTGATTGCCCTAGGCGTTCGGTGAGGCCTTGCGCCACCAGTCTCGCCACGACGTCCGTGATGCCGCCGGCGCCGAATGGCACCACGAGTTTTATCGGGCGTGTCGGGTAGTCGGACTGTGCACGAACATCGCTCGACCAGCTGGCGCCGACGAGGCCTGCTAGGGCGAACGGTAAGGCTGATAGATTCAGGCTGCGGCGGCTTACCATTATGGACCCCTCCCTATTTTGGTCTTAGCGAGGGGGAGCAAATGCCGCTCGGGCCATTTAGTCAACAAGTTTCTTGTAGGAAACAATGTCACTCAGTTTCAAGCTGCTTCGCCTTCGCGGAAACCTCACCCTCGAGGAGGTTGCCCAAGCTGCTGGCGTCACCAGGGGGTACCTGTCGAAAGTCGAGCGCGGCTTGGTAAAGCCGTCAGTCGGCTCCGCGCTCAAGCTCGCGAAAATACTTAACGTGCCTGTCGAGGATCTCTTCGGGGACGCTCAAACGAGCGATTCCATCGCTATCACTCGCGCGCACGCAGCAAACCCGCCGCCGGATATGATGGGGGCTCCGCGCTTGGTGGCGAGCACTCGAAGCGGCCAGAGGATGATCGCCTTCGTCGTCCGACCGGGTCTATCTGATGAGCCCAATCATCCGATGAGCCATCATGAAGGAGATGAGCTTCTTTATGTGCTGAACGGTCGCGTCAGCCTCCAGTTGCCGAGCTGCACCGAAGAGTTGGCTAAGGGCGACTGCGCGCAATTCAATGGGGCAGTGCCACATAAATTGACATCTCTGACCGGTGAGGATGCGGAGGTGCTGATCGTCATCCGCGTTGAGTGAACGCGCGCCAAACGAGTCGCAGGGCACGGCATCCGCATCACTCGGAATCGGTAACCCACCTCAAAGGGGTCACGTCCCCCGAAAACGAATTTTCGCGCTTAGCCGTCGGCCCCATTCACAACAGTGGCGCATGCTTCCATCGCGACGATGCAGCGATGCTGTTGCGCGAGGAACGGGAGCACCTGCGGTCGCGACAGCTTTTTCCGGAAGGCGACAGCGCCATCGGCAAAAGCGCCGTGCGCGTGAAAGACCCGCCTTGCAAGGTCGATGCCGATGATGGTGACGTCGTTCATGTTCGCCTCCCGCTGCGGCCAATCCGCAGGCCTGCATTTCTGACACACGCGAGCGCTGGCAGGAGGGGCATCCACATGGGGTAATCGCGGGAGCGAGGCGCCCTGTAAACTGACCATAGCGTTGGAAGGTGGCTGTTCCCCGATAGGATGGAAATACGGGCTCACGACTGGACGCCGGGCCCAAGCATCGAATGGAGAACAGCCGTGGAAGAATATATCGGTCTCGACGTATCGATGAATGAGACGGCGGTATCGATCCGCCGCGATGGCAAGCGGATATGGCGAGGCAAGTGTGCTTCTGACCCAAGGGTCGTCGCCGAACTTATCCGCAAGCGGGCACCGGCCGTTAAATGCGCCCGACAGACGTCCAAATCCCTTGCAACGCGGGGGCGGACCATACATTTTTGTCCGGCACGCTCGGCAAGGCCGGCCTTCTGAGCGCAAAGCGATGATCGATCGCGGGCATGATCTGCCGTTGAGCGGGCAGGTCCGGGTGCTCGGGATCAGCCGGGGCACAGCCGCGTTCTTCACGGTATCGATGTCATCGACGACATGGGCTATGGCGATCCCGGCGCCTTCGGCGGCGGCGCGGTGATCGGTGCGGCTACCCCGAACATCGACCGACTGGCGCGGGAAGGCCTCAAGCTCACCTCGACCTATTCGCAGGCGACCTGCACGCCGACCCGCTCGGCGATTCTGACGGGCCGGTTGCCCGTTCGCACCAGCCTGACCGGCCGATCCTGGCGGGCGACCACATCACCAGAAACCCTGGGCGGACGAGATTTCCCTGCCGAAGCTGCTTGGCGATTCGGGTTACAAGACTGTGCTGTCAGGCAAGGTGGCATGTCGGCGAGGCCGAGGGCATGCGCCCTCAGGACATCGGTTTCGATGAGTTCTGCGGCTACTACCAGGCCGAGAAGGAGTTGACGCAATATGTCGATAAGCGCCGCTATCCGGACCTTGTCCTCAACCCGGAGCGGCTGGAGATGCTGCGCAGGACGGGCGCGAGCGACGGTCTCTATCATGGCTTCAAGGGCGGCAAGACCACGCAGATCGAGAAGGTCGACAGCATCGAGAAGATGGCCGATCCGAACACCCGCCGCAACTTCAACGACAAGGTCGAGCAGGTCGGCCATTCAATCAGCGATGTGACGGACGCGACGAGCGCTGCGATCGCTGCGCCGTTGGAGAATGCGGGCCTGGCGAAGCGGTAAGGCCAACCGGAAGCGGAGGCCGGCGCATCGTAGAAACCGAGAGCAGAAATTATATAGGTACTTCAAATACATAGGTGTTCGCAGTTTTATCCTGAATGGCGCGCCACGGCACCGTCTCCAAACGGTCTCTAAGTATCTGGCGTGCAAGCGTTTCCAACGTTTGATCATGCTCAGAGTGTACCGGGTGGTAGACCAAAAAGCGATTTATACCTTCACCAAATGCGGGGTGTTTTACTTCTCCCGCCGGGTCCCGAAGTCACTTCTCGATCGCTTCGATAAGCCGCGAATCGTCACCTGCCTCCACACGCGCTCTTTGCCCCAGGCCAGGAAAGCAGCCAGCGCGCTTTCTGCGCAGTTGGAGGTTGTTTGGGCTCAGATGCGACTGGAGAAGGTGCTGCGCAGTGCCCCTGCCGCGTCGCTTTCCCCTGTGATTGCCGGGATCGCTCCCGCAGCGCCTTCGATCAGGCTCTCGGATGCCGGGGCTCTGTATCGACGCCTCAAAGGCGTTGGCAGAGGCAAGGTGTTCAACACTTCAACCGATCGGAACCTCGGCTATGTTGTTCAGTGCCTCGGCGACGCCGTTGTTGTGGAACTGACGCGTTCCGATGCAGGTAGATTCCGCGACTTTCTGATCGCCAAGAAGCTAACGACCAGTTCGATCAGGAGGGTGTTCGCGACCGTGCGGGCGGTGGTGAACCTAACCATCTCCGAGCATGGTTTGCCGTGCCCAAACCCGTTCTCCCGCACCTTCCTCCCCGAAGTCGGGGTCAGGACTGTCCGGCCCCCGGTCCCCGACAATGTGATCCGATCCGTGCAGGCGACCTGTCTGGACATGGACGACGACAAGCGTCTTCTCATCGCGCTTATCAGTGATACCGGGCTGAGATTGGCGGAAGCTCTGGGGTTACAGAAAGCGGACCTCAAGCTCTCCAGTGTCACTCCGCACATCATGGTTCGGGCGCATCCTTGGCGTTCGTTGAAGACCGCCTCCAGCACCCGAGAAGTCCCGCTTGTCGGTGCGTCCCTCGCGGCGGCCCAGCGACTCGTCGCGGTCACAAACAGCAGGCTGTTGTTTCCTAGGTACGCAACGCTGACTGATGTGAGCGCCAATTCCGCGAGCGCTTCGTTGAACAACTGGCTGCGCAGTCGCCTACCGGCAGGCTGCGTCATCCACTCTTTCCGGCATAGTCTACGCGACCGACTGCGCGCTGCTGAGTGTCCAGCCGACATCGTCGATGCGATCGGAGGGTGGACCACCCAAGGCGTCGGCCACAAATATGGTGTTGGTTACTCACTAGAAGTGAAGCACCGCTGGATGCAGCAAATCGAGCTTCACTCTACATTATCAGAAAACGTTGGAAACGCTTGCACGCCAGATACTTAGAGACCGTTTGGAGACGGTGCCGTGGCGCTCCCTAGGGGTGCCCTTGGCGAGGTCCTGAGTTCGCTGGCGAGCGATATCAGTGAGTTATGTCGAGTGACGAAGCTCGGCGCAATCCCGATCTGGTCAACTCGTGGCAGGGGCGGGTTGGAAGCCGATGCCGATGGCGTCTGTAATCTCGACGCGCGTCCTGCCCCCGCATTTTAATTTCGACATTCCGAGGGCTGCTGTGTCCTTCTGATGAGGCCGGAGCATTAGCCGGTCGCGCTGGCTCGAAGAGCGAGGCGGCGCGCGTAGACCTCATTTCAGATCGATATTTGGACCATTGCCATGACCCCATTCTCAGCGCTCGAAGCGCTCAACAAGCTCGCCAACACCACTGCCATTCCCGCGACGCTTTCGGCTCCGACACAGGCGGCTCCGGCTGCCCCGGTCGGGCGGCCTCTGTCCCGGTTGCCTGCCTTCGACGAGATCACGCTGGCCAACGCCTACATCTTCGATAACTCCGACAAGGGCAAAAACTTCGAGTGGATGAAGTGGCGGGCGACCTTCCAGGTCTTCACCCTGACCGAGCCCTTCACGCCTAGCCAGAAGAACGCGGCTTGGCAGGGGAACGCCGTGCTGCGGCACCCTGACGTGTTCTCCTCGGTGATGGAGGACTACGCCTACAAGAATCCGACGATGTTGCCCGTTGACCTCTGGGACGCCGCCTACATGCCGGTCCTTCGCGAGACGGGAGCGATGCCAGTTGTCGGCGATTGGCCTCGCCTGGGTCAGCTACAGATGGATGGCTCGGGCACCTACTACGAGTTCGGCTCGATCGCCCGTGGCCATTTCTCAGCGCATGGCGAGTTCTTCCTCGACCTGCTCCTGCCGGGCGGGACCATCACGTTCCAGGACTTCTTCGTCGCGCCCATGCAGGTTCCGAACACGCCGATCATGCGGGCGAGCTACGATCCGCACCGGCTCTGGCTGAGCCGGAAGGGCCGGAAAGCCAAGTCATGACGGATGTCGAGCAGGCGCTGCTCGCAGCGCTCAACGAGCAGCGCCTCTGTCCGTCGTCAGATGATTTGAGACGGTTTTCGTTTCTCAGGAACGGAGGTTCTGGCTCATCTTGGTTTGAGGTTAGGCGGCCTTGGCGTGGTGCTGCAAGCGACGCTGCTGCAAGGTCTGGCGTTT
>Ga0209792_1000976_pt1 | contig 15756 bp, 14 predicted proteins | sample EBPBio142005_DNA_FD_185860 | JGI IMG/M metagenome (GOLD analysis project Ga0209792, IMG submission 185860) | Wastewater treatment Type I Accumulibacter community from EBPR Bioreactor in Madison, WI, USA - Reactor 1_6/14/2005_ DNA (SPAdes)... | ecosystem: Engineered > Bioreactor > EBPR >... | reverse complement strand
CCCCGTCGAGTGCATAGGTGAAAGCACCATACCGGTTGCAGGGATCGAGATGAAAACGGTTTCTTTCAAGGAAATTCATGCTTTGGGTTCAAGTGGGGTGCACCGTTTTGATCCTGCAAAAATCATGGAAAGAGGCATTCGGGAGCTGGCAACGCCTGAAGCGATCGACGACATAGTCTATCGAATTGCCAAAGGCGAGGGACGTTTAAAAGGATTGCCGCAGCTAGGTACGAAACAAAAGCCTTTCTATGAAGATACGATTGCCAGCATAGATCTTTGCAAACTGGCTGATTTGATCTGCCATTCTTTTAAAGGCGACAAGCCGCTGGGCAGCCGTGGAACGCTGGAAACAACCTACGGCAACGCCGCCCTTCATCTTGTGGCTTCAGAATATGCTGTCGTCAAAGGCGTTTCTTACGGGGAAGCCATGGATTTGATGAAGCATGTGTCAAGCAAGCCGACGATTGACCAGCTTTCCCGTTACAATGACGGACGGATGAGCGGCGGGCCTGCCTAGAATCCTGTTGCCCGGGCGGGGCTATTCCCTTACAACCCCAAAGGAAAAACAACAGGCTCTAGAGGTTTCTTATGGCAAACGTTGCGGTGGTCGGTTCCCAGTGGGGCGACGAGGGTAAAGGCAAGATCGTTGACTGGCTGTCGAGCCGCGCCGATGTAGTCGTCCGGTTTCAGGGTGGTCACAATGCGGGTCATACGTTGGTCATCGACGGTGTTACATACAAACTCTCCCTTCTTCCTTCCGGTATCGTGCGCAAGGGCAAGCTGTCCATTCTCGGCAACGGCGTTGTCGTCGACCCGTGGGCCTTCCTGAAAGAAATTGAAACCGTGCGCGGCAAGGGCGTCGAGATCACGCCGGAAAATCTGATGGTTGCCGAAAATGCTCCCCTCATTCTTCCTATTCACGGCCATATCGACCGCGCCATCGAAGAAGCGCGCGGCGACAAGAAAATCGGTACCACGGGCCGCGGCATCGGCCCTGCCTATCAGGATAAAGTCGCGCGTCGCGGCCTGCGTGTTTGCGATCTGGAACATTCCGACATTGTGAAAGAAAAGCTCGAAGCCCTTATTTCCTACAACAATGCGTTGATGCGCGGTTTTGGCTGGGAAGAGGTCAAGGCGTCGGAGATTTACGACTCCCTGATGGGTATCGCGGATCAGGTCCTGCAATATAAAGGCGTTGTCTGGAAAAGGCTGGATGAAGCCAAGTACCGCAATGAAAAAGTGCTGTTCGAAGGAGCGCAGGGGCACATGCTCGATGTCGACCACGGCACCTATCCTTACGTCACATCTTCCAACATCGTGGCCGCACAGGCGGCGGTCGGTTCCGGTATCGGGCCGCGCAACATCGGCTACGTTCTCGGCATTACAAAGGCCTATACAACGCGCGTGGGTTCCGGCCCGTTCCCGACGGAATTGTTCGACGCCGTCGGCGACAAGATCGGCGAGAAGGGACATGAATTCGGCACGGTGACTGGGCGCAAGCGCCGCTGCGGCTGGTTCGATGCTGTGATGGTGCGTCAGGCCGTGAAAACAGGTGGTATTGATGGTATCGCGCTGACCAAGCTCGACGTCCTCGATGGCTTTGACGAGCTGAAAATATGCGTCGGGTATGAGCTTGACGGGCAGAAGATCGATTACTTCCCCGCATCGCAGGTTCATCAGGCGAATGTAAAGCCGGTTTACCGCACTGTCCCGGGGTGGAAAGAATCCACCTATGGCGCGCGCAGCTGGGCGGACCTCAATGCTTCTGCCATTAAATACATAAGACTGGTCGAAGAGTTGATCGAGGCGCCGGTGACGTTGCTGTCCACCAGCCCCGACCGGGATGACACCATACTGGTGCAGGACCCTTTCTTCGGCTAGCCAGACACCCATCCGTGGACTTTTGCCGTAATAGGTTTACAATGCGTTAAGCCTATTCGGGCATTCTTATTCTTTATAACCACGGCCAGGTTAAAAGACCCATGTCAGACGTCACGGTTCAGAACGAGCCGGAAACACAGGCGGAATCCGCCCCCATCGTACCCGCACCTGTTGCGGCCCCTCCGCCTGCGCCCGTGTCCGGCAAGGGCGCGCCGCTGACAGGCGAAATCATTTTCAACGAAAACATCACCGTCTATTCCGGCAACCGTTTGCCGCAATACGATAAAGGGCCGGTCAAGGCCTATACTGCGCGGGGTACGGACAAGGTATCAAAAAATCTTTTTGCCATGGTGTGTGAAGAGCATCTGACACCGCGATCTTTGAAAGCGTCGAACTATTTCGGAATTTTGAATCCATCGCTCGTGCGCCTTGTGGCTTCCGGCGTTATAGGCTGGACGCCTGCAGGCAAAGAAAAATACTGCTTTATCTTCGAGAACACCCTCGGCAATGCCCTGATGAAAGACGATACCAAGGGCGGCCTCGGCATGAAGCCCGATCTGGTTTTGAATTCTGTCATCAGGCCGATGATAAATGTCATGATGGACATGCGGGACAAGGACATCGTCCATGGCAATATCCGCGTGGCCAACATGTTTGACGGCGGTTCGAAAAATCTGGAGCGGGTTGTGCTCGGCGAATGTCTGTCAACGCCTGTATCGTATTTGCAGCCTGTTCTGTACGAGACGATCGACCGAGCCTTGTGTTCTTCGATCGGACGGGGGCCGGGAACGCAACAGGACGACCTATACGCGCTTGGCGTTTCGCTCGCGGTCATGATGCGCCACTCTGACCCCGCCGAAGGGTGGAGCGATGAGGAAATCATCCAGCATAAAATGGATGAAGGGACATATTCCGTCATGCTGGGCCGCGACCGCCTGACAGGCGCGATCCTCGAATTGATGCGCGGTCTTTTGTATGACGACGAAAATCAGAGATGGACGCTGGACGAAGTTCTGATCTGGCTGGATGGGCGCAGGCTTAGCCCGAAGCAGGCCGCGCGTCGCAGCAAGGCCAGCCGCCCTGTCAACTTCATGGGCGAAAAATATATCCGCCCCGAAATTCTCGCCCGCGAAATTGCAAAAAATCCAGCGGAGGCGCGCCCGCTGATCGAGGACGGAGAGCTTGAACGATGGCTTTCGCGCGCGCTGGAAGACAAGGTTGCAACGGCGCGATTTGAAAAAGCCCTGAAGCAGGCCGATGAAGGCGGGAAGGGCGGCGATTATCCCGACAGGCTGGCAACGCGTACCGCCATCGCCCTGCATCCCGAAGGGCCGATGCGATACAAAAATATAAATGTGATGCCTGAAGGTATCGGCCCTGCTTTGACCGAAGCCTTCATCATGAAGCGCGATCTTCAATCCTATAATGATTTCTTCATGAATTATTTCATCACGCAATGGGTGGATTCCCAAACCGGCACGGTGCCGGATGTCAGCAACCTTGTCGGCCGTTATGACGGTGCGCGCGCGCATTTGCGGCAAAAGGGGATGGGCGGCGGACTGGAAAAATGCATTTATGCCATGAACCCCGAAGTTCATTGCCTGTCCGAAAAAATCGCGAAATATCATGTTCGAACACCCGAAGATCTTATGCATGCGCTTGAAAAACTTTCACAGAATTCGGGCAGGCCGACGATGTTCTTCGACCGTCATATCGTTGCGTTTCTTTCAGTAAAGGATCGTAAGAATATCGATCCGTATATACACGACATGAATGCGCCGGAAGGTTATCGCCGCATTCTGGCAGAGGCAAAAACGCTGGCGACCATACAAAAGCGATCGCAGATGGAAAAATTTCCCGGCATCGCCAAATGGATGGTGGAAAGTCTGGCGCCTGTCTATGAAAGATTTCATGACCGCGAATTGCGTGAAAGCATAAAGAAAAACGCCGACAAGCTGGCCGAGACTGGTGATTTGCCAAAGATCGTTCTGCTGTTTGACGATCCTGCCGTTTATCAGAGCGACAATCTGGAATTCCGCCGCGCAATGCGCCGCTATCACGATCTGGAACAGGAAACGATTGAAATCGAAGGAGAGCTTCGGGATGAAAGCTCGCTTGGACAAGAAACCGGCAGGCAGGCCGCGGCGCTGGTATCGGGCATTCTGGCAGGCATAATTATTATGACCGCCATATTTTCGGCCTTTGGCAAAGGGGCGGTACCGTTTTAGGACATCATGGCAGCGAGCACAAAAAAACGTAAAAAGAAGCAATCCTTCGGATGGAAAGGGCAGATATTTCTGATCTGCCTGCTTCTGGCCAGTGTGATGTTCGCATCGCTAGCGGTGATTGTCGTAGTCGGGATGGTGCCCACGATCGTGGCGGCGATCGTAGACCGTTCGGAAGGGCGAATGCGCGCCTTGACAATTGGTGCCATGAATTTCGCCGGCTGTGCGCCCTTCATGCTGGAAATCTTCAAGAAGGGAAACAGTCTGGAGACATCGATTGCCTATATGCTGGAGCCTAGAACGATCGTGGTCATCTATTTCGCGGCGGCTATGGGGTATCTTATAGATTGGGCCATGACGGGGATCGTTTCTTCGGTTCTTGTACAGAAAACCAAAAACAGGTTGCGCGATATTCAAAAAAGTCAGAAAGAGCTGACCGAAAGGTGGGGCGTCGAGGTGACCGGCACTATTCCTTTGGATGAGTTTGGCTTTCCCGTGGAAAGCCATCACAAGCCGGAGGAAGCCTGAGTTTTAAACCTTCCTTAACGCGCTGCGACCTATACTGGAAGAAATGAGAGCATGCGTGGTCAGTGAAGGGCCGGCATGCTTTTCGTGTATTTTGGGGATAGTGAAAATTCGTTTTAAAAAAGCATAAAATTCATGCGAAATATTTGGGGTAGATGGATAAGGGACGTAAGCGCGGTGGCGGCTGTTGAATTCAGCCTGATTGGCCTGCCGTTTATCCTGATGACCGTCGGCGTTGTGGAGATGGCGCTGGTTTTCACATCGCAAAGCGTTTTGCAAAACGCCACATTTTCTGCCGCCCGCCTTATCCGTACGGGACAATTGCAACAAGGGTTGATGGGCGACCCTGAACAGGCCTTCCGCGAGGCCGTATGCGATTTTGCCGCGCTCGCCATTCGCTGCGACAATATCCAGTTTACTGTCAGCCGCCTTGACGATTTCAGCGATGCCGACGACATGCAGCCGGAATTCGACGAAGACGGAAACCTTCAGAACACGGAATTCGAGCCCGGTGCGGAGAATGATGTGGTTTTGATCCGTGTGGTTTACAACTACCGCATCACGACGCCGGTCATGCAGCAGGTATTGTCAGACGTCGGCAGTAACAGACGCGGCTTGATGTCGACAATCGTGCTTCAGACAGAACCCTATAATCCCGGAGAATAGCTGTGAAAACCGTATTTTACATGATCGCAGCGAAATTGCAGCTTACCAGATGGGCGCGCGAGGAAGAAGCTGTCGCCGCGATTGAAACCGTTATCCTGTTTCCTGTTTTGATTGCCTTGCTGGTCGGGTGCTATGACATAGGGCGCGGGATCAATGTAAACCAGAAAACGATTGCGGCCGCGCAGATAATCGGCGATCTGGTCGCGCGTGACCGCAGTGTTACAGCGGCTTCAATTCAAGACATCGTCGAGGCCGGACGTCTGGCCTTCGACCCGTATCCGTCCGACAGTTTCGGGTATGATATTGTCAGTGTGCAGTTCGATGCCGATGGCGATCCGACCGTCATATGGCGCGTTACCGAGAATGCGCAGCCCAATGATGCTGCGGTGGAAAGTTCGACGGCTCTAGGCGGTCCCGGCGATGGGGTGGTCATCGTGACGGCTGTCTATAATTACGAGCCCTATTTTACAAATTTCGCGGTCGATGAAATCAACATGCAGGAAGTCGCGTTCTTGCGCGGGCGCCGGAGTTCGGTGGTTGCGTGCGACGACTGTCCCGGTTGATGTGGGCCGAGAAGGAGGCAGTGATGGATACCGGATTCAAAATGCTTAAATACCTGCGCGAGACGCTCGGCGTTACGGCCGTGTGGTTCAGCATGGCGGTGCCCGTGGTTGTGGGCAGCGTCGGATTGTCCGTTGATATCGGGCAGGCCTATCTTGTGCGCGAACGCCTTTCGCGGGCGGTCGACGCCGCGGCGCTTGCGGCGGCGGCCATGAGTTCGGAAGACCCGCAGCTGGTCGAGCAAAAGGTCAATGATTTCATCGAGGCAAACTATCCCGAGGACAAAGTCGGATTTACGACCGATGTCGAGGTGGTAACAACGTCCGATACGGTTCAGGTAACAGCATGGGCCAGCTTCAATCCTGTCTTCGGGGGTGTTCTCGGAAACAAGGAAGTAGAGATCAAGGTTGAATCCGAGGTCACCAAAGAAGTTAAAGCTATTGAAGTTGTTCTTGTCATGGACGTTACGGGCTCGATGAGCACGAACAACAATATCGCAACGCTGCGCACGGCCGCGAAGAGCTTCGTCAACACGATGTTCACGCGGGTGAGCGACCACGATATGATCAAAATCGGCCTTGTGCCGTTCAGTTCGTCGGTCAATGTCGGGCGTTACGGCCTTGGCAGGACGCCAACCAACCTTCCTTATGACGCGGCGTTTGTTTTGAACCCGAGCGGCCTCAGCTATAGCACCACGAACACGGCGCAATGGGGGGGATGTATTCTTGAGGGAACCGCCCCGAACACGACCGACCCTTATCCGGACGATATCGAGGACCATGAGGGGCCGTGGGAAATGTACCGTTATTGCAGAACGCGCACCGGCGCCGCCATTCCGGGATGCAATACTACCAGAAGCGGCAGCAGGGCGCCTTACACCTACACTGTCCAGCAAAACCAGAATTACAACTGCCCGAAAACACCGGTCATGCCGTTGACCAACAAGCAATCCGAGCTGCTGGCCAGTATCGATACATTGAAGGCGGAGGGTAACACCTACATCAACAACGGCCTGACATGGGGCTTGCGCCTTATCTCGCCGGAATTTCCATTCACGGAAGGGGAGCCTTGGAACAGCCAGGACTGGAAGAAGGCGATTATCCTGATGACCGACGGGGAAAGCACCATGCATTCCTATTATTCCATCTACGGGCCGACGAAACGAAGCGCAAGCGGCACAAACCCGGCCGTTGCAGGACATACTCTGGATGCCGACGATCTGGATGACCGTATTCTGGATGTTTGCGAGGATCTGCGCGACAAGGATGTGCTTGTCTATACCATCACCTTCGATGAAGGCGTGAGCAGCGCCACAAAGGCCATCTTCGAGGAGTGCGCGACACAGCCGAGTATGTGGTATGACGCACCGACACAAGCCAAGCTGATCGAGGTTTACCAGACTATTGCGAAGGAACTCGCCAACATTCACCTGTCGAAATAATAAAGCGTGGCATAAACCACAAGAGAAACGGGGATTGCATCAAGTAATCCCCGTTTTGTTTTGCCCAAACGACGCAATAACGCCGACGGTATTTGATTCTGTCAATAACGAAAATACATCAAATTTCATGTATTACGGGAGTAAATATTTTCATTTTGCAAGTAATCAATAAATAAAAACATTTGTATAAAAATTGATCTAAATTATTTTCATTTAAAAAGATGCGATATTTATGTCTATTCATGCGATTCAGCAAGTAAAAGGCTCTTTTTTTAACCACTCTTTAAAAACTTATGATATATTCTAAAGATAACGGTTAGGGGTTCGATGTCATCGCGCCCTTCATAAAAAAAGACCTAAGGCTTAACACTGTTGGAAACCAAATGAAGGAGACTCTCCACATGCTTATCAAATTGCTTGCAATGAAAAATGCCTACGTGAAAAACGAAGACGGCGCCACGGCGATCGAATACGCCCTGATGGCTGCCGCTATTTCCCTTGTCATTATCGGCGTTGTGTTCGCTTTCGGTCAGGAAGTCAACGCAATGTGGACCGATCTGCAAGAAGCGCTGGCTGCCCAAAGAGGCTAATCTGGCCCATGCCTGAATAACATTCAAGGCCCGCCAGTACCCAAAAGCGCTGGCGGGCCTTTTCTCGAAAGTCCCGTATAAATTCCCCCAACAAGGCAAATGACGATGATAGTGCTGTTTCTGGTGGTCTTTGGCATGCTCGTAGCGACCGGCTTTCTGGTTGCCTCTGCCATTTCCGATTTCAGATCCATGACCATTCCGAATATTTATGCCGGCGGAATTGTCCTCGCTTTTATACCCGCCTATCTCGCGGATTCATTCACGGGGCAGGGCATGGAATTTTTCCTGGGCTGGCAATCCCATCTGATCGCGGCGCTCGCCGTTTTCGCCATCACCTTTATCCTTTTCAGCCTGCGCATTCTCGGCGCGGGGGATTCAAAGCTGGCAACGGCGGTCGCTCTATGGGTCGGGCTGGCCGGACTGCCATCTTTTCTTTCCTATATGGCGATCATCGGCGCGGTGCTTGCCGTGGCAACGAAGGTCATGAATACCAAGCCACTGGTCGCCGCACCCAAAGAAGGTAGCTGGGTGGCGCAATCGCAGGCAGGGCGCCTCGGCGTGCCTTATGGAATCGCCATCTGCTGTGGCGCGATCATTGCATTCTATCAACTGGGATATTTCTCTCCGGAAAAACTTGCCCTGCTGGCGGGTTATACGGAAAACCAGCCGTAAGAGCTGGGGCATATAAACGGGGGTCGGCGTTTTAAGGTTTGTTAACCAAAAAACGATAGGTTTGGGTGTGTAGTCTTTTTCTGTGTTTCTCGCCTTTTATCCAATCCTGCCCCGAAAGCCGACCTTCTTGAATGAAGTTTGGACTTTGAACAACGGAGTTTTGACCGATGAACAAGAACGTATTGATAGTGCTGATCGGCGGTTTCGTGGTTGCCATTTTGGTGGCCGTGCTTGTGCAGGCATCACTCGGCGGGAAGAAAACGGCGGATACAACCGAAAAGACTCATGTTCTGGTGGCGGCCAAAGATTTGCCCATCGGTGCCGAACTCGCGCCGGGCGATTTGAAATGGCAGGCATGGCCGGGCAGCGCTTTCTCCGGCGCCATAGTCAGGAAGAAAGCGGAAGAAAGTGCGGATGATGCGCTGAAAGGCCGTATGGTCCAGCGCGTATCGGCAGGCCAGCCTGTTCTGGCCACTTACATATTCAAAGAAGGACGCGGAAACCTTGTCGCGGCGACGCTCGGCAAGGATATGCGCGCCATGGCCATACCTGTCAAAGCGAACACGATGGTTGGCGGATTCATATCGCCGGGCGATTATGTCGATGTTGTCCTGACCTACAAAGTCAAAGTCAGCGCGCGCAACGAGGATGTAAAATCCTATGTATCGCGCATTACATCGGAAACCATTTTGCAAAACATCAAAGTCGTGGCTGTAGACCAGGAGGCGTCGCGCGAGGAAGATACGGCCAAGGTCGCCCGCACGGTCACGCTGGAAGTAACACCGGAAGGATCGCAAAAACTCTCCCTCGCTTCGAAGATGGGGGACATTACGTTGGCCCTGCGCGGTATCGGCGATGAAAATATGCCCACAAACACAACGACAACGGACGTCCAGCTGGGCCAGACCCTGCAGGATGTTGCCCGCCTCGAAGGAAGCGGCACGAGCGGCCGCCGCGGCAATGTGCGTATCTATAACGGCGTAAGTGTGCGCGATGTAAATCCGCGCAGTTCCGCCAGCACCGCAGCGTTGCTCGCCAATGACAACAACGAGGAAGAAATCGTCGAAATCGAAGATGCGGAAGATGCCGAAGATGCTGCCGCGGAAGATGAAGAATTAAGAGAAACGGTCATACAATATCTACTCGAAGGGGCACGGGAATGAGTACCAACCTTATGAGAAACGTGGCGCTGCTGTTTGCAGCCATCGCTATGGTTTGCGCGCTTCCGCATGCGCGCGCAATGGACAAGGCTGATATCGCGGGCGAAGACCCGATGGTCAATATCATGCTCGGCAAAGCCGAGATGGTTTCGCTCGATAGCAACGTGTCCGACGTTCTGGTCGCAAACCCCAGCATCGTCGATGTGATGGCCGTTAAATCGAACCAGCTCTATCTGGTCGGCAGTGCTCTGGGCGATACGAACATCATGGTTCTGGACCAAGACGGTAATGTCACCAAGCGTATTAACATCCATGTGCAGATGGATACGCGGAAGTTGGAATTGATGATCAAGGAACTTTACCCGAACGAAAGTGTTTCGGTTAAAGCACTTACAGACCAGCTGGTTCTGACAGGTCATGTTTCTACGCCTGCCGTATCGAACAGTATCGGAAATCTTGTTGCCAACTATGCGGCGGAAATTCAGAATGTCAGCGCTCGCTCCATCGACGAAGTGGTGGTCAATATGCTGACCGTTGCGGGCGAGCAGCAGGTTATGCTGAAAGTCAAAATTATTGAGGCCTCTCGCAGCGCCTTGAAGGATCTTGGTCTTGAAACGAGGTTCAATGGCGAAATCGGTACTGTGGGTGCTGGGCTCGCCGCCGCGGCAGGCCTTGGCCTGACCAGTCCGGTTCAACTTGGTGCCCTTGCGCTGAACTACACATCCGGCAGCTTTGGTCCTATGAGCTTCCTTGCCCGCGCCTTGGAAGAAGAGGGGATTGTCAATACATTGGCTGAACCGAACCTGACGGCTATTTCGGGTGAACAAGCAGGGTTCCTTGCAGGCGGCGAGATTCCGATCGCAACTGAAATCGACCGTAACGGAAACCTGATCTATGAATTCCGTCCTTTTGGTGTGAGCCTGAATTTCCGCCCGACCGTTATGTCTGAAAACCGCATCAGCATGCAGATGACAACAGAAGTCTCCAACGCAACTTTTGACGACAATCTACAGCTTCAGGGTATCAGCGTTCCGACATTCAATGTTCGCCGTGCCGAAACGACTGTGGAATTGCCAAGCGGCGGCACATTGATGATCGCGGGACTTTTGCAATCTGATTCTATCTCTGCCCTGACGCAGCTGCCGGGTGTTGGAAAGGTTCCTGTTGTAGGAGATCTTCTGAAATCCGATTCCTTCCAGCGCAATGAATCGGAACTGGTAGTCATGATCACACCGTATCTTGTTAAACCCTTTGCGCAGAATGAGGCGGCACCTGTCTCTACGCCGGTGGAAAAAACATCTGCGGCAGATGTAAACGGCATTCCACGCTTGAGCATGGAAGACCTTGAAACACTGCCTGAAGAGGGCGCGGCACCAGCGCGGAAAATGGCTATGGCTCCGCCAACCGGTCTTTCGCAACAGCCTATTCTGAAAGAAACGCCTTTGGACAAAAAGCCTGCTGAGCCCGAGCGCGAGAAGAACGCTCTTTCGCGTGTATTCGAAAGCAATATCAAACGCACATACGGATCAAAGAAAGTTGAAAATGTCATGAAGGACATGGGCAGCTTTGGCTATATGATGGAATAACGGAGACCATGATGAAAAAGACCACAGCAATTGTCCTTCTTATGGCTTCTGCCCTTTCCTTGAGTGCGTGTGGGCGCCAGTCCACGCCGTCAATGATGAACACATCCTTGCCGCAACTCGCCCCGGAAACAACGCTTGCACAGATTCCCGTCCAGAATGTTACCCAAGGCTATCTTTATAATCTGTCCGATAATTATAAGCGTTATGGGACAGATACTATGCAACTGACCCTCGCCTATGATCCAAATTCTAAAACCTATACGGCCATGAAAGCTTTTGAAGATCTTGCCGATATCAAGTCGAAACTCAAAAAATTAGGCGTTCGCTCGGTTGTCAGTGAAACAGTGAAAACCGAGGGCATTGCGCCGACACTGATGGTCAGTTTTGACAGTGTGACTGCACATGCACCCGCCGGATGCCGCAACATGCCTGGCTTTGACGATGGCCTGACAACCGGCCATATCGGTGATTACAAATTCGGCTGCTCCACGGATACGCTGATTGCGAAACAGATTTACCGTCCGGCAGACCTTGCAGGCAACGCAGGAAGCGACCCGATCGACGGACGCCGTGCGGCGAACACCGTTGAATATAACAGACAAGTAACTCAGGAAGAGGCTGAGGGTGATTTGAACCGTTTCGACCGTTCAAACATCCAGCAGTAATGACGACCAAGGTAGGATAAGTGCGTACGGAAACATCGATACTACTTCCCTCGGCGACGGTCGATCTTTTCTTGAAAGACCATGCCACGATGGAAGCGGCGAAAGCCCTCGAAGGGGACTGGCGTTTTGCGCGCGTCACCATACGCATCAATGAAGGCAATGTCGAAAACGCGATAGAGCTGTATTCGGAGACGGCATCCCCTGAAATCCTGATGATTGAAACGGATACGACGGACGATAGTTTTATCGCCCGCCTTGGTGAATTGTCCGGGCATTGCAAGGAAACGACGAGCGCCGTTATCATCGGCCCTGTCAACGATGTGAACCTCTACCGTAAACTGACAGCCATGGGGGTCAGCGATTACCTGGTCCGTCCCGTTCCGATGGATACTCTGGGCGATGTGATTGCGCAAAGCCTGATCGAAAAACTGGGAACATCGGGAAGCCGTCTTATCGCCGTTGTCGGCGCCAAAGGCGGTGTCGGCGCGTCTTCGATTGCGCAGATCATGGCTTGGGGCGCGTCGGATAAACTGAACCAGAAGACATTGCTGATGGATGGCGCGGGCGCCTGGTCATCACTGGGCGTTGGCATAGGGTTCGAGCCTGTGGCCAGCACCGCAGAGGCGATAAAAGCCGTATCCGCAAAGGATGCTGATTCCCTTCGCCGTATGCTGTATCAGGCAAGCGACAAGCTGGCCGTTCTGGCCACGGGGACAGAGCCTATGCTGGAAAGCCCGGCAACGATCGGGCAATTCGAAGAAATATTGAACATGACGATGACCAGCTATCCGCTCGTGATTGTCGATTTGTCGGCGGCAATACCGGCTGTCAAAAAGGCCGTCCTGACGCGTGCCCATGAAATCGTTATCGTGACGGCGCCAACATTGTCCTCGCTTCGTTCCGCGCGCGCGCTTCTCATGGAGACAAAGAAAATCCATGGCGGCGATGGTGGGAATATAGACCTGATCGTCAACATGGCAGGCCTTGCGCCGGGCAAGGAAGTGGCAAAGCAAGATATAAAGGCGGCGCTGGAAACGGACCCGCAGATTGTCATCAATTTCGATCCAAAGCTGTTTATCGGTCTGGAGAGCGAAGGCAAGAAATTTTCGACGGACAAAGGCGGGCAGGAAATCGTCGAAAAGATTCTCCCGCTGGTCCAGAAATTCGTGAGCCGCGATGCGCCGGCGGCGGACGCATCTTCCGGTGAGGGACTGCTTGGTTCGTTCCTTGGAAAATTGAAGAAGAAGTAAGGGAAGGGAGGTCACATGTTCGGCAAAAAATCGGATACAGGGACCACCGTTACCGAAGCTCCGCGCCCGGCCACAGCCGCACAACCGACCAAGACGGAAGACATCAAGCCGGCAGCGGCCGAACAAACAAAAGCCGCCGCACAGGTTGCAGACGAAAAGAAGCCCGTTAAATCGATGGATGAAGGTGTGCTCGAAGTTCATGTCGAGCATCACGAAGAAATGACGGCAAGCCAGAGCATGGACTCGCTGCGCCTTCAACGTGCGCGCAACCGTATCTGGCTGGACCTTCGCGATGGTATCGATCTAAAAGCCCTTGCCCGTATGAAGGCCGACGAGGCGCGGACAGAGGTCAATTCTGCCGTGGAAGAAATTGCGCGTTTCAGGAACCTCGATGTTACGCCATCCGAGCTTGCCGCGATTGCCAAGGAATGCACCAATGACATGCTGGGCTTTGGCCCGCTCGAAGAATTGCTGGAACGCGACGATATCGCCGATATCATGATCAACGGGCCCGATACGACCTATATCGAGGTTAGCGGGAAGATTGAAAGATCACGCATCAAATTCCGGGACAACCAGCATCTGACGACGATCGCGCAGCGTATTGTGGGCGCTATCGGCCGCCGCGTCGATGAAAGCTCCCCCATTTGCGACGCGCGTTTGCCGGACGGATCCCGCGTCAACGTCATCATCCCGCCGCTCGCGGTCGACGGCGCTTGTATGACCATTCGTAAATTCAAAAAAGACAAGCTGACGCTCGACAAGCTTCTGGAATTCGGCGCGATGACACCCTCCGCGGCAAAGCTGATCATGGCCATTGGCCGTTGCCGTGTGAATGTTCTTGTTTCCGGCGGTACCGGTTCTGGTAAAACCACGATGCTGAACTGCGTTACGCGCTATATCGAACCGGGCGAGCGTATCATTACCTGCGAAGATGCCTGCGAATTGCAATTGCAACAGCCGCACGTGGTTCGTCTTGAAACGCGTCCTGCAAACCTCGAAGGTGTCGGTGAGATCACCATGCGCGATCTAGTCAAAAACTGCCTGCGTATGCGTCCGGAGCGTATCATCGTCGGCGAGGTGCGCGGCCCCGAAGCATTCGATCTTCTTCAGGCGATGAATACAGGCCACGACGGGTCCATGGGCACTGTCCACGCCAACAATCCGCGCGAGGCGATCACGCGTATGGAAAACATGATTGCGATGGGCGGCCTGAACCTGCCGCAGGCGGCTGTGCGCGAACAGATTGCCGCCGCCGTCAATGTCATTATCCAGGTGCAGCGTCTGCGCGACGGCTCCCGCAAAGTTACTCATATCTCTGAAATTACGGGGATGGAGGGCGATGTCGTCACTATGCAGGATCTTTTTAAACTGGAGTTTCTGGGCGAAGACGAGAAGGGGAAACTTGTCACCGCCCTGAAATCATCCGGCATGCGCCCCAAATTCTGGGACAAGGCGCGTCAGTTCAACGTAGAGAAACTGGTTCTTGACGCGATGGAAGAAGCCTATGGATAGCGCAACCATCATCACAATCGTTTCTCTCGCGCTCGTGCTGGTCGTGACCGGCATGATTGCTTTTTTACTGTCTTCTTCGAAATCAAAACAGAAAAACCGCATGATGTCTGTTATTCGCGGAAATGCCGTGGATGATAGCGGAAAAAAAGCGAGCGGTCTGGATGCGCGGCGCGAGGCACTTGCAAGAAAATTGAAAGAGCGATCCGAGCCCGAGGGCGAGGAAAAAAGGAAAACCCTTGCCGTGTCGTTGATGCAGGCAAATATTGATATCTCTGTCAAAAAGTTCTGGTTTTTCTCGATGCTTTTTTCGGCGGCCCTGGCCGTTGTCTTCTATCTTTTGGGGTATAGCCTGTTTGTCGTTATCATGGCCGCCATTGTCGGGCTTTTCGGTATCCCAAAGTTGTTTTTGCGGCATGTTATTAAAAAGCGCCAGAAGAAGTTTTTGACAGATTTTGCAGACTCCCTTGATGCCATGACTCGCCTGTTGCGGGCGGGTATGCCGGTCAGCGAAGCCATCAAGATGGTAGCGCGCGAATTTACAGGCCCTGTCGGTGAAGAAATGGGACGCATTTTCGACCAGCAGAAAATCGGCGTTTCCTTGCCCGATGCCGTCGCCAATTGCGCGAAAAGAATTCCCATTCCGGAAGTGCAGATGTTTACGACAGCTGTGACTATTCAGGCGCAAACGGGATCGAGCCTTTCTGAAATCCTTGAAGGTTTGGCAAAGGTCATCCGTGCCCGTTTCAGATTGCGGCGGAAAGTGCAGGCCCTATCGTCCGAGGCAAAATCATCGGCCATCATCATTGGTGCCCTGCCTATCTTCGTTGCATCGGCCATGTATTTTATCAATCCGGAGTATATCGAGCTTTTGTTTACCGATGCGACAGGCCGCTTCATGCTCGGTCTGGCATTTTTCTGGATGTTCTGTGGCGCCATGATCATGCGTCAAATGATTAACTTCAAGGTGTAGTATGTTTGGTTTGAGCGGTGATTTTCTGATTATTGTAGGAAGCGCTATC
>Ga0209792_1000975_pt1 | contig 15767 bp, 15 predicted proteins | sample EBPBio142005_DNA_FD_185860 | JGI IMG/M metagenome (GOLD analysis project Ga0209792, IMG submission 185860) | Wastewater treatment Type I Accumulibacter community from EBPR Bioreactor in Madison, WI, USA - Reactor 1_6/14/2005_ DNA (SPAdes)... | ecosystem: Engineered > Bioreactor > EBPR >... | reverse complement strand
CGAGAGACGTCAAGGCCATCTGCAGCCGCCGACGGTCCGTCGGCCCCAAGCGCAGTTGCTTTTCCGCCATCTCTGCATCCACATTGGGCCTCGGCCAGGTCGCCGCCGGCTTACTCATCCCGGTAAGTACATCGACTTCGAGCGGCTCGCGTTGACCGACGGCCGCGTTCTGGTTGGCGGATCGTTTGGTCAGCGTACTGGCCGCTGCCTTCTTCATGGCTGCCTCTTCGGCTTCGCGCAAGGCGGCGGCTTCTGCTTCCGCGTTACGCTGGGCGGCCTCCTCTACGGCGCGCTGTGCGGCGACCGCCGCCTGATCAGCTTGCTCACCCTGAGCGTCCTCGGCTTTGCGCCGAGCCTCGATATCCGATTTCAGCCGCGCCAGATCGCGTTCGGCTTTCTGCCGGGCTTGCCGCGCATTCTCGAGTTCGATGCCAGCTTGGCGTCTGGCTTCGGCTGCCATTTCGGCTCTTTGGAGCGCCTGTTCCTCCAGCTCGCGCTTCTCCGCCGCCAGGGCATCGGCCTTGCGCCGTTCGGCAAGCGCTTGTTCAAGCTGAACGGCCGATAGATTGCGGGCCGCCATGCTGACCGACCCCATCGGATTTGCCGTAAGGACCAGATAGCCACCTGCAAAGAGCGCCGAGGCCGCCGCGGCTGTTCCCCACAATAACGGTCGCCGAATCGTGGCGCCTACGCCTTGGATCCAACCCGCCACGCGAATCGGATAACCAGTCCCAACCGCAGAGCGGCGTAAATGATAGATCTGGAGAGAACGGCTGACGTTTCTTGCGTGATGCTTGCCTCCGTCGACGAAGTCGCAATCGATCTGGGCGTGCGTGGCGTCGCGAATTGCGCTGGATACCGCAATCCCGCCCGGCTTTGCCATGAGCTGGATACGGGCAGCAACATTCACGGCATCACCGAAGATGGTCTCGGTTTCGTCGACAATAACTTCACCGAGATGCAACCCGATGCGGAACATCAGCCGTTGCTCTTCGGCGAGCACGTCGTTGAAGTGCGCCATCCGCTCCTGAATATCGATCGCCGCCGTCACCGCCGCTACCGTCGAGCCAAATTCGGCGAGGACAGAGTCGGCCACGATATTGACGATGCGGCCGCCAGCGGCTTCGACGGCAGACTGCCACACCTCTGCACGTACTGATTTGAGACGATCGACCGTGCGGTCTTCTGCGCCTTCCATCAAGCGCACATAGCCGTTGAGGTCAGCGTGAAGGATGGCAGAAAGCCGACGGTGATGGGCGGATACCGCCATCCCGGCTGACTGCCGAACAGCATTCCCGCCGTCAACCATTGGCGATGACTTGTTGAAGAGCTGACTTGTCTCGAACGACGAGATGGCCACGCCCTTGGCCAAGAATGCCTTGATCGCTCCAGGCGGCCAGCTGCAGGCTCACACGCTCTCGTGACACGCCGAGCATGGCGGCGAGCTCGGCGTGGGATACGCGGAGAGCCGCTTCTCGTGACGATCCATCGTCCTGTGCCAGGCTGACCAGCTGCTTGGCCAATCTCCTGGATAGATCCAGGAAGGCGCTGTCGGCGATGTACTCCGTGGATCGTCGCAGCCGCGCGCACAGGAGCTCGATGATGCGAGACATCGCTTCGGGCCTTTCAACAAAAAAGGCCATGAATTCACTGCGGGCAATGAAAAGCAGGTCGCAGGCATCGCGGACCACAGCCGTCGCCGTGCGCCCCTTGCCGTCCAGCAGGGCGATTTCGCCGAAGAACTCTCCTGGGCCTAAAACGTTGAGAATCAACTCCTTGCCGTTTACGGAATCCACTGTGAATGCGACCCGGCCCGCCAGGATGCCGTAAAGGCCATCGCCTGCATCTCCTTGTTGGAAAAGCACGTTGCCAGCGGGGGCGTGCCTGCGCCGCGCGCGCTTCGACAGCTCCTGCGCATCCCGAGTCGACAATCCGGTGAAGAAAGGATGGAGGCGGAGCAAGTCCTGTGGCGTCATTTCCGCGGCACCGTAGGGCCATAACCGACGGGTAGTCTGGCCATTTGGCGCAGCCAGCACAAGGCCATCGCTACCTCATTCGTGACTAACAGAAATCACCCAGTGGACAGTGCAGAGCACCTAGAACGGATCGACAGCCCGGCGGCGCTTCTTTCTATTTGGGCGCTCCCACACTATTCCGGGAAAGCCTTTCAGAGGCACGAGCGGCTCGCCCAGATATGTCCAGTCCTGCAGTTCGTCGATGGCGACGTGATAGCGTGGCTCGCGGCCCGTGCGGCTCCTGAAGAGTGCGCGAGGTATGTTGACCATGTGTGCCGAGCGAGCGCGCTCGTAAAAGAGCGGCGTTCCGCACCGGGCGCAAAAGCTCCTCGTCGTCCCGGTGGCCTCGTGCCGGAAGCGCGTGATTTCGGCCTCACCCTCGACGATCCGGAATCGACTACGCCAGCTGCCGACATAGGTCGCATAGGCGGCCCCATGCGCCCGCCGGGTCGCGCTGGAATGATCGTGCCACGCCCATCGAGCGGGAAAATCGATCTCGAAGCGCACACTACCGCAAAGACATTCGCCCGACGCCAACGCTGTCGAAGCTTTAGGTGCCTTTGCCACCATCGCCGCTCTGGCCATGCTGGACCTCATCCAAGGGATCCCGTCCGAATTTCTCTAGTCAACTCGCCTTCGATCAGCAATCCCGAGAAGCTTGGCGCTGCACGAGCGTTCTCGTTCCACAGGAATCGTCGCAACCTTCGCACAAGCGGCTCGTGGGAAACGCACAGGAAAAGCCCAACCGCCTTAACGATGACGCAATGAATCGTTGAAGCTGACGCCGAGCATCATAAGTTCATCATGATGCCAATGAACGGATCGGAGATTTCATGTCGGCCGACCAGACCTTGCATGCCGCGGCGCCCCACGGCGACTCTCACGCCGAGACGCCGTTCTATATTCCCGCAACGGGAACAGCGGCGCGACCGCGCTGCGCTCTGAAGTACGGCGATACATTCGCCCTCGTCGACAGCTACGGCGACATAGGCGCTTCGGCAGGTGGCTCGGATGGCCTGTTTCACAAGGACACCCGGTTCCTTTCCCATCTCGAATTGCGCGTGAACGGCCAGCAACTCCTCCTGCTTGGCTCCAACCAGCGCGACGACAACACGCTGCTCTCCGTCGACCTCACCAATCCGGATTTCTTCGTCGACGGCAAGATCGTGCTGCAAAAGGATCTGCTGCACATCGGCCGCACAATGTTTCTCTGGCATGGGACAGCCTATCAGCGGCTGGCTGTGCGCAATCACAGTGACAAGCCCATCGAGCTTTCGCTGTCCATCCAGTTCGGTAGCGACTTCGCCGACCTGTTCGAAGTGAGAGGCCTGCAGCGCACACGTCGCGGCACCGCCAAACAGGAGACGATCGGGCCGGATCGCGTCCTGCTTGCCTATAAAGGGCTCGACGGCAAGATGCGCCGCTCGACGCTCACGTTCGACCCGCCTCCGACGGAGCTTGCCGTCGATACCGCGACCTACCGGCTCGTTATCGAAGCGGGCGACATGCACCCCCTCTTTGTCGCCATAGAGTGCGACAAGCCACTGGAGCGACGCGCCACACCCTTCTTCGCCGGATTGCTGGCAGTGCACCGAGAACTGCGCAGCGCGACGCACGCTGCCACAACGATCGAGACATCGAACGAGATCTTCAACGAGATCCTGTGCCGGTCTGCGGCAGACCTGCAGATGCTGATGACGAATACAGCGGAGGGCCGCTACCCTTATGCAGGCACTCCCTGGTATTCGACGACGTTCGGGCGGGACGGCCTCGTTACGGCACTGCAGATGCTCTGGTGCGATCCGAAAGTGGCACGCGGAGTCCTGCGCCGCCTTGCGGCCCATCAGGCAAAGCAAACGGACCCGCTCGCCGACGCGCAGCCCGGCAAGATTCTCCACGAGATGCGCAGTGGCGAAATGGCAACCCTCGGAGAAGTGCCGTTCGCGCTTTACTATGGCAGCGTCGATGCCACGCCGTTGTTCGTGCTGTTGGTTGGCCTGTACGCCGAGCGCACGGGCGATCTCGATACCGTCGTTGCCTTGTGGCCCGCGGTCGAGGCTGCGCTCGGCTGGATCGACGGCCTCGGCGACCCGGATCAGGACGGCTTCGTCGAGTATCGCCGCGCCAGCGAACTGGGCCTCGCCAATCAAGGCTGGAAGGATTCCTTCGATGCCATCTTCCATGCCGACGGTAGCCTGGCCGAAGGCTATATCGCCCTGGCGGAGGTACAGGGATACGTCTATGCCGCCAAGGTCGCGATTGCCCGATGCGCACGGCGAATACGCAAGACCGAAATGGCTCGTCGCCTCGAAGCCGAAGCCAAGACTCTGGCACAACGGTTCGAAGCAGCTTTCTGGTGCCCGGAACTGGGGACCTATGCGCTGGCGCTCGACGGCGCCAAGCAGCCCTGCCGTGTTCGCACGTCGAATGCCGGGCATCTGCTGTTTACGGGAATTGTCCGGGCAGATCGGGCTGCGGCAGTGAGCGCCGGCCTGCTCAGTCCGCAATTCTTCTCGGGATGGGGTATCCGCACGGTGGCTAAGGGCGAAGCGCGCTACAATCCAATGTCGTATCACAATGGTTCGGTCTGGCCGCACGACAACGCGCTGATCGCTCTGGGCCTGGGACGCTATGGCTTCGTCACCGCCGTCGAGCAGGTCTTCAAGGGCCTGTTCAATGCGGCGTCCTATATGGAGTTGCGGCGCTTGCCTGAACTCTTCTGCGGATTCCAGCGACAACGCAGCCGCGGGCCGACACTCTATCCTGTCGCCTGTTCGCCACAGGCTTGGGCAAGCGCCGCGCCGTTCTCGCTGATCCAGGCATCGCTCGGCCTCGAATTTGATCCGCGGCGCGGCGAAATATGCCTGCGCAATCCTCGGATGCCTGCGTTCCTGGACGAGGTGACGCTGCGCAATCTGCAGCTCAGCTCGTCGAGCGTCGACATCAAGGTGCGGCGCCATGGCGAGGAGGTTTCCCTCGAGATGCTGCGGTCGCAGGGCCACGTGCAGGTCTCGATCGTCTCGTCGCCGTAAGCAAGGGAACCACCCCAAGCCTGACGAGTTGACCCCAAGGCGACCGTTACGCTGGAGGGGGCAATGGGCGGCAGATTTCGACTGATCGTGCCGGCTATGGCACTGCTGATTCTCGTCTCGGCCTCAAGAGTGCTGATCGCTCAAAGCGCCCCCGACACCGCCCAACAGCAGCCGGCTTCCCCCGCACCTCCCGCAGGAACATCGCTGCCACCTGCGCCTCCGCCGGCCACGCCACCTGTCGCCGCACCGTCGGTCACCGTCATCGATGCCCAGGAAGCCCGCGGCATTATTGGCAACGAAGTCCGCAGCGCTGCCGACGAGAACATGGGGCGCATTGTCGATGTCATCGTCGACGGCTCCGGCCGCACACGTGCGGCCATCATCGACTTCGGCGGCTTCCTCGGCGTCGGCAGCCGCAAAATCGCCGTCGACTGGAAGGCGCTTCACTTCGTGCCTGCCGCAAGCAAGCGCTACGGCATCATGCTCGAACTGACCCGCGATCAGGTCAAGCTCGCGCCCGAGGTCAAGGAAGGCAAACCCATCGTGGTCCTTGGCCCCTCGGGGATCCTCGAGCCTCTTCCCTAGCTGGCAACCGGAATCACCGTGGCCGAACCCAGCTGTACTGCATCTCATCCGTCGAAGCGCAGCCTGCGCGGGCTCGACTGGTTCGTCTTCTTCGTCGCCGACGTGCAGACGGGCTTCGGACCGTTCGTTGCGGTCTATCTCACTTCGGAGAAATGGACGCAGGTCGATATCGGCCTCGTGCTGACCGCCGCCGGTCTGGTCGGCCTGGTCGGCCAGATCCCCGGCGGGGCGCTGCTCGATGCGGCGCGCTCGGAGCGCTTCGTCGCGGCCATAGCCGTCGCCCTCATCAGCGTCAGCGCGCTGGCCTATGCGCTCTACCCAATCTTCCCGGTGGTCCTCGTTGCCGCCTGCCTGCATGCCGCGGCAAGCTGCGTTCTGGGTCCAGCCATCGCCGCAATTAGCCTCGGCCTTGTCGGCCCCTCGGCGATCGGCGAAAGACTCGGGCGCAATGCGCGCTTCGCCTCGATCGGCGCCGGCCTGACGGCCGGCGTCATGGGCGTGGTCGGCTATCTGATCTCGCCGAGCGCCGTCTTCTTCGTCACTGCGGCCCTTCTCGTTCCGACCTGGTTGACCCTGCGCACCATCGCACCGCGCGAAATCGACCCGGAGCAGGCGCATGGCAACGCGCCGATGCCGCACAAGCCGAACAACAGACAAGCCGAACCGCGTGCGCCGCTCGATCTTCGCCGGCTTTTGCTCAGGTCCCCCCTGTTGATCTTCGGCGGCTGTATCCTGCTGTTTCATCTCGCCAATGCCGCGATGCTGCCGCTGATGGGCAGTGTTCTCACGATGCGCCTCAGCGACTGGGCCACGGTGCTGATCGCAGCCTGCATGGTCGGCCCGCAGCTCATCGTGGCGATCTTCTCGCCCTGGGTCGGACGCCAAGCGCAACGCTGGGGTCGCCGGCCGTTGCTGATCGCGGGCTTCGCCTTCCTGCCGATCCGCGGCGTTCTCTTCGCGACGGTAAGCGATCCCTACCTGCTGGTCGCCGTGCAATTGCTCGACGGCCTGACGGCTTCCGTCTTCAGCGTACTGGTTCCGCTTACCATCGCAGATCTGACCCGCGGTACCGGACGGTTCAACCTCACCCAGGGCATGGTCGGCACGATGACGGGCCTCGGCGCATCGCTTAGCCCCACACTCGCCGGCTATGCCACCGATTCGTACGGCAGCTCCGTTGCCTTCCTCAGCCTGGCCACAGTGGCAGCAGTGGGTCTAACCGCCGTAGCTCTGTTGATGCCCGAGACACGCCCACCACCGGAACCGCCACCGTAGCGGTGTAGGCACGGGCCCTTCTGCGGCTATACACGTCCGGCAAGTAGCTTTCGGGAGACGCCGCATGAAGTTCGTCCAGGCCTCGACACTCGACTCGATCGCCGACTATCGCCTGTTGGAACGCGAAACGCCGAAACCGGGACCGCGGGAGGTCCTGGTCAAGGTGGCGGCCTGCGGCGTCGGCTATGTCGATGCGCTGGTCGCCCTGGGTCGCTACCAGGTGAAGCCGCCCCTGCCGCATACGCCGGGCAAGGAAGCCGGCGGCTGGGTGGAAGCCGTTGGCGCAGGCGTCGATGGCCTGGCGCCGGGCGACCGGGTCATGGCATCCGTCCGCGGCGGCTTCGCGCAATTCGCGCTCGCGCCGGCCGCCGACACGGTGAAGATCCCCGAGCGGATGAGCTTCGCGCAGGCATCGGGGTTCCGGGTCAACTACCTCACGGCCCTGCACGGTCTGCGCGACCGCGGCGCGCTGGCGGCAGGCGAGCGGCTGCTCGTGCTGGGTGCAGCCGGCGGCGTCGGCATGGCCGCCATCCAGGTGGGCAAGGCGATGGGCGCGCAAGTGATTGCAGCCGCCTCGACTGAGGAAAAGCGCGCCTTCGCCCGCGCCCAGGGCGCCGACCATGTGATCGACACAGCGCCGGAAGGCTGGCGCGATCGACTTAAGACGGTATGCGACGGCAAGGGCCCCGACGTAGTGTTCGATCCAGTCTGCGGTCCCCTCTTCGAGCCGGCGTTCCGGTCCCTGGTCTGGGGTGGACGCCATCTCGTCGTGGGTTTCGTCGGCGGCCCGATTCCCGCCCTCAAGTCCAATCTCACCTTGATGAAAGGTGCAGCGCTGGTCGGCGTCGACGTCCGCCAGTTCGTGCTGTTCGAAGAGAAGAAGGCCAACGCTCATGTCGCCGAGCTTCTCTCGTGGGTCGCCGATGGCCGCCTCGTCCCGGCCGTGGGCCGTTCCTTCCCGCTCGAAGAGTTCGCGCCGGCCCTGGAGTTCGCGCTGACCGGACAGGGGCTGGGCAAGACCGTGCTGGAGATCGCCTGACAGGGCTGCCCTTGCCGTCGATTGCGATATACTCGGCGCTATGAGCGGTAAAATCTATGTCGGCATCGGCGGTTGGACCTTCGAACCCTGGCGTGGCCCCTTCTATCCCGAAGGGCTGACGCAGAAGCGCGAGCTGGAATATGCCAGCCGCAAGCTCACCTCCATCGAGATCAACGGCACCTACTATTCGAGCTTCAAGCCCGCAAGCTGGGCCAAGTGGCGCGACGAAACACCCGACGGCTTCGTCTTTGCCGTCAAGGCGTCGCGCTTCTGCACCAACCGTCGCGTCCTGGCCGAAGCCGGCGAATCGGTGCAGCGCTTCGTGAGCCAAGGGCTGGTCGAACTGAAGGACCGGCTGGGGCCCATCAACTGGCAGTTCATGGGCACCAAGAAGTTCAATCCCGAAGACTTCGAGGCCTTCCTCAAGTTGCTGCCGCGAGAAGTCGGCAAGCTGCCGCTGCGCCACGCCCTGGAAGTGCGGCACGACAGCTTCAAGGACAAGCGCTTCTACGATATGGCGCGCAAGTACAACGCCGCCATCGTCTACGCCCACGACAAGGACTTCCCCGAGATCGACGAGCCGACGGCCGACTTCACCTATGCACGCCTGATGGGCAGTGAGGAGAAGGTGAAGACAGGCTACAAGCCGGCCGACCTCGACAAATGGGCCAAGCGCAGCAAGGCCTGGACAAAGAAGGGCGACGCCTTCGTCTACTTTATTTCTGGCGCCAAGGTGCGCAACCCCGCCGCGGCTCAGGAGCTGATCAAGAAGCTGGGGTGATCCGGCACGGGTCGCCGTGACAATCGCACTCCAGGTGCATCGGCCATCGGCGCCGCACGCCCTGGCCGCGCTTGACAGGCAGGAGATCGCGCCCTAACACTTAACTCTATGGTTAACTATCAAGCTGCGATCCTCGATCGCACCTTCGCTGCACTGGCCGACCCGACACGCCGTGCGCTGCTCGCTCGTCTCGATGAAGAGAATGGAATCAGCGTCAGTGAACTGGCGCGCCCCTTCCCGGTATCTCTGCCCGCCATCATGAAGCACCTCGACGTGCTCTCTGATGCCGGCCTGATCGTGCGCTCCAAAACGGGTCGCACCGTCAGCTGCCAGCTGAAGGCAGAGCCCATGGAGCAAGCGATGAACTGGCTCGCCCACTACGAGCGCTACTGGACGCAGCAGCTCGACCGCCTCGCCGCCTTTCTGGAGGAAGATTCATGGCCAGCAAGCCCAGCCTCGCCCTCAAGCGACGCCTCAAGGCCCCGCCGCAAAAGGTCTACGAAGCCTGGACGCAGCCGGAAAAAATGATCCGCTGGTGGGGCGTCACCGGCCATGAGAAGACGCCCATCGCGGAGACCGACCTGCGTGTCGGTGGCCGTTTCCGCGTCCAGTTCTGGACACCGGACGGCCAGCACAACAGCGTGAGCGGGGTCTATCGCGAGATCGTGCCGGACGAGAAGCTGGTCTTCTCCTGGGCCTGGCAGAGCACACCCGAACGTGAATCGCAGGTGACGATCGACCTCAAGCCGGACACCGACGGCACCATCCTCACCCTGACCCACGAGCAGTTCTTCAACGAGACGGCGCGCGACGATCACCGGCGCGGCTGGACCGCAGCGCTGGATAATCTGGAAAGGGTGTTCGCGTGACATGCGCCTTGGCGCGAACCTGTGTCCGGCATCGTCTTCAATCGCGTCCGTTTTCGTTCCGAATGACTCTAGAGAGGGATCGTCATGCAAACGCACAGGATCGTCTCGCGCGAGGAATGGATTGCCGCCCGTCGCGTTCTGCTCGAAAAGGAAAAGGCCCATCTTCGGGCTCAGGATGAAATTGCCCGCAAGCGCCGGGAACTGCCCTGGGTCAAGGTCGAGAAGAACTATGTATTCGACGGGCCAGACGGCCGAGAGACGCTGTCCGACCTGTTCGCCGGCCGCAGCCAGCTCATCGTAAAGCACTTCATGTTCGGTCCGGACTGGGAGGAAGGCTGTGTCGGCTGTTCGTTCGGCGCCGACCAGACCGACGGTTCGCTGGTCCACCTGGTCAATCACGATGTGATGTTGATTGCGGTCTCCCGCGCGCCCTACGCCAAGATCGCGCCCTTCCACAAGCGCATGGGCTGGCACTTCAAATGGGTGTCCTCGGCCGGTTCGGATTTCAATTTCGACTACAACGTCTCCTTCACGGAAGCTGATCGCGAACGTGGCAAGGTCTTCTATAACTTCGTGGAGCAGGACTACGCGATCGACGAACTGCCAGGCTACAGCGTCTTCACCAAGGACGACACGGGCCAGATCTTCCATACCTACTCCGTGTTCGCCCGCGGCACGGAACATACTGGTACGGTCTACGGCTTTCTCGACATCACGCCCAAGGGCCGCAACGAACCGCCCGGCGGAAATCTCTCCGACTGGGTCAAACACCACGACAAATACGAGCAAAAGGGCGAGAAATCCTGCTGCCACGGCTGAGCCGGACTGTTGTAAGCTTCTTCCCAGCAAGCCTTGGGAGAAGCCAATGCCCGCACTCTCGCTCGACCACTACAACATCTTCTGCAAAGACCTCGACGCCACGGTGCGCTTCTATGAGCGCTATGTCGGCCTGACCAACGGCGACCGGCCGCCTTTCCCCTTCCCCGGCGCCTGGATGTACGCCGGCGACAAGGCGATCCTGCATATCGTGTCCGAGACCGGACGCGGCGATCAGGGCAGTGGCGCCATCGACCATATCGCCATCAACTGCTCGGACATCCGCGGCACCCTCGACCAGATCAAGAAGGACAAGATGCCCTTCGAAGTCAGGAAGGTGCCGGCGCGGCCATTGCAGCAGGTCTTCGTGCACGATCCAGATGGCGTGATGATCGAGCTCAACTTCTGGCACGAAGAAGACGTCAAGGAGCTCGAGGGCTTCGACCCGATGACCAACAAAGCCGGTGCCAAGAAAGAAAAGGCCGTCGCGGCCCAATGAAGCTGGCTGCGCTCGCAGTAGCTGTCTCTCTGCTCGCCTGTGCCGGTGCACAGGCGCAGCAGCGCGAGACCATCAGCTTCGAGAGCCGCCAGAAGGGCCAGCCCGTCCAGATCACGGCCGAGATCTATTGGCCGGCCCAGGCAGGGCCGGTGCCGGCCATGGTGATCCATCACGGCAGCGGTGGCATCAGCGACCAGCGCGAGGGGCGTTTCGCGCGCGAGATGGCGGCGATGGGCGTCGCCGCCGTGGTGATCGACTCCTTCAAGCCGCGCGGCGTGACGTCGACGGTGCAGGATCAGTCGGCCGTTACAGGCCAGGACTTCAACTTCGACGCACTCATGGCCTTGAAGGCGCTGAACGACATCGCCCGCATCGACAGAGCGCATATCGGCATCATGGGATTTTCCAAGGGCGGTACCTCGGCCCTGATGGCGTCGCACGAGCAGCTCATCGCCGCTGCCGGCATTCCCGCATTCCTGCGCTATGCCGTGCACGTGCCGTTCTATCCGGCCTGCTCCGTCCAGTACTACAAGCCCCGGACCACGGGCGCGCCGATCTATATGTTGCTCGGCGGTGCGGACACCTATGTCGGGGCCGAACCCTGTCAGACCTATGCCGAGACGATACGGGCGGCCGGAGGACGGATCGACGTGAAGGTCTATCCGGACGCACCGCACGGCTTCGACGGTGGCCGTCCCTACTTTGTCGCCACCGGAGAGAATTACTCCCAGTGCGTCGTGCAGCAGCAGGCAGATCGTTCGTGGGTCGAACGGAAAAGCGGGATCGTGACGACCGGCGCCGACGGCAAGCCCATCCCCGCCGCGCAGGCCCAGGCCCTTTCAGCCTGCCGCACGCTGGGCGTCAGCGGCGGACCGAACGATGCCGCGGCCCGGCAGTCGATGGAGGATCTCAAGGGCTTCGTGCGTCGCCACCTTCAGGGTGGCTGACGTCAGTCGAGCGTCGGGGTCACTCGTAACGCCTCCCAATAGTCGACGGGCAGCAGGTCGCGGCCAGCCAACAGAAAGCCGAGGTATTCGCGGGTCGGCCGCAATCCCTCGCCGACCTTCAGCGCAACATAGGTGATGGCTTCGACGTCGATGCCGATGTCCGGCCGCGCGACACGGACTGTGCGCCGTTCGTAGTGACCGCCGACGACGCCCTCGAAACGATCCAGGACATCGAAGCCCTTCGCCGGCAACGCATTCAACGTGCCGTGCACAGAGCTGCCGGCTTGCAGGACGATATTGCCGGCGCCGGCCCCCGCGGGAGTGCGGGCGACCTTGTTGAAGGCGAGTTGCCAGCCGTCGAGCCGGCCGGCGACGCGCTCGCCGGGCATCACCCCTTCGGGCCGCAGGCGCTTCTCGAAGAGCCGGTCGGCGTCCATGTTGGAGCCGTAGGCGAAGTACCAGCTCACATCACCTGCCATACCTGTACCTTCTCATCGTAGCCACGAATCGCGAGCGGTCCCAGGTCGACCGCGCCGTCGGCCGCGACTGCCGAATGCACGGCGTTGGACACCAGCACCTGCGCGCCCGTCTCCTTGGTAAGCTGTTCGAGCCGGGCGGCGAGATTCACTGTATCGCCGATTACCGTATATTCCTTGCGCCGTGGCGATCCGACGATGCCGGTCACGGCCTCGCCCATGTGGATGCCAATACCGACACGCAGCGCCTGCGACGGCCGCTCCTTGTTCCAGGCCTCGACCGCCTCGATCATTGCCCGAGCTGCGCTCAGTGCATTCTGCGCTGCCGATGGATCAGCCAGTGGCGCTCCGAACAGCGCCATAAAACCGTCGCCCAGAAACTTGTTGATGATGCCGTGATGGCGGTCGACGACATCGATCATCTCGGCGAAGAAAGCATTGAGCAGCTCTACAGTCTCGGCCGCGGGCCGCTGCCGCGTCATCGCCGTGAAGCCTCGAATATCGAGGAAGAGCACGCAGATGGTGCGCAGCTCGCTCGGCGGCTCGGTTTGCGTCGCAAGCAGACGCTCGACAACGGAGGGCGAGACATGCTGGCCGAACAGGTTGGTCACGCGGTCGCGCGCCGCACCCGCCAGAATGGAATTCTCGAACTGGCGGCGCAGGCTTACGGCGACCAGCCCGGCAACGACACCGCTACCGAACAGCACCATGCTGCGGCCGATATAGAACAGCGGCATGTTGTCGGCAGCGGCCGTCGGGTCCACGGGCAGCAACACGAGCACCAGCACCATCTGCAGCGCCGCCGCGACAGTGCCCATCCACACCGAAAGCCAGAAATCGAGCCGCAGAGTCGACAGCAAGATGAAAACGAAAAACAGGAGCGGCGGCCAGAAGGCAAATACGAGCTGCGGTTGCATGTAGCCGCTCAGCACGTAGGTAATTGAGGCTGGCAAAGACGTCTCGATCAGCGCATTGCCAAAGCGCGCGATGCGGGGAAAGTCTCTGCCCTTGGCGGAACGCCACCGGAGGAGTCTGAGCGTCGCCAGCTCATAGAGGAGATAGGGGCCGATGCCGGCGAGCGGCACCCAGCCCGGCACTTTCTTGTCGAACAGGCGCTCGTCTATCTCCGGGATGACGTTCAGCACAAGCATCACAACGGCCAGTACCATCGCCAGGATGATCACGATCACCCGCATCCGCTGCTGTTCACTGCGCATGATTTCGCGGCGAAGCGCATCGGAATAGGTGTCGTCCGCCTCTCTATCGGCCATTTCTCACGCTACCGAGGCCGGCCGGGCTCCACAACGGCGGGGCGCAGTGGTAGGAACGATCTCATGGTTCTGAAGGAGATCGCTCGAGAACTGCAGGGCAAGGCCGCCAATTTGGCCCTGCGCATGCCGATTTCCTGGGTGAATATCATCACCGGGCCGCCGGCGGCCGTCGATGGCCGCACGCTCGACGGCCGCACACAATGGTTCCTGCAGCTCCTCGCCCGCAGCGGCCAGCCGCCCCTGCATCAGCTCGGTGTCGTCGAGGCCCGCGAGCAGTTCGACGCGTTCATGTTGCTGATGAGTGGTCGGCCGGCACCAGTCGGTGAGATCGTCGACCGCACGATGGCCGGACCAGCAGGGCCCCTGCGGATTCGCATCTACCGGCCTGCGCACTCCGTGGCGCGTCTGCTGCCGACCGTCCTTTACTTTCACGGCGGTGGCTGGGTGATCGGCAGTCTCGAAGGCTACGATCTCGCCTGCCGTTACTTTTGCGCCCGGTCGGGCTGCGCCATCGTGTCCGTCGATTATCGGCTGGCGCCGGAGCACAAATTCCCGGCCGCCATCGATGACGGGGTCGCGGCCTTCCGCTGGCTGGCGACCGAAGCCGCCGGTCTTGGCCTTGATCCCGACCGCATCGTGCTGGCCGGCGATTCTGCCGGTGGCACCATCGCTGCCGTAGCGGCGCAGGAACTCCGCGGCGAGCCTCGCCCACCCTGCCTGCAATGGCTGATCTACCCGGCAACCGACCTCCGTGGCGATACGCCGTCGCACAAGAGCTGCGGCGAAGGCTTCCTGCTGACCCAAGCCGATATGGATTGGTTTCGCGGCCAGTACCTCAACACGCCGGCTGAGGTCGATGATCCGCGCGCTTCGCCGCTTCGAGCCGCCGATCTCGCGGGCGTGGCGCCGGCACTGGTCTTTACTGCGGGTTTCGACCCGTTGCGCGACGAGGGTCAGGCCTATGCCGAGCGGCTCTCCGCAGCCGGCGTGAAGACCATTCATCGTGAATTCGATACGCTGATCCACGGCTTCGTCGGCATGCGGGGAGCGCTGCACGCGGCCGCCCGGGCGATGGACGACATGGTGGCGGGTCTGCGCCACGAACTCGCGCAGTTGGGACGATGACAGGACGCCAGAATGGTTGAAGAGACTGCAGCCGCGGACTCGCGGACCGAACGATCCGGCCGGCGCGAACAGAACAAGGCGGAGAACCGCACCGCCCTGCTGAAGGCTGCCCGCGCAGTCTTCGCGGAGATGGGTTTTGGCGCGGCAAGCGTGCGCGACATCGTACGGCGCACCGATCTCGCATCCGGAACCTTCTATAACTACTTCAAAGACAAGGACGAGATTTTCGAAGCCGTGGTGGGCGAACTCACCGGCGTCCTGCTGCAGCGCCACAATCAGGGCCGCGCCCGTGCCGCGACAGCCGAGGAGTTCCTCCATCAGCACTATTCGGCTTACTTCAATTTCCTGGCCGAAGATCCCGAGCTACTGGCGCTGGCTCGCTCGAGCTTCACCGCCGTGCGCACGCTGCTCGACAAGCCGGATGTGCGCGCGCTCGCCAAGGCCCTGAACGACGACATCCGCACCGCCATAGCCTCGGGCGTCTTGCCCAATGTCGATGTTTCCTATTTGGGGGCATCGTTGGCGGGCGTGGCTTTCGAAGTCTCGATGGTGATGGTCACCCGCGACCCGGTCGATCCCGAGGCCGCTGCCGACTTCGCCACCCGGCTGATGCTGGGCGGCCTGCACAGGCTGCCGCGGCGGTAGCTCAGTTGCACCTGGAGCGCGCCATCGACATGGCGCGCTCCGGGCCAATCCGACTAGGCGCCCTGAACGACCGGGTTGCGCAGCACGCCGATCTTCTCGATCTCGATTTCGCAGACGTCGCCCGGCTTCAGCCAGTTCGGCGGCTTACGCGCCATCGCGACGCCCGACGGCGTGCCGGTGATGATGACATCGCCCGGATCGAGGGTCATGACTTTGCTAAGTTCATGCACCAGGGTCGGCACGTCGAAGATCAGATCGTCGGTGCTGCTGTCCTGCATCGTCTTGCCGTTGACGCGGGTCATGATGCGCAGCGGCGAACCGCCCGGCGGCAACTCGTCGGAGGTGACGATGTCGGGGCCGAAACCGCCGGTGCCGTCGAAGCCCTTGCCCAG
>Ga0209792_1000973_pt1 | contig 15783 bp, 16 predicted proteins | sample EBPBio142005_DNA_FD_185860 | JGI IMG/M metagenome (GOLD analysis project Ga0209792, IMG submission 185860) | Wastewater treatment Type I Accumulibacter community from EBPR Bioreactor in Madison, WI, USA - Reactor 1_6/14/2005_ DNA (SPAdes)... | ecosystem: Engineered > Bioreactor > EBPR >... | reverse complement strand
GATCGGTCGGCGCAGGACCATCGGGCAAAGCTCGGTCAGAAAGAAGGCGATCATCAGACCGACCGGCACGGCGATCAGCATGGCGATGAAGGACGTGACCAGGGTGCCGTAGATCGGCGCCAGCGCCCCGAATTTCTCGGTGACGGGGTTCCAGGATTGGCTGGTGAAGAAGGAAAAGCCGAAAGTGCCGAGCGCAGGCGCGGCACCGATGATCAGGGCGATGATGACCCCGCTCAGCAGCGCCAACACTGTGAGGGCCGCGCCACGCGTCAGGCCATGGAAAATCCGGTCGTTCAGTCTCAACCGTCGCAAGACGGCGGCACGCGACGACGACGCTCGGGTCGTCATGCTCGTGTCTGCTAGAGCCACTTCGCTCACGTCACGCCCCCTCGAATCCATGCCCCTCCCCCTGCCCCTCCGTCCGGGCACGCTCGGATGGAGAGGACGAATGGAGGGCGGGTGGGAACCACCCGCCCCCGCGAGCCTCAGTTGGTCGGCGAGAACAACGGCTTGCCGCCGGCGTCCTTGATCTCTGCAGACCACATCTTCTGAATATCGGCGACGACGTTGGCCGGCATCGGCACGTAGTCGAGCTCTTCGGCCGACTTGTCGCCCTTGGCGTAGGCCCAGGCAAAGAACTTCAGCGCCTCGCCCGTGGTCGCCGCGTCAACCGGCTTCTTGTAGATCAGGATCCACGTCGCCGCGGTCATCGGCCAGGACTGGTCGCCGGGCTGGTTGGCCAGGATCACGCCATAGCCGGGCTGCGACTTCCAATCGGCGTTGGCAGCGGCCGCCTGGAAGGTGGCCGACGTCGGCGCAACCGTCTTGCCCGCCTTGTTCACCATATTGGTGTGGGTGAGCTTGTTCTGCTTGGCATAGGCATACTCGACGTAGCCGATCGAGCCCTTCGTGTTGGCCACGTTGTTGGCGACGCCTTCGTTACCCTTGGCGCCGATGCCGACCGGCCATTCGAGCGCGGTGGCGACGCCGACCTTCGACTTCCACTCCGGGCTGATGTCGGCGAGGTAGTAGGCAAAGTTGAAGGTCGTGCCCGAACCGTCCGAGCGGCGCACCGGCACGATCGCCTGCTTGGGCAGCTTGGTGTTCGGGTTGAGCTTGGCGATGGCGGCATCGTCCCAGCTCTTGATCTGGCCCATGTAGATCTTCGCGAGCGTCGCGCCGTCGAGGGTGAGCTCACCCGGCTTGATGCCGTCGAGATTCACGACCGGCACGATGGCGCCCATCACCATCGGGAACTGGGCGAGCCCCGACGCGTCGAGGTCCTTGCCGGGCAGTGGCGCATCGGTGGCGCCGAAGGTCACGGTCTTGGCCTTGATCTGCTTGATGCCACCGCCCGAGCCGATCGACTGGTAGTTGAGACCGACGCCGGTCTCCTTCTTGTAGGTATCGGCCCACTTGGCATAGATCGGGTACGGGAAGGTCGCGCCGGCGCCGGAAATGTCGGCGGCGTAGGCGGCAACCGACGAGAGCGCGAGCGCCGCGGTCGTCAGGGCAATTTTGGCGAAGTGCATAGGGTTCTCCTTCGATGAATTCCGAAGCGCCTTTCCCCTAGGAGCCGCACGTCACTGTCATATGACTCTTATATGACACTTCAATGACACCGCCGGCCGCGAACTGGGGGTGATGCTGCACACACCCGACAACACACTGATAAATAACGACATTCCATTCTGTCGGCGACGCCACGCTTTGTGACAGAAAGACGACTGGCCGAAACGCTTGCCATCGTTGGCGTCGCGCTTCTGCTGCTAACGGGCCGGCCGCTGGGGACAAACCAGCGCCCGTCACAGGATCTTAATCCCACTCCCTCGGAACGGTAACGTACCCCGCCGATGGTGCAGCTCGTTTCAAGAGCACACCATGTCTTGCAGAGAATCCGACACCGAGGCCGTCGATCGCCGCCGCCGGTGGCTTTCCATTTTGGCAAAAGCCCCCGAGGCCCGTCTCGACACGCTATGGCAGGCGCTGGGCCCAGTCCCTGCCTACACCATCCTTCGACGACCCGAGACCGGGCTCGTCATGCTGCACGGCCGCATCTCGGGCAATGGCGCCCCTTTCTGCGCCGGCGAGATGACGGTGACGCGCGCCGCCGTCCGGTTGGAAACAGGTGAAGTCGGCTTCGGCTATGTCGGCGGCCGCCGTGTCCGTCAGGCCGAGATCGTGGCCGCCGTCGATGCGTTGGGCCAGCGCGAAGCGTGGCGCGACAGGCTCGAGACCGGGATCGTGTCGCCGCTCACCGACGAAGCTCAAGCACGGCATCGCCTGATCGCGGCGCGCGCCGCGGCGACCAAGGTCGAGTTCTTCACCGTCGCGCGCGAGGCCGGCACATGAGCGGCATGCTGCGTTCCCTGTCGCCGGGCCTCGCCGCCCCCTCGCACGACGCCCAGCAATTCTTTCGCGGCGTGCTCGACGCTTTCAGCCATCCCGGCCGCATCGTGACCCTGGCCGATGCGCCGCAAGGTCCCGGCATGATCTCGCCCGCCGTCGTGGCCTATCTGCTGACCCTGGCCGACCGCGACACGCCGCTCTGGCTGATGCCCGCGTTCGACACGGCAGAGGTCCGCGACTACCTGCGCTTCCATACCGGCGCGCCGATTGTCGAAGATCGTGCAGCCGCGACCCTGGCCGTTCTACCTTGCGACGATGCCGATCCCTTCGAGGGCTTCGCGATCGGCATCGACACCTATCCGGATCGTTCGGCCACCTTGTTGATCGAGGTGCCGGCTCTCGGTGCCGGCCCGCGCCGCACGGCGCGCGGTCCGGGCATCGATGGCGAGACCGAGCTCGCCATTGCCGGACTGGACGACTGGTTCTGGCGGCAATGCGCCACCAATCACGCGCTCTTCCCCTGCGGCGTCGACCTGGTCTTCACCTCGGGATTCCAGCTTCTCGCGCTGCCGCGCAGCATCTCCGTGGAGGTCTCGCCATGTACGTCGCGGTGAAAGGTGGCGAGACCGCCATCGCCCATTCGCTCGACCTGATTGCCGACCGTCGCCGCGGCGACCGCGACCTCGCCGAGCTTTCCCTGGAGCAGATCGACCAGCAACTTGGTCTCGCCGTCGACCGCGTGATGACCGAGGGCTCGTGCTACGACCGGCGCCTGGCGGCGCTGGCCATCAAGCAAGCGCGCGGCGATCTCATCGAAGCGATCTTCCTGCTGCGCGCCTATCGCACGACCTTGCCGCGCTTTGGTGATTCCGAGCCGCTCGACACGGCGCGCATGGTGGCGGAGCGGCGTATCTCGGCTGCCTTCAAGGATGTACCGGGCGGCCAGGTGTTGGGGCCGACCTACGACTACACGCATCGCCTGCTCGACTTTTCGCTGGCCGTTGCCGCAGACCGCCCCGCAGCTCCGACTGCGCCCGCCGATACCGCGCACGGATTGCCGCACGTTGGCGACATCCTCGCACGGGAAGGCCTGCTCGAACCCTCGCCCGCAGCGTCGAGCGAGCGGCCGGCCGATCTCACGCGCCAACCTCTCGGCTTTCCCGCAGATCGCCCCCTGCGTTTGCAGAACCTCGCACGCGGCGACGAAGGCTTCCTGCTGGCGCTCGGCTACTCAACCCAGCGCGGCTACGGCAACAACCACCCCTTCGTCGGCGAGATCCGCTACGGCCATGTGCCGGTCGCGTTCGTGCCCGAGGAGCTGGGCTTCGCCATCGAGATTGCCGAGATCGACGTCACCGAGTGCGACATGGTCAACCAGTTCGCTGGCTCGCACGACGTACCGCCGCAGTTCACCCGCGGCTATGGCCTCGCCTTCGGCCATGCCGAGCGCAAGGCAATCGCCATGGCCCTGGTCGACCGTGCGCTGAGGGCTCGCGAACTGGCCGAAGGAGCGGACTCGCCCGCGCAGGACGAAGAATTCGTGCTGGCCCATTCCGACAATGTCGAGGCTTCGGGCTTCGTGCAGCACCTCAAGCTTCCGCACTATGTCGACTTCCAGTCGGAACTGGTGGTGGTGCGGGCGCTGCGCGCCGAAGTCGAAGCGCGACAGCAGGCTGCCGAGGAACACGCGGCCCTCGCCCAGGCGGCGGAGTAGGCCATGCCCGACATCAACATGACCGAGGGCGCGTACAACTACGCCTATCTCGACGAGCAGACCAAGCGGATGATCCGCCGCGCCATCCTGAAGGCAGTGGCCGTGCCGGGCTATCAGGTGCCGTTCGGCGGACGCGAGATGCCCCTCCCCTACGGTTGGGGCACCGGCGGCATCCAGGTGACGGCCGCCATCATCGGTCGCGACGACACGCTGAAGGTGATCGACCAGGGCGCCGACGATACGACCAATGCCGTGTCGATCCGCCGCTTCTTCGCGCATGTGGCCGACGTCGCCACGACGACGCGCACGGAGGAAGCCACCATCATCCAGACGCGCCATCGCGTGCCCGAGACGCCGCTCAAGGACGGCCAGATCCTGGTCTTCCAGGTGCCGATCCCCGAGCCGCTGCGCATGCTGGAGCCGCGCGAGACCGAGACGCGGACGCTGCACGCCCTTTCCGAGTACGGCGTCATGCAGGTCAGCCTCTACGAGAGCATCGCCCGACACGGCCGCATCGCGAAGTCCTACAGCTATCCGGTGCAGGTGAACGGGCGCTACATCATGAGCCCTTCACCCATCCCGAAGTTCGACAATCCCAAGCTCGACCGCAGCCCCGCCCTTCAGCTCTACGGCGCCGGCCGCGAGAAGCGCATCTACGCCGTGCCGCCCTATACGCCGGTGAAGAGCCTCGACTTCGACGACCATCCCTTCGAGATCGAGCGCTGGACCGAGTGCTGCGCCTTCTGCGGCTCTACCGAGAGCTTTCTCGACGAGATGATCGTCGACGATGCCGGCAAGCGTCTGTTCGTCTGCTCCGACACCGACTATTGCGAGGGACGGCGATGAGCGCTGCGACGCTTCCGTCCCCCCTCCTTTCGGCCCGCAACATCACCAAGCGCTTCGGCGGTCGCATCGCCTGCCACAATGTGAACTTCGATCTGTGGCCGGGCGAAGTTCTGGGCATCGTCGGCGAATCGGGGTCGGGCAAGACCACCTTGCTGAATTGCCTTGCAGGCCGCCTAACGCCTGACGCGGGCTCGGTCATCTATGAGACGGCATCGGCCGGCACTGTCGATATCCATCGCCTCTCCGAAGCGCGCCGCCGCCTGCTCACGCGCACCGAATGGGGCTTCGTGAACCAGGATGCGCGCGAGGGATTGCGCATGGGCGTGAGCGCTGGTGCCAATATCGGCGAACGGCTGATGGCCGTGGGTGCGCGCCACTATGGCGAAATCCGCGGCAGCGCAGCCGATTGGCTGGCGCGCGTCGAAATCGACGCCGACCGGCTCGACGACCGGCCGACCACCTTCTCCGGCGGCATGCGCCAGCGTCTGCAGATCGCCCGCAACCTCGTGAGCGGACCGCGGCTGGTGTTCATGGACGAGCCGACGGGTGGCCTCGATGTCTCCGTGCAGGCGCGCATTCTCGACCTGCTGCGCGGCCTCGTCGAACGGCTGCATCTGTCCGCCGTGCTGGTGACCCACGATCTCGGCGTCGCCCGGCTGCTGACCCATCGGCTGATGGTGATGCAGGGCGGTGCGGTCATCGAGGAGGGCCTGACCGATCAGGTCCTCGACGATCCGCAGCATGCCTACACCCAGATGCTCGTCGCCTCGATCCTGCCCGTATGAGCCATCCCGAAAAGAGCTGCGAAGACCCAACCATGCCACCCGCGCTGCGCGTCTCCGGCCTCTCCAAATCCTTCGTCGTCCATGCCCACGGCGATCTCGCCCTTCCCGTGCTGCACGACGTATCGCTTGCTGTGTCACCGGGCGAATGCCTGGCCCTCGTTGGCCCCTCCGGGGCCGGCAAGAGCACCCTGCTGCGATCGCTCTACGGTAACTATCGCGCCGATGCCGGCTCCATCCGCGTTCGACAGGACGATGCCTGGACCGAACTGGTCGGAGCCGAGCCGCGCACCGTGCTCGATGTGCGCCATCGCACCATGGGCTTCGTCAGCCAGTTCCTGCGCGTGATCCCGCGCGTTGCCGCCGTCGACGTCGTGGCCGAACCGCTGTTGCGCCGTGGCGTCGAGGCAACCGAAGCGAGCCATCGCGCCGAGTTCCTATTGGGCATGCTGGGTATTCCCGCCCGCCTGTGGGCTTTGCCGCCCGCCACCTTCTCGGGTGGCGAGCAGCAACGCATCAACATCGCGCGGTCGCTGATCGTCGACTATCCGATCCTGCTGCTCGACGAGCCTACGGCTTCGCTCGATGCCGCCAATCGCGACGGGGTGGTCGAGCTGATCTGCCAGCGCCGCGATGCCGGTGCCGCCGTCGTCGGCATCTTTCACGACACCGGCGTGCGCGATGCCGTCGCCACCCGCATCCACGAAGTCCTTCCCCCTGCGTCCCCGGCTGGAGCACCGCCATGCGTAGCGAAACCGTCCTGACCAACGCCCGCGTCGTCACTGCCAATGCCGAGTTCGACGGCACCGTCGTGCTGTACGACGGGCGCATTACCGAAGTCGCGGCAGGCCGCAGCCATGTCGCCGGCGCCATCGATCTCGAAGGCGACTATCTCCTGCCCGGCCTGGTCGAGCTGCACACCGACAACATGGAGAAGCACTTCGCGCCGCGGCCTGGCGTGAAGTGGCCCAGCGTTTCCGCGGTCATGGCGCATGACACGCAGATCAGCGCCGCCGGCATCACCACCGTCTACGATTCGCTGGCGCTGGGCGACGTGCACGGCAACTCGGACCGGGTGCAGAATCGCGAACGCATGATCGAGGCGGTCTGCGCCGCGGCCGACCGGCAGATGACGCGCGCCGAACACCGCATCCACTTGCGCTGCGAGATCTCCGCCGACGACGCGGTCGAGGCCGTCGATAAGTGGATCGACCTGCCTCTGGTCGGCCTGGTCTCGATCAACGATCACACGCCCGGGCAGCGCCAGTTCCTCGATCCCGAGAAGCTGAAGCAGTACTACAAGGGCAAGCACGCGATGACCGACGATCAGTTCGGGGAATTCTCGATCCGCGTCACCGAGCTGCATCACCGCAATGCCGCCCGGCACCGCGGCGAGATCGTGAGCCGCGCCCACGCACGTGCCCTGCCGATCGCCAGTCACGACGACGCCACCGAAGCCCACGTCAAGGAAGCCGTCGCGAACGGCATGACCATTGCGGAGTTCCCGACCACACGAGAGGCGGCCCAGGCATCGCGCGACGCAGGCCTCGCCGTATTGGTTGGCGCACCCAATCTCGTGCTGGGCGGTTCGCATTCCGGCAACATCGCGGCCATCGACCTGGTGCGCGCCGGCCATGCCGAGATCCTGTCGTCTGACTACGTGCCGGCGAGCCTGATGGAAAGCGTCTTCAAGCTGCCTGCCGCCGGCATCGGCATCTCGCTGCCGCAGGCGGTGCGGTTGGCATCGCTCAATCCCGCCAAGGCCGTCGGTCTCGGCGACCGCGGCGAGATTGCCGCTGACCGCCGCGCCGACCTTGTACGTGTCCGTGCCGTCGACGGTGCTGCCGTGGTCCGTGCCGTCTGGCGCGAAGGCGACCGCGTCGTCTGAGGGTGCCCGCCATGGACGGTACCCTCGTCTACGTCATGGGCCCCTCGGGCGCCGGTAAAGACTCCGTGCTGGGGCGCGCCCGCGCGCTGCTGCCGGCCGACGCGCCGGTGGTCTTCGCCCATCGCTACATCACGCGGCCGTCCGACATCGGGGGCGAGAACCACGTCTCGTTGAGCCGTGCCGAATTCGCGACACGCCTCGCCCACGGCCTCTTCGCCTATCACTGGCATGCGCATGGCAACGACTATGGTGTCGGCCGCGAGATCCACGACTGGCGGCGCGCCGGCATGGCGGTGGTGGTGAGCGGCTCGCGGGATCACTTCCAGAAAGCCGGCGGCCTGGATTCGTTGGCCCGCCCCGTACTGATTACGGCCTCACAGGAGCGCCTGGAGCAGCGTCTGGCCGTCCGGGGCCGCGAGACCGCAACTCAGGCAACGGCGCGGCTCGACCGTGCCGATGCCTACAGGATCGACGATCCGCGACTGACGACGATCGTCAACGATGGCCCTCTGGACGAAGCGGCCACCCGCTTCGTCACGCTGCTTGCCACACTTGCGTACTCAGGCGACGCCCTCCGCCAAGCCTGAAGCGCGCCAGCATCGAGAAGGGCCGACCAGCACCGAGCTGTCGGAAAACACAAAGGTCGCGTACCGCCAGCGGTCGGTCGATTTCGCCGCCAAGGCGGCGGCGCAGCTCCGCGAGAACCATCTGGCGCTCTCGCTCGTCGGGCAGGCGGCCACTCAGCGTCAGGTGAAAACGCCAGTGCTCCAGCACATAGGGATAGCCCCAGCGCACCAGTAGATCGTCCTGGCGCTGCGACAGGTCCGAGCGGCGGCGGCGCGCCAGCTCGGCCTCGTCGGCCGGTCGGCGGAATTCGTCGAACTCGACGACGCATTGGTCGGCAAGATCGTGAAGCTCGGTACAGCGCGCGCCCGGAACCAGGGCAAGGAAACCCGATAGCTCGGCCAGCTCCATCGTCGGCACGGTGATTGGCCGCTGGCCTACGGCAAAGCGCCCAACGGCGTCGAGCAGGTCGCGCTCCGTGGTGCCGTCAGCGAGTGCGATCGGGGCCTTCAGGGTGCCGTGAAATCCGTAGAGCCGGGGATCGGCGACGATGGCGGCCAGCCGCTCGTAGGCGATGCCGGCCACCGGAACGAGAGCGCGGCTCTGGCCCGTTTCGGCATTGCGGCCCAGCCATTGAGTTGCAGCGCGGGCCAGCGGTTCGTCGGCTCGCGGCGCGTAATAGAGGGCGTATCGGGGCGTATCGGCCGAATCGGAAGACAGATCGGTCAAACGGTTACTCCTCCACGCCGGCCGATCATGGCAAAGCGCAGCTTGCTCGAAAGGAAATCGATGGCAGCGACAGCCACCAGGATCATCAGGACGATAAAGGAGGTTTGTTGCAGCTCGAGGGTGCGAATCGCCTCGGCGAGATGCAGGCCGATGCCGCCCGCCCCGACGATGCCGATGATCGAAGCCGACCGCGTGTTGGATTCGAAGTAGTAGAGGATCTGGCTCATCAGCACCGGAAAGACTTCGGGCAGGATGCCGAAGCGAATGCCGAGGATATGACTGCCGCCGGTCGAGGTGATGCCTTCGACAGGCTTGCGGTCCGCAGCCTCGATCGCCTCGGAGAAGAGCTTGCCGAAGCTGCCGATGTCGGCGGTCATGATGGCGAGCGCTCCGGCGAAGGGTCCGAGGCCGACGACGTTGATCCAGATCAGCGCCCACACAAGGATATCGACGCTGCGGATCGTATCGAGAGAGCGGCGCGACAGGAAACGCACGACACGTTGGGCCGTCACGTTGCGCGCCGCCAGCAGGGCGACCGGCAGGGCCACCACGACCGCCGACAAGGTGCCGAGCAGGGCAATGGCCACCGTCTCCAACAGCGAGATCGAGTAGGTTTTGACGTGAGCCCACGAACCTGGGTCGGGCGGCAGCATGAGGCTCACGATCTCGAACAGCCGTCCCAGGCCGGAAAGCAGCGTGCCATCGAAGAAGCCGAGACGCCCCATGGCGTAGATCAGCAGAGCGAACAGGCTCAGGCCAATCGCTGCCATGGTGAAACGGTTGCGGTCGAAGCGCTGGAAATGTTGGGGATAGCGCTGGCGCATGGGCGACGTCGGGGACGACATCAGGACTTCCCTTCGAGACCGATCAGGCGATGCCGGGCCTTGGACGTAAGCATGTCGATCACCGCTACCGTCAGCAGGATCAGCACCAGAATGGCAGAGACGTCCGAGTAGTAGAACTTGCGGATGGCCTCCACGAGGTCCTGGCCGATGCCGCCGGCGCCGACGAACCCCATGACGGCCGCCTCGCGCACGTTGATCTCGAACCGCAGCAGCGTGTAGCTGGTGAAGTTCGACATGACCTGCGGCAGCGCGCCGAAACGCATGGCGACATGCCAGGACGAGCCGGTCGACGACACACCCTCGACCGGCTTCATGTCGATATTCTCGATGACCTCGGCAAAGAGTTTGGTGAGCACGCCGAATGTGTGGACGATGACGGCCAGCACGCCCGCCATCGGGCCGAGCCCGAAGGAAATGACGAAGATCAGCGCCAGCACCAGGGTCGGCACGGTACGGCAAACCTCACCGAAGCGGCGCACGACGACGCGCAGCCAGCGCGACGGCGCCACGTTGGCCGCAGCCAGAAAGGCCAGGACAAAGGCCACGCCCGCCCCCAGCACGGTGCCGACATAGGCCATGAGCAGGGTTTCGCCGAGCAGCCTCAGCCAGCGCGGCAGCCCCCAGAACCACTCGCCGAGGTCGGTCCAGACCGGCTGTCCACTCTCGAGAAAGAACAGCCGTACGATGTAGCTCGGGAAGCGATGAATGTTCGCCGCGAGCTTGGAGAGCGAAACCTCGGCCGAGACCGAGGCCAGCAGAATTGCCACCACGACACACGCCAGGATCAGCAACGTGTGCCGGCGACGGCTGCGAACCGAAGCATTGTAGGCTGCCAGCAAGGGCTGGAGCTGCGCCTCGGGCAGCCGGACGACGTGCGTACTCACTCGAGCGATGCGCCCCGGACGACGAACGCTTGGTTCAGCTCTTCTGCTTGCGCAGCTGGTCGACGAACTTGATCAGCTCGACCACCGGCTCATAGGTCTTGGCGTCGACCTTGGCGAAGCCGCGGTCCTTGCCGTCGGACAGCTTGTCGAAGGCGGCCTTGGCCTTGGTCGGCGCCTCGTCGAACGCCTTGACGATAGCCGCCTTGAGATCGGGCGGCAGGCTGGCGAGGTAGGCGAAGGGTGAGTTGGGGATCAGGTCCGACTTCGAGATGATGCGGAAGTCGTCCAGTTTCGCCAGGCCCTTGGAGACCATGCGCGTCAGGTTCGAGTCGTTCTCCGCATTCCACCAGTTGGCGGCGGCATCGACCGTCTTCTGCTGCAGCGCGATGATCGCGTTTTCGTGGCTGCCCGTATACGTGACGCGAGCGAAGAACGTGTCCGGGTTGATCTTGAGCTTGTTCAGGGTGAAACGCGGCACGTTGTTGCCCGAGGTCGAGTTGGGATCGACCAGGCCCAGGTTCTTGCCCTTGAGGTCTTCGATCGTCCTGTAGGGGCTGTCGGCGCGCACATAGAAGACCGAGTGGTAGCCCATCGTGCCGTCGTTGTTCACGGTCGTGACGAAGGGCTCGACCTTCACGCCGGTGACGACGGCGCGAGCGTAGGAGGCGGGGCCATAGCCGGCGAGATGGATGCTGCCGTTGCGCTGACCTTCGATCACCGCGGCATAGTCGTTGGCGATACGAAGAGTCACCTTCGTGCCGAGTTCCTTCGAGAGATACTCGATGAACGGGCCATAGCGCTCGGTGACGCCCGACGCGTTCTCAGCCGGAATGACGGCGAACACCAGTTCGGGATAGGCGCTGCGCCAGCTTTGGGCATGGGCGGCACCAGCGAAGGAAACAACAGCGAGGGCAGCGCCCAGCGCGAGACGACGGGTGAGCATGAGTGTTCTCCTTGGAAAGACGCAGAAACGCGAGAGAGATCAGGAGCCCGCGAGGGCAAAGCCCGGCTGGACGCCAGCCGGCAGCATCGGGGGAGGAGCGGCATGGCCGACCACGTCGCCCGCCTCGAGTCCGTAGAGATCGCGAGCCGTGGCATCGGTGAGAGCAGCCGGAGCACCGTCGAACACCACGCGCCCACCCGACATGCCGACCAGCCGGTCGCAATAGGCGCGCGCCAGATCGAGGCTGTGGAGGTTGCAGATCACGGTGATGCCGAGATGGCGGTTGATGTGCTGCAGCGCATCCATCACCACCTGCGTGTTGCGCGGATCGAGCGAGGCGATCGGCTCGTCGGCCAGCACGATGTCGGGTTCCTGGACCAGCGCGCGGGCGATGGCGACCCGCTGCTGCTGGCCACCGGACAGGGTCTCGGCGCGCTGGCCGGCCAGCCGCGCCATGTCGAGGCTCTCGAGTGCCGACAGCGCCTGCGCCTTCTCGTCGTCGGTCCACATCTTCAGAAGCGCGCGCGAAGGCGGCATATGAAAGGCGCGACCCATCAACACGTTGGTCAGCACATCGAGCCGGCCGGCAAGATTGAACTGCTGGAAGATCATGGCGCATCGCGCCCGCCAGGCCCGCAGCGGGCGACCACGCAGGGCTGTGATATCGGTGTCGCCGAACAGGATGCGGCCGGACGTCGGCTCGCCCAGGCGATTGATCATGCGCAGCAAGGTCGACTTGCCGGCGCCGGACCGGCCGATCACGCCGACAAGCTGACCAACGGGCACGGTGAGAGACACGCCGTCGACGGCATGCTTGCCGCCAAAGCTCTTGGTAATCCCTTCCAGTCGCAGCACCGTACCCCCAACCTGCCCAAGGCGTTGCCCAGTCGGTGGGTAGCGGCCGCAGGCTGCGATGGCGCTACGGTCCGGTTACAAAGAAAAGACGATCGGTGGAGAAGAGCTATCGCACGGCGGGCAAAGTCACCGTAAACGTCGAGCCTTTGCCAGGACTGCTCTGGATGTCGAGCCGGCCGCGATGGCGGTTGACCACATGCTTCACGATGGCCAGACCGAGACCCGTTCCGCCGAGCTGGCGCGAGCGCGCGGTATCGACCCGATAAAAGCGTTCGGTGAGACGCGGCAAGTGAGTGGCAGGAATGCCGTCCCCCTCGTCGCTCACGGCGACAGCCACCCGATCCGGGCCGACCGGCCGCGCCACAATCCGTACGGCCGTGGCCGGCCGTGCATACTTCACGGCGTTGTCGATCAGGTTCTGAAACACGATCGTGAGTTCATCGAAATCGCCGACGGCCGGCGGCAGTGCTGGATCGAGGTCGAGTTCGATCTTCACGTTGCGCGAGGAAGCCTTGAGCTGAAGCAGGTCTATCACCGAACGCAGGACACGGCCGAGATCGACGGCGGCATCGGGCCGCGCATGTTCGTGCTGCTCGATGCGCGACAGCATCAGGAGATCGTCGACCAGCCGGCGCATCCGGTCGGCCTGCTCGGCCATGATGCCGAGGAAGCGCTCGCGCGCCGTGGCATCGTCGCGCGCCGGACCGCGCAGGGTTTCGATGAAGCCTGCGAGGCCCGCGATCGGCGTCTTGAGCTCGTGACTGGCATTGGCCACAAAATCGGCGCGCATGCGCTCGGCGCGGCGCAACGCCGTCGTATCGTGCAGCACGATCAGCGCCAGCGAGCCGTCAGCCGCGGCGCGCGGCAAGCGGCGCAGATGGGCGATGAGGTCGAGTTCGGGCGGCCCGGCCAGCGCCAGCTCGACCGCGCTCTGGTCGGCCCTGGAGAAGTTGCCGTCGGCGCCCGTTTCGAGCACGGCATCGACGGCCGCAAGAAGTTGCGGCTGGCGCAACACCGTCGATAGATCGCGTTCGGGGCCGACAGCGCCGAGCAGCGAAGCAGCCGCGAGATTGGTGCGCACGATTCGGCGCTGGCGATCGACCGAAATCAGCGGGTCGGGCAGGCCGTCGACGATCGCCTGGGCGGAAGCCGCCAGATTGTCGATCGAAGCGCGTTGGCGGCGCCAGCCGACCGCCAGGGTCGCCGCCGCCGTTGCCAGTTCCTCGGTGGCCGGCGCGAACGAGAGCCGCGGCATGACCGGCTCGCGCTCGTCGGAGAGTTCGCCGACGAAGCGGGCAAAGCGCGCCAGCGTGCCGAGATAGCGCTGCACCAGCAGCCCGGTGAGGAGGGCGATGCCCGCCATGGCAATCAGGGTGGCGCGACCATTGAGCTCGCCCACGCCGTAGAGAATGACGAGCGCGCCCCAGGATGGGGCCAGCACCACCGCGTTGGCGAGGAGCGTGCGGCGCAAGGGAATCGCCTGTTCGGCCATGCCCCGACTATAGCCCGGTTTGTTAACCGGCTAAGTCGGTCCGTTCGTTAGGCGAGGTGCAAAGAAGCGGATGGCCAGGAGGCCAAAGACGAAACCAGCGATATGCGCAACCCAGGCAATCGACTCGCCCCCCGCTCCGGGCGCACCGCCGAACAGGCCGAAGAAGACGTTGAGACCAATCCAGATGGCGGCAACCGGCAACAGCGACGTCAGGCTGCCGACGTAGCGCATCAACATGAGCACGGCGCCGAAGACACCGCTGATCGATCCCGAAGCGCCGACCACGGGATCGGGCGAGCCCGGATAGACCAGGATGTGCACGAAGCCCGACACCACACCGCACACCAAGTAGAACAGGACAAACCGCTTCACGCCCAGCAGCCGCTCGACCGGCGCACCGAAGGCCGCCAAGGTCAGCATGTTGATGCCGAGATGCATCCAGCCGCCATGCAGGAACTGATAGGTGATGGGCGCCGCGATGAGCGAAAGGAGATCGTGGTTCGGGTCCGACGTATAGACAGCGGGAACCAGCCCGAACCGCAGGATGATCTCCTGGTCGGCCTGTTCACCCAGCAGTTGGCGTAACAGCTGGACGGCGACGTTGATGCCGATCAGCCAGAGTACGGCCGGCGGCAGGTTGATCGCCCGCTCGCTCGTGCCGCGCCCCCGTCCCGGACGGTCGCCGTCATCGAAAGGCATCAGAGACTCCGTAAGAAACAACGTCGTGCAACGGCTTGCTTAGCGGTTTAGCCGGCGCGAGCCCAGCCCAAGAAAAGGACCGCCTGGTGTCAAAGCTGGCGAGCCGCACAGGGTTGCCGCACTCCTCATTTCACAGAATGGATTACCCGCCGCCGCGGTCCGACCGAAAAACAGCAAGATTTCGTCCGGAACGGCGAAAAACCGGGCATGCCCGGTGTTTTTCGGCAGCCGGAGGAGAGGGCGGATAGTCAGCCGGAACGCTGCCATCGATGTCACCCAGGCGGCGACATCGCAGGACGAATGGACGTATGGAAGTCCGAAGATCAGGTCTTCGGTCCGCCCTGGCCCAGGGCCCGCAGCCTGAGGCGCAGTGCGTTCAGCTTGATGAACCCTTCGGCATCGCGCTGATCGTAGGCACCCTGGTCTTCCTCGAAGGTCACGTGCTGCATCGAGTAGAGCGACTTGGGCGACTTGCGGCCGACGACCGTGGTGTTGCCCTTGTAGAGCTTGACCCGCACCGTGCCGGTGACGTTTTCCTGGCTCTTGTCGATCAGGGCCTGCAGCATCTCGCGCTCGGGCGAATACCAGAAGCCGAAATAGACCAGCTCGGCATACTTCGGCATCAGCTCGTCCTTGAGGTGCCCCGCACCCCGGTCGAGCGTGATCGATTCGATGCCGCGGTGCGCCGCATAGAGGATCGTGCCGCCCGGCGTCTCGTAGATGCCGCGGCTCTTCATGCCGACGAAGCGGTTCTCGACCAGGTCGAGACGGCCGATGCCGTTGGCCTTGCCCAGCTCGTTCAGCTTGGTGAGCAGGGTTGCCGGCGACATCTTCACGCCGTCGATGGCGACGGCATCGCCCTTCTCGAATCCGATGGTGATGTAGGTCGCCTTGTCGGGCGCCGTCTCTGGCGAGATGGTGCGCTGATAGACGATCTCGTCGGCTTCCTCCCAGGGATCTTCCAGGATCTTGCCCTCGCTGGAGGAGTGCAGGAGGTTGGCATCGACCGAGAACGGCGCCTCGCCGCGCTTGTCCTTGGCGATGGGAATCTGATGCGTCTCGGCGAATTCGAGCAGCTTGGTGCGCGAGGTGAGTTCCCACTCGCGCCACGGCGCGATCACCTTGATGTCGGGCTTCAGCGCATAGTAGCTGAGCTCGAAACGGACCTGGTCGTTACCCTTGCCGGTGGCGCC
>Ga0209792_1000972_pt1 | contig 15813 bp, 15 predicted proteins | sample EBPBio142005_DNA_FD_185860 | JGI IMG/M metagenome (GOLD analysis project Ga0209792, IMG submission 185860) | Wastewater treatment Type I Accumulibacter community from EBPR Bioreactor in Madison, WI, USA - Reactor 1_6/14/2005_ DNA (SPAdes)... | ecosystem: Engineered > Bioreactor > EBPR >... | reverse complement strand
TCGTCAAGCTCGGTTCCGAGGTCGAGGCCTTCCAGCAGGGCATCATCGACGTCGGCCAGATGAGCGGTGTGTTCTCGCCCGCGCAGATGGGCCTGCTCAACCTCACCTACGCCATGCCGTTCGGCTCGACCGACGCGCGCGCCGTGACGACTGCGGTCGAAAAGGCGCTCAACGAGACCGAGGGCGCGCTCGCCAAGCTCGAGGAAACGACGGGCGTCGTCTATATCGGCGGCGGCGTGGCCATCGACGGCTACAACATCGCTTCCACCAAGGCGTTCAACAAGCTGGCCGACATGCAGGGCGTGAAGATCGGCGGCGCTGGTCCCAACCTCGCCTGGCTCGCCGGCACCGGCGCGGTCGGCGTGCAGGGCAGCTATGTCACCTTCTACAACGACATCAAGACCGGCGTGTACGACGGCAACATCGGCTGGGTGACCGCGAATGTCCCGGCCAAGCTCTACGAGGTCGCGCCCAACTGGAACCAGGTCGATTTCGGCGCGATGTATATCGGCGGGCTCGGCGTCTCCAAGCAGCAGTGGGATACGTTCTCCGACAACACCAAGGCGGCGTTCAGGACGGCGGCCGCGGCCTACACCAAGGCCTATTTCGATGAGCAGGAAGCGCGCTACGAGGCGGCCAAGAAGACGATGACCGACAATGGCGGCACGGTCGTCGTCATGGACGCGGCCGACCGCGAGAGCTGGATCAAGCAGTTGCCCAACCCGACGACGGCCTGGGCACAGGCGGCCGAGGCTCGTGGCGAGCCTGCGAAGAAAGTGCTCGAAGCTTATCGCGACAACATGAAGGCCGCCGGCTTCACCTACGTGCGCGACTATCTGGCGGAATAGGTATCGGCCGCCTCAGTCTCGGCAGTCTCGCGCACTACCCCCGCCTCCGTACCCCTCCCTTCAAGGCGAGGGGGATAGAGGCGGTGACGCTCCCCTCCCATGTCGGGAGGGGTACGGGGTGGGGGTGGTGCGCGAAGAAAATCAATCCATCGGCGGTGCCCGACGCGGCGACCGTCGCCCGTCCCCTAACCGTCCATAGCCGCAAGGGAGGATATTCGTGGCCGAAGAAGCAGCCGTTCCGCGCGACGACGCGCCGCCGCCGCACATGCCGACCAGCACGTTCGGCAAGGTCATCGGCGCCATGAACGCGCTCGGCACCTTGTGGATCATCGGCCTGATGCTCCTCATCAATGCCGACATCCTCGGGCGCGGGGCGTTCCATCATCCCATTGCCGGCGTGCCCGAGCTCGTCGCCTTCTCGATCGTGGGCATCGTCTTCCTTCAGCTCGCTCATACGCTGAAGTCCGGCTCGATGACCCGCTCGGACGTGCTGCTGACCGTACTCGAACGCCGCGCGCCGCGCGCCCGGCTGATCCTGCTCGCCATCTTCCATCTGATCGGCGGGCTGCTGCTCGTTCTCATCGCATGGAAGTTCTGGCCGAGCGTGCTGCATGCCTGGCAGCAGCCGGAACGCAACTTCATGGGCAATCCCGGCTTCTTCACCGTGCCGCAATGGCCGCTATTCGCGCTGATGTTCGCCGGCATGGTCGCCACCGCGATCCAGTTCTTTCTCATGTCGCTGGCCGATGTCCGCGCTTTCTCGGGAGCTTCCAGATGAGCGGCGTCGAGATCGCCTTCCTCTCCATCGCCTTGATGCTGGTCCTGATCTATTCGGGCATGCATGTGGCGATCGCGCTGATCATGCTGTCCTTCGGCGGCGTGTGGCTGCTGCGCGGCAATTTCGACATCGCCTCGAACATGCTGGTGCTCGCCTTCAAGGACGCCATTTCCGACTATCTGTTCGGCGTCGTGCCGCTGTTCGTGCTGATGGGCCTGCTGGTCGCGGTGGCCGGCATCGGGCGCGACACGTTCGAGGTCGCGGCGCAGGTCTTCCGCCGCGTGATGGGCGGCCTCGGCATCGCGACGGTGGCGGCGAATGCCGTCTTCGCGGCGATCACCGGCATCTCGATCGCGTCCGCCGCCGTCTTCACCAAGGTCGCTGTGCCCGAGATGATCCGCCACGGCTACACCCCGCGCTTCGCGGTGGGCGTCGTCGCCGGCTCCTCGGTGCTCGGCATGCTGCTGCCGCCGAGCCTGCTGTTCATCCTCTACGGGGTGCTCACAGAGCAGTCGGTCGGCTCGCTGTTCATCGCCGGCATCATCCCCGGCATCGTGCTGTCGCTGGTCTACTGCGCCGGCATCTTCGCGATGGGCAAATGGTGGCCGGATTTCATCGGCGGCCCGCGCCCCGGCGTCGATACCGTGGCACCGGAGAAGATGATGAGCGTGGCCGAGATGGCCAACAAGCTCTTCCCCATCGTCCTGCTGGTCGGCGTCGTGCTCGGCGGCATCTATGGCGGCTATTTCACCCCGACCGAGGCGGGCGCGGCCGGCGCGCTCGGCGCGCTGGTCATCTCGGTGGCCAAGCGCCGCCTCACCTGGGCGAGCTTCTGGCAGGTGCTGGTCCAGACCGGCCACACGACATCCTCGATCTGCTTCCTCATCATCGGCGCCAGCCTCTATTCCCGCATGCTGGCGATGTCGGGCATGCCCGGCTGGCTCGGCTCCTGGGTCATCGATTCCGGCATGGGCGCGACCGGCATCCTGATCGCCCTGATGCTGGTCATCATCGCGCTCGGCACGATCCTCGATTCCGCGTCGATCATGCTGCTGACGCTGCCCATCGCCGTGCCGATCCTGATGAACATGAACGTCGACCTGATCTGGCTCGGCGTGCTGACCGTGCTGGCGGTCGAAATCGGCCTGCTTACACCGCCCTTCGGCATCGCCGTCTTCGTGGTGAAAGCGACATTAGGGCCGGATTCGAAGATCACGCTCAACGAGATTTTTGCCGGCGCTCTGCCGTTCGCCGCGATGATGCTGTTCGTGCTGATCCTCGTCTTCCTGTTTCCGTGGCTTGCCACCGCACTCATCTGACAAAAAGACCGAAGGAAAAGAACAATGGCCAAGTGGCATTACAGCAAAGGCGCGCACGAGATCGGCAAGGGTGTCTACGCCTATCTGGTTCCGGACGGCTCCTGGGGCTGGTCCAATTCCGGGCTCATCGTCGATGGCGACTCGTCGCTGGTGGTCGACACGCTGTTCGACCTGAAGCTGACCGCGGAGCTCTTGAAGGCCTATGCCGACATCTCGCCGGCGGCGCAGAAGATCGACGTGCTGGTCAATTCACATGCCGATGGCGACCACACCTTCGGCAACCAGCTCGTCAAGGGCGCGCGCATCATCGGCACGCAGGGCACGGTGGACGACTTCGCGCGTTTCGACCCGAAGGTCGTGCAGAACATCTGCCTCAACGCCGAGCAGTTCGGCTCGGCCGGCGTCTTCATGCGCGAATGCTTCCGTCCCTTCGACTTCTCCGGCATCGAGCTGACGCCGCCGACCGAAGTCTTTTCCGGCACGCTCGACCTCAAGGTCGGCGACAAGGCCGTGCAACTGATCGAGGTCGGCCCCGCGCATTCGCTGGGCGACGCGCTGGTCTATGTCCCGGACGACAAGGTCATCTACACCGGCGACATCCTGTTCACCGGCGGCACGCCGATCGCCTGGTATGGCCCGGTCAAGCGCTGGATCGACGTCTGCGACCGCATCCTCGGCATGGATGTCGACGTGGTCGTCGCCGGCCACGGCCCGATCTCGACCAAGGACGACGTGCGCGAGATGCGCGATTATCTCCAGCACGTCACCGACGAGGCGAAGCCGCTCTATGAGCAGGGCATGGATTATCTCGCCGCGTCCTACAAGGTCGACCTCGGCCGCTGGAAGGACCGCGAGGACGCGGAGCGCGTGGTGGTCACCATCCGCACGCTGTTCGACGACTTCGCCAACGATCCGGTTCGTCCGGTGCACGTGCCGATCCCGTTCTTCGCCGAGATGAAGAGCTTCCGCCACCATCTCGGCCGCGGGCCGGTGCACGAGGCGTATTGCAAGGCCTGCGGATTGAAGCACGACGCTTATTGAGGCGCGGTCAGCCGCGCAGCGCACGACCTATCCGCGCCGCGCGGCGAGCACCTTGGCGACTATGTCGCGTAAAGCGCCGTCCGGCGCGGTATCGACATCGAGCCTCCCCATCGCGTCCTGCATCTCGGCGATGCGATCCGCCAGAGCGCCGATCAGGCCGAGTTCATCGAGCGTCCTGGCGCTTTCGCGCATCTCGGCTGCGCGGCGTTTGCCGTGCTTCAAGGTGCGTTCGAACTGATAGGACGCGAGTTTCGGCAGGTCGAGGCCGGGATAGGATCTGTCGAGCGACCGTTCGATGTAGTCGAGGCAGCCGGACGCCTGCGCCGCCAGCCATGTCTCGACCGTCAGCGCCTCCAGACCTTTCACGAACAGGCTGCGCACCATCTTGATCGCGGTTGCGTCGCCGGCATTCGGGCCGGCGATCTCGGCGTCGAACCCAAGTTCCGCCAGTTGGGCCGAGGTTGCGGGCGCAACCGGTCCCGCAAGCAGCACCGGAGCGCGATGACCTTTCGGGTGCACCGGCGCCATCACCGCCATGTCGACATAGCGCCCCACCCCGACCAGCGCAGCGGAGTCGCGCTTGCGCTGCGGCGACACAGAATTGATGTCGAACAGGAACTGACCGTCGGCAAGGCATGGGGCGATCGCACGCGCCGCGTGGAAACTCTGGTCGGCTGTCACGGCGCTGAAAACCCAGTCCGCGCTCTCGATCGCCGCAGCCGGGTTCAGACCGATCCTGACCCCGTCCTGCCGCATCGCCTCGGCGCATTCGCCTCGCGGCCCCTCGCTGTCCAACAGGATATCGTAGGCGGAAAAAACAAGCCCCGGATCAATTTCGGCCAGGCTTTGGCGGAACGCCCGCGCCGCCTCGCCGAAGCCGATGAACGCGATCCTCATGCGAACACCACGCCGTCGAACAGTTTGCGCGCGGTGCGCAGCACCGCCGCGTTGGTGACATTGCCTGCGGCGTCCACCGTCGCCACGACGCTCATCTCGCCTGTGGGATGCTCGATCGACAGCGTCTTTCGCCCGCCATCCGGGATCGCCGCCAGCCGATGCGCGGGACTGCCCGGCAGCAGGCAGGCCGTGGCCACACTGACCGCGCCGAGCACGCCGATCGCATCGTGGCATTTATGCGGGATGAAGGTTCGCGTCATGACCGCGCCGCCATTGCGCGGGGCGGCGACCATCGTCATCTTCGGCACCGTCTTCTGCGCCACGTCGCCGAGGTTCATCATCGGCCCGGCCTCCAGACGGATCGCTTCCAGTTTTGCGCGCAGCGGCGCGTTCCCCTCAAGTTCGTCCGGCGTTTCGTAGCCTGTTACACCGAGGTCGCTCGCCCGCATCACCACGCAGGGCATGCCGTTGTCGATCAGCGTCGCCTCGATACCCTTGATGACATCGACCGCATTGCCCGTCGGCAGCAGCGCGCCGCAGGACGAGCCCGCCGTGTCTGCGAATTCGATCGGCACCGGCGCGGCCGTTCCCGGCACGCCGTCGATACGCGCCTCGCCGGCATAGGTGACCTGCCCACCGGGCGTGCAGATCGTCCCCGTCGCGAACTGCGCCGTGTTCTCCATGAAGATGCGGACATCGGTCGTCTCGCCACGCACGGCCACCAGACCGCGCTCGATGGCGAACGGCCCGACGCCGGCGAGGATGTTGCCGCAGTTCTGTGCGTCGGTGACGATCGCCCGGTCGACGAACACCTGCAGGAAAAGGTAGTCGACGTCTGCGCCGTCACGTGCCGATTTTTTCACCACCGCCACCTTCGAGGTCAGCGGGTCCGCGCCGCCCATGCCGTCGATCTGGCGTGTATCGGGCGAACCCATCACGCGCAGCAGGAAAGCATCGCGCTCGATGACGTCAGCCGGCAGGTCGTCGGCCAGGAAGTAGCCGCCCTTCGACGTGCCGCCCCGCATCCACATGCAGCGGATGCCTGTCGTATCAGACATATTTCAGGCCCTTGGCCTTCAGCCTGTCGCGCATGCCGTAGATGTCGAGTCCGAGTTCGCCCGCCATCAGGCGCCTGCGCACATCCGCTTCCTTCGCCTCGCGCGCCCGGCTGGCCGTCAGCGCCTCGGCGGCCTTTTCGCGCGGCACGACGCAGACGCCGTCGTCGTCGGCAATGACCACGTCGCCCGGATTGACCAGCGCGCCGGCGCAGACCACCGGCACGTTGACCGAACCCGGCGTCTCCTTGACCGTGCCTTGCGCCGACACAGCCTTGGACCAGACCGGAAAGCCGATCTCCGTCAGGTCGCGCACGTCGCGCACGCCCGCCTCGATGACGAGCCCGCGCACGCCGCGCGCCATCAGCGAGCGCGCCAGCAGCTCGCCGAAATAGCCGTCCTCGCACGGGCTGGTCGGCGCGACGACGAGCACGTCGCCGGCCCGGCACTGCTCGACTGCCACATGGATCATCCAGTTGTCGCCGGGCGGGATCGACACCGTCACCGCCGAGCCGGCGATGCGTGCGCCCGCATAGATCGGCCGCATATAGGGTCGCATCAGGCCGGTGCGCCCCTGCGCCTCATGCGCGGTCGCGACGCCGCATTCGGCAAGTCCGTCGATCGTCGCCGCATCGGCCCGTAATATGTTCTGGACGACGACGCTCATCTGCGGCCCCCCGTCGGCACCAGCGTCTCGACCACGTGCGGGAACACCGCCTCGTAGGCCTCGCCATAGGTGATCTTCTTGTCCGAGTTGCGCGCCGCCTGCACGCCGCGCTGCTGGGCCACGCGGGTGTAGTAGTCCCAAAGATGCTCCTGGCCGGCCATGCATTCGATCGCCGCGCACTTCCTGTCCCAGACATCCGAAATGTCGAGCAGCACGTTCGGCATCCAGCGGCATTGTTCCGGCTGGTGCGGCTCGAACAGGAAGACGGGCGGCGCGCCGAGCACGGTCTGGCCCGGCTCGTGGCCGTGCGCCTGCGCCACGATGCGCGCCTCCTGCGCGAACTGGCTGACCAGCGGATGGTCGCGGTTGTAGGGGTCCTCGCGCGAATGGGTCAACACGAAGGACGGCCTCACCCTGCGGTAAAGATCGGCGAGGCGAAACAGAGCGTCCTGGGGCAGGGCGATCGGATAGTCGCCAAGATCCCAGAACTGGATGTCGGCGACGCCGAGCGCCTCGGCCGCATTCTCGGCCTCCTTGCGGCGCTCCGACTTCACCCGATCCAGCGTCATGCCCGGCTGCCGCCACAGCTTCGCGCTCTCGCCTCGTTCGCCGTAGGAGAGGCAGACCACCGTGACATCGACGCCGTCCTTCGCATGCAGCGCGATCGCTCCGCCGGCCCGCCAGACGAAGTCGGCTGAATGGGCGCTGACGACGAGGGCGGTCCTGGCGGCCATGCTCTACTCCTTCTCTGCGACCGGCGGCGTGCCGTGGGTATGGAAACTGGCGATCGTCTTCAGCCCCCAGGCCTGCCCCTTCTTACGCTCCGTCTCGGTCCAGGTGACCGTCTCCCAGTCGGGCTGGAGGATCAGCCGCGCACCGGCGTTCGCCACCTCTACCCGGTTACCGGCCGGTTCGTAGACATAGAGGAAGAACGTCCCTTGGATCGCGTGCTTGTGCGGCCCCTGCTCGATAAAGACACCGTTCTCGAGAAAGATATCAGCGGCGCGCAAGATGTCTTCGCGCTGGTCGACCGCGTAGGTGATGTGGTGGAAGCGGCCATGCGCGCCGGAATGGTCTTCCGTCACGGCCATGTCGTAGCTCTTGTTGTTGACCGTGAACCAGCAGCCGCCGAGCCGGCCGTTATCGAGCAGAATCTGCTCGGTCACGCGGCTGCCGAGCGCGCCGGTCATGAAGTCGCGCATCTTCGACACGTCGGTCGCCAGCAGGTTGAAATGGTCGATGCGCCGCACCGCCACGCCCCTGCCATGATAGCGCTGCGCCATGTTCTTCAGCGCCGGCTTCTCGGTCTCGGGCGCGCGGTATTTCACCGTGTCGTAATAGAGTTCGAAGACGTGGCCGTCGGGGCTCCTGAAGCGATAGGAGCGGCTGTGGCCGAGATCGCCATCGGTCCAGCCGATGCCGCAACCCATCTTCTCGATCGCCTTGACCCGCCGCTCCAGCGCGGCCTGCGAGGATGTCCGGTAGCCGACATGGGCCATTCCGGTCGTGTCCGAAGCGGTCAGCTTCAGCGAATGGAATTCGTAGTCGTCCCAGCCGCGCAAATAGACTGAATCGCCCTCACGGCCGCTTTCGGTCATGCCATAGATGCGTACGAAGAAGTCGAGGCTCTCTTCCGGTCTGTCGGTCAGCAACTCGATATGGCCGAGATGGGCGACGTCGAAACACGGTTCGCTCATCGTTCGCTACCCGGCAAGATGAAGCCATTACCCCCACCCCGTACCCCTCCCCTCAAGGGGGAGGGGAATTCTGAGACGGTGACGCCCCCCTCCCCCTTGAGGGGAGGGGTACGGGGTGGGGGTTGGAGGCGGTAATGCATAAAACTGACTACATCCCCGTAACTGGCTTTCCTACGCCACCTGCTTGGTGCGCCAGCTGTCGGCGTACTGTTCGCGGGCTTCGCGCGAATAGGGAACGGCCGAGACGCGGACCCGGATTTCCGTCTGCTTGTGCGGCTCGACGGTGGTCTTCTTCGTGCCGCCGTTCTCCTCGCCCCAGACCATGGTCAGCACATCGCCGACCTGAACGTCCGGATCGACGATGCCGAGCGACAGATAGGAGCGCTCATTGTAGGAATAGCCTGCGAACATCGACATGCCGACCACCTTCGAACCCTTGACGATCATGTCGGCATTGGTCGAGGCGTAGTTGGCGTTCGGAATGTCGATATATTTGAAGTTGTCGATGCCCGGCTCGAAGAACGATCGGAAGACTTTTGCGACATCGTCCGCGTTCCACTCGAAGGTCACTTTCTTGCGGTGCGGCTTGTCCGCCATCTTCTGCAGCGCTTCCTTGCCGATGAAATCGTGGTCGAACTTCACGAAGGGGCCGTAGCCCAACTCGTACGGCGTGACGTAATAATCCTCGATGTTCTTCGACACGAAGGAACCGCCGATCGAGCCACCACCTTCATAGCCCTCGGCTGGCAGATATTCGCGGTAAGCCTTCATCTTGTCGCCGGTGTAGACGGCCGGCAGCGGGGAGGGGATCCAGCCCGACTCCAGCGTGTTGGTGGCGTAGGCGCGCGAGCCGCACAGCCTGAGCCCGAATTCCTTGCCCGCCTCGAAGATGATGTCGCGGATTTCCTCGCCTTCCTCGTAAGGACCCCAGATTTCGAGGCCCGGCGCGCCCGACATGCCGTGGCGCAGGCAGCGCACGTCGCGGCCGCCGATCCTGATCTTGTCCATGGTGAAGAACTTCACGTCGGGGATCGGCCCGCCATTCAGCTTCTCCAGCACCTTCCAGGCGTTCGGTCCCTGCACCTGGTAGCGGTAACGCTTGCGGGTGACCGCCTTCGGTCCGGGGCGCGACGGCGAGCGGTCGTCACGCTCGGTCGTGACTTTGAAGCCGCCGGTCCTGGCGTGGTATTCGATCCAGTTGATGGTCGGCACGCGGCCGACGATCAGCGCCTGGTTCTCGGCAAGATGGAACAGGATCACGTCGCCGATGACATAGCCGTCATGGCTGACCGGCACGAACTGCTTGGCGCGGTTGACCGGGAATTTGTCGAACGAGTTGATGCCCGTATAGGACAGCAGCTTCATCGTGTCCGGACCCTCGATCAGCAGTTCGGCCATATGGTGCGTCTGGTCGAAGAGAACGGCGGTGTTGCGCCAGGCCCATTGCTCGTCGCGCCACGAGGTGAATTCGTTCGGCACGACCGGATAGATGTAGGCGCCGATCTGCGAATTGCGCAGATGGTCGACGACGTTGCCCTTTTCCTGGAGCAACTGCTCGAGGTTCTTCTTCGCCATTGGCCGTTCCTTCCCTGTGGTGTCTGGCTTCTTGACTATTTGACGGTGCGGATCAGCGATGCGCCCGGCACGCGCTGCATGGCCTTTTCGTAGGTCAGCGCGGTTTTCAGATTGCGCGCGGCAAGGCGCGCATGCTCCTGCATGATGGCCTCGGCGCGCGCGCCTTCACGGTTCTCGATCGCTTCGACGACGCAGCGGTGCTGGTCCTGCGCGATCATCAGGGTGCGGGCCGATTCCGGCATGACCGACTGGGCCATGACGAAGCCGCTGGGCGACGCGAAGGGCAGGGACACGGCGCGGTCGATCTGCCGCTTCAGCGTCGGGCTCTCGGCGAGGTCGATGATCAGCGCATGCAGCCGCGCATTGGCGGCGACGTAGACCGAAAACCGTTCCTCGCTCTCCGTCACCGAGTCGATGATGGCGTCGATTTCCTGGAGGCAGGAGTGCAGAGGCCCGAACCGCGACGCAGAGCCCCGCTCCGCCGCCAGCCTTGCGGCCAGACCTTCGAGCTGTCCGCGGATCTCGATCGCGTCGAACACGTCGCGCTGCGAGAAGGAGCGGACTGCGAAACCGCCCGAGGGGATCGTCTCGACCAGACCTTCCTCTTCCAGCCGCTGCAGCGCTGCGCGTATGGGCGTCCGCGAAATGCCGGTGCGGTCGACGACGGCCAGCTCCGAGATGCGCTCGCCGGGCGCCAGCGCGCCTTCCAGCACGAGCTCGCGGATCGCGAGCAGCGCGCGCACGGACTGCGACTGCGACTTGTCGGTCTCCGACATGACGGTCATCGAATAGTTCACGGTATTTCCCCTCCCGCTCGCAGCGTCAAAATGCAAGCTGTATACAATCGTGCTGATCCGGTGATGTGATGTCAAGAGGGGTAGACTGTGTTCGGGCGTCGTGCGCATGGCGCCCGGTATGCGCCGATGCTGAGCGCCTACTGGCCTCAAGCGCCGCTTACTGCCCGGAGTTTACCAGAAAATTGCCTGTTGGGCCTCAACAAAGCTTTGTGATGACGGCAATATCGGCGGCTTGTATTGTGGCCGCGAAAAGTTGCGGGGCCATCTTGGCGACTTGCCGCCTATCTGTATACAGTCAGCATAAGACGCCGTCTGCACGGCGCCTTCAGGGAGGAAAATTGATGTTCAAGAGATTCGCGTCGGCGGCCGCCTTTGCCGCCAGCCTTGCCTTAACCATGGCCGCGCAGGCGCAGGAGACCGTGAAGATCGGGTTGATCCTGCCGTTCTCCGGCCCGTTCGCGGACGCCGGCGCCCAGCTTGAGCGCGGCGTCAACCTCTACATCCAGAAGCATGGCGACACCGTCGCCGGCAAGAAGATCGAGATCATCCGCAAGGACACCGGCGGTCCGGCCCCGGATGTCGCCAAGCGCCTGGCGCAGGAACTCGTCGTGCGCGACGGCGTCGACATCCTCGCCGGCTTTGCGCTCACGCCGGAGGCGCTGGGCGCGGCCGACGTCGCGACCCAGGCGAAGAAGCTGATGGTCGTCATGAACGCCGCGACCTCGGTCGTGACGGAAAAGTCGCCTTACATCGTGCGCACCTCGGTGACGACGCCGCAGGTCAATTCCGCGCTCGGCACCTGGGCGGCCGAAAACGGCATCAAGCAGGCCTACACGCTCGTCGCCGACTACGGCCCGGGCATCGACGCGGCGAAAGCCTTCACCGCGGCGTTCGAAGCGGCCGGCGGCAAGGTCATCGGCGCCGACAAGACGCCGGTCCAGAACCCGGATTTCTCCGCCTTCGTGCAGCGCGTGAAGGACGCGAACCCGGAAGCCGTGTTCGTCTTCATTCCGGGCGGCGCGCAGCCGGCGGCGCTCGGCAAGGCGCTGGCCGAACGCGGCCTCACCCCGCCCGCCGTCAAGGTTATGGGCCAGGGCGAACTGACCCATCCCGAAGCGCTCGTCAGCATGGGCGACAACGCCAACGGCATCATCACGACCTTCCACTACACGCTGGAGCGCGATGATCCGCTCAACAAGGAGTATGTCGCCGGCTACACCGCCGCCAACAATGGCCGCGAGCCCGACCTGTTCTCGATCGGCGGCTATGACGGCATGCACCTCATCTACGAGACGCTGAAGAAGACCAATGGCGACACCGACGGCGACAAGCTGGTCGAAGCCGCCAAGGGCATGTCGTGGACCAGCCCGCGCGGACCGATGATGATCGATCCCGAGACGCGCGACGTCGTCCAGACCGTCTACATCCGCGAGGTGCAGAAGGTCGGCGACAAGCTGCAGAACGTGATCATCAAGGAGATCCCGAACGTGAAGGACCCGCTGCACGGCGCGGCGAAGTAGCGTTTGTTGAATTTCACCCCCACCCCGTACCCCTCCCCTCAAGGGGGAGGGGGGTCTGAGACGTTGACGCCCCCCTCCCCCTTGAGGGGAGGGGTACGGGGTGGGGGTGTATCTTCATTTCGGCGGCAAGTCGCGCTGGTGGGGACAACCGCATGCTGAGCCAGCTCGCCGTCATCCTGTTTGACGGCTTCGCCTTCGGCATGCTGCTGTTCGTCCTGTCGGTCGGCCTCTCCGTCACGCTGGGGTTGATGAACTTCATCAACCTCTCGCATTGCGCCTTCGGCATGCTCGGCGGTTACGTCGCCGTTTCCGTCATGCGCGCCGCGGGCGGCAATTTCCTGCTTGCGCTGGTCGCCGCCTTCGTCGCGGCCGCGCTCGTCAGCGTGCTGGTCGAGCGCACCCTGTTCCGGCGCCTCTACCGCGCCGGCGAGCTCAATCAGGTGCTGTTCACGATCGGCGTCGTCTTCGTCGCCGCCGCCGCGGCGGCCTGGTTCTTCGGCACCGGCCAGCAGCCCATCGTCCTGCCCGATTTCCTGCGCGGTTCGGTCGAGATTCTTGGCCTTCGTCTCGGCGCCTACCGGCTTTTCCTCGTCGTCGTCGCGCTGGTCATTCTGGCGGCTCTCGTCATCGGGCTTGAGCATACGCGCTTCGGCGCGCGCATCCGCGCCGCCGTCGACAACCAGCGCGTGGCGCAGGGACTCGGCCTCGACGTGGACACCATCTTCGCCGTTACCTTCGCGCTCGGCAGCGGCCTTGCCGGCCTTGGCGGCGCGCTCGCCATCGAGATCGTCGGCCTCGATCCGTCCTTCGGCTTCCACTACCTCGTCTATGTGCTGATCGTCGTGTCGCTCGGCGGTCTCGGCTCGATCGGCGGGTCCTTCGCTGCGGCCGCCTTGCTCGGCGTCAGCGATGTCGCCGGCAAATATTTCGTGCCGGAGATCGGTTCGTTCCTGATCTACCTCGTCATGGTCGTCATCCTGCTCATCCGGCCGCACGGCCTGTTCGGGAAGCGCTAGCCATGACCGACGTGACCCGCACCGACGTCCAGACCTGGCTCGCTCGCCAAAGCCGCTGGTCGCCCTACGAGATCGCCTTCTGGATCGCGGCGCTCGTGCCGTTCGTCCTGTTCCCCAGCTACCTCACGCTCGCCAGCCAGATCGCCATCACGGCGCTGTTCGCGCTCTCGGTCGACCTCGTGCTCGGCTATGCCGGCATCGTGACGCTCGGCCACGCCATGTTCTTCGGCTTCGGCGCCTATTTCGCCGGCCTCACCAGCAAATATGGATGGGGCGAACCGCTGACCGGCCTTCTCCTCGCCGGTCTTGCCGCGGCGGTCCTCGGCTATGTCATCAGCTTCCTGATCACCCGCGTGCAGCATCTCGCGTTGATCATGGTGACGATGGGCCTCGGCCTTCTCACACATGAACTGGCGAATTCGATGAGCTGGCTGACCGGTGGCACCGACGGGCTGCAAGGCGTCGACACCTGGCCGGTGCTTGGCTTCGAATTCGACCTGTGGGGCTACACGGCCTACGCCTACGCGCTGGCCGTTCTCTTCATCTGCTTCCTGTTCTGCCGGAGGCTGGTGAACTCCTCCTTCGGGCTGGCGCTGCGCGGCGTGCGTGAGAATGTGCGCCGCATGCCGGCGATCGGTTCCAGCTACAAGGCGCATCTTCGTTTGGTCTACGCCATCTCCGCCGGCATGGCCGCGATCGCCGGCGCGCTGCTGACGCAGACCACCAACACCGTCTCGCTCGACACGCTGTCCTTCCAGCGCTCGGCGGATGTCGTCGTCATGCTGATCCTCGGCGGCACCGGCCGGCTCTACGGCGCGATCCTCGGCGCGATCATCTTCATGATCGCCCGCGACCAGCTTTCCGACATGAACCCGCAATACTGGTATTTCTGGATCGGCATTCTGCTCATGCTGGTCGTGCTGTTCATGCCGAAGGGCATCCTCGGCGGCCTCACCCGTCTGATCGGGAGGCGGGACGAATGACCGCCGCGCTCGAAACAAAAAATCTCCAGAAAAGCTTTGGCTCGCTGAAGGTCGCGCGCGACATCGACCTCTCGTTGCCGCAGGGCGCGCGCTACGCTCTGATCGGTCCGAACGGAGCCGGCAAGACGACCTTGATCAATCTGATCACCGGCATGCTGAAGCCCGATTCCGGCACGATCCGTCTCGACGGCGCCGATGTCACCGCCATGCCGGCGGCGGCCCGGGTGAGGGCGGGGCTGACCCGCACCTTCCAGATCAACACGCTGTTTCCGGACTTGACGCCGATCGAGGCGGTGACGCTGGCGATCTGCGAGCGCGATCAACTCGCCGGCCAGTTCTGGCGGTCGCTCGGCAGCCACGGCGCGGCGATCGAGGAAGCCAACGCCATCCTCGAACAGCTTCGCCTCGGCGATGTCGCCACGCAGCGCACCCGCACGCTGCCCTACGGCAAGCAGCGGCTCCTCGAGATCGCGCTGGCGCTGGCGACGAAGCCGAAGGTGCTGCTGCTGGATGAGCCCGCCGCCGGCGTGCCGAAAGACGAGAGCGCCATGCTCTTCGGCGTGCTGGAGGAACTGCCGGCGGACATGTCGGTGCTGTTCATCGAGCACGACATGGACATCGTCTTCTCCTTCGCCAGCCGCATCATCGTGCTTGTCTCCGGCGGCGTCCTGCTCGAAGGCTCGCCCGACGAGGTGCGCAACGATCCGCGCGTGCGCGAAGTCTATCTGGGGCATGCCCATGCCTGAGCCTATTTTGGAATTCCGCGACGTACGTGGCGGCTATGGCGAGGCGGTGGTGCTCGACGGCGTCTCTTTCTCCCTGCCGGAACATGGCAGCCTGGCCGTGCTCGGCCGCAACGGCGTCGGCAAGACGACCCTGCTGCTCGCGGCCATGGGTTTTGTGCGCGCCACCCGCGGCAGCGTGTTTTTCAAGGGACAGGACATCACCCGCTTTGCTCCGCACCGCCGCGCCCGGCTCGGCCTCGGCTGGGTGCCGCAGGAGCGCGACATCTTTCCGTCGCTGTCGGTGGAGGAAAACCTGACCGTCGCGGCGCGGCCCGGCCGCTGGGACGTCGCCGCCGTCTACCGGATGTTCCCCCGCCTCAAGGAACGCCGCTCCAACATGGGCAACCAGCTCTCCGGCGGCGAACAGCAGATGCTGGCCCTCGGACGCACGCTGACCACGAACCCGTCTGTGCTGCTGCTGGACGAGCCCCTCGAAGGGTTGGCTCCGATCATTGTCGAGGAACTGACGGCCGGCATCCACAACATGGTCGCCGACCGGTCCGTCGCCGTCATCCTGGTCGAGCAGCATGCCGACGTGGCGCTGCGCCTGACCAGCGAGGCGATCGTCATCGAGCGCGGCCAGATCGCGCACCGCGCCGCCTCGGCCGACCTGCTCGCCGACCGCGCCACGCTCGACCGTTATGTCGGGCTGCAACTGGATGACAGGAAGCGGGCCGGCGCGCGCTTATGATGCCGAAGAAGAAGTGGGAGTATCGATGGTGGGCGTGACAGGGATTGAACCTGTGACCCCTACGATGTCAACGTAGTGCTCTCCCGCTGAGCTACACGCCCATCGATGGCGCGCATACATCACGCCTGACTGCACGCGTCAATA
>Ga0209792_1000971_pt1 | contig 15822 bp, 15 predicted proteins | sample EBPBio142005_DNA_FD_185860 | JGI IMG/M metagenome (GOLD analysis project Ga0209792, IMG submission 185860) | Wastewater treatment Type I Accumulibacter community from EBPR Bioreactor in Madison, WI, USA - Reactor 1_6/14/2005_ DNA (SPAdes)... | ecosystem: Engineered > Bioreactor > EBPR >... | reverse complement strand
CGTGCCATGCTGGTCCGCAGCTCATCCAACACCTGCTGGGTGTCGCGGTCCGCGTGAAGCAGGTCGCCTTTCCAAAAATTGTGGAAGTTCTTCGGCCCGGTCAGAACCGATTGCAGCTCCGGCGAGATCGCCGGCAGATCGAGATGCGTCCAGCCGCCGGCCTTCAGCACGTGGCCCGCCAGATCACCGACATGCACGCGCTGCATGACGATGATGATGGCGCCAACGGTCTTGTCATCGAGGCGCGACAGCACGGTCTCCTTGAACCAGGTGTTGACGGTATTGCGCGCGGCTTCGGATTCGGCGTCGGCCGCCTTGATCGGGTCGTCGATGATGATGATGTCGCCGCCCCGGCCGGTCAGCGGTCCGCCGACCGTCGTGGTCAGCCGGTAGCCGCCTGCGGTCGTCCTGATCTCGGAGATCGTGTCCTTGCGCGGATCGATCCGCATTGCCGGGAAGAGGTCGCGATACCAGGCGCTGTTGACAATGCGCCGATGTTTGCCGGCAAGGTCTTCTGTCAGCGCCTTGCCATACGATGCGCAGATGATCTTGCGTCGCGGGTTTCTTCCGAGCAGCCAGGCCGGGAATGCAATCGACGCCGACAGCGATTTCAGGCTGCGCGGCGGGATCGTGATCACCAGCCGTTTGCATCGGCCGGCCGCCACCTCCGACAGCGCATGCGCCAGCGCATCGATATGCCAGTTGTGGCGATAGTTTGCCGACGGCTCGAGCTCGTTGAAGCAGCGCTGGATGAATGTGCTGAGGTTCTGGCGCAGCAACGCATCAAACAGGCGTTTGGCGTCGAGCGTCGGCTGTCTTTTAGAGTTTTGGGACATTGGTCTATCTCCAAGTATGCATGGGCGCGCGCACGGCTCCGCCGGCGTCATGTCTCCATGTCGTGGTCAATCTTCTGTTCAGTGCGGGATGACGTGCCGGTCAGTCGCTAGGGCGGGATCGGCTTGCGGTGACGTTTCAGGACGGTCGTCATGGTCTAGGGTTCCATGTCGTCCGGCGGCCGGGTTGCCATTTCGATGCCGCGGCGCAGGATCTCCTCGTCTTCGACTGACAAGGTGTTCGGATCACTGGCCGGATCGGCATCGCTCTCCCGCACCAGGCCAACGTCGCGGGCGACCTTCATGATCTGCTCGGTCGCCTTGGCGTCGCCCTTGAGGGCGTGGTTCAGCTTGGTACGTAGCATGGCTTCGAAGGCCGGCATCTTCCGGCTGCCACGCGCTGTCCGGACGTCCACCTTCTCGCTCAGGATGTCGCGAATGATCGTCCCAAACGCTTTGCCGCCTTTCGGACGACCCTTCGGATTGCCGGACCGGCCCGGCTTGAACCGGCTTTCGGCCGGCGGCTTGCCGTAGCCGACCTGATAGCCACCCTGCCTCGAACGCTCTTCGGTGTATTCGTCGTCGTCGATCATGACGAGGCGCCTTTCTCGTTCTCGTCCGGCGAGCCCTGCGGCGATGGCGCGGCCATCGCGGCCTGACGCGCGTCGAATGTCTCACCGGTCGATTCCAGAATGGCGTCGTCCTTCGCGAAAGCCTGCCATCGGCGTATCGCGGTGTCGCAATAGATTGGATCGAGCTCGATCGCGCGGGCGCGCCGCCCGGTCTTCTGTGCGGCGATCAGGACGGTTCCGGATCCGCAGAACGGGTCGAGCACGATGCCGCCGCGCCGCGAGCAGTCCTTCATCGCATCCGCCACCATCGCCACCGGTTTGACGGTCGGATGCAGCGCCAGGTCTTCGCGAGCAGACTTCGTCGAGGAACTGATTCCGCGATAGTTCCAGACATTGGTCCGGGTCCGACCGTTCTGGCCCAGCTCGAACGCGTTGATGTGAGGGGCAGTGCCGTTCTTGAAGACGAAGACCAGTTCATGGCGCGAGCGATAGAAGCTGCCCATGCCTCCATTGTCCTTGACCCAGACGATCAGGTTCTTCAGCTCGTCATAGACAGCTCTACCTGCCGCGCTCAGATCGTCCATATGGCGCCAGTCCATGCAGATGTAGTGAATGGAGCCGTCGGCGCTCCAGGCGGCCAGCCGCTCGAGCGTGCCGGTCAGGAATCGGCGGAACTCGTCGGGCGACATCTCGCCCGAGGCCATGACGAACTCGCGATGGCCGATCCGCTCCGACTTACTTACATTGCCCGCGATGCGAACATTGTAAGGCGGGTCGGTGAAGACCATTTGCGCCAGCTCACGCTCCCTTGCCCGACCCGACATCAAAAGCTCGTAGGGCGCGTCGTCGTGGGCATCGCCGCAGACCAGCCGGTGCTCGCCGAGCAGCCAGACATCGCCAAGCCGCGTCACCGGCACGGGAGATGGTGGAGGGATCGCGTCGTCACTTTCGTCTGCCGCCGATCCCGTCTCACCGCCATCGATCAGAACATCGATCTCGGCGACCGAGAAGCCCGTCAACGACACGTCGATCTCGCCCACATCCGCCAGCAGCAGTTCCAGCTCACCGGCCAGAATCTCTTCGTCCCACCCCGCGTTCAATGCGAGTTTGTTGTCGGCCAATGAATAGGCGCGCTTCTCGGCCTCGCTCATCGACGAGAACCGAATGCACGGCACCGTCTTCAAACCGAGCAGCTTTGCCGCTTCGACCCGTCCATGACCCGCCAGGATCATGTCGCTGTCGTCGATCAGCACCGGGTTGGTGAAGCCGAAACGCGCGATGCTGTCGGCAATCTGGCGCACCTGCTTCCTGCTATGCGTGCGCGCGTTACGCGCGCACGGCTTGAGCTGATCGATCGGCAGCGTAACAATCTTCGTCGCCGCAATCGCGGCAGCGAGATCGTGTTCCGAAGCGCGCGCAGGTTTGGCTGGGCTCATTGCTCTGCCTCGCCCATCTCATCGGCTCTGGACGCACAGAGTTCGGCGAACCTGAGCAAGAATGCGCGATCGGGTGCCGTGCCAAAGCGAGACCAATGTGTTAGGGCATCCGCGAACGTGATGTCTGCTGCCGCTTCGCCAGTCGGCGAAGTCGTCTCGATCAACTCCCACAGCCGCTTGATGCCGAACGCCATCGGCGGCAGCGGCCGGCCAGCAATCTGTTGGAGCAACGTGGCGCCCGCTGGGGACTGGGCAAACGCAGTAACACGCGCATGTATATTAGGGGCATTGCGCTCGAGAGCGTTAAGGTCCTGATGCCAAGCCTGCTCGCGGCGTCCGGTATCAAAGTCATTGCATAAGTCGTCACCACGCTGGCGCCAGCGCCTTTGCAGGCGCCTTATATGTACGTCGTCCTCATCCTGAACGAGCTGCCTAAACGCGTCAGTCGGGTTCTGCGCCTGACCGGTCGCGATCAACTGAATAGCCCGCCTCAGCAACGGCTGGTCGGTCTTTTCGTGTGGGGAAGTCCGTGCACGACGGCTCCCAGAACTTCGCTTTGTCATGCAAACCTCGCAGGCGCTACCCCGCGAGACATAGCAATGAAAATGACGTTGGCAACGTCACTTACGGTTGGGTTTTCTGACGTCGCGTTGGCGTAGACGCTGATCACAGCTGCCTTATAATTGCCGACCGCGCGAACGCTCGCACGGTTCGCTGATCACGCCGCCAAACGGCTCTGACGTTCCCTGATAGGCGACAAGAATTCCCTGTTATGCCGCTTAGGGAATTTGATCTCTAACTCGCTGAAACTACACGCAGATTTCTGCGGAGATTTGGCGGATTTCACTGATATCGGCTAAAATTCCCTGTTTTTGAGCCGATATCAGGGAATTTTCCACCAGAGCACCCTAGGGTCCAGACTGCCCACACCACCATCGACGGATAATCGAAATCAGGCCCGCAGTTTGCGATTGGAATAGCTGAGCGATTTAGCGATCGTTCGCGGTCACAAAGACGCTCTTTTGGGCGGTTTTCAGCCGATTTCCGGTCTGCCGTCTCTGTTGCCGGTTTCGCGTGCCCTCATGTTTGCAGGAATGATACTTCTGCATCACGCCGATGGTCACTTGATGCGACGGCTATCCCGGATCGATCCGAGAAGGATGGCTGCACGCGCCACGGAACTAGCGTTCACCAAGGAAAGCAAGCGTCGGGTCTGCTCGGTTGTCAGAACGACCTACTGCAGGACGATATCCTGCTCGGCCCAGAGGACTGGCAGCTCGGTCCGCGCTAGATGCCGGGGATTGAGCGTGGCTGGCTGGGTGCCGTTGAGTATCCTATCGAGCATCTTCGGGCTGAGGAATGCGAGCGGCAGGGTGCGGCCCACATCGGCACGATCGAGATTGAATGCCTCAGCGATGTTGCTGGAATTCATCGCTGCAGAGCCCGTCAGCTTGTCAAGAATTGCATGCTGCATTTGTCAGTACGATAGCTGAAGACCGAGAGAGGAAATCTCAGGAGCCGACAAGGCAAAGGATCAGTCCCACAGACGCCTAGTGCAGAGCCTGCGCGACCGCTTTTGAGGCGCACGCGATCTGCCAGTCCATCGAGTCGGCGATAGCCGTTGCCTATCGGGCATCGGGATTTCCGTCATCTCCGGTCTGCGAGGCTCGGATAGGATGACGGCAGTTGAGATGCAGGTTCAGGGATGCCCGAACAGAACGAGATCGTTCTCACCGTGCTTGGTGCCGCCGGCGGATACCCGTATGGCGGCCACGCCTGCTCGGGCTATCTGATTGAAACGGCCGGCAGTCGCATCCTCCTCGACTGCGGGCCGGGCGTGGCGACGCGGCTGCTTGCAAAGGCCCGCGCCATCGATATCGACGCGATCGCGATCACCCATATCCACCCCGACCACACGCTCGACCTCGTCGCCTTCGGCTACGCGCTGATGACGGAATGGATCAAGCACCGCACGCTGCATCGGGTGCGGCTTGCCATGCCGGAAGGCGGGGCGGCCTATCTGGAGCGGCTGTCTGCACTGTTCGGACACACGCGCTGGTCGTTCGGCGACGACGACCTCGGCCCCGGCTTCGCGTCGCTCCGCGATGTCGCGCGGGCCGGCCGGGATTGGATGTTCGACGTGTTCGACGTCGTGGAATTCACGCCCGGCTCGCGTGTTGAGTTCGGCCCGGTCGGGATCGACACGTTGCCGGTCGACCACATACCGGGCGCGGTCGCCATGAGGATCGACCATGCCTGCAGGCGCATCGTCTATAGCGGCGATACACGCTGGCACGAACCGCTGGTGGATTTCGCCAGGGATGCCGACCTGCTGATCGCCGAGGGCCATTTCTCCGGCTCCCACCCGCCCGGCGGCGCGCATATGAGCCCGGCGGAGGCCGGACGGCTGGCGCGGCTCAGCGGCGCCCGGCGACTCCTGCTCACCCATCTCGCCGCGCTCGAGGACGGACCATCCGCGCTCAAGGCGGCCAAGGCCGAGTGCAATACGGCCGTCGAACTCGCGGTGGAAACGACCGGCATCCGACTTTGAGGCGCCCGCGCCGCGGGCGCGCCCGACAGCCAAACGACAACGAGATACGGAGAACACTCATGAAACCGCTCTTCAACGCACTGCTCGCGGGAACCCTGCTTTCGATCGCCGCCGCGCCCGCCGTCGCCGAAACCCAGGTCCGGATCGTCTCCGGCCAGGAGAAGCAGAACGGCGACATCCTCAAGGACATCTTCTCCGCCTTCGACGCGGCCTCGGCCGACGTCACGGTCGATCTGCAGATGGACAACAAGTCCGACATCGAGACGACGCAGAAGGTGCTGGCCGACATCGTCGCCGGTTCTGCGCCGGACGCCGTGCGCGTCACCGGCGCGGTGTTCGCGACCTTCGTCAATTCGGGCCGCGCGCAGCCGCTCGACGCCTGCCTGGACAGCCAGCCCGAGCTCAAGGCTCAGCTCGACGCCAGCCTGCTCGACAGCTTCCGTGGGCCGGACGGCAAGCTCTATGCCATGCCGTTCTATACGACGCTGCCGGCGCTCTATATCAACGTGGAGGCCTTCCGCGCCGCTGGGCTCGACCCAGCCAATCCGCCGGCCACCTGGAGCGCGGTGAGCGAGGCCGCGGCCAAGCTATCCGACCCGGACAAGGGCAAGTTCGGCGTGCTGATGTACATGCCCAACACCTATCTGTTCGGCTCGCAGATGGAATCGGCCGGTGGCGCCTGGATCGACGCGGAGGGCAAGCCGACCGCCGACAATCCGGCGACCGTCAAGACCTTCGCCTTCATGCGCGAGATGGTCGAGAAGAAATACATGCCCGCGATCGCGCCTTCGGCCTTCTGGGGTGAATTCGCCGCCCTGTTCCGCTCCGGCGATCTCGGCATGATGCTGTTCTCGGCCTCGTCCTATCCGGGCCTGACGAAGGGCCTCGGCTTCGAGACGACACTCGCGCCGATGCCGATCGCCGACGACGGCAAGATGGTCGCCACCGCGTCCGGCAACGGCTTCGTGATGCTGGCGACCGATCCAGAGAAGCAGAAGGCGACCTGCGCGGCGCTTTCGGCTTTGGTCGCCCCGGAAAATGTTGCCCTTATTGTCAAGGCGACGGCGACAGTGCCGCACAACACCACCGCTACCGATAAGCCGGAATTGCTCGGCGACTACTTTGCGCAGAATCCGGCCTTCAAGGCAGTGAACGCGCAGAAGGTCGGCACCTGGTACGCCATGCCGGGCCGCGCCAACACCGAGTTCCATAACGTGTTCGGTGACATACAGTTCAGCGTGTTGAACGGTTCGATGACGCCCGAGCAGGGCTCGGCCGACCTCAACAGCCGCATGAAGGAACTGCTGGCCGACAATTGAAGCCAGCGCGACGCTATCGCCGGGCGCCCCACGTCGCGCCCGGCGACTCGAGATATGGAAAGCTCACATGGTCGAACACGTCGTCTGGGACTGGAACGGAACCCTGCTCGATGATTTCGAGATCACCGCCGAGGTCTCGGCGGTGATGATCCGCAATGCCGGACGGGCTGACGTCACCCACGACGACATCCGCGGCGCGCACACGCGGCCATTTTCCGATTTCTTCCGGCAACTTGTCGGGCGCGACCCGACACAGGAGGAGATGGAAGCCTCGATGCGGCGCTACATGGATACCTATGAGCCGATCAAGCGCGACCTGCCGCTTGCTGTCGACGCGCTGCAATCGCTCACACTGCTGCACAGGCACGGCATCGGCCAGTCCATCCTGTCGATGGCGCCCGACGAGGAACTGCAGGAACTTGTCGGCCTGCGGGGCATCCGCGACTTCTTCATGCGGGTCGACGGGGCGCACGTGCTCGGCCAAGACAAGAAGGTGGAGAGTCTGCGGCGGCACATCGCAGCGCTCGGCTGCGAGCCGGCCCGCATCACGCTGATCGGCGATACGGTCGACGACTTCCTTGCCGCCGACGCGCTCGGCGCCAGGACTATTCTCGTGACGACGGGCATGAATGCCGCGCATCGGCTCGAGGCGACCGGCGCGCCTGTCGCCAGCACGCTGCTCGATGCGGCGCGCAAGGTCGTGGATTTGTCCGGCCGCAAAGCCTGAAGCGATGATCCCGAAAGCTGAGCTTCACGTCCATCTGGAATGCACGGTGAGCCCGGAGCGCGCGCGCCGGCTCGCGGCGCGGCACGGCATGCGGCTGCCGGAATCCTGCTTCGGGCCTGACGGCGGTTACCGCTACGCGGACTTCCCCGATTTCCTGGAGTTGACGCACGTCGTGGGAGCCTGCCTCCGCGACGAAAGGGATTACTACGACATCACGCGCGACTATCTCGATGCGGCAAGGCAGGCCGGAGTGATCTACCAGGAAATGATCTTCTGGCCGGACCTGCCGCGGCAGAACGGCTTGGCACCGGAAGCAGCGCTCGATGCGGTTGAGGCTGCGATTGCGGAGGCGAAGGTATCGGGCGGGCCGCTCGCCGTTGTGCAGATCGTGCTGGTGCGGCACAAGGGCACCGAGGCCTGCGAGAGAACCGCTCGGTGGGCGGCCGGGCTGCGGCGCGAAAGCGTCAGAGCGGTCAATCTCGCCGGCAACGAGGCGACGCATCCGCCGGCGCAGTTCGCCCGCGCCTTTGCCATAGCGCGCGACGGTGGGCTGGGCATCGTCATCCATGCCGGCGAGGCGGCTGGCCCCGAAAGCGTGCGCGAGGCGCTGTCGATCCCCGGCGTGACACGGATCGGGCACGGCGTGCGTGCCGCCGAAGATCCGGTGCTGATCGAGGAACTGGCCGACAAGGGCGTTACTCTCGAAGTCTGTCCCGGCTCCAACATCATGCTGGGCTTCTATCCGAACTTCGCCGCGCATCCGCTGCGGCGGCTGCACGACGCCGGCGTGAAGGTGACATTGAACTCCGACGACCCACCCTTTTTCCGCACATCGCTCGCCGCCGAATATCAGATCGCCGCTCACCATTTCGGGTTCACGGGCGCGGAGCTGCGCGGATTAACGCGCAATGCGGTCGAGGCGGGATTCGTGACGGCCGCTGAACGGGCGGAACTGCGGGAAAGGCTGGGCGGCGATTGAATTCGCCAATCGCCCATTCGCCAAACGAAATTCAGGAACGGCAACCACGATGCGAACATACGGTGTTGCCATGCAAGGAGCAGATATGCGCGAGGAAACGATCCGGTCGGGCCAGACCCGCATCGAGTGGGCGCGGGCGCATATGCCCATCCTGGAACGGATCCGCGCCCGTTTCGCGATGGAGCGCCCGTTCGAGGGGCTGACCATCGGCATCTGCCTGCATGTCGAGGCCAAGACCGGCGTTTGGATCGAGACGCTGACGGCTGGAGGAGCGAGAATCCGCGTCACCGGCAGCCCCGGCTCGACGCAGGACGACGTGGCGGCTGTCCTCAATGAGATGCCGGGCGTCGTCGCGTTCGGGGCGCGCCGCGAGACCTACGAGGAACATCTCGACCATTGCCGGGCCGTGCTGTCAGGCCGTCCCGACCTGATCGCCGACAACGGCGCCGACCTGCACGGCCTGATCGCGACGGAGACGCCATTCGCGGGATTGAAGGACACGCTGCGCGGCGCCACCGAGGAGACGACGACCGGCGGCTATCGGCTGCGAGAGGAAATCGCGCCCTTCGGCTTTGCCACTTGGGTCATCAACGATACGCGTGCCAAGCGTGTGGTTGAGAACCGCTATGGGGTGGGGAGTTCTGTGGTCGACGGGTTGATGCGGGCGACCAACCTGATGCTGCACGGCAAGACCGTCGTACTGATCGGCTACGGCTATTGCGGCTCGGGCGTGGCGCAGCGGTTGCGCGGCATGGGAGCGCATGTCGTCGTGGTCGATACCGACCCGATGACGCGGCTGGAGGCACATCTGGAAGGCTTCCGCACGCTCGCCTTCGACCAGGCGCTGCCGATTGCCGACATTTTGGTGACGGTGACGGGCAGGACCAACGCGCTCGATGCACGAATGCTGGCGCTTCTGCCCGACAATTGTCTGATTGCCAATGCAGGCCATTTCGCGACCGAGATCGATCTTCCGCACCTGCGCTCGATGGCGGTCGAGACGGTCCAGGTGAGAGAACATGTCGAGGCGCTGCGGCTGGAGGACGGCCGCCGCATCTATCTCGTCGCGCAGGGCAATCTCATCAACCTCGCGGCCGGCGACGGCAACCCGATCGAAATCATGGATCTGGGGCTTGCACTGCAGTCGCTCAGTCTTGAGCAACTTGCCCGCGACAGCCGCAGCCTTCCGGCTGGCGTGCACAGCGTGCGGGCCGACATCGAGGCGGAAGTGGCCGCGCTTGCGGTCCAGGCCTGGGTCGACGAAGCGCCGGCGGCGGCATGACAGCGCGGCAGGCGGCCGCGCAATGTGGTCGCCGAATGCATTTGGCCTGTTATATCCGCGGTGTATAACGCGCTGGTCTCCGGCATGTCCGCCAGGTGGGATCGCGCATGGCACGAACCGAAGAAGCGAAGATATCGCGCGAAGCAGTCCGGCTGCTGCGCCGCGTAAGCCTGCGTCAGCTTATCTATTTTGTCGAATTGGCACGCAGACAGAATTTTCGCGTCGCGGCCGCGGCCTTGTCGGTGAGCCAGCCGACGCTCAGCCAGCAGATCGCGAAGCTGGAGCAAGCACTAGAGGTTTCGCTTATCGAGCGCGGCCCAAGCGGCTTCTCCCTCACGCTGGAGGGACGCGACCTGATCGAAAGGATCACGCCGATCCTGGCGAGCATGGGCGCGGTACTGGAGCAACTCAGGCCCGAATATTCCGATCAGCCGCTGCGGATCGGCATTCCGAGCTACCAGAGCTACCCTCAGATCGAGCACCTGCTGGCCGAGATGAAGCGCGCCTATCCGAGCGTGCATCCGCATGTCGTGGAGATGTCAGCGACGGAAATGTGCAACGAACTGCGGGAGGGGCGGTTGGTCGCCGGCTTCCTGTCACTGCCGACACCGATCGAACTGCCACGTACGCTCGACCACCTGATTTTCTGGACTGCGCCTTACAATCTGTGCTTCCGGGCGAGTTCCCCGCTCGCACGCAAGCGGGTTCTGTCACCGCGGGACGTCGCGCAGATCGAGATCATCCTGCTGCCGAGGGCGCACCATCCCGCGCACTACGACTATCAGCTCGCGGCGCTACGCGACCTCGGGATCGAGCCGCGTCTCCATCCTTCCGAGGTGACCAACGTGTCGGCCCAGATCGGGCTGGCAAATTCCAGCGGGGCCGCTTGCCTCGTGTCACCTGCCACCATCCAGATTCCCGAGGGCATGGTGGTGAGGCCAACGGACCCGCCCCTGCGGCCGCTCCGGCTCGGCCTTTACTGGCAAAGGCAAAGCCTCAACCCGCAACTCGAGCGCTTCCTGCTGGTAGCGCATCGGCTATCGGCCAGCGTGGCTCCGGCGATCGCAGCCCAATAGAGGCCGCCTATCAGACCCTGCCGAATGCTATCACACAGCCAGGTGACCTTTTGTTAGGGTCGTGTGCGAAAGGGAACTCGCGCCATGACGATCGTCGTCGACGACGCTGCCATTCTCGCAGAGCCGTCGCGGCCGTTGCCACGGCGCTGGCTGTCGCGCCGACTGGAACCCTACGTCTTCGTTTCGCCGTTGCTCGTCCTGATCGGCATCTTCGTGCTCGCGCCGGGCCTGCTCACCGTCGTGCTGATGTTCTTCAACGTCGACATCCTCGCCGGAACCTGGAAGTTCACGGGATCGCGTAACATCCAGCAGGCTATCGGGCGCGGCGAGATCGCCAACTCGATCATGGTGACAATCCAGTATGCACTGCTGACGGTTCCCGCTTCGATGGTGCTGGGGCTGCTGGTGGCGCTCGGCATCAACGGCCTGAGGGTTGGCGGCAGCTTCTGGCGAGCGGCCTATTTCCTGCCGGTCGCGGCCACGCTGGTGGCGATGTCGATCGTCTGGCGCTGGATGTTCCTGGCGCGACGCGGTCTCGTGGACCAGACGGTCGGCAAGTGGATGGGGCTCACCGACTGGCTGAATTCGTCTGACCTGTCCCTGCCCGCCGTTGCAATCGTTGGCAACTGGCAGCAGATCGGCTTCGTGGCGATTGTCTACCTTGCCGGGCTGGCCGGCGTTCCAAAGCATCTGTTGGAGGCGGCGCGGATCGATGGTGCGTCGGCTTGGCACCGCTTCTGGCATGTGACCTGGCCGGCATTGGGACCGGCTACGGTCTTCGCGGCCGTGATCAGCTCGATCCAGGCGCTGCGCATCTTCGATACGATCGCCACCATGACAAAAGGTGGTCCGGCGGGCAGCTCCGAGACCCTCACCTACCTGCTCTGGAAACGGGGCATCTACTACTTCGACATCGGCGGCGGCGCGGTGGTCACGGTGGTGCTGCTCGCTTTCGCGCTGCTCGCCACCTGGATACAGAAACGCGCTTCGCGGCGCCTCGAGAGGGCAGGCAGCCGATGACCAGCCGATCGACCTCGCCCTTCGCTCCCGGCCAGATCGCCATCCATCTGGCGCTTGCCGCCGGCGCGGTATTCATGCTGCTGCCGTTTTGGCTGATGATCCGCGCGGCGCTGACGCCGGAAGCCGAGATCTTTTCAGGCAACATGCTGACGCTGGGCACCGTGACGCTCGACAATTTCCGCCGCGTCTTCGCCGAGGTGCCGATCATCCGCTACTACCTCAACGGCATCTTCGTGGTAGTGGCCATCTTCCTCGGCCAGATCGTCATCTGCGTACCGGCGGCCTATGCGCTCGCCAGGCTCCATTTCGCTGGCCGTGAATTGAGCCTGTGGATCGTACTCGGCGCATTGATGATCCCCTATCAGGTGACGGCGATCCCGGTTTACGTGATCCTCGCGCAGTTTGGGCTGATCGATACGCGCTCGGCGCTTATCCTGCCTTTCGTGGCCAACGCCTTCGGCGTCTTCTTGCTGCGCCAGTTCTTCTTGGCCATCCCCGGCTCCGTCTTCGAGGCGGCGCGGCTCGACGGAGCCGGCGCGTTCCACATGTTGTTCTCGGTCGTGCTGCCGATGGCGCGGCCGGCGCTCGTCACCTTCGGCATCTTCTCGTTCGTGTCGCACTGGAACGACTATTTCTGGCCGTCCTTCGTGCTGCGCTCGGACGCGGCGGCGACCATCCCTTTTGGTATCGTGCGCTTCCTCGATGCCGAGCTCGGCAGCGATTATGGGCCGCAGATGGCTGCTGCTACACTCGCCGTACTGCCTCTTCTGGCGGGCTTCCTGCTTGCACAAAGGCAGTTCATCAATGGCATTGCGATGTCCGCGGGCCAGGTCGAATGACCAGCTTCGCTCAACAAGGATCCTGCACTCCATGACGCCAGACGGCAAGACCACTGCCAAAGCACGCGGCGCGCCAGAAGTCACGCTGACGGGACTCGGCAAGACATACAGGGGCGCCTCGCGCCCGACTTTCGCCGATCTTTCGCTGATTTGCCCTGCCGGCAGGATCACTGTCATCGTGGGGCCCTCCGGATGCGGCAAGACTACGCTGTTGCGATGCGTCTGCGGACTGGAGAGCACCAGTGCGGGTTCCATCCGTTTCGGCGAGCGTGAAGTCACGACGGTGGACGCGGAACGACGCGGTGTGGCGATGGTGTTCCAGAACTACGCGCTTTATCCGGACAAGACGGTGGCCGGGAACATTGGCTTCCCGTTGCGCATGGCCCGCTTGCCAAAGGCCGAGATCGGGCGGCGGGTGGCGGCAGCCGCGCGGCTGGTGCGTATCGAGGACTATCTGGAGCGCCGGCCTGCGGAGCTGTCGGGCGGACAACGCCAGCGCGTCGGTATCGCGCGCGCCATTGTGCGGGGGCCTGACGTGCTGATGATGGACGAGCCACTGTCCAATCTCGATACCAAGCTCAGGGCCGAGATGCGCGCCGAGCTTGGTGCGCTGCAGCGGCAGATTGGCGCCACCACGATTTACGTGACGCACGACCAGACCGAGGCGTTGACTCTGGCCGACCATCTCGTGGTCATGCGTGGCGGCGTGATCGAACAGGAGGGCAACCCCGAGGATGTCTTCCTTAGACCGCGTAACACCTTCGTGGCAGACTTCATGGGACGTATGAACCTCATCGAGGGCACGTCCGGCGAAGGACGCTTGACGACGGAGGAAGGGGACGAGGCGAAGCTGACCGGCTATCCTGCCGGCCATAGGGTCGTGCTCGGCTTCCGTCCCGAGGAGGTAACCCTCGGATCGGCGGTGGAGGGCGGGCTCACCGTCACTGCGCCGATTGGGCGTCGGGAACTGCTCGGCACCGAGGTGCTGGTTACGTTGCGGCTTGGGGAAAGGCCGCTGCGCGTGCGAGTTCCGGTTGGCACGCCGCTCGGTGAAGATATAACGATCTCCGTCCCGCCGAAGCATCTCCACTTCTTTGGTGAAGACGGACAGCGGATCGAGTTCGCTGTCTAGATCTCCCGAAACGATAGGTATCCATAAGATGACGGATGAGGCGATCGCCGACGATCAGGCGCTGGAGTTCCTGTGCGAACGGCTGGAGGCGGTGCTCTCGACCCATGACGACGGTTCCGACGGAAGCCACGACGTGCACCATTCGCGTCGTGTGCTGCGCATGGCTCTCCGGATCGCCGGGAGCGAGCCGGGAAACGCAGATGTGGTGACATTGGCTTGCGCGGCCTACCTGCACGATCTCGTCAATCTGCCGAAGAACCATCCCGATCGCTCGCGCGCGTCAACCCTGGCGGCCGAGGCGGCTCGTCCGATCCTGAACGACCTCGGCATCGACGAGGCGCGTATCGATGCCGCGTGCCATGCGATCGAGACGCACAGCTTTTCGGCCGGCAAGTTGCCGCAGACGCTGGAGGCGCGCATCCTGCAGGATGCCGACCGGATCGAGGCGCTCGGTGCGATCGGTATCGCGCGGGCATTCTACATCGCGGGCAAGCTGGGCAGCGGCCTGTTCGACGGCGCGGATCCGCTGGCCGAGCATCGGCTACTGGATGACAAGAAGTTCGCCCTCGATCATTTCGAGGTGAAGTTGTGGAGCCTGTCTAAGACGATGCAGACGGACGGCGGCCGCCGCATTGCGCATGCGCGGACGCAGTATATGCGTGAGTTCGTCAACCAACTCGTCGGCGAGCTTTGTAGCTGAGGCTCTACGGCAAACGCATAGCTTCCGGATGTGATGTTATTCACTCTGAGTCGTTGGGAGGAGGATGCGCGCTATGGCAAGCGTTCTTCAGGGCAGCGAACGTACGACGCCGTATCTTCGAGCCGAATTCCAAGCGACACGAGAGTATCGGTCCACTGCTGCCCGTACGGGCGGAACTCGAAGACGGTCGTTAAGCGGCGCAAGTATACCACGACAGGAACGCGATGGCGACGAGGGCGGATATGGCGGCGGCGATGAAGCGCCCCGGTTCAGGAAGATCGAGACGAAGTCGCCGGTGAGCGGGCCGATTTCCCAGGCCGTGCGCGAGAGAGGCGTCTGGTTCGTGACCGGGGTCGACCCGAAGACGATCAGTCCGGCATTCTGGAGGACAAGCGAGATGCCGAGCGTCAGGATCAGCTGCGCATAGTGGCCCTCGCCTTCGATGCCCGCGCCTTTCGCGCCGGTCACACGCGACAGCAGGTAGCGATGAAGCAGATAGCCCACCGCAAAGACACCCCAACCCGTGAACAGATAGATCACGGCATAGCCACCCAGCATCATGATTTCGCCCTGTGCGAAATTCACCACGCGCATGACGCCGAATATGATCGCGAGCCCGACGCACATCAGGCCATATATGCAGCCGACGACAATTCCGGCCGTCGCAGCTTGCAGGAAATTTTCCAGCATAATCAAGTTAATGCGACCTCCCACCGGGCAACCGGACATCCCATCCAACCGACTTGATGCGATCCGTGTCGATCTTCATTCGATTGACGAGTCGAATCGCGTCCACTTGTGGCAATAGCCAGCAGCCTCGGCACTCACCACAGCCTTGGAAAGGCGGTGCTCCTCAGCACGGGCGGACATTGCCGGCACAGTGGGAGAAGTGTCCTTGCTCAAATTCGACAAGCACCTTGGCCTTCGGCGCCGGAATTTGAAGTGCCTGAAGTGAAAGCGTTCGTGGTGAACGCAGTGCCTGAAAGCTAGCTATGGCTAGTTCACGCGATCTTAGATTCGAGCTTGCATTCGTTTGTCGCACAGATTTGCGTCGATCACCGCAAAAGCTCGGCGGCCGATACACCGAATGCATCGGCCAGTTTCTGAAGCACTAGGATCGTCGGGTTCCTCGCACCGCGTTCGACGTCGCTGATATAGGTGCGGTGGATTTTGGCTTCGAGCGCGAACTCCTCCTGCGACAGACCACCATCGCAACCTCTTCCTGGTCGCGCGGCGCATAGATCATGAGGTAGGTCACCGGGAGGCCCGGATAGACGCCTGAAAGCGGGTGTCGTTCTCCCCAGCCCTTCTCGATTACGGTCCTGGCGTCGGACGGGCCGAAGATCATGTGCATCG
>Ga0209792_1000969_pt1 | contig 15837 bp, 14 predicted proteins | sample EBPBio142005_DNA_FD_185860 | JGI IMG/M metagenome (GOLD analysis project Ga0209792, IMG submission 185860) | Wastewater treatment Type I Accumulibacter community from EBPR Bioreactor in Madison, WI, USA - Reactor 1_6/14/2005_ DNA (SPAdes)... | ecosystem: Engineered > Bioreactor > EBPR >... | reverse complement strand
GATCGAGCGACCAGGGCCCACCGGCAAACAGCGCAGCTTCGATCTCCTCGGCAAGTGGCGCGGCATCCGCTGGCCGTGGCAGGCGTTGCCGCCACGTCGCAAAGGCGCGATAGGCAGCCTCAGGTCCGTCCTTGCGGCAAGCAGCCCTGAGATCGTGGAAGGCTTTTTCTTCGGAAGCCAGCCAGCGGGCGCGACGGTCGGCTCGCCATCCGCGAACACGCGGCCACCCCCAGAGGACCAAAGACACGACGCCTAATGCCGTGACTGCAGCGAAGACCCCGTACTCGATACGATCGGCCGGCGAGGCGACACGGGGTGCGCTCGCCACCGCGATCGTGGCGCCCCCACCCACGGCGCGCCGCAGACGGTTCGCCGAAAGATCCCACCAGGGCTGCGCGACCTCGGGGATCACAAACGAGCCGCCAGTCTCGAACACATAGGTCACGCGGTCGACTCGCCGGCCGGTAATGACGCCGCGACTGACCTGATCGGCGCTTTGCGGCGGGTCGACATAGACGCGTACCCCCTGCGGCGCCGCGAAGGCGAGGTCGAGCATCGCCATGCCAGGCACATCGGCGGCGACGCGGATGATGGTGCGCACGATGGCGTCGCCCGCCTTGAAGGCGCTCGACGGCATCGGCTGCCACTGTTCGTCGAGCGTAAACGAAGCGGCGGCGACCACCGGCTGCGTCGGATCGACACCCGGCGGCACCGCAATCTGCACCTCGACCGGCCTGCCCCGAAGTTGGCCGGCTGTATCGCCCGAGCTGTTCAATATGGTCACCGACGGTGCCGGAACGGTGAGCCGGCCGCCGCGGCGCGGGTAGAGGGCGAACTCGAAGCGCTGACCGGCATAGGTCTTGCCGTCGATCGTGTCGGCCATTGTCGTCGCCTGCGTTTCGTAACGCACGATCTGAGCGCCGGACATGTCGGCGAGAGAAACCTTCGGCGGTCGAGGCATTTCGCCGGGAAACAGGACATCCACCAAGACGCTGACATGCTGCCCCAGCACGGCGCCCTGCTCCGGCTTCACCGTGGTGCGTACGACCACGCCTTCGGTCTGGGCCATTGCCGGCACCGACAGCAGCAGGACCAGAAGCGCAAGCAGCGCCTTCATGGCGCTTTGCTCCCGAGCTGGTTGACGAAGCGTGCCTTCAGGAAATCGGCAGGGCGGCTCTGCAGCCGCTTCAGCCAGATGGCGCGCGCTGCTTCGTCGCTCATCACTGCCCCCGTGACATCCGTCGTCTGTCCTTCCTGGTCCTTCTTGTCCTTGTCGTAGACGATCTGGTCGGCGCCCTCGCGCTGGTCGCCGGCATCGGCCCCCTTCTGCCGCATCATTTCTGCCCGCAACCGTGCCAGCGTCCGGTTCGCCTCTGCATCGGCCCAGCCGGGCCGCAGGGCCAAGGCACGGTCGTAGCGACCGACGGCATCGTCGTACTTGCCGAGCATGACCAGCGCATTGCCCTGGTCGTAGGCCGCCGCAGCGGTGGCCAGGCCGCCGAAGGTTTCGGCGGCGTCCTTGAACTCACCGGCCCGGAAGCGGGCGACGCCAGCCCACATCGGATCTGCGAAGGTCCTGGCGGCCTCGCGATAATCCTGTTCCGCCATCAGCCGGCGACCGCGCTGATCCGGCGTCGTCCAGAGATTTGCCCAGCCGATTTGCCAGGCACCGATCGCCAAGGTCGCGACGGCCAGCGCCGCCACTACGGCCATTGACGCGAGCGGCCGCGTCATGACGCGATGACCCAGCCGCGACGGAACCAGAGCAGGACCAGCAGTGCAATGACCGGCGTCAGCCACCAGCCTGCTTCCTGCCAGCGGACCGTCTCCCCGGCAGCCACCGGCGCACCGGGGGCATCCGCCAGCCAGCGTGCGATTGTTTCCACATCCTGGTTGTCCACCGTGGCGACGACCTCGCGGGCATCGAGCGCCGACACGGCCGCCGCGAGACCGGCGTCGGCGGCGACGAACTGCGGCGGCGCCACGGCGAACAGGATCACCGGCGCACCACCGGCGAGCGGTTTCAGCAGGGCGGCCTGACCGGGCGCCACATTGTCGGCGACCACCAGGACCGAGCCCCCCTGCCCGCCATCCCGCAGCACCTGGGCGGCGAGCTTCACCGCATCGGCCAGCCGGTCGCCTTCGCGCGGCATGATTGAAGGAGACAGGGCGCCCGCCATGCCGATCACCACGTCGCGATCGGGAGTCGGCGGCAGGACGAGATGGGCCGATCCGCTGTAGGCGATCAGGCCTGCCGGCATGCCGTCGCGGAGCCCGAGCAGGTCGGTGATCTTCTGCCGTGCCCGGTCGAGGCGCGTCGGCGCCAAGTCCGGCGTCGTCATCGAGGGCGTTACCTTGAGCACGATCATCGCCGGCGCCGCCTGCTCGGCAAACGGCGACGGCAGGCGCCGCCAGGTCGGCCCCGCGGCTGCTAGGGTCGCCACGGCAATACCGGCCAGCAACAGATGATGCGGATGCAAGGCGCGGCGTGACGTGTCGCCGACGACGAGATGCTTCAGCAACACAGGATCGATCACCTGACGCCACTGGCGCGTCGTGTCGCTGGCCCGATGGCACGCCCACCACAGAGCGACAGCGGGCAGAAGCATCAGCAGGGCCCAGGGGCGCAACAGATGGAAGTTCTCGAGAAGGGCCGTCATGACGCCACCCTCGGGAGGCGGCTCACCCGCGGCCACCGCACGACCATCAGGGCCCGCGCCAGCAGCGCCACCACGATCATGGCCACAAGCGGAACCCAGTAGAGGTCGGTACGCGGCTGGTAGGTCACCGTATCGATCTTGCGCGCTTCGACCTGATCGAGCCTCGTGTAGATGCCGGCCAGTTCGGCGCGGTCGAGGGCGCGGTAGAAGCCGCCGCCGGTCACCGTGGCCACGTCCTTCAACGCCGCCTCGTCGAGTTTCTCCTCGCCGGCCGCCGTGGGATCGCCGATCGCCACGGTATGGATCACGATCCCCTTGTCGTGGGCGATGCGCGCGGCTTCGGCCGGCGGCACGCTGCTGGCCGTATCGTTGCCGTCGGTCAGGGCAATCATGGTCTTGGCCGGGGCCGTCGAGCGGGCGAACAGGTTGATGCCGAGCCCGATTGCGTCGCCCAGTACGGTACGTGGACCGGCCATGCCAACCTGCATCTCCTGCAGCAGCGCGCGCGCCAGCTTCAGGTCGGTCGTGAAAGGCACCAGGGCGAAGGCCGCGTTGCCGAACACCACCACGCCTACCCGATCCCCCCGCCGCTTCGCCAGGAACTCGTCGAGCACCTGCTTCGCCGCCGTCAGGCGATCGACCCTGGCGCCGGACGCATCGGTGAAATCCTCGGTGTCCATCGAGCCCGAAAGGTCGATCAGCAGCAGGAGATCCCGCGCCGCCTTTTCCCGATGGATTGGTGGTTCGAGCCATTGCGGCCGCATCAGCGCCAGGAGCGCCAGCAGCCAGCACAGGACCAGGCTCGTCGTTCGCCAGAAGCCACGCTGCCGCGTCACCACGCCTTCATGCGGCTTCAGGCCGGTCGCGGAGACGAGCAGCGTGAAGAACGGCACGCGCACGCCGCGCCGGCTCTCTGCATAGGCCGGCACGAGCCACCAGATCAGCGCCGGCAGAGGCAGGAGAAGGGCGAACCAGGGTTCGGCGAAGGTCAGCATCGGTGCCGCCGGATCCAGTTGCGCGCCGCTGCCAGGACAGCCTGCCTGTCGCCAGTGCCGCCAAAGGCCAGGGCTTCCAGATCGCGGCCGGCTCCCTGGGTGAAGACGTCGCTGCGGGCCGTGCGATCGAGAAACGCGAGCCAGTCGGCGCCTGTCAGCGACGCGACCTCGGCTCGCGGCCATGCGGCCAATGCTGCGCGTTTCAGGATGGTCGAAATGTCGCCTGCATCGGCCCTGTCGAGGGCAGCGAGCGCGGCCCGTCGATAGGCATTCCGCCGATACCTGGCGACGATCAGGCCGACGAAGATCGCCGTCATGGCGATGCCGCCCGCCAGGAGAATCCACCAGCCCGGTGCCGGCGGCCACAGGGCCATCTCGGGCGGCACGACGATGTCGCGCAGGTTGGAAAGATCGGCGGGATCGTTCACGGCCCGCGCTCAGGCCGCCCGGCGTCGGGAAAGCCGCCGGCCGAGCTGTTCGCGAAACTGGTCGGACACGTCGCGTCCCGTGACCAATGGCAACACGGGAATCGCGCGTTGCAGCGAGAAGCGGGCCGCGCTGGCCTGACGTTCGGCAAAGTCCGCCGCGAATTGCCGGCGCAGGCCGCTGGCGGAAAGGTTTACCTCGATCTGACGGTTGCCATCGGTCAGGACGGCATTGCCGATATCCGGCAGCTCGGCCTCCAAAGGATCCGAGATGAACACGGCAAGCGCATCGTTGTGGGCGGTGAGACGCGTTACCTGCTTGACGCTCTCGGCGTCGGCCCCCGCTATGTCGGAGATCAGCACAATCAGCCAATCGTGATGAGCCAGGCGTACGGCGCGGCGCAGCGCTTCGTCGAGCAGCGCGGGATCGGGCGCTTCGGCCGTTGCCGACAGGAAGCGGTTGTGGCGTACCACCTCGCCCAGGATGCGCCGGACACCGGCATCGCGCGCCGCCGGCTTGATTTCGACCACGCCACCCGTCTCCGAAAAGACGATGGCGCCGATCCGATCGCCCAGCGACGCGACACGGAAGGCCGAGAGGGCCGCCGCTTCGGCCGCGACGACGGACTTCATGGCGAGCCGGCTGCCGAAGAACATGGATTGCCGCTGATCGACCAGCAGCAGGACGTTGCGATCGCGCTCCTCGCTATAGACACGGACATGCGGCATCCTGAGCCGGGCGGTCGCGGCCCAGTCCATGGCCCGCGTATCGTCGCCTTCGGCATAGTGACGCAATTCCTCGAAATCGAGACCGCGGCCGCGCAGCCGCGAGGCATGGCGGCCGGTCAGCAGGCTATGCACCGGCTGGCGGGGCAGAAAACTGAAACCCTTGGCGCGATGGCGCAGATGCAACAGCTCGTCGAGGGTCACATAGGCGCGTGCCTCAGTCATCCGCTCTCCTCCCGCGTCACGCCGCGACGGCCACCTGCTTCAGGATCTCGTCGATGATGCCATCCTTGCCGACGCCTGCCGCGGTGGCCTCGTAGGAAAGCGTCAGGCGATGGCGCAGGCAATCGTGCGCGACGGCCCGCACGTCCTCCGGCAGGACATGGTCACGTCCCTGCAGCCAGGCATGGACCCGCGAACAGCGATCCAGCGCCAGCGAACCGCGCGGGCTGGCACCGATCGAGATCCAGTCCTTAAGCTCGTTGCCATATTCCGATGGCCGACGGGTCGCAGCGATCAGCGCCACGATATAGGTTTCGACCGCGGCAACACTCTTCACGCGATCGATTTCTCCGCGCGCAGCGAAGATCGCCTGCTGCGCCACCGGCGGCGGCGGCGCATCTTCGGCACCCTGCGCCTCCTCTCCCCGTACGAGCTGCAGCACCTTCACTTCGTCGGTATCGCTCGGATAGTCGATGTGGACATGCATCAGGAAGCGATCCATCTGCGCCTCGGGCAACGGATAGGTGCCTTCCTGTTCAATTGGGTTCTGGGTCGCCAGCACCATGAACAGGGCCGGCAGCTTGTAGCGCTTGCCCGACACCGTGACCTGACGCTCTTCCATGGCTTCCAGCAACGCCGACTGGACCTTAGCCGGCGCACGGTTGATCTCGTCCGCCAGCACAAGATTGCCGAACACCGGCCCCTGGCGGAACTGGAAGGTGCCGGCCCCCGCTCCCTGGCTGAGATAGATCTCGCCACCCGTCACATCGGACGGCAGAAGATCCGGCGTGAACTGGATGCGGCTGAATTCGGACTCCAGCGCTTTCGACAGGCTCTTGATCGCGCGCGTCTTGGCGAGCCCCGGCAGGCCCTCGATCAGAACGTTGCCGTTGGCCAGCAGGGCGATGATCAGCCGTTCGACTACCCGTCCCTGGCCGATAACCGATGCGTTCACCCGGCGCTGGATTTCGGCGATCTGATCGCGGGCGCTCATCGCGCGCAGGTCCCGGCATAGTAGGCGTCGGCATCGCAAGTCTTGCCGCCGGGAAGCGAACACACGCCTTTCTCAACGGCGGCGGTCGGTGGCGACGACACGGCATAGCGCCCGCCGGTAATGGCACAGAACCGGCCCGCAGGAGTCACATAGCCCGTCACGCGCAGCCCGCCCTTTGGACATTCGCCGCGGAACAGTGCCCACTCCTCGCACTGATAATTGTCGACGAAGATGCAAACGCCGTATTGACCGCCGTCGGGGCGCGCCTCGATCTTGAGCGTGCCGCCCTGCTCGACGCAACGCGCCGAAGCCGGGTTGGCGAGCTGCGGCGAGCGCTGGCCTTGCGCGAAAGCGGCGCCGACTGCACTCGCCAGCACCGCGCCAAGAATGACCGCCTGCCGCAACCTCTTGCTCCTATCTGGGAATCGCATTCAGAGACTTCTGCATGCCCTCGACGATCTGGTCGATCGAGAAGCTCGATGCCCGCTGACTGGGTGGATACTCCTTGAACGTCGCCAGGAACTTGCCGACGACTTCCTGTGCCGCATAGATGACGTAGGGCTGCGACAGGAACCAGTCGTAGTAGGTATTCGAGGTGATGTCCGCGCGTTCATAGGGATCGGCCCGCAGATCGAACAGTTTCGGCAGGCGTAGCTTGGTGAATGGCTCCGCCCATATCCGCATCGTTCCCGTCGCACGCTGCTCCTCGAAGACGATCTTCCAGTTTTCGTAGCGCAGGCCGACAAGATCGCCGTCGTCGTTGAAGTAGACGAACTCCTTGCGCGCGCTGTTAGGCTCCTTCGCCGTCAGATAGGGAAGCTGATCGTAACCGTCGAGATGGACCTTGTAGGTCTTGCCGCCTGCTTGATAGCCCTTCAGCAGCTTGTCCTTGATGCCGGCTTCGCCGGCTGCCGCCACGAGCGTCGGAAACCAGTCCAGCCCGCTCACGATCCCGTTGAATACCGTTCCCGGCTGAACCCGGCCCGGCCAGCGAACGAAGCAGGGCACGCGATACGCGCCCTCCCAGTTGGTGTTCTTCTCGCTGCGGAAAGGCGTGGTGGCGCCGTCCGGCCAGGCGTTGGCATGAGGGCCGTTGTCGGTCGTGTAGATCACCAGCGTGTCGTTGGCGATGCCGAGATCGTCGAGCTTCTTCAGGACCTGCCCGACATGGCCATCATGCTCCACCATGCCGTCGGCATATTCGGTGAGCGCCGTAAGACCGGCCGGGCTGCGGCGATCCTCCTTCACGTGCGTGCGGAAGTGCATGCGCGTGGAGTTAAACCAGCAGAAGAACGGCTTGTTGGCCTTGACCTGTCGGTCCATGAAATCGATGGCGGCCGCCGACGTCTCGTCGTCGATGGTCTCCATGCGCTTCTTGGTGAGCGGGCCAGTATCCTGGATGCGGCCGTCGGCATAGGACCGGATCACACCGCGCGGCCCGTATTTCTTGCGGAACTCCGGATCCCGGGGATAGGTGCGCTGCTCGGGCTCCTCTTCGGCGTTGAGGTGATAGAGGCTGCCGAAGAACTCGTCGAAACCATGGTTGGTGGGCAGATACTCGTCGCGATCGCCCAGATGATTCTTGCCGAATTGTCCGGTCGCATAGCCCATCGGTTTCAGGATTTCGGCAATGGTGACGTCGCGAGCCTGCAATCCCACCGTCGACCCCGGAACGCCGACTTTGCTGAGGCCCGTGCGCAGCGTGCACTGGCCCGTGATGAACGTCGACCGCCCTGCCGTGCAGCTCTGCTCGGCATAGTAGTCGGTGAACATCGCGCCTTCCTTCGCCAGACGATCGATGTTCGGCGTCTTGTAGCCCATCAGGCCGAACGTATAGGCGCTGATATTCGATTGCCCGACATCGTCGCCGAAGATGACGAGGATGTTCGGGCGTCGACCACCGGCCGGAGGCTGCTGCGCCTGCGCCTGCGCCTGCGCCTGCGCCTGCGCCTGCGCCTGCTGGACCGCCCCTGCAAGCCCCACGCTGCCCAGCACCGAAAGGGCGGTACCTCCCAGCAGAAGCTTCCGCCGGTTCGATCCGTTGCTAGCGTCGTCAGCCATACCGCCCTCCAAATCGACAGCCGAACGAACTCTACGTCCAGCGGACTCTGCCGGTAAATCTCGGATTGCGCATAAATGCATGCGCAATCCAGCTTCGGGAAGGATTGGAGAAAAAAAGCCGACATGACTCGGTCGCGAGGCCGGCGTAATACAGTCGGCGGCGACCCGACCGTAGCGCCGATTGGTGATGAGCGACCCCTCTTCTACTACTTCACCGAGTTCCACCGAGCCGAGCGAGTCGATCAAGCGACTACTGCCCTGGCTGGTCGCCGTTGCGTTCTTCATGCAGTCGCTCGATACGACGATCCTGAACACAGCCGTTCCGGCGATCGCCAAGGCGATGGACGTCACGCCCCTCGACATGAAGGCGGTATTGGCAAGCTACACGCTGAGCCTCGCCGTCTTCATTCCGATCAGTGGCTGGATGGCCGATCGCTTCGGCACGCGCCGCGTCTTCGCTTCGGCCATCGGTCTGTTCACCCTGGGTTCGATCCTGTGCGGCCTCGCGACCAGCATCGAGATGCTGGTGGCCTGCCGCGTGATCCAGGGAGCGGGCGGCGCGATGATGATGCCGGTCGGCCGCATGACGCTCGCACGCACCTTCGGCAAGGCCGACCTCGTGCGTGCCATGAGTTTCGTCGCCATTCCGAGCCTGGTCGGTCCCATGATCGGCCCGGTGGCGGGCGGCCTGATCGTGGCCTACCTCCACTGGAGCATCGTGTTCTTCGTGAACATTCCGGTGGGCGTACTCGGCCTTTACTTCGTGCGGCGCTACTTGCCGGACTATCGCGAGGAGAAGACCCACCGGCTCGATTTTCTGGGTCTCGTGCTGTTCGGCGGCGGCATCGCCCTTCTCTCCTACGTGCTGGAGGTCTTCGGCGAGAACAAGCTCGGCATGACGGAGATATTCGGGCTTCTCGGCGTCGCCATCGCGCTGCTCGCGGGCTATGGCATCCGTGCCAGCATGACCGACTTTCCGCTGCTTGACCTGGGCCTGTTCAAGCTGCGCACCTTCCGGGCGGCGGTCAGCGGCGGCTTCTTCACGCGTCTGGGCCTGGGCGGCATCCCCTTCCTGTTTCCGCTGCTCTACCAGATCGGCCTGGGCTTCTCGCCGGTGCAGTCCGGCCTGCTGGTCCTGCCCCAGGCGATTGCCTCGATCGGACTCAAGACCTTCATGCCGGCGATCCTGGCACGGCTCGGCTATCGCAACGTGCTGGTCGGCAATACGATCGTGGTCGGCATCATGATCATGTCGTTCGCAACGGTGGGCGCCCATACGCCGATCTGGTTGATCGTCCTGCAGGCCTTCATCCTGGGCTTCTTCACCTCGATGCAATACACCAGCATGAACACGCTGGTGTATGCCGACGTCAGCGCTTCGCAGACCAGCAGCGCCAGCACGATCGCCGCGACCGGCCAGCAACTGGCCATCAGCTTCGGCGTCGCGGGCGCCGGCCTCATCGCCGCCATCTTCGTGCCGCCCTCGCTGCACTCCCATCCCGATGCGCTGATCCACGGCGTGCAGCAGTCCTTTCTGGCACTGGGCATCCTGACGGTCGTATCGTCGGTCGTCTTCATGGAGCTTCGGAAGGACGATGGCGAAGCCATCAGCCAGCACGATTCCCAACGACACAGGGCCGCGCACCCCGAAAGCGCGGAGCACTAGGAGGAAGTGAATGTTGTTGCCGCTTGCCGACGTGCCGCGCTGGTATGCCGACCACAAGCCGGGCGGCACTGTTGCCGTGCGGCACGACGGACAGGACCTCACCTGGGACGCCCTTGAGCGCGGCGCCAACCGGCGCGCCCGCGCCTTCGCCGAGCGGGGCGTCCAAGCCGGCGACTTCGTCGCCATCGGCCTGCCCAACAGCAACGCGTTCTATGAAACGAGCTTTGCGATCTGGAAGCTGGGCGCGACCCCGACGTCGCTCTCGCATCGGTTGCCGCGCGGCGAAGTGGCGGCAATTCTGGACGTCCTGAAGCCCGCCCTTGTCGTCGGCGGCGAACCCGACTGGAATGCGCCGAATGCACTGCCGCAGGACTTCGTTCCCGAAGGTGTGTCCGACGAACCGCTCGACCGCCCCGTCGCGCGTTACTGGAAGGCGATGACCAGCGGCGGCTCCACGGGACGCCCCAAGATCATCCTCGACCACCAGCCCGCCGTCGCCGAGCTGACGGCGGCACCGCCGCTCGGCATCGAACACGGCACGGCGCTGCTCAATCCCGGCCCGCTCTATCACAACGCACCGTTCCTGGTGAGCCACCTGGCCCTGTTCGCCGGCGGCAGCGTCACCGGCCTGAAGAAGTTCGATGCAGAAGAAGCGCTGCGGCTGATCGAGGCGCACAGGCTCGAATGGGTAAACTTCGTGCCGACGATGATGCATCGCATCTGGGCGCTGCCGGAGGGCGTCCGCAATCGCTACGACCTGTCGAGCCTCAAGGTCGTCTTCCACATGGCCGCCCCCATGCCGGCCTGGCTCAAGGAAAAGTGGATCGACTGGCTGGGCCCCGAGCGGATTTTCGAGCTCTATGGCGGCACCGAACGCCAGGGCAACACCGTGATTTCAGGAACCGAATGGCTTGCCCACAAGGGCTCCGTCGGACGGCCCGACCCCGCCGTGTGCCAGATCCGGATCATCGGCGAGGACGGCAACGACGTGGCCCCGGGCGAAACCGGCGAGATCTATTTCCTGCCCGCCTCCGGCTCGGGCAGCACCTACCACTATCTCGGGGCGAACCCCAAGCGGCGGCAGGACGGCTGGGAATCGATCGGCGACGTGGGGCGCTTCGATGCCGACGGCTACCTCTACCTCGGCGACCGGCTGAGCGACATGATCCTGCGCGGCGGCGCCAACATCTATCCGGCGGAAGTCGAAGCGGCCGTCGTGGCGCATCCGGACGTGCGCTCCAGCATCGTCGTCGGCCTGCCCGACGCCGAACTCGGCAGCCGCCTCCATGCCATCATCGAGATCAGGGAGGGTGCCGATCCCCGAAGCGTCGTCGACGGCATGGGCCCCGTGCTGGCCGACCTGCTCAGCCGCAACAAGCATCCCGAAAGCTACGAGATCGCCACGGCGAGCCTGCGCGACGATTCCGGCAAGGCACGCCGGACCCTGCTGCGCGACGAACGGCTGGCGTGGCTGAAGGCCGGCCAGGAATTCCGGCTGCGCGCGAAGCGCTGAGCCGGCGCCAACGCGGTGCCGTCAGATCAGGCTGGCGCCGACATTGATGGTGAGCGCCAGGATCGCCGTATTGAAGGCGAAGGCCACGATGCCGTGGATGAGACTGAGCCGGCGCATCGCATGCGACTCGGTCGCGACGTCGCCGGTCTGCGCCGCGCAGCCGATGACGAAGGAATAGTAGAGGAAATCCCGGTAGTCGGGCGGGCGGTCGCCGGGAAAGCGCAGACCGCCGGGCCCGTCGTCGTCGAGCCGGTAGTAGATGTTCGCGTAATGAAGCGCGAAGACCATGTGCGTGAACGACCACGACAGCGCCACGGTGCCACCGGAAATCAGCAGCGCCAGCCAGAGCGAACCATGCGGCGTCTTGAGCAGCGCCAGCTCGGCGAAGATCGCCGCAAAGCTCGCCGCTCCGCTCACCACCACGACGAGGATAATCACCCAATCGCCCTCGTCGTAGAGTTCGGCGCGCGTCCTGCAGGTGGTGACCGTCGATGCGCTGATCATCTGCAGGGTGCTGCCGATGTAGAGCAGGGCCATCAGGTCCCAGCCGAGCAGGCATCTCGTTTCGATCCGCATCCCGTGGGGCAGCAACAGAAACAAGGCGAGCCCGGCCACGAACGACAGCAACAACCTGGGGTGGGCATGGAGGAAGCGAGGCGCTCGGATTTTCATGGCCGCACTCTGCCATCTCGGCAGCCCAGGGTAATCGATGTAATGTCTGGGAAATGCTCTTCACCGCGATGGATCTCGCCGCAACTTTCGTGTTCGCCATCAGCGGCGCGACACGCGGAGTGCATAAGCGTCTCGACATCTTCGGCGTCCTGGTGGTCGCCTGGGCGGCGGCGGTCGCAGGCGGCATTGCCCGCGATCTCCTGATCGGCGCCGTACCGCCGGCCGCCATCGCCAACTGGCACTACCTTGCCGTCGCCCTCGCCGCCGGCCTGCTGGGCTTCTTCGCCTCGGACTGGATCGACCGGCTGCGCACCCCCGTCATGCTCTTCGACGCGGCAGGCCTCTGCCTGTTCGCCGTGACCGGCACCCACAAGGCGCTGGGCTTCGGGCTCGACCCGGTGATGGCCGCCGCCCTGGGCGTGGTGACCTGCGTGGGAGGCGGCGTCGCGCGGGACCTGCTGACCCTGCAGGTGCCGACAGTGCTGCGGTCCGAACTCTATGCCGTCGCAGCCCTCGCCGGAGCGGGGACGGTTGCACTGGGGACATGGCTCGACCTCCCCGCTCTGCCGGTAGCCCTGACCGGAGCGGGGTTTTGCCTGTTCCTGCGCCTGATGTCGATCTACCGGGGCTGGCATTTGCCGACTGCGGCAACCAAAAGACGGTCTTTTGAAGAAACTGACTAAATTCAGGCAACTGAATCCACGCCCCGCCCTTGCCGGTCCTGTAGAGGGACGCTAAACATCCGGCCGTCATTTTGTCGCAAGCGGCGTGGGGGAAAAGCAGCATGGCGACGAAGAAGAAAGCATCATCGCCTGGCACTGCTCCTGCGGACAAGGCGACCAAGAACTTGAACGGCAAGGCAAATCCGGATCGTACCAGCGGCACGCCGGAAGCCAGGGATACTGCGCGCCTCCTCCTGGAGATCGAGGCGATCCATTGCCGTCCCGACAACCCGTATATCTTCACGTCCGGCCGGGCGAGCCCGGTCTACATCGACTGCCGCAAGATCATCTCCTTCCCGGAAGCTCGCGCCAAAATCATGTCGCACGCGCTGAAGGCGATCGAGAAGTCGATCGGCTGGAGCAAGATCGACGTGGTGGCCGGTGGCGAAACAGCCGGCATCCCCTTCGCAGCCTTCCTGGCTGCACTCGCTAAGAAGCCAATGATCTATGTGCGCAAGCAGCCCAAGGGCTTCGGGCGCATGGCGCAGATCGAGGGCGAGCTGAAGCCGGGCAAGCGTGTCCTGCTGGTCGAGGATCTGGCCACCGATGGCGGCAGCAAGCTGGTCTTCATCGAGGCGCTTCGGAAGGCCGAGGCCAAGGTCTCGGATTGCTTCGTGATCTTCCACTACGGCATCTTTCCGCAGAGCATCGAGATGCTGTCCTCGACCGGCGTGAAGTTGCATGCACTGGCTACCTGGTGGGATGCGCTGGAAGCGGCGGAGAAGCACAAGTATTTCGACGGGAAGGGCCTCACCGAGACCCGCGCCTTCCTTGAGGCGCCGGAGCAGTGGTCGGCCAGCCACGGTGGCCGTCCACCGGCGCCGCGTCCGATGCTCGGACGGTAAGTCCGGCGTCCGCCTGCCGGACGTGAGACAGGGACGCTGATAGAGTCTTTTGCTACGGTGCGGCGGACATGATCCGCCGTTTTCTTGCCAGCCTTCTGGCCCTCGCCGCCCTCGCTGCCGCGCCTGCCCATGCCAAGGACGAGCTTGTCGTTGCCATGACGCAGATGCCCGGGACCTGGAATCCGGTCATCAGCTCGATGCTGGCCAAGTCGCTGATCGCCAACATGACGGCCCGCCCGCTCACGGCCTACGACGCCAACTGGAATCTCGTCTGCCTGGCCTGCACCGAACTGCCGACAATCGAGAACGGCAAGGCTCGGGTGATCGACCTGCCCGACGGCAAGAAGGGCATGGAAATCGACATCGAGCTGCGCGACCTGCGCTGGGGCGACGGCGTGCCGGTGACGAGCAAGGACGTCGCCTTCACCCTGGAGGTCGGCAAGCACCCCCTGTCTGGCGTCGCTTCCTCCGAGGGCTACAAGCGGGTCCTGAAGCTCGATGTCAAAGACGATCGCCGTTTCACCATGACGATCGACCGCGTGACCTTCGACTACAACAGCAGTGCCCTGCTTCTGCTGCCGGCGCACATCGAGAAGCCGATCTTCGAGGCCAACCCGGCCGAGTACCGCAACAAGACGGCGTACGACACGCAGTCGACCAACCCCGGCCTGGCCTTCGGTCCCTACCGCATCGTCGAGATCGTGCCCGGCAGCCGGGTCACCCTGGAGCAGAACCCGACCTGGACGGGCGAGAAGCCGCATTTCAAGCGCATCGTCGTCAAGATCATCGAGAACACGGCGGCGCTCGAAGCCAACCTGCTTTCGGGCGGCGTCGACTATGTGCTGGGCGAACTCGGCCTCTCGCTCGATCAGGCGATCGCCTTCGAGAAGCGCCACGGCGCCAAGTACAATGTCGTCTACAAGCCGGCGCTGATCTGGGAACATATCGACGTCAATCTCGACAGCAAGCTGCTGGCCGACAGACGGGTGCGTCAGGCGATGCTGCTCGCCATCGACCGCAAGGCCATCTCGGAAAAGCTGTTCGACGGGAAGCAGCCGATCGCGCATGGCGGCATCAGCGACCTCGACCCGATGTTCAGCCCGACGGCGCGGCAATACGGCTACGATCCCGCCGCCGCGAAGAAGCTGCTCGACGAGGCGGGCTTCTCGACCATCCGCAACAATGTCCGCCAGAACGCGGCAGGCGAGCGGCTGTCCATCGAACTTGGAACGACCGCCGGCAATCGCGTGCGCGAGCTGGTGGCTCAGGTCATCCAGAGCCAGCTCCGGCAGGTCGGCATCGAGGCCCGCATCAAGGCCGACCCGCCCCGCCTCTTCTTCGAGGCGATGAACCGGCGGAACTATGGCGGGCTCGGCATGTATGCCTGGGTGCAGCGCCCCGGCGGCGTACCGCGTTCGACCCTGCATTCCAAGGAGATCCCGACCGCCGAGAATGGCTGGAGCGGTCAGAACTATCCGGGCTATGCCAACCCGCAGATGGACAAGGCACTCGACGAGGCCGAACGCGAACTCGACGTCGAGAAGCGCCGCGCCTTGTTCGCCGAAATCCAGAAGCTCGCGGCCGACGATCTGCCGTCTCTGCCGCTCTTCTTCCGGGTCGATCCCTTCGTGATCCCGAAGGCGCTCAAGGGCATCACCCCGACCGGCACGCTGAACAGCTCGACGCTCTGGATCGAGCAGTGGCGCTGGGAAGGCCAGTGAGCTTATGAAGTGAGTCGTTACTTCGCGTCGCGAGCCGTCCAGACGATCGTCACGCTCGCCGTGATGAGCCTGGTCGTCTTCGTGCTGATCGGATTGATGCCGGGCGATCCGATCGATCTGATGATCTCGGGCGACCCCAACATGAAGAGCGAGGATGCAGCCCGGCTGCGCGCGGCCTACGGGCTCGACAGGCCGCTGCTCGAACGCTACCTCGCCTGGGCCGGCGAAGCGGTACAGGGCAACTTCGGTTACTCGCGCTCCTTCGGCCAGCCGGTGCTCACCATCCTGTGGCCGCGGCTTCTCAACACCCTGCTTCTGGCGGGCTCCGCTTTCGTCCTGTCTGTCGCGATCGCCCTGCCCCTCGGCATCTGGGCTGCCGCCCATCCCCGCAGCCGCGCCGACTACCTGATCAACCTCGTCTGCTTCGCCGGTATTTCCACGCCGCCTTTCTGGCTGGCGCTTCTGCTGATCACCCTGTTTGCAGTTTTCCTGGGTTGGCTGCCGGCCGGTGGCATGGCGTATCCACGACCCGGCACGTCCTGGAGCGTCGCGCTCGCCGACCAGCTTCGCCATCTCGTGCTGCCGGTGGTGACGCTGACCCTGATCCAGCTCGGG